>Ga0172371_10000115_pt1 | contig 106643 bp, 100 predicted proteins | sample Lak12m_FD_114543 | JGI IMG/M metagenome (GOLD analysis project Ga0172371, IMG submission 114543) | Freshwater microbial communities from Kabuno Bay, South-Kivu, Congo - kab_022012_12m | ecosystem: Environmental > Aquatic > Freshwater > Lake | place: Democratic Republic of the Congo...
CGCGCGAGTGCGACGATGGGTGTTAAGCGCGAATTGGGGCTTCTGGGCTCCAGTTAGCGAAATCTCACGCTTGTCATTCTCATGCTTTGAGGGCCTGGATTTCCTGAAACGGCGGATACGAAGTGGATCCGCGCCCAAAATATGGCTGCAAAAATTAGCGGCGTTGGCACCGTTCCACTCGCAGCGCCTAGCCTCGTGACCAATATTACGTCCGCTGCCCCAGCACCAGCTTCGCGCCGCGCTCCGCAATCATCAGCGTCGGCGAATTCGTATTGCCTGAAGTGATCGCCGGCATGATCGAGGCGTCGATCACGCGCAGCCCCTCGATGCCGCGCACGCGCAATTGCGGATCGACCACCGCGCTCGAATCGTCGGCGCGTCCCATCTTGCAGGTGCCCACCGGATGGAAAATGGTGGTGCCTACGTTGCCCGCAGCCGTTACCAGCTCCGCGTCTGTCTGGAACGCTGGTCCCGGCAGGAATTCCTCCGGCGCGTACCTCTTCATGGTTTCGGTACCGAGCACGACACGGCGCGCGAGGCGCAGCGATTCGATGGCGATCGCCTGATCCTCGGGCGCGGACAGGTAGTTCAGCATGATCGCCGGGCTCGCGCGCGGGTCGGCGGATTTGATGCGTATATAGCCGCGCGAAGCCGGCCGCAGGTTGCACACGCTCGCGGTGAACGCGGGGAACGGGTGCAGGGGGTCGCCGAATTTGTCCAGCGACAGCGGCTGCACATGGAATTCCAGATTGGGCGTGGCCTGCGCGGGGTCGCTCTTCACGAATGCGCCCAGCTGGGAGGGCGCCATGGTCAGGGGCCCGGTGCGATGGAGCGCGTATTCGAGCGCCATCTTCGCCTTGCCCCACCAGGAGTTGGCCATGGTATTGAGGGTGAGCACGTTCCGGACCTTGAACGCGGCGCGAAGCTGCAGGTGGTCCTGCAGGTTTTCGCCCACCGGCAGGTCGTGGACCACGGAAATGCCGTGTTGCTGCAGCAGCGCGCCCGGCCCGATGCCGGAGATCTGCAGTATCTGCGGGCTTCCGATCGAGCCGGCCGACAATATGGTTTCGCGCCTGGCCGCGGCGTAGACCTCCTCGTTTCCCTGGAAGAACTCCACGCCCAGCACGCGCCTGCCTTCGAGCCGCAGCTTCTTCACCTGCGCGCCGGTGATTACGGTGAGATTGGGCCGGCCCATCGCCGGACGCAGGAACGCTTTCGCGCTGCTCACACGCACGCCGCTGCGCTGGTTGACTTCGAATTTCGAACTGCCCGCGTTGTCGCCGTGATTGAAGTCATCGACCTTGGCGATGCCGGCCTCGAGCGCGGCATCGCGAAACGTATCCAGGATCTCCCAGGACAGGCGCTGGCGCTCGACGCGCCACTCGTGGCCGGCGCCGCCGCCTGTGCCGTCGTTCGTCCCTTCCTTCGCACCGTGAAATTCGTCCGCTCCGCGCCAGTGATCCTCGGATTGCCGGAAGACCGGCAACACGCTCTGCCACGACCAGCCGGAATCGCCGCATTGTTCTGCCCACGCGTCGTAGTCGCGCGCCTGGCCGCGCAGGTAGAGCATGGCGTTGATCGAGGAGCTGCCGCCGAGCACCCGGCCCCGCGCATAGAGGATCGAGCGGCCGTTGAGCCCCGGGTCGGGTTCGGTTTTGTAGCACCAGTCGGTGCGCGGGTTGCCGATGCAGTAGAGGTAACCGACCGGAATGTGGATCCAGATCCAGTCGTCCTTGCCGCCGGCCTCGAGCAGCAGCACCGACTTGTTCGGATCGGCGGACAGGCGGTTGGCGAGCAGGCTGCCGGCAGTGCCGGCGCCGACGATGACGTAATCGAACGCGTCCATGATCTTCATCACACCCCCCGTGTCTGATCCCGGGAAGAGGCTCGAGGACCGGCCCATTCCGGCTGCGGAATCTTATTGCACAACGGGGAAGAGCGTAGTCCCAATCCGGGCAGCCGGCAAGCGCGCAAAGCAGGCGCCGGACGGCCAATTAATCCGCTTGACCCCGGGAACACGGGGGTATAATCCGCCCGAAATTCGGAGAACTGCATGAAGTTCCGTTTTCCCATAGTCATCATCGACGAAGATTTCCGCTCCGAAAATACCAGCGGCCTGGGCATTCGCGCGCTCGCCAAGGCGATGGAAGACGAGGGCATGGAAGTGCTCGGGGTGACCAGCTACGGCGACCTGTCGCAGTTCGCGCAGCAGCAAAGCCGCGCCTCGGCCTTCATCCTGTCGATCGACGACGAGGAGTTCACGCCCGGGCCGGAACTCGATCCGGCGATGCTGAGCCTGCGCACCTTCATCGACGAGATCCGCTTTCGCAACGCCGACATCCCGATTTACCTCTATGGCGAGACGCGCACCTCGCGTCACGTACCGAACGACGTCCTGCGCGAGCTGCACGGTTTCATCCACATGTTCGAGGACACGCCGGAGTTCGTCGCGCGCCACATCATCCGCGAGGCGCGCGCCTATCTCGACGGGCTGTCGCCGCCGTTCTTCCGCGCGCTGGTGAACTACGCGCAGGACGGTTCGTACTCATGGCATTGCCCGGGGCACTCGGGCGGCGTGGCGTTCCTGAAAAGCCCCGTGGGACAGATGTTCCATCAGTTTTTCGGCGAGAACATGCTGCGCGCCGACGTCTGCAACGCGGTGGACGAGCTCGGCCAGCTGCTCGACCACACCGGGCCGGTGGCCGCGTCGGAGCGCAATGCCGCGCGCATCTTCGGCGCCGACCATTGCTTCTTCGTCACCAACGGCACATCCACCTCGAACAAGATGGTGTGGCACGCCAATGTCGCGCCCGACGACATCGTCGTCGTGGACCGAAACTGCCACGTGTCGATACTGCACGCGATCACCATGACCGGCGCGATCCCCGTGTTCCTCACGCCGAAGCGCAACCACCTGGGCATCATCGGCCCGATCCCGCTGGAGGAGTTCAGCCCGGAGAACATCCGGAAGAAGATCGAGGCCAATCCCTTCGCGCGCGCGGCGAAGCGCAAGAAGCCGCGCATCCTCACCATCACCCAGAGCACCTATGACGGCGTGGTCTACAATGTCGAAATGCTCAAGCAGACGCTGAATTCCTCCATCGACACGCTGCACTTCGACGAGGCCTGGTTGCCGCACGCGACCTTCCACGATTTCTACAAGAACATGCATGCCATCGGCCGCGACCGGCCGCGCACCAAGGATTCGATCATTTTCGCCACCCATTCCACGCACAAGCTGCTCGCGGGAATTTCGCAGGCGTCGCAGATCCTGGTGCAGGAATCGCAAACGCAGAAACTCGACCGGCACGCCTTCAACGAGGCTTACCTGATGCACACCTCGACTTCGCCGCAGTACGCGATCATCGCTTCCTGCGACGTGGCGGCGGCGATGATGGAACCGCCCGGCGGGACGGCGCTGGTGGAGGAATCGATTCTGGAGGCGCTCAACTTCCGCCGCGCCATGCGCAAGGTCGATGACGAGTGGGGCAAAGACTGGTGGTTCAAGGTGTGGGGGCCGGAAAGAATCGCCGCCGAAGGCATCGGCTCGCGCGAGGACTGGGTGCTCAAGGCCAACGAGAAATGGCACGGTTTCGGCAATCTCGCGCCCGGCTTCAACATGCTCGATCCGATCAAGGCCACGGTGATCACGCCGGGCCTGGACGTGTCCGGAAAATTCGCCAAGACCGGCATTCCGGCGGCCATCGTCACAAAGTACCTCGCCGAACACGGCGTTATCGTTGAGAAGACGGGCCTGTATTCGTTTTTCATCATGTTCACCATCGGCATCACCAAGGGTCGCTGGAACACGCTGGTGACCGCGCTGCAGCAGTTCAAGGACGATTACGACAAGAACCAGCCGGTGTGGCGCGCGCTGCCGGATTTCTGCCAGAAGCACCTGCGCTACGAAAAGATGGGCCTGCGCGATCTGTGCGAGCAGATCCACGGCATGTACAAGGCGCACGACGTGGCGCGCGTGACCACCGAGATGTATCTGTCCGACATGCAGCCGGCGATGAAACCCTCGGATGCGTTCGCGGCGATGGCGCACCACGAGATCGACCGGGTGGAAATCGACACGCTGGAGGGCCGCGTCACCGGCGTGCTGGTCACACCCTATCCGCCGGGCATACCGCTGCTGATTCCGGGCGAGCGCTTCAATTCCACCATCGTGCGCTACCTGCAGTTCGCGCGCGATTTCAACACCCGGTTCCCGGGGTTCGAGACCGACATCCACGGCCTGGTGAAGGCCGACGACGGGCGCTATCACGTCGACTGCGTGCGCCAACTCTGACCTTAGGCGGTGTCTTGAATGCCGTCGCCGGTCACGGGCGGGCATTGATAAAAGCAAAAACGGCTTCGGTTTGGTTTTTATTACACGATCGTAGATTGCGCGCTCCGCGCGCCAACCCTGTTTTCCGTACCGATGAAAAGCGCATCCGTACGGAAAACAGGGTTATGGATAAAAGGCCGAGTTCCAGCGTTAATCGAAAAAAGCAAAAGCGACTTGGGTTTGCCTCTATACAAGGCGAAAAAAAGCCCGGCTTCCCGGGCTTTTTCGTTCAAACGGGTCGATTACTCGACCGGCTTGATATTGACAGCCTGGTCGCCTTTTTGGCCGGCCGTGATGTCGAAGCTTACTTTCTGGTTTTCCTGCAGGCTCTTGAAGCCGTTGCCCTGGATTGCCGAGAAGTGTGCGAAAAGGTCCTTGCCGCCGCCATCGGGGGTGATGAAGCCGAAACCCTTGGCGTCGTTGAACCATTTAACGGTACCTGTGCTCATGTCTGTTGTTCCTAGAAAAAAAAGATAAAAGGCTTGCGCCCGGATGCGAGAACTTCAAGGAGGAAAACGACGACCTGAGGAGTACCGCGAACGCGGCTACGACGGACCAGCAATTCCACTGCCTTACATTCCTGCGCCGTCTTTATACAGGCACGCGGCAGGCGGGTCAAGACAATTCGGTAAATTCCCGGTTCCGGCGCTAATAACGCTTGCCGGTGCTGAATTCGACCTCCATCCGCGCGACTGCCGCGTATTGTACCCGCAGCGCCACTGCGGCTGCGCTGCGCCTCCGGGCTGTCGAGGCGCCAGGCGTTCCCCGGCCTGACGCCGGTGTTCGATACGGCCAAGGGGGCGGCCCGCTTTGCCGCCGATCCTGGCCGAAGCATGGCCGATCCGGGGTCCGCAAGGCTGACGGTTTAGGCCGGCGCGCGTGGCGCGCAACGGTCGTTCTTGGCATGCGATGGCGTTTGTGGCGCCGCGGAGAACAAGGACACGCCTCTTGCGGCACGTCTACCCGACGGATGCTCCCCGCTTCAGCCTATGCGTTCGTAGCGGACAAAATCATAGCGAAACGCTATGCCGGATTCATCGCGGTGAATTTCGCGCCCGGCCTCGCGCCATTGCGCCGCGGAAAACTCGGGAAAGGTGGCATCGCCCTCGAATTCGGCCCGGATTTCGGTGAATTCCAGGCGCTGCGCGTGCGGCAGCGACTCGCGGTACAGCTCGGCGCCGCCGATGACGAAGATTTCCTCTGTGCCGCGGCAGGCGGCGATGGCCTCGTCCAGGGAGTGAACGATTTCGCAGCCAGGGGCGCTGTAGTCGCGCTTGCGGCTGATTACGAGGTTGCGCCGTCCCGGCAGCGGCCGGCCTATGGATTCGTGAGTCTTGCGGCCCATCAGCACCGGATGGCCCATGGTCAGGGCCTTGAAGCGCATCAGGTCGGCCGGCAGGTGCCAGGGCAGGGCGTTGTTCCTGCCGATGACGCGGTTCGCCGCCAATGCGGCGATGAGGCAGATGCGCGGCGGGGCGGCAGGGTGCGGCATCAGACGGCGATCGGCGCCTTGATCGCGGGATGCGGGTCGTAGCCCTCCAGGGTGAAATCCTCGTACTTGAAGCCGAAGATGTCCTTCGCTGCCGGGTTGATCCGCATCAGCGGGAACGCCCGCGGCGCGCGCGCGAGCTGTTCGCGCGCCTGATCGAGATGGTTGAGGTAGAGATGGGCGTCGCCCAGCGTATGCACGAATTCGCCCGGCTGCAATTCACATACCTGCGCCACCATCAGGGCGAGCAGGGCGTAGGAGGCGATATTGAAGGGCACGCCGAGGAACAGGTCTGCGCTCCTCTGGTATAGCTGGCAGGAAAGCCTGCCCTCGGCGACATAAAACTGGAACAGCGCATGGCAGGGCGGCAGCTTCATCCGCTCGATATCGGCCGGGTTCCACGCGCTCACGATGTGGCGGCGCGAGTCGGGATTTTTTCTGATGCCTTCGATGAGCTGGGCGATCTGGTCGATCGAGCGGCCGTCCGCCGTTTTCCAATTGCGCCACTGGTGGCCGTAGACCGGGCCGAGATCGCCCCCGGCATCCGCCCATTCGTCCCAGATGCTGACACCGTGTTGCTGCAGGTAGCGCACGTTGGTGTCGCCCTGCAGGAACCAGAGCAGTTCGTGGATGATGGATTTCAGGTGCAGGCGCTTGGTGGTGAGCAGCGGAAACGGCGTGAGGGGAAAGCGCATCTGCCATCCGAACACCGACAGGGTGCCGGTGCCGGTACGGTCGCTTTTGCTTGCGCCATGCTCGATGACATGGCGCATCAGGTCGAGGTACTGCTGTTCCGGGTAAGCCATGTGCAGGCGCCCTAGCCTTTTTCCGCCGGGCGGTTCGCGTCGCTGCACCACTCGCTCCAGGAACCCGGATACAGCCTGGAACCGGAGAGGCCGGCGATTTCCATGGCGAGCAGATTGTGGCAGGCGGACACCCCGGAGCCGCAGGAGTGCACCACTGCATCCGGCGGGGTGGCGCCGAGCAGGGCGGCGAAATCCCGGTGCAGATCCGCCGCCGGTTTAAAACAGGCGTTCGCGTCGAGGTTGTCCCCGAAAAAGCGATTGAGCGCGCCCGGAATGCGCCCGCCGACCGGGTCCAGCGTTTCGTTCTCGCCGCGGTAACGATCGGGAGCGCGCGCGTCGACGAGGACGCGGCCGGGTCGCCCCAGCGATCGCAGTACGTCATCGACATCGACCCAGAGCTTGCGCGGCTCGCCCACGAAGCGCGCAGGCGCCGGCCGGGGCAGGGCGCCGGTCACCGGGCGCGCTTCACTTTTCCATTTGGCGTAGCCGCCATCGAGCACCGCGACGTTTTCATGCCCGAGCCAGCGCAGCATCCACCACAGCCGCGCGGCATACACGCCCAGCCTGGCGTCGTAGGCGATGACCTGCTTGCCCGAGTCCACGCCCGCTGCGCCCAGCGTGCGCATGAACGCCTGCGGATCGGGCAGCGGATGGCGGCCGTTGTTGCCGGTAGCGGGCGCCGCGAGGTCACGGTCCAGGTGCAGGAAGCGCGCACCCGGGATGTGCGCGCTGGCGTATTCCCTGGCGCCGGCGTCGGGATTGGCCAAGTCGTGGCGGCAGTCGAACACCACCCACGCCGGGTCGCCGAGGTGTGCGGCCAGCGCTGCGGTGCTGACCAGCGTGCTGTGCGCCATGGCGTTTATTCTTCCGCGTCGCCTTGTTCCAGCCAGCCGCGCGCTTCCCTGTCGTCGTCGAACACCTGCAGATCGGCATTGATGAACATCTGCGACAGCCATGCGCTCCAGATCACCCACTCGCTGTGGGTCACGACTGCGATCTTGTCGAAATCATTGGGATGGCTGCGGGTGTACTTGATGTCCTCCCAGGCCACGTCCAGGGTGAAATCCGCCATCCGCCGCAGGTCGATCAGCAGATTGACCCTGCCGCCGGCCACCAGGGTCGAACGCACCATGTCCTCGAATTCCTTGTAATCGGCGAGCACGAACTCGCCGAGCACGGTGACGGTAACCAGCCTGCCGCTGTGGTCGATGGCTATCATGACTGGTCCCTGTTCCGCGGATGCATGCCGGCTAGGGTACCGCGGATGCAGCGCAGCCACCCGCCGGATCGGGTGCGCAGGCAGTTCAAGCGGGTTTCCCCAGTTCGCGCCGCAGGTATTCGTGGAAATGCAGCATGCCGTCTTCCATGGGCGACTGATACGGCCCTGCCTGGCTGATGCCCTGTTGCAGCAGGGCCCTGCGGCCGCGGTCCATGCGCAGGGCGATCTCGTCGTCCTCGATCGCGGTCTCCCAGTAAGCGGCCTGTTCGGCTTCGACGAATTCGCGCTCGAACAGCACGATGTCTTCGGGATAGTAGAACTCGACGACGTTGGTGGTCGATTGCGGTCCGCTCGGATGCAGCGTGCTCACCACGAGCACGTGCGGATACCACTCGATCATGATGTTCGGGTAGAGCGTGAGCCAGATCGCCCCGTGGGGGGGAACCTCGCCCCGGTAGTAATCGAGCACCGCCTTGTGCCAGCGCGCGTAGGTCGGGCTGCCGGGCTTCGCGAGGCGCTTGTTGATGCCCACCGTCTGCACCGAGTGGCGCTCACCGAACTGCCACTCGAGGTCGTCGCAGGTGACGAAATTGCCCAGCCCGGGATGGAACGGCACGACGTGATAGTCCTCGAGGTAGACCTCGATGAAGGTTTTCCAGTTGTAATTGCATTCGTGCACCTGCACCCGGTCAAGCATGTAGCCGGAAAAATCGAGATCGGCGCGCTCGCGCAGAGCGCCGAGATCCAGGGCGACATCGCGCGTGCCCGCGAACAGCAGCCCGTTCCAGTGCTGCAGGGGCGTCTTGTGCAGATTGAGGCAGGGCTTGCCGGGAAAATGGGGCGCGCCCAGGAGCGCGCCTTGCGTGTCGTAGGTCCAGCGGTGCAGCGGACAAACGATGTTCCGGGCGTTGCCCCGGCCTTCCAGTATGATCGCCTGGCGGTGGCGGCAAACGTTGGACAAAAGCTCGACGCCCAGCTCGTTCCTGATCAGGACCTTGGCATGGTCCATCCACGCAAGGCTGTGATAGTCGCCGAGGTTCGGTACCATCAGCTCGTGTCCGACGTAGCCCGGACCGATCTCGAACAGCAGGCTCTGCTCGAGTTCCAGCATCTGCCGGTCGAAATACCAGGAGACCGGAAGCTGCGGGCTGCTTTGCTTGAGCTTGGACGCGCTGGCGATATCGGACATTAATTAACCTCGCTGGACTCGCGTAGGGCACAATAAGAGATCGTCACCATATGAGGGGATATATCCCCTCATGCTCCCCTAAGTCAGAGGCCATTTCGGCAGTCTGAAATGGCCTCTAGGTCAATCGGCAAAAGGCCAATATTTCAGAATTTTACCGTGTTTTTGATTTGACTGGCAGGTCACAGTTCAGCTATTTTCGCGTTTTATAAGGTTTTATTCGTTTATGGCCAAATCATCCAAGCCCGCTTCCGCCGGCGGCGAATCCCCGAGCTTCGAAGTCGCGCTGGCGGAACTGGAAAAGCTCGTCGCCGGCATGGAATCGGGGCAACTCTCCCTGGAGCAGTCCCTCGCCGCGCACAAGCGCGGCCTGGAACTCGCGCAATACTGCCAGGCCAAGCTCGCGCAGGCCCAGCAGCAAGTGCAGGTGCTCGAAGCCAATACTCTGCAAGCCTTCCCCGGTGCCGAACAAGACGATTGATTTCACCGCCTGGATGGGGGCGGTCCAGGCGCGCATGGAGGCCGCGTTGCAGCGTTTCCTGCCCGCGCCCGAGCTCGCGCCCGAGCGCCTGCACCGCGCGATGCGTTATGCGGTGCTCGGCGGGGGCAAACGCGTGCGGCCCCTGCTTGCCTTCGCCGCGGGCGAACTGGCCGGGGCGGATCCGGCGCGGGTCGAAGTGGTGGCCGCGGCGGTCGAAATCATCCATGCCTATTCCCTGGCGCACGATGACTTGCCGTGCATGGACAATGACGTCCTGCGCCGCGGCAAGCCCACCTGTCACGTCGAATTCGACGAGGCGAGCGCCCTGCTGGCGGGCGACGCGCTGCAGCCGCTCGCGTTTCAGATCCTGGCCGAACACGTCCTTGCGGACAGCCCGGCGGCGCAGCTCGAGATGCTGAAAATCCTCGCGCTGGCGAGCGGTTCGCGCGGCATGGCCGGCGGCCAGGCCATAGACCTCGCGAGCGTGGGCAAGACGCTCGGCCTGCCCGAGCTCGAGTTCATGCATATCCACAAGACCGGCGCGCTGATCCGCGCCGCGGTGGTATTGGGGGCGCGTTGCGGTCGCGGCCTCGACGCGGGCGAGTTCGGCCGGCTGGAGCGTTATGCCAAGACGGTGGGTCTCGCGTTCCAGGTGGTGGACGACGTGCTCGATTGCGATGCCAGCACGGTCACGCTGGGAAAAACGGCCGGAAAAGACGCCGCGCAGGACAAGCCGACTTATGTCAGCATACTGGGGCTGGCGCGCGCGCGCGCCCTGGCCGGGGAATTGCGCGTCGAGGCGCATGCGGCGCTCGCCGCGTTCGGCGCGCGGGCCGCGCGCCTGCGCGAGCTGGCGGACTTCATCGTGCTGCGCAAATTCTAACCCCTCTCATTTTTCGCATAGTGCAAAGTGAACAGAGATCACGCCCATGAGCCGCCGGACACGCAGGATTTCGATCCGACGCTGTACGCGCTGCTGAAGACCATCAACAGCCCGGCGGAGCTGCGGCTGCTTGAGCGGCGCGGGCTCGGGCAGCTGGCGGAGGAGTTGCGCGCCTATATCATCGAGTCGGTGAGCCAGACCGGCGGGCATCTGTCGTCGAATCTCGGTACGGTGGAACTCACCATTGCGCTGCATTACGTGTTCGATACGCCGCGCGACCGGCTGGTCTGGGACGTAGGCCACCAGACCTACGCGCACAAGATTCTCACCGGGCGGCGCGAGGGCATGGCGAGCCTGCGCATGCTCGGTGGCATTTCCGGCTTCCCGCGGCGCGCGGAAAGCGAATACGACACTTTCGGCACGGCGCACTCCAGCACCTCGATCTCGGCGGCTCTCGGCATGGCGCAGGCGGCCAGGCTGCTGGGCGAACAGCGCAGCGTGGTGGCGATCATCGGCGACGGCGCCATGTCGGCCGGAATGGCGTTCGAGGCCCTGAACAATGCCGGCGTCATGGAAACCGACCTGTTGGTGATCCTGAACGACAACGACATGTCGATCTCGCGGCCGGTGGGCGCGCTCAACAAGTATCTGGCGCGCCTGCTCTCGGGCGGGCTGTACGGCGCCGCGCGCAAGGCGGGCGAGCGCGTATTGGGGAAAGTGCCGCCGCTGTGGGAACTGGCGCTGCGCGTCGAGGAGCATGCCAAGGGCATGGCCCTGCCTTCGACCATGTTCGAGGAGTTCGGCTTCAACTACATCGGACCGATCGACGGCCACGATCTGGACTCGCTCATTCCGACGCTGAAGAACATCCGCGAGCTGAAAGGGCCGCAGTTCCTGCACGTCGTCACCAGGAAAGGCCAGGGCTACAAGCTGGCCGAGGCCGACCCGGTGCTCTACCACGGCGTGTCCAAGTTCCGGCCCGACGCCGGCATCGTCGGCGGCAAGCCCAGCGGCAAGCCGAGTTACACGCAGATTTTCGGCGACTGGCTGTGCGACACGGCCGCGCGCGACCGGCGCCTGGTGGGCATCACCCCGGCGATGTGCGAAGGCTCGGGCATGGTGCGCTTCGCCGCGGAATATCCGGAGCGCTATTTCGACGTCGGCATCGCCGAGCAGCACGCGGTGACCTTCGCCGCGGGGCTCGCCTGCGAAGGCGTGAAGCCGGTGGTGGCGATTTATTCCACTTTCCTGCAGCGCGCCTACGATCAACTGATCCACGACGTCGCCATCCAGAACCTGCCGGTGGTGTTTGCGCTCGACCGCGCAGGTCTCGTCGGCGCCGACGGTGCCACGCATAACGGCGCTTTCGATCTCGCCTACCTGCGCTGCATTCCCAATCTGACGGTGATGACGCCCGCGGACGAAATGGAGTGCCGGCAGATGCTCGACACCGCATTCGGGATGAGCACCCCCGCTGCGGTGCGCTATCCGCGCGGCGCCGGTCCCGGCGTCGTGATCAGCAGGGAATTGCAAGTGCTCGCGATCGGCAAGGGCGTGCTGCGCCGGCGCGGCGCCGGGGTCGCCATCCTCGCGTTCGGCAGCATGCTGAAACCCGCGCTCGAAGCCGCGGAAGCGCTCGACGCCACGGTCGTGAACATGCGTTTTGTCAAACCCCTGGACGAAGACCTGCTCAGACAAATCGCCGGGGAACACGAGTTGCTGGTGACGGTGGAGGAGGGCTCGGTGATGGGCGGTGCGGGCAGCGCGGTGGCCGAACGCCTCGCCGCCGCGGGCCTGACGCGGCCGCTGCTGCATCTGGGACTGCCGGACCGGTTCATCGATCATGGCGACAGCGGCGCGCTGCTCGCCGCGGCCGGGCTGGACCAGGCCGGATTGCTGCGCGCCATACGCGCGCGCCTAGGCGCCTGAGCGCCGGCCGCGCGCCGCGATCATGATAAAATCGCACGGTCGTCGCGGCGCCCGCGACGCGGCCGTCTAACGGAAGGACATCGCCATGAATACCCGTGATCCCGTCGCCATCGCCGATGTCCAAAACTCCCAGGACACCCGCCGGCTCGCCATCGATCAGGTCGGTATCAAATCCATCCGCCATCCGGTCAAGGTCAGCGAGCGCTCCGGCGGCGTGCAGCACACCATCGCCAGTTTCAACATGTATGTACGCCTGCCGCATCACTTCAAGGGCACGCACATGTCGCGCTTCGTCGAGATTCTCAACGCGCACGAGCGCGAGATCTCGGTCGAAACCTTCAAGCGCATGCTCGGCGAGATGATGGAAAAACTCGAGGCGCGGTCGGGACACATCGAGATGAATTTTCCCTACTTCGTCAACAAGGCGGCGCCGGCATCGAAGGTCGAGAGCCTGATGGACTACGAAGTGACCTTCATCGGCGACGTCAACCAGGGCAAGCAGCGCTTCACCATGAAGGTGCTGGTCCCGGTGACCAGCCTGTGCCCCTGCTCGAAGAAGATTTCCGCCTACGGCGCGCACAACCAGCGTTCGCATGTGACGGTCACCGCGCGCACCAGCGGATTCGTCTGGATCGAGGACATCGTCGACGTGGTCGAGAAACAGGCTTCGTGCGAGCTGTACGGCCTGCTCAAGCGTCCGGACGAGAAACTCGTCACCGAGCGCGCCTACGACAATCCCAAGTTCGTCGAGGACATGGTGCGCGACGTCGCCGCGGTGCTCAACCAGGACGAGCGCATCGACTGGTACGTGGTGGAGTCGGAGAATTTCGAATCCATCCACAATCATTCAGCCTATGCGCTGATAGAGAAAGACAAGAGAAAGAAATAGCGCTGGTCGCGCGGCATTCGCCGCTGTTGCCTATTCATAACCCTGTTTTCTGGTGCGGATACGCTTTTCATCCGTACCGGAAAACAGGGTTGGCGCGCGGAGCGCGCAATGTCAGTGCGCACACGCCGCTAGCCACAGGCGAAGACCTCAGACTGCGGCGATTGATCTGGCGCGAACGGCGTCCCGTCCGCGCGGATCCCCGATTGCATGCGGACGAGAAGCTGTCCGCACGCAATCGGGGATCTTGGATAAAACCCGCAGACCGTTCTTGCGCCAGCCGCGATCAGTAACGCTTGGTCAGCGTCATGCTCTGATTGTCGCGCTGCATCTCCATGCGGTTGAGGAAACTCATCCCCAGCAGGGTCAGGCCCATGGCGTTGTTCTCGCTCACCATCGCGTCGACGTTGCTCAGCTCGACGTCGCCGATCTTCACGCTGTCGAGCTTAACGCGCCAGGCCGCGGCCACTCCGTTGGCGGTCTGCATCTGGCCGCGCTCGGCCTGCAGGTAATTGATCCCGAGGCGCCTGGCTTCGGAGGCTGGCAGGGAGACCAGCGTCGCGCCGGTGTCGACCAGGAAGCGCACGCTGCCGCCGTTGATCGACCCGGTGGCGATGAAATGGCCGCGCGCATCGGCGGCGAGGGTGACGTTCTGCCGGCCGCCGCGGGCGGCGGCTGAATAGGCCTGCCCCATGCGCAGCGTCCTCTTTTTTCCGTCGATTTCGAAGCTGGCGGTGTCTTTTTCGGTACCCAGCAAGACCACGCTTTCCCCGGTCTTCTGCCCGGGCGCAAGGGTGCGCGGCGCGCCGCCGTCGATGATGACGATGGCTTTGGCGCCGATCAGACCGACCAGGGTGACGTCGGCAGCCAAGGCAGGCGATGCGAACAGTGCGAATATGATCAGGCCCGAGCCAAGATTCCTGCGATCGCTCATCCAAGCCTTCCTCGTGGTTGCGGCAATCCTATGATAGCAATTCGCTTCGTATGCCAATAGCATCGATGCGCGCCGATGCTCACGGCGGCGGCCTGACGCCGTCGTCGTAGATCACTTCGATTCTCATCATGGTGCCCACGCGCCGGCCGTTGATTTCTCCGGGGACGAAGCGCAGCTTTCCGAAAATCGCGACCGCTGCTGCGGTGGCGGCCTCCGGCAGGCTGGTTTTTTCGACCTCGACCGAGACCACGTCGCCGCGCTCGCTGATCCACAGTTTCAGGATGGCGGATCCCGGGGCAAACGCCGGCCCCGTTTCCAGCGCGCCGAGTTCGGGCTCGGAGCTTGGCCGCGGACGCTTGGTGAGCTGATCGGTGGTGTAGTAGCTGGGCGCCGGCATCGGCAGCAGACCGATTCCCAGGGTGCTTTCCAGCGCCGGGCGCGGTTCCTCCTCGGCGATGCGGTGAGCCGACGGATCCTCTATGCCGTCGCCCTCGGCGGCTTTCTCGATGACCGCGGCTGCGGGCCCGCGCTCCAATGCCAGCGTGGCGTCGAGGACGCGCGCCGGCACCGGCTGCTGCCCGCCCCGCGCCGCAGGCCGGGAAACGCCGCCGCCTGCGCCGAGATAGGGCATGATAACGAGCGCCGCATGCATGAGGCACGAGATCGTCAACGCGGCAAGCAAGCGCTTCGAATCCGATGCGGGGTTCATGGGCGCGCCTGGTCTGCGCGCCGGCCCGAAACAGGGCGAAGCGGGGAAAATCGACCGTTCATGCGAGAGAATCAACCATTTGTCGTCGGGACTTTACTGCAAACGCCATCGGGCTATTATTCCATCAGGCGATGTCAATCATGGGGCCAATTATGGGGACTACAATGAAAGCACAGCACGGTTTCTCCCTGATCGAACTGATGGTCGTGGTCGTCGTGATCGCGATTCTGTCGGCCGTTGCCATTCCTTCCTACACCGATTACGTGAAACGCGGAAAGCTGGTGGAAGGCACTTCGTCCCTGTCAGATGGCCGGGTCAAGATGGAGCAGTATTTCCAGGACAACCGCACCTACCAAGGCGGGCCGGCGCCTGCCGCCACCGACTATTTCACCTACGCCGTCAGCGGCACGTCGACAACGGCCTACACCATCAGCGCGACCGGCACCCGTGACTTGGCCGGTTTCGTCTACACCATCGACGAAACCAACACAAAACGGACTACCGCGGCACCCACTGGCTGGGCGGCGGCGACCATGCCAGCCACCTGCTGGATCAGATACAAAGGGGGTACGTGTTGAAGGTGTTTCCCAAGACCAGGGCGCGTGGATTTACGCTGGTAGAACTGATGATCGGCATTGTGATCGTCGGTATCCTGGTGAGCCTGGGCATGCCCAGCTTCCTCGAAGTGCTGCGCAATGCCGAAATCCGCAACGCGGCCGAATCCATTGCGAATGGCTTGCAGCGGGCGCGCGCGGAAGGGGTGGCGCGCAACGCCAATGTTCAGTTTGTCCTGGGCACGGCTTCTTCCTGGACCGTCGATTATGCGATCAAGCCGGTCCCGTCGGACCCGCCGATCGACTCGAGGGCCAGCACGGAAGGTTCCACCAACGTCATCCGTGCGGTTACGCCGGCGGGCGCAACCACCATCACTTTCAACAATCTGGGGGGGGTAGCCGCCAATGCGGATGCGTCCGCCACGCTCACGCAAGTCGACCTTACCTCGATCGGCGGTAATCAGAATTTGCGCGTCACGATACAAGCCGGCGGCAATGCCAGAATGTGCGATCCCAACCTGCCTGTTACGACTCCACCCAATCCACGCGCTTGCTGAGCGGAGAAAAGGCCATGCACAAAACCGTCCCCCGTAAGTCCGCCCAACATGGCGTCGTGTTGATCGAGGCGATGATCGCCATCCTGATTTTTTCCATGGGCGTGCTGGCCATCGTCGGCCTGCAGGCCGCCATGATCAAGAACACCGCCGATTCGAAATACCGCGCCGAGGCCAGTTATATCGCGCAGACCAGGATAGGCCAGATGTGGGTGGATCCGGCCAATCTCCCGGCTGACGGGAGCACCACCACCACCGCCATCTCCGGTCAATTGCCGGCCGGGACGCTCACCACCACGCGGACCGGCTTTCAGTTTACGGTCACGGTCACCTGGCAGCAGCCGGGCGCCGGCGAGACTCAGCATAATTTCACCACCACTGCGCGCATCAACGGGGCCTGAATCATGGAACCGAACCGCAGGCGCTCAGCTTTCTATCAGGCCGGATTCACTCTGGTCGAAATCATGGTCGGTCTGGGCATCGGCATGCTCGCCACCGTGGTCATCATTCAGGTCATCAGCGTGTTCGAAGCGCAAAGGCGCACCACCGCGGGAACGGCCGATGCGCAGACCAATGGCGGCATCGCGCTGTATGTCGTCGGGCGCGACATGCAGATGGCAGGCTACCCCCTGCTGCCGGTGACCAACTCGCCGCTGGAGTGCACCACGCTGACATTTGGCGCCACGGGCATAACGGGGATCTCCCCGATCACCGTTACCGAGGGCGTGGCGGATATGGGCGTCAATGCCAGCGACACCATCACCATACGCTATGGCAGTTCGGCCATGGGAGGCGTCCCGACCCAGATCACCGCGATGGGCGCACCGACCGCCAGCGACGCGACCGTCGCCACCAATCTCGGCTGCCAGGCGGGCGATATCACCCTGATCACCAACGGGTCCACTTGCGCCATGTCGACCGCGACCGCAGTGGCGGGCACCACCACCGTCACGCTGGCAGACACCACTGCCGCCGTCGCCGGGGCCAATCTTGCCTGCCTCGGAACCTGGAATTCGATTACCTATCGCGTGAACAATGGCAACCTGGAACGCAATGGCGTTCCCAGCGTGGTGGGCGTGGTCAACCTTCAGGTGCAATATGGAATTTCCGCTTCCGGACTGGCCAATTCCGACCCCAATTTCAATCAGGTCACCCGGTGGGTGAATGCCAAGAATCTCGCCGACTGGTCCGCCACGCCGGATGGCGTTTCCACCGGCGCCGACTGGGGTAGCGCCCTGACGGTCGCCAACCGCAACCGGATCAAGGCCGTGCGCATCGCGGTCGTGGCGCGCAATGCCAAGATCGAGCCGTCCAACGTGACTGCCGCATGCAGTTCCACCACGGCGGCCGCGCCCGCCGGCCTGTGCGCTTGGGCGGGCAGCGCCGCCTCGCCTGCACCGGCGATAGACCTGAGCCCCGCCGATGCGAACTGGGCGCGCTACCGCTACCGGGTGTTCGAAACCATTATTCCCCTGCGCAACGTGATCTGGTCCAAGGATACCCTATGAATTCACTGACCAAACCCCCGTCGGGGCGGGTGCGCGCCATGAAGCAGCGCGGCGTGGTGCTGTTCTTTGCGCTGATTTCCCTGCTCGCCATCATGCTTGCGGCGGTGGCGCTGATACGCTCGGTGGATACCAGCACCATGATCGCGGGCAATCTGGCGTTCAAACAGGCGGCCACGGTCTCCGGTGATGCCGGGACCGAGGCCGCAGTCGCCTATCTGGCAACGGTTGAAACGGCGAACGTGGCCAAGAATGTTTTGACGGATGCCACTCACGCCTTCAATATCACCAACCTTACTGCGAGTCCCGGCTATTACTCCAACGTCAACCCCGCCCTGAATCTGTTTGCCGATGCCACGTGGGACGGCGACACAAGCTTCAGCAGCAACAACAACAGCCTTAACAGCGTCTTGGTCGGAGTCGACAGTAGCGGCAACAAAACCCGCTATGTGATCCAGCGCATGTGCCGCACCGCCGGTGTCGCAATCAAGGATGCGGACTGCCTGTTCAGCGGCGCGATTCAGGACACCAACGGGCAGAACATACCGCTGCCACAGGAAATCTGCAAAGGAGATGGCTGCCCCGTCGCCGGCCAGACCCCGCAGATACGGATCACTTCCAGAACCACCGGCCCGAAGAATACCGTCAGCTACGTGCAAGCGTTTGTCTATTAGGATGCCGCCATGAAACCTTACCCGGAAAATCGCTCGACACGCCGCTTGCTGTGGCTGTCCCTGCTGCTCGCCGCCGGCCTGGTCCTGCCGCTGCGCGCATTGGCCGGCGCGGTCGCGCTGGCGAGCTCGCCCCTGGCGACCTCCACGACCTCGACGGTGAAACCCAACATCATGTTCATATTGGATAATTCAGGAAGTATGAACTGGGACCACATGCCGGACGACGCCTCCGACGGGGGCAGTTCGGTGCCGTTCAGCTTTGGCTACTACGGACTGCGCAGCAACCAATGCAACCAGGTCTATTACGACCCCACGTTCACTTACACGGCGCCGATCAAAGCGGATGCGACGAGCTATGCCAATGCCAGTTTTAGCGGCGCATGGACGGATGGATTCGATACCAGTGCCGGCACGGTGGACTTGCGTACCGGATTCCGGGCGTCCCAGTCCCTGTCGGGCGACAGCTCGGGACAGGCGGCTTATTACTACCATTATTCCGGTTCGCAGGTCACGCAACTGCAGAAGAACTACAACAGCACGAGCAATACCTTCTCCAGCGAGTGCAACAGCGCCCAGAATGCCACGCCCGGGACGTCTGTGTTCACCAGAATCAGCCTGTCGGCCACCGCCAGCGCCACGACCGCCACCATAGTCGCGGGCGGCAGCAGCCCGACCAGCACCTCGGTCAGCGGCATCACCTTGAACGGCGAACAGATCATGTCCGGCACCGCCGCCGCCAGTTCGACCACGAGCACGGTTGCCACCAGCATCATGGTCCAGATCAATCTTTGCACCAGCGCGAAAGTCGGGAACTGCACCGTCACGGGCGGCCATGGCTACACGGCCACGGTGTTGAGCAGCACGGTCACGCTGACCGGCCTGCATGATTCGGCCAATGCCCTGATCGTCACCAAAGGCAATACCGGGACCATGACGTTTGCGGCGACGATCTTTCCAGAGGCCAAGTCCGACACATTGGAGAATTTCGCCAACTGGTACAGCTTTTACCGCACCCGCATGCTGATGATGAAAACCGCCGCCGGGCGCGCGTTCAGCACCCTCAACCAGAAGTATCGCGTGGGTTTCATGAAAATCAGTTCGTCGAGCACGCCGACGCTGGGTGTCAATACGTTCTGGAACAACGCCGACACCAGCCTCGGCCCGGTCAGCACGCAGCGCACCGACTGGTACAACGCGCTGTACAACAGCGCTGCGAGCGGCGGCACCCCTTTGCGCACGGCCTTGTCGAATGCGGGACGGTACTACGCCGGGAAACTCTCGGGAACCGACCCCCTGCAGTATTCCTGCCAGCAAAATTTCACCATCCTCTCCACCGACGGCTACTGGAACGCCGGGAACGGATTCAAGCTGGATGGCAGCACCGCCGTGGGCAATCAGGACGGGACCGCGGGGCGGCCGATGTTCGACGGGTCACAGACAGGCACCACCGTGACGACCACCTATACGCGACACAATTATTCCTCGAGCAGAACGAGGATTTCAGGGGGGTCGAATTGCACCAGCCCCAAGAAACGGCTGCTGGACCAGCCGCAGATCCAGAGTTGCAGCATTACCACGATAGACGCGGTGCCCGGCCCCGAGAACTGCACCGCATGGAGCAATAACGGATCCAAGGTCTACGTATCCCCCTATACTTCGAGTTCAAGCACCTGCACCAGCCCGGTAACGCTTCCCAGCCCCAACCCGAGCGCCAGAGCGGTATCGGGAACCCCGGTGACGACTCCCGGCACTTCCGGCGGCAGCAGCGACAACCTGGCGGACATCGCCATGTATTACTACCAGACCGACTTGCGCACCCCCACGCTGAGCAACTGCACCGGTGCGGTCGTGCCGCCGGCGACGACCGGCAGCATCCTGTGCTCGACCCCCACCAACCCGTCCGATCCCGATCCGTACAACAATGTGTTCAAGAGCGGTACGGACAATAATGTCCAGCAGCATATGAACACTTTCACGCTCGGCCTGGGCGCGAGCGGCTGGATGAATTATTCCTCCAGCTACCTGAACGATACCAGCGGCGATTATGTTTCAGTCAAACTGGGCAGCACCGCGGATTCGACGGCGTCGCCGGTGGCGGTCTGCCCATGGCAGGCGGATGGCACGGTGTGCAACTGGCCGGTGCCCGGCATGTCGGGCACCAACGGTTTAATCGCCAACATCGACGACCTGTGGCATGCGGCGGTCAACGGACGCGGCGCCTATTTCAGCGCCACCAACCCGACCACCCTGGCCGCCGGCCTGTCCAACGCGCTGACGAGCATCAATTCCAAGATAGGTTCCGCCGCCGCCGCCGCCACCAGCACGCTGAATCCGGTCGCCGGCAACAACTTCGCCTACGTCGCCAGCTATACCACGGTCAAATGGCTGGGCAATCTGGAAGCGCGCGGCATCAACGTGGATACCGGGGTGGTCAGCGAGAACGCCAGTTGGTGCGTGGAGAACGTCGCGGCACAGGCCTGCCCGGCGCCGGGCACCATCGTCGCCGATACCAGCGGCGCCACTACGGTCTACAACTGTGTGACGCCCAACGCGGTCATCTGCACCGACGGCACGATGGTCGGCACGGATTGCCTGGTGCAGGTCGCGACCGCCTGCACCGGCACCATGAATGCCAAAGTGACCGACACCAGCGACACGCGGAGCATCAAGACCGCCAATGACGCCGGCAACGCGCTGATCGACTTCGATGCCACGTACAGGGCCGCCCATTCGGGTTACTTCGACGCTGCGCATATCGGCGGGCTCAGCCAGTGGCCTCCGTCGTCCGACGTCAGTGCAGCCGCCAACGCGTGGAGGGCTGCGGCCGTAGGCGACAACCTGCTCAACTATCTGCGCGGACAGCACGGGCACGAATACGACCGCACCTCGGTGGCCGCGGCAGACCAGATGTATCGCAACCGCGAAGGCGTGCTGGGGGATGCGCTGGAATCCCAGCCGGCCTACATCGGCGCGCCCGTGTTCAGCTATCCCTACCCTGGCTACAGCGACTACCTCACGAATCAGGCCAGCCGCGCCGGGACGGTGTACATGGGCGCCAACGACGGCATGATGCACGCTTTCGCGGCCGACACCGGGATCGAACGCTGGGCTTACGTGCCGAGCGTGGTGATCCCCAATCTATGGCAGCTGGCGGACAAGAACTACTCCATTCAGCACGTCAATTATGTCAACGGCAGCCCGATCACTTCGGACGTCTGCGTAGCCAATTGCAACAACGCAAATTACGCCTCCACCACGACAACGGCCGACGATCCGGTATGGAAAACCATCCTGGTGGCAGGCCTGAACGGCGGCGGGCGGGGCTATTATGCGCTCGACATCACCGTTCCCGGCACGCCTGCCTTGCTCTGGGAATTTACGCCGGCGAGTGACGGCGATCTGGGCTACAGCTACGGGCAGCCCATCATCACCAGGAAGTCGGATGGCACCTGGGTCGTTCTGTTGACTTCCGGTTACGACAACGGGACGCTCAGCAGCAATCCGCTGGTCAACAACTCGCCGGCAGGCAATGGCAAAGGCTACCTGTACGTCCTGAATGCCTCCACCGGCGCGATCATCAGCAAGATTACCACCAACGCCGGCGACGCCACGACACCGAGCGGTCTGGCCAAGATCGCGGGCTGGAATGCCGAGCCCGCGGGCAATAAAGTGAGCTATGTGTATGGCGGCGACTTGCTGGGAAATGTCTGGCGTTTCGACATCAACAGTAGCACCGCCGCCACCATCGGCACCGGCGCCGTGATGAAATTGGCCAGCTTGTTCGCGGATACCGCCGCCACCAGCCCGCAGCCCGTCACCACCACTCCGATTCTGGGCAATATCGTGGGCAAGCGTGTGGTATTCATCGGAACCGGGAAATATCTGGAAACCGGCGATCTCAGCACGACCCAGAAGCAGACCCAATATGCCATCAAGGATGACGATGCGACCGCCACCCTGGTCAATCCGCGCACGACGCTGGTGAATCAGACATTGACCAATAACCCGGACGGGACCGGCACCCGTCTTTCCTCCGGCAATACGGTGGATTTCTTCACCGGCCGGGGCTGGTACGTGGATTTCCCCGACAGCGGGGAGCGCGTGAACATCGACGCCAAACTGGTGCAGGGAACCCTGCTGGTGCCCAGCATCGTCCCTTCCAGTACCGTCTGTTCCCCCGGCGGCTTCGGCTGGCTGAACTTCTTCGACTACAAGACAGGCGGCTCCGTCACCCCGACGCCGGGAATCCCGCTGGCTTCGGTGAAATACGACTCCACCATCGTCGGCATCAACGTGCTCTACATACAGGGCTCGCCCATTGTCGAAGTCGTGACTTCAACCAATCCGACGCCAAAGAAGGATCCGGACGTGGCGTTCAAGGCAACGGCGGTCGGATTCACCGGAAAACGGGTGATCTGGCGCGAACTGATACCGTAGCGAGCGCGGCCCGGGTTGAATTCCGCGCGATCCGGCTCGCCGTGCGCCCCGGCCTTGCGCCGGGTCAATCGCGGAAATTCTGGAACTGCAGCGGAATATCGGTGATGGATTTCTTGACCAGCTGGATTGCCGCCTGCAGGTCGTCCTTCTTGGCGCCGGAGACGCGCACCGCCGCGCCCTGAATGCTCGCCTGCACCTTGAGCTTGTTGTCCTTGATCAGTTTGACGATCTTCCTGGCCTGCTCCGATGCGACGCCGTTCTTGACCTCGACCGTCTGCTTGATCTTGTCGCCGCTGATTTTCTCGGTGCCCTTCGCCTCGAGCGCGCGCGCGTCCACGCCGCGCTTGGCGCACTTGCCGTTGAATACGTCCATCAGCTGTTTGAGCTTGAAGTCGTCGTCGGCGTAAATGCTCAGCGTAAACTCGGCCTGTTCGATCCTCGCATCCGAGCCCTTGAAATCGAAGCGGTTGGCGATCTCCTTGTTGCACTGCTCGATCGCGTTCTTCAGCTCGACCTTGTTGACTTCCGAAGTGATGTCGAAGGAGGGCATGGTCTAGGACTTTTTCAAGCGCTTGCGCGGGTTCGCCGGCCCATGTGGATCGCGGACTTTGGCCGCGATGCGCATGCGCAGGGCGTTGAGGCGGATGAAGCCTTCCGCGTCCCTCTGGTCGAAGGCGCCGCGATCTTCCTCGAAGGTGGCGATGGCGGTGTCGAACAGGGAATCCGTCTTCGAGTCGCGGCCGACGACGATCACATTGCCCTTGTAGAGCTTCACCCGCACCCAGCCGTTCACATTCGCCTGCGACGCATCGATCATGGTCTGCAGCATGCGCCGTTCCGGGCTCCACCAGTAGCCGTTGTAGATCAGCGACGCATAGCGCGGCATCAGGTCATCCTTGAGATGGGCCACCTCGCGATCCAGGCATACCGACTCGATGGCGCGATGCGCGCGCAGCATGATGGTGCCGCCGGGCGTCTCATAGCAGCCGCGGGACTTCATGCCGACGTAGCGGTTCTCCACCAGGTCCAGCCTGCCGATGCCGTGCTTCCCGCCGAGCTTGTTGAGACTTGCGAGCACGGCCGCCGGCGACAGCTTCCTGCCGTTGACGGCGACGATGTCGCCCTGCCGGTATTCCAGTTCGACATATTCGGCGCGGTCCGGCGCGGCTTCGGGCGAAACGGTCCAGCGCCACATGTCCGCTTCCGGCTCCTTCGCCGGGTCCTCCAGGACGCGGCCCTCGTAGGAGATGTGCAGCAGGTTCGCATCCATGCTGTAGGGCGAGCCGCCTTTCTTCTTGCCCGCCACCGGGATGCCGTGCTTGTCCGCGTATTTAAGCAGCTTTTCGCGCGAGCCGAGATCCCATTCGCGCCAGGGCGCGATGACGCGAATGTCCGGCTCCAGGGCGTAATAGCCGAGTTCGAAGCGCACCTGGTCGTTGCCCTTGCCGGTGGCGCCATGCGAAACGGCGTCGGCGCCGGTCAGGCGCGCGATTTCGATCTGCCGCTTGGCGATCAGCGGCCGCGCGATCGACGTGCCGAGCAGGTATTCGCCCTCGTAAATGGCGTTGGCGCGGAACATGGGGAAGACGAAGTCGCGCACGAATTCCTCGCGCAGATCGTCGACGAAGATCTTCCTGACGCCGAGCTGTTTCGCCTTTTTCCGCGCCGGATCGAGCTCTTCGCCCTGGCCGATGTCGGCAGTGAAGGTGATCACCTCGCAGGCGTACTGGTCCTGCAGCCACTTGAGGATGACCGAGGTGTCCAGCCCGCCGGAATAGGCGAGGACGACTTTTTTTACCGCGCTGATCTTGGTTGCCATTTGCTTGCTCAATAAATTATGAATTCAGACACAAAACCGGGAACAGACCACATTGTCCGGCATCGTTCACTGGTTCAGCTCCCGGGCGCCGGGACGAAAAACGTGGTCTGTCCCCGGTTTTCCTTTATGCGACCTTTCCCAGCAGCAGGTATTCCATCAGCGCTTTTTGTGTGTGCATGCGGTTCTCGGCCTCATCCCAGACCACGCTCTGCGGTCCGTCGATCACTTCCGCGGCCACCTCCTCGCCGCGATGCGCCGGCAGGCAGTGCATGAACAGGGCGTCGGCAGCGGCGCGCTTCATCATGTCGGCATCGACCTGCCAGTCGCCGAAGTCGCGCTTGCGCTCGGCGTCTTCCGCTTCGAAACCCATGCTGGTCCAGACATCGGTGGTGACCAGATCGGCGCCGCGCACCGCGTCCATCGGGTCGGGAAAATGCTCGCAATGCTTCCTGCCGTAGATGCCGGCGCGCTCCGCTTCCACTTCATAGCCGGGCGGGGTGGAAATGTGCAGCTTGAATTCGAATATCTCCGCCGCCTGCATCCAGGTGTTGCATACGTTGTTGGAGTCGCCGATCCATGCCACCGTCCTGCCGCCGATGGACTCGCGCCGCTCGATGTAGGTGAAAATGTCGCCCATGACCTGGCACGGATGATATTCATTGGTGAGCCCGTTGATCACCGGCACGCGCGAGATCGCGGCGAAGCGCTCGATGATCGCCTGCTCGAAGGTGCGGATCATGACGATGTCGACCATGCGCGAGACCACCTGCGCCATGTCCTCCACCGGCTCGCCGCGTCCGAGCTGCGTGTCGCGGGTGTTGAGGAATATGGCCGAACCGCCGAGCTGCTGCATGCCGGCTTCGAACGACAGGCGCGTGCGCGTCGATTGCTTCTCGAAAATCATCGCCAGCGTGCGGTCGACCAGGGGGTGGTGGGGCTTGTATCGCTTGAACTGGGACTTGATCCAGCGCGCGCGCTCGAGCAGGTAGTCGTACTCGGCGCGGGAAAAATCCCTGAATTGCAGATAATGCCGCAGCTTCATGATGCGCCGTGAGCCTCAGTGCGCCGGGGCCGGCTGGCTGAGGAAGTTGCGGATCAGGGGGGCGAGCACATCGATCAGCTTCCGCGCCTCGTCGGAGTTCAGGATGAGCGGCGGCAGCAGCCGGACGATCTTGTCGGCGGTGACATTGATGAGCAGTCCGGCGTCGAGCGCGCGCCCGACGAGTTCCGAGCAGGGCCGGTCGAGCTCGATGCCCAGCATCAGGCCCGCGCCGCGTACGGCGACCACGCCTTTGACTCCGGCCAGCGCCGAGGTGAATCCGGCGCGCAGCGCATCGCCGACCCTGGTGGCGTTCTCCAGCAACCGGTCCTGTTCGATGGTCTCGAGTGTGGTGAGCGCGGCGGCGCAGGCGAATGGGTTGCCGCCAAATGTAGATCCATGGTTGCCCGGCTTGAACACCTCCGCGGCGGCGCCTCTCGCGAGGCAGGCGCCGATGGGCACGCCGCCGGCGAGCCCTTTGGCCAGGGTAACCACGTCAGGCTGACAGCCCGCATGCTGATAGTAGAACCATTTGCCGGTGCGTCCGAGACCGCACTGGATCTCATCGAGCATCAGCAACCACTGGTACTGATCGCACAACTCGCGCAGGCCCCTCAGGTACTCGAGGTGCGCGATGTTGATCCCGCCCTCGCCCTGGATCGGTTCAACCAGCACGGCGACCACGTTGCGGTTGTGCTGCGCCACCTGGCGCACCGCTTCCAGGTCGTCGTAAGGCACGCGCACGAAGCCGGAGACCAGCGGCTCGAATCCCGCCTGCACCTTGCGGCTGCCCGTGGCCGAAAGCGTCGCCAGCGTGCGGCCGTGAAAGGCTTTTTCCATTACGACGATGGCCGGATTCTCGACGCCCTTGCCCTTGGCGTACAGCCGCGCGATCTTGATCGCGGCCTCATTCGCTTCGCAGCCGGAGTTACAGAAGAAAATCTTGTCCATGCCGCTGATGGCGGCGAGCTTGTCGGCGAGATTTTCCTGCTCGGTGATCTGATAGAGGTTGGAAGTGTGTATCAGCCTGCCGGCCTGGGTGCTGATCGTTCTCACCAGACTGGGGTGGGCATGGCCGAGCGTGTTCACGGCGATGCCGCCCAGGGCGTCCATGTAGCGCTTGCCCTGCGCATCCCACAACCAGACGCCCTGGCCGTGAGTGAAGGCTACAGGAAGCCTGGCATAGGTGTTCATTACGTGCGACATGGCAGCGTCCTAAAACGCTCATCCAGAACGACCGAACGAGCTTCAGAATCGGGGAAGCATGAGGGAGCGGGGATGGAATGCGTCACGTTCGTGCCCTCCTGGTTCCTTCGTTTTGCAACAGCTTCCAAAACAAAACGCACACGGCGGCAAATGCCGCCGTGTGCCTTCGAATTTCTCGCGTTTATTTTAACACACTGCCACAGCCGCCAGAATTACGCCAGTACAATGGCCATGCCGGGCTTGCGTGTGCGCGCTTACCTGGCTGCGGTCGCGAACTCTGCGCGCTTGCCCGGTCGATGCACGGTGCATTCCAGTATCTTGCAGTATTGATACATCTGCCGCAGCTTGCGTTCGGCATCGACTTTGTCCCTGCCGTGTATCAACAGCTTATCCACAATCAGTCCACTACGGGTACGGATGCGGAAGCCGTACTTTATGATCGCCAAAGATGCCACAAATCCCCCCCCATTCAAGCCCTTAAGCGATCTATAGCATAGGCCTTCTACCAGTTCAATGCAAATTTATGTTCCAACGGTATTTTTCCTCATCTGCTCCCAATTAGAGCAGGGACAGACCCGTTTCCATTTCAGCGGTCATCGCTGAAAAAGCAGGCGGAATGCAGAAAATGGAACGGCCGGCATAGGCCGGCCGTTCCACTTCGTTCTGCGATTCAATACTTAAGGCATCGCTTTGACCGCAGCAGCCAGGCGGCTCTTGTGGCGCGCGGCCTTGTTCTTGTGGATAATTTTCTTGTCGGCAATGCGATCGACGATGCTTGAGGACTGGTCCAACGCCAGCTTCGCGCCGGCCTTGTCGCCCCCAGCGATCGCCTTGTTCACGTCCTTGATCGCCGAGCGCAGTGTCGAGCGCAGGCTGCCGTTGTGTTGCCGCTGTTTCTCGGCTTGGCGGGAACGCTTGCGCGCAGAATCTGTATTGGCCATGATCAAACCCAAGTAAGGAACAACGAGAAAGGGCGCAATGATACTGATTTAGTCCCTGTTACGCAAGCGCATTTTAGTTCCGGCATAACGCGCTTCGCGCATTAGCCTCCACTGAAACTTCGTTTTCGTATAATCGGGACATGAATCTACTGCGCGCGCTCGCCACGGTGAGCGGCATGACGCTCGTGTCCCGCATTCTCGGCTTCGTGCGCGACGCCGTGATCGCGCGCCTGTTCGGCGCCGGACTCGCCACGGACGCGTTTTTCGTCGCCTTTCGCATTCCTAACCTGCTGCGCCGCCTGTTCGCCGAGGGCGCGTTTTCCCAGGCCTTCGTGCCTATCCTGGCCGAGTACAAGACCAAGAACGGCGAGGGGGAGACCCGGCTGCTGGTCGATCGCGTTGCCACGGTGCTGACGCTGGCGCTGCTGGTCGTCAGCGCCAGCGGCATCCTCGCCGCGCCGTGGATCATTTATGTCAGCGCACCGGGATTTTCCACTACACCGGACAAATTCGATCTCACCGTGGCAATGCTGCGCATCACCTTTCCCTATCTGCTGTTTATATCACTGGTGTCGCTCGCCGGAGGCATCCTCAATACCTGGAGCCGATTCGCCGTTCCGGCATTCACGCCGACGCTGCTCAACCTGAGTTTCATTTTTTGCGCGCTGGTGCTGGCGCCGTATTTCCGGCCGCCGGTGCTGGTGCTTGCCTGGGCGGTGCTCGCGGGCGGTGTGCTGCAGCTCGCCTTGCAGCTGCCATCTCTTGCAAGAATCGGCATGCTGCCGCGCCCGCGACCGGGTTTTTCGGACCCGGGTGTCCGGCGCGTCCTCAGACAAATGGGGCCGGCGGTGTTCGGCGTATCGATCGCCCAGCTGTCGCTGCTCATCAACACCATTTTCGCCTCGTTCCTTGCCAACGGCAGCGTGTCCTGGCTGTATTACGCCGACCGGCTGATGGAATTTCCGACCGGTATGCTGGGCGTGGCCCTGGGCACGATCCTGCTTCCCAGCCTGTCCAAGTATTATTCGAGCGACGCCACCGAGCAGTACAGCCGCCTGCTCGACTGGGGCCTGCGGCTGACCCTGCTGCTCGCCTTGCCCGCGGCGCTGGCGCTGGCGCTGCTGGCGGTGCCGCTGATCAGCACGCTGTTCCATTACGGCGCGTTCGGCGTCGAGGACGTGCGGATGACGCGCCAGGCGCTCGTTGCATACAGTATCGGCCTGGTCGGCCTGATCGTGGTGAAAGTGCTGGCACCGGGTTTCTACGCGCGCCAGAACGTCCGCACGCCGGTGAAAATCGCCGTGATCACGCTCGTCGCGACGCAGCTCATGAACCTCGCCCTGATCGGGCCGCTCAAGCATGCGGGCCTCGCGCTGGCAATCGGCCTGGGCGCGTGCCTGAACGCCGGCCTGCTGTATTACAAGCTGCGCCAGCACCGCATTTACCGGCCGCAGGCCGGCTGGGCGCTGTTCATGTGCAAGCTGGCGCTGGCGCTCGCGCTGATGGCCGCCGTCTTGTGGGGGGCGATGGGGCGCGAGGACTGGTGGCTCGCCGCCGCCTGGCAGTACCGGGCGCCGGGCTTGCTTGGTATAGTGTGCCTGGGCGCCGGCGTCTATTTCGCGAGCCTGTGGTTGCTGGGCCTGCGCGTCAGGGATTACGCGCGCCGCGCTGCGGATTAGCCGTAGCCCGATGTGGTACGAATCCAGCATCGCGTTGCAAATTGATTTTGAATCGTCCCGCGTTATGCTGATATCGGCCCTTGTGCCGATTCCATTTCCGTACAGGAGGTAGAAGATGAAACTCAGCAGCTCAAGCTTCGGCGACAATCAGCGCATTCCCGGCGCCTGCGCTTTCGCGGTGCCGCATGCGACCGAGCACGTTACCCTCTCGTCCAACCGCAACCCGCAGTTGAGCTGGAGCGACGCCCCGGCCGGGACCAAGTCCTTCGTGTTGATCTGCCACGATGGCGACGTGCCGAGCAAGGGCGATGGCGTGAACAAGGAAGGGTGCAGCATTCCCGCCAGCCTGCCGCGCGTGGATTTCTATCACTGGGTTCTGGTGGATATTCCCGCGGACCTGAGCTCGATCGCGGAAGCCGAGTTTTCCGACGGAATCAGTGCGCGCGGCAAGAGCGGTCCCGAAGCGAAACGCGGCACGCGCCAGGGAATCAACGACTACACCGCCTGGTTCGCCGGAGACAAGGACATGAGCGGCAACTATTTCGGCTACGACGGGCCGTGCCCGCCGTGGAACGACGAGATTCTGCACCACTACAGGTTCACGCTGTATGCGCTGGACATCGGGCGTTGCGCGGTGAGCGGCACGTTCAGGGGCGGCGATGTGTTGAAAGCGATCGAAGGCCATGTGCTGGCCAAGGCCGGCCTCACCGGCATTTACACCCTTAATCCAAAACTCGGTTAGAAGAAATACCGGCTCGGGGAATTCGCGCCCCGAAGGCCTTGATCCCCCTTGAGGGGAAAGTCCCCTTGCGGGACAAAGGCTCGGGTGGGAACTTCCGGTTCCCGGACCGGTCTTCTGAGGTTGTGCTCATTCCAGCGCTTGAGACGGCAAAGCAGATGAAATTCGATTTGAGCCCGAGACGGGTGTTCGCACTGTTCGCGCTGGTTCCCCTGGCGCTGCTCGCCGAAGCGCTGATTCTGCAGCACCTCAAAAGCCAGGCGCCGTGCCCGCTGTGTGTGCTGCAGCGCGCGGGGTTTGCGCTGTTCGCGCTGATCGCGCTGGCAGCGGCAATCCACCAGCCGCGACGCCGCGGCACGGTTGTCTATGGAGCGGCCCTGGCCCTGGCCGCGCTGGCCGGCCTGGCGGTCGCGATACGCCATGTGTGGGTGCTGTATCACCCGAAGTTCGGCTGCGGCATCGACGTGCTGGAGCAGTTCGTCAACGAACTGCCCACGGCCAGGCTCGTGCCCTGGCTGTTCCATGCCAGCGGCGAATGCACCGCGCCGCACACGCCCATCCTGGGCTTGCAGGTGCCCGAGTGGTCGCTCATCTGGTTTAGCGTGCTATTCATCGCCGCAATTTTGCTCGCTTACAAAGGCGGGTCTGCCGCGCGCGTCGGCGCGACCGCCTGAGTTTTCGCCGACGTCGCCGCGGGTCGGATTTCGTATTCCGTGGATGGCGGAAAGCCGCTATAATTCAAAATTTTAGCTTTGCAATGCCGATCCTGAACATGCGCGTTTGCCGCACCATTTCCGCTCGCAGTCCGTCGCCCGTGGCGCTGACCATCGGCAACTTCGACGGCGTGCACCGGGGCCACCAGGCGATGCTCGCGCGCCTCAAGGCGCAGGCGCGCGCACTTGGCCTTCCGGCCTGCGTGCTCACCTTCGAACCGCATCCGCTGGAACTGTTCGCGCCGCAAACGGCGCCGACGCGGCTCACGTCCCTGAGGGAGAAACTGGAATTGCTGGCAACCCAGGGCATCGAGCGCGTGCATGTCAGCCGTTTTACCCGTGCCTACGCCAGCGGATCGCCGCAGGATTTCATCGAGCGCGTGCTGATCAATGGCCTGGGCATGCGCTGGCTGCTGATCGGCGACGATTTTCGTTTCGGCGCCAGGCGCGCCGGCGATTTTTCCCTGTTGCAGGAGGCGTCGCGCACGCACGGTTTCGGCCTGGAGGCGATGCCCACGATCGAGCAGAAGGGCGTGCGCGTGTCGAGTTCGGCGGTGCGCGCGGCGCTGGCCGCCGGCCGGCTTGCGGAGGCCGAGGCGCTGCTCGGCCGGCCCTACAGCATCAGCGGCCGGGTGGTGCATGGCGACAAACTCGGACGGCAAATCGGCTTTCCCACGGCCAACGTGCAGTTGCGGCACAACCGTCCGCCCTTGTCCGGGATCTTCGCCGTTCGCACCGTCGACGCGCGCGGGCAGGTCCGCAATGGCGCCGCGAGCCTGGGGCTGCGCCCGACGGTGGACCATAGCGGACGCGCCAAGCTGGAGGTGCACCTGTTCGATTTTGCCGGAGATCTCTACGGCCAGCATTTGCGCCTGGATTTTCTGCACAAGATACGCGACGAAAAAAAATTCCCCGACCTGGGCGCGCTGAAAGCCGGCATCGCCGAGGATTGCGACATCGCCAGAGAACTGCTGGCGGCGAAAGCGCGTGCATGAACGCGGAAAGCCCGGCACGGTCTGGTCCGCGGCCGCACCCCTGAATCCCCCCATAACCAATCGAAACTGTCAAAATCCAAAATGGCTGATTACAAGAACACGCTGAATCTCACCGACACACCTTTCCCGATGCGCGGCGCTCTCGCCAGGCGCGAGCCGCAATGGGTCAAGCAGTGGCAGGACGGAGGGCTTTACCAGAAAATTCGCGCAGCCTCCAAGGGCAGGCCCAAATTCATCCTGCACGACGGGCCGCCTTACGCCAACGGCGACATCCATCTCGGCCACGCGATCAACAAGATCCTGAAGGACATTATCGTCAAGTCGCGCAACCTGGCGGGCTACGACGCGGTCTATGTGCCGGGCTGGGACTGCCACGGAATGCCGATCGAGCGCGAGATCGAAAAGCACCACGGCAAGCATCTGCCGGTGGAGAAGACGCAAAGCCTGTGCCGCGCCTATGCCGCAGAGCAGATCGAACGGCAGAAGCAGGATTTCCGGCGCTTGGGCGTGCTCGGTGACTGGGATCATCCCTACCAGACCATGGCCTATGGCAACGAAGCCGACGAAATCCGCACGCTGGGGAAAATTTTGGAGAAGGGCTACGTCTACCGCGGCCTGAAACCGGTGAACTGGTGTTTCGATTGCGCATCGGCCCTGGCGGAAGCCGAAGTCGAATACGTGGACAGGAAGGATTCCGCCATCGACGTCGGATTCGCATTTGCCGAGCCGGAAAAAATCGCCAAGGCTTTCGGGCTGGCCAAACTGCCGGCGGACAAGGGTTGGATCGTCATCTGGACCACCACGCCCTGGACCATCCCCGGAAACCAGGCCCTGAACGCGCATCCGGAACATGTCTACAACCTGGTCGCAACCGAACGCGGTCTGCTGATCCTGGCCGCCGATTTGCAGGACGCCTGCCTCGCGCGCTACCGGCTTGCCGGTGAAACGCTCGCCTCGTGCAAGGGCAAAGCGCTCGAACTGATCGCTTTCCACCATCCGTTCTACGAGCGGCTGGCGCCCGTCTATCTGGGCGAGTATGTGACGCTGGACACCGGCACCGGCATCGTCCACAGCGCCCCGGCCTACGGCGTCGAGGATTTCGATTCCTGCCGCCGTTACGGCATGAAGGACGAGCAGATCCTCACCCCGGTGATGCCCGATGGCAAATATGTCGCCTCGCTGCCGTTTTTCGGCGGCATGATGATCTGGAAGGCCAATCCCGAGATCGTGAAGAAAATCGGGGAATCCGGCGCGCTGTTCCATGCCGAGGACCATGTGCACAGCTACATGCACTGCTGGCGGCACAAAACGCCGATCATCTACCGCGCGAGCACGCAATGGTTCGCCGCCATGGACGAGCCGCCGGGCTTCAAGGGCGTGAAGCCCGCCGAGTCCTTGCGCGCGACCGCGCTGCGCGGCATAGCCAACACGCGCTTTTATCCGGACTGGGGGCAGGCGCGCCTGCGCGGAATGATCAGTAACCGTCCCGACTGGACGCTGTCGCGCCAGCGCCAGTGGGGCGTGCCCATGCCTTTTTTCATCCACAAGGAAACGAGCGAGCTGCATCCGCGCACGCTGGATCTGCTGGAGCAGGTGGCGCAGCGCGTGGAGCAGGGCGGCATCGAAGCCTGGCAGACCCTGGATCCGAAGGAACTGCTGGGCGCGGAAGCGGAGCACTACGTCAAGATCAAGGACACGCTGGATGTCTGGTTCGATTCGGGCTCGACTCATCAGACCGTGATCGGCGGACCGGAGGGCAGCACGACCGGGGCCGGCTCGCACGGGGCAGAACTGCAGTTCCCAGCCGATCTATATCTGGAGGGGTCCGACCAGCATCGCGGCTGGTTCCATTCCTCGCTGCTCCTGTCGTGCATGTTGAACGGCCGGCCGCCCTACAAGGGCCTGCTGACCCATGGCTTTTTCGTCGACGGGCAGGGTCGCAAGATGTCGAAGTCGCTGGGCAACACCCTCGAGCCGCAGAAAGTCGCAGGATCCCTGGGTGCCGAAATCCTGCGCCTGTGGGTGGCAGCGACGGACTACTCGGGCGAACTGTCGATCTCCGACGAGATCCTGAAGCGCGTGGTCGAGAGCTACCGCCGCATCCGCAATACGCTGCGCTTCCTGCTCGCCAACACTGCCGATTTTGACCCGAAGGCGCATGCGCTGCCCGCGGAGGAATGGCTCGAAATCGACCGCTATGCGCTCGCGCTCACGCAGTCGCTGCAGCAGGAAGTGGTAGGCGACTACGATAATTACGATTTCCATTTCGTGGCGCAGAAGCTGCAGGCTTTCTGTTCCGAGGATCTGGGCGGGTTTTACCTCGACATCCTCAAGGACCGGCTGTACACCGCGGGCAGGGACTCGAAGGCGCGGCGCTCGGCACAGAACGCGCTGTACCAGATCCTGCAGCGCCTGGTGCGGCTGATGGCGCCGATCCTGTCCTTTACCGCGGAAGAGATCTGGGCGCTGGCGGGCGATGGCAAGGACAAGGACGACAGCGTGTTCACCCATACCTGGGACGAATTCCCGGCCGCGGGCTATTCGCAGGCGCTGCTCGAGCGCTGGGGGAACATCCGCAGCGTCCGCGCCGAGGTGCAAAAGCAGCTGGAAGAGGCGCGCGTCGCCGGAAAAATCGGTTCCTCGCTGCAGGCCGAAGTCGAGATCCGCGCGAGCGGGGACAAGCTGGCGCTGCTGCAATCGTTGCAGGACGATCTGCGCTTCGTGTTGATCACCTCCAGCGCAGCGGTGACGCCGGTGGCCGCCGCCGCCGACGCAGCCGTCATCGTGACCGCCAGCGCGCACGGCAAATGCGAACGTTGCTGGCACTACAGGGCCGAAGTCGTTGCAGACGGCGCCGGCGCGGAGACGGCTCACTCCGGGCTGTGCGGCCGTTGCGTGTCCAACCTGTACGGCGCCGGTGAAGCCAGAACGCATGCGTAAGCTCGCGCCCTGGTACGCGCTCGCCTTGCTGCTGGTCGTGCTGGACCAGCTCAGCAAGTATTGGGTCAGCGCGAGCTTCGGCTATGGCGAGGCGCGCGCGGTGACCGGGCTTTTCAATTTGGTGCTGACGCACAACAAAGGCGCGGCGTTCAGTTTTCTTGCCAGCGCCGCCGGCTGGCAGCGCGGCTTTTTCATCGCCATCGCGCTCATCGCGATGGTGGTGATCAGCGTGCTGCTCCTGCGCCACTCGGGCAAAACACTGTTTTGCCTGTCGCTCGCCCTGATCCTGGGCGGAGCGGCAGGCAATGTCATCGATCGCATCGCCTATGGCTACGTGGTCGATTTTCTCGATTTCCACCTTGCCGGCTGGCACTGGCCGGCGTTCAACCTGGCCGATTCGGTCATCACAGTGGGCGCGGTGCTGCTGGTCGCCGACAGCGTTCGCCCGGGCGCCAGGCAGGCGGGTGCAACGCGACAATAAGCGCCATGGTTTCCGCCGCATTTTTCGAGGACCTCCATGGAAGTATTGCTGGCTAATCCCCGTGGTTTCTGCGCCGGTGTGGAGCGCGCCATCGGCATTGTCGAGCGCGCGCTGGAATTGCACGGCGCGCCGATCTACGTGCGCCACGAGGTGGTGCACAACAAGTTCGTGGTAGACGACCTGCGCCGCAAGGGGGCCGTGTTCGTGGAGAAACTGGATCAGGTGCCCGCCGGCAGCACGCTGATATTCAGCGCCCACGGCGTGTCCCAGGCGATTCGGCGCGAAGCCGAGGCGCGCGGCCTCAAGGTGTTCGACGCCACCTGTCCGCTGGTGACCAAGGTGCATGTCGAGGTCGCGAAATTGCGCGGACAGGGTCGCGGCATCGTGATGATCGGCCATCGCGGACACCCCGAGGTCGAGGGCACCATGGGGCAGGCGACGCAGGGCATGTACCTGGTGGAGACGGTCGCGGACGCCGAGCGGCTCGAAGTCGAGGACCCGGGACAGCTGGCCTACGTCACCCAGACGACACTATCGGTGGATGACGCCACGGCCATCGTCGAGGCCCTGAAAAGGCGTTTCCCGCATATCGTCGGTCCGAAGAAGGACGACATCTGCTATGCCACGCAGAACCGCCAGGACGCGGTGAAATTCATCGCGCCGCAGTGCGAGCTGGTGATCGTGGTCGGCTCGCCCAACAGCTCCAACTCCAATCGCCTGCGCGAAGTGGCGCAGACCCTGGGGGTGGAGGCGCATATGATCGACAAGGCCTCGGAACTGCGAGCCGAATGGCTGCACGGCCGCAAGCGCATCGGCGTCAGCGCCGGGGCTTCCGCGCCGGAAGTCCTGGTCCTGGAAGTCATCGCCAGGCTGCAGGCGCTGGGTGCAAAGCACGTCACCGAGCTGAAAGGCAAGGAAGAGAGCGTGACCTTCCCCCTGCCCAAGGGGCTGGCCGGCACGGGCTGAGCGCGGCGCTGCCGCGCATTGCGCGCGCCGTGCGCCAACTTGCTGCCGGACGCGCCCCGGCAGTACGCTTTCGCCGCAGCAGAGAAGCGACAACATGGACTTGGCCCAAAACCAGTGTTAGACAAAGTCCAAATTCTAATATATCATGCAAACATGATGTTAGAACCCTGTACCAGAGAAAGCATAGCGGAAAAGCTGCGCGCTCACGGCATCACGCCGACGCACCAGCGCATCGAAATCGCGCTGGTCCTGTTCGAGAAGCGCTGGCACCCGTCGGCCGACCAGATCCTGGCGGCGGTCAACGTACGCTACGCCGAGACCTCGAAGGCGACCGTGTATAACACGCTCAAGCTGTTTCTCGACAAGGGGCTGGTGCGCGAGCTGATCGTCGATCCGAACAAGGTGTTCTACGACGCCCACACCCGCGTGCATCACCATTTCTACGATGTGTCCTCGGGCGAGATCACCGACATTCCCGCCGAAGGCGTGCATATCGACGGTCTGCCGCCGCTGCCGGCGGGCATGGTCACCGACGGCATCGATATCATCGTGCGCACCCGTCCGGGGTTTTGATCCGCCCGGTTTGAACCCAGGCGCAACCCTCCGTACGGTCCCGAATTCCGCCGAAACTCCGGCTGCTCGCCTTGTTTGCACCGGCGCGGGCGCTTATAATCACGCCCTTCGGCTGGTTCCCCTGTCCCTATCCATTTCGCTTAGCCGGGTTAGCTCAGTTGGTAGAGCAGCGCATTCGTAATGAGACGGGCGATTAGCGGAAGGTGCACTAAGGTATTTGATAAAATTATATTTTTCTGATCGCTGAATTTTTGATCAGCCTGCTAGTAGGCATATAGTAGGCACTTGCAGCAAAAAAGCCGGAGTAGCTCAGTCGGTAGAGCAGCGCATTCGTAATGCGAAGGTCGGGGGTTCAATTCCTCTCTCCGGCACCAATAACGTCAATCAGTCTTCATACCCAGCCCTTTGTGAGCTAATCAAGAAGCAAGAGAAAGGGGGATGAATCCATGACATCAAGCCATTCGCACGGAAATGTTATCGGCGCGAAGAGCGGGGAGAATTCTGACGCGGCGTTCCATGAAAGCATCATGTCTGGAGTGGACGACTACCCCTTACGTTTGGAGTCGGCCAGACGTGCCGTTCGAGATTTCGGCGTGACGGTGGATCAGGCCGAAAAAGCATACAACGTCAAGTTAGAAGAACGCCTTCCTTAATCGTCTTCGCCCTGCTGAAATCATTACGGATTGAACCTCGGCTAGATGATGGCGGTGTCAGCGAAGGTTATTGGCGTCGCTGGACTTTGGCCAGAGCAGGCGGCCCCCGCCACGATGACGCAAGTACCAGCACACTATAGATGCCGGATATTCATACTGACGAGTCAAGATTTCTCATGATCCTGAACCGTGACCAAGAGCATTCCCTCGATGGTCGCGTCATCGAACCAGAAGTCCAATTCATCTTCGGAATAGTCGAATCGCAAATCGTCAGTCACTTTCTTTTCGAGCAGGGCCAGTTCCGTGCTGTCCAGATTCCTGCCGTCGATGCGTGAAATGCAGATCGAGTCATAGCCACAGACCTTGTAGTCCTGCCACGGGTGGTTGTATAGGTCAGCCAAATCCGGTATTGCGGCTTTTGTTTGGACTAGGATGCGAGCGAAAGCCTTGCGGCAGATGTCGAAGGTGAAGACATACTTGGCGTCAACCGTGTCGGTGGGGTCGTAGGTCTGCATCTTGAGAAACGCGGCATACGACTGGTTGTCGATGGTCGTATATGCAGCGCAGGCATATACGACTTGGATCGTTCCCTCCAAGAGCAACGCCGGATTTTCCGGCAGTTCAAGCCTGCACAGGTGATCCCGCAATAGGGCGTACTCGTCGGCCTCGGCGGCTTCGCGGAATTCGCGTTCCCAGCTATGCAGGTCGCTATGGGCCATATGTCGTCCTCACTCGGGGTGCGGAGTATTCGCTTTCCATGAAGTCCAATCGCACTAAAGCAGACCTCTTTCTGCAAAACTTAGAATGCTGGCCCCCGCCACGATGAAATGGTCGAGTACCTTGATGTCTACGAGCGCCAACGCCTGTTTGAGAGATTGCGTGAGCAGTTCATCGGCATGGCTGGGTTCCGCGACGCCCGAGGGGTGATTATGCGCGAACATAACTGCCGCAGCATTGCGTTGGAGCGCGGCCTTGACGATTTCTCTGGGATAGACCGAGGTCTGGGTAAGCGTTCCCCGGAATAGCTCCTCGGCGTAGATCAGGCGGTTCTGTGCATCAAGGTGCAGGGTGACGAAACTTTCGTATTCTCGATGGGCGAAAAAAATCCGCAGATAGTCACGCACTGCGCCTGGGCTGTTCAGGGCAGGTTCCGCACGCAACTGTTCAGCGAGCCAGCGTTTAACAAGCTCCCTTGCTATCGCACACCTTTCGGGTGGCCGCTCCCCCGCGATTTGAGGCGAGAACAGCGGCTGTAGCGTTCCCCGATAAAGTTTTCGGGTTTGTCGTATCCCGATCAGTTTCTGGAGCAAATTTTCGTCGGACAGGCTGGTGTACGGCATATTGCCGTTTTTCAACCCTACCCCCTCGATTCTGTGGTTTGTGGGTTGACCGGAATCTTCGACCAGTCGTCGTTCGTATCGGGGTCAAGCCGCCCAAAGTATTCGTAGGCATCACAGGCCCTCGCCATGTGCTGCAACACCCCACTGAATCTGGCGTCTTTTCCGCTGCAACGCACCCCGTCCTTGGCCCAGTCAGGGACGGTGAGTGTAAGTGACTGAAAATGTGTCGTTTTTGCAGCCAATTTCACCGGATCAAAGTCGATAATGACATCTTCGTGTTCATCGCCAAGTGGCCCAGCCATCAAGACGTACAAGGCTTGGCCGCTGTAATTTGTGTCCGTCCACAGGTGCCGCAGGTTCGCCTCGAATAGTTCCGCAAGGGCGAGTGCAGGGGCGTTGTCGGTTTCGACCCCAAGCCTGATAAGCAGTTGAGCCAGTGCGAGGTGATTCCAATCTTTCTTCTCGTACAGCGCATTAAAGGCGTGCATAGCCCGGATAAGGGTACGGTTCCGAACCGCGCCTTCGAGTGCTTGAAACAAGACTTCCTCGGATTCCGCCGAGAACGGGTTTTCTGCGAGTTCAGCCTGCCGCCAGCGGCGCATGTAAGTGCGGCCACGATCAGTCGCAAACCAATTCGGGGTTTTCATAATCCGCATCGCTTCTCGCACGGCGGAATTAAAATCGAATCGGGCCGGACTATTGAACCAGCCAGAAACAGACCGCATTACCGCTATATTCAAATTATCTTCCGCTGCCGAAAGTAGGATTCGGCGCTGGGCGCGGGTGCGTGCTCGGTTCCCAGCATTCCAGAGGACGTGAAGCCAGATTGCGGCGTCCTGGGGCCTGCGTAATCTGACGCTCTTCACGAATGCGCTTAGGACGGCGGATTCATTGAATGCTTCGGGAAAAAGACTGTTCTGGTCTGCCATCCGATTTATCCCGCCGCTAGCCGCATGCAAATTCCAGAGGGTTATGCGTATAGCGTCCACAGAGGAACTTGCTATGTCAATATATTTGATCGCTGGCCTGTCGCATATATTCAAGGGCGTGCGGTGTCACCAAGCGTCTCATTCTGGATAGCTCATTACCGATAGCGGAAAATCGAAAATGGTCAAAATCTACTACTTATTGACACGGCTATTGCCTAGGAATTCAGCCAGATAACGTGAGTGCTTGTCCCTGATTTACAACTCGGTCCTCTGAGTGGAAATTCGTCAATCCCAGCAGACGCCCGTGTTCGCAAACCGCAGGGTCATCTGGCCGCACTGAGGGCAGCGATAGTTCTTATCCGTCAACGTCAAATTCCTACCGAGTTCTTCCTGTACGTTCCACTCCGCAACTTCCGCACCCCCTCCCGCAGGCTCTGTCAGCGTTGGATCGTCGTAGGGAATGACTTTCGTGGATTTGCACTTTGGACATCGCGGCTTCTTAGACAGAAGATTAACTTCGACAACGGCGCGGCAGCGTTCACATAAGCACGGGAAGAAGCAGGGTGCTGGCCCCTCCATGCCCCCTCCGATTTGGATGCTGGTTTCTAAACCGCATTGGCACGTAGCCAGAACCTCCGATCCCATTCTCTTTCTCCCAAACTTTCAATTCAGCACATTCTGCCGATTGCGTCGCATCGAATATGCTTACGCCCGAGCAGCGTGACGGCTGTAGCAAGATGATTGCGTATTGAAGCACTAGGATGCGTTCTTGGAATATTGTTTTTGTGGGTCGCCTCAATATTCTATCGGTGGCATTGCGATGCCTTTACGCGCTGGGATCGGCGGTTGCATTGATCGCCATGTTTGGTGATTGCACCGGAGGCGCATTGCAGGAATTCAGGATCGCAGTTGCGCCAATATGTCGATCAGGACTTTGGACTTCCCGATCCACTGGCTCGCGGAGAATGACGGGTATTTCTTCGAATAATCGTCAGGCATGGCAAGTCCAGCCTTTTCAATTAGCAGTTCCTTGAGTCGGTCTCTAAACTGTTCTGCCTCTTCCGTACCATTGATCCCACCAAAATTTACCGCCAATGAACCGTCTGAATAGACTGTTATCAATGATCGAGCACAGACCGAAGGTGCTTTGACCCCAAAAGTTCCCATTTGCCGGCCTTTGCCCCACACGATTTCATACCCAAGTTCAAGACATTGGTCGTGAATTTCTTCCAATTGCTGGCTATGGCTGCTACCGGGCTTTGAGGATGCGTCATCGATAAAGGAGGTCCTGTCCCATTGCTTTCGGGTGGCGGACGTATCGACGGTTACTGACCGCTTGGCCTTCCGTGCCTCCTCGGTGTATCCGAACAACACTGGAACTACAACTCGAAGCCCTTCCCGTTCATATTGCCGCGCCTCCACTATCAGAATTTCTGAACGTTCCAACTGCCTATTCAAGAAATCGACAACGCTACGAAGCTCGGTGGGCGATTCTTCCATGAAGAAGATGAGCCGAACCTGTCCTTCTCTAAGATTGTTATGCAGCCGCTCAAAAAACGCATCGGTGGATAACTCGTCTGTAGGCTGAAGAAGCCGAATGGCCTCATCTAGGTTTGAGTTGATTCGATTCCCTGCCGCTGTCGCAAAACTACGAAGTGCATCCACCGACCAGTAATAATGGCCATTGGCGGCGTACTCGAACATTTGCCCGATCACTTCCCTGCGGGAGCGTGTATCCGCATACCGCTTACATTCTACAAACGTCGGTATCGCGTCTTGATCAGCGAAAAGCAAATCAACGCTCCACCTGTCGGTCCCCGTGCTGGGGTCGGGCACTGGCATTTCCCGTTTGATGAGCAGCCAACGACGAGGGTTGTCTGGGGTGATCTGTTCACCCGGTAGAAGGTCGGGGTTGTTCTCCAATATGAGTTGAAGCTCCCGATCTTCGTTAGTGCACCGGATTCTTTCCATCACGTCGGTGCGTCCGTCAGTCCCCACGACATAAGCATTTCCCATCGCCGCTCCTTCGGCTGGGACTTCACTGGACTTTCGGATGTGCTACGCCAGTGGCAATCCCTAGGTTTCATTGTATCGCAAGCGCATACAACTGTATGCCGACATATTGGCCGGAATAATGGAACCTGTCCCCCATCATGGGAGGACGGAAAGAAACACCATCCGAAGCGTTCGGGCAGGTATTGCGTGCGCTACGTGTGCGGAAAAAGCTGACGCAGGAGGCGCTTGCCCACGAGGTCGGTACCGAGCGTAGTCACATTTCTGCTCTTGAGCGCGCCGAAAAAGGCCCGTCCCTTGGTACGATTCTCAGGCTTGCTCGTGCCTTGGGCATGTCGGCTGGAGAAATCGTCTCGATGGTCGAGGCCAAGCTGGAGCAAAAGAAGCGGTAAATACTCGTGCAGCTATGCGTTGCACTGGCCCCTCGATTGCTAACCGCCTGAAATCGCAAGATTGCTTTCCATGTCAATCAAAGCGTCTATTCGGACGGTCACGATCAATCACTACTCCCCTAATATCTTAAATTCTGGTTCCCGCAGGCGTTCGACATTGAGCGATAGGTAGTGCGTGCCAGTCACGTCGCCTCCCAAGCTGTGGTTCATCAGCTTCTTGTGGGCGTAATACGATACGTCCGCGCTTTCGAGGCAATTACTGAAGGTGCGGCGCAGATCATGGGGGGTGAAGGCGATTTTCGATGCTTTAACTACCCTACCCACGTTTTTCCGTATCTCTATGAGATACCCGTGCTTGCCGTCACCCGGAAAAACGAAATTGCTCTTCGCCGCTTCCTTTCGCCTTGACAGCAATTGATGCAGATACTCTGGGATAGGGAGCACATGCTTCTTCCCGTTCTTCGTAACATCGAGCGTGAGAGTTCTGTTTTCGAAATCGACTTGGCTCCATTGAAGGGTTCGGCCCTCCGCAAGCCGGAAACCAGTCAGGAGCAGCAATATCAGCAGATCGCGTGCCGTTTCGTTGTCGAGGGTAACTGCGGTTCGCCGGACTGTGTTCCCGTGATGTGCTTAGTTCGGTAGTCTTTCAATATCCATGCTGCCAATGAACGCACTTCGGGCCAAGCGGCCAGTCCAATTTCAGCGTTGTACGTCAGGGGCTACGAGGCGCAATTCGCGGGAAGCCAAAACGTTCAAGTAGTGAATTGCCAATGGCATTGCTTGACGAAATGAAATGTTCGCAGTGCGTACCGAAGATAAGCGAAAGATGCTCAGGTTTTTCCTGAAGCTCTTTCAGTCTTGCTTTGACGCCCTCATCTGTAAACCAGTCCTTTTCAATTCGTATATGCGGGATAGCCGGAATCATGCCAAATGATGAGCCGAACATTTCAGCGACGTAAATAATGTGAACGCTCTCATGATGTATCTGACGCCGAAGCTCATTGATGATTATTGAGTCCACTGGAAGTGGTAGATAGATTGAACGAGCGATCTCTTTTAAGTCGGTGCCACTGAATTCAGATGCTGCGGAAACTACTCTTCGTTGTAGGTCGATGAAACTGTGAACCTCCTCAAGATAGTTGCGCACTAGACGCTCCCACTCCCGCTGTCCCGTGACACCGACTATTTCAATTCTTGGGTAGAGGTTGAAGCGGGTGAACCTTTCGAAGAACTGAATGATGTCAACGCAGGACAGCTTGGCAATGTATGCGTGGTGAAAGTAACACCGTTCGATGTTGCTCTTTAGTTCGCCTTTTGTGATCTTTGGCATAGCGTTCCCCTAACCTCGACTCGGGCAAATATACCCTACCCGGACAGGCCGTTTTGGCTGAATACCCGCCATTGGTCGCTGTGAAGTGAACGTAAATAACGGGTCGAAATCGAGACGGTCTGCACTATTCCAATAACGCCACCTCTCTTATACGCCTTGCGTGATGGAATACCCCTAGCGGGCATCGCTCACCGGAATCGCATGTCCTAAGATGCTAGGATGGCTGCGGTACTATGATCGGCGTCGCATTGGTAGCATCGCCAAGATTAGTAGGCAGATAGTCGGCAAGTAGTCGGCATGATGGCGATGATGCACAGAGACATAGGCAGACATCAAGAGACAGAATTTCAGCGTTAATAGATTGATTGGATTGTCAAATAGTCCGGTGTCGAATGACTATATCTTGTTGATTCGAAATAGCTCGCCATTACGCCAAATTATTATTCGTAATGCGAAGGTCGGAGGTTCGACTCCTCTACCCGGCACCATCAAACCGCGCCCAGCCCGCGCCAGCTGTGCAACAATTCGCCTTGCTGCGAGGCCGGCGCCGGGTACCGGAGCGCGCCCGCGGCGACCTTGAAGGGGGGGGGGATGAGTTCGAGCGACGCGAGGCAGGTGCTGGGCATTATCGGCGGCAGCGGCGTCTACGACATCGACGGCCTTGCCGGCAAGCGTTGGCAGAAAGTCTCGTCGCCGTTCGGAGAGCCTTCGGACGAGTTGCTGTGCGGCGAACTCGACGGCCAGGCGATGGTGTTTCTGCCGCGGCACGGGCGCGGCCACAGGATTCCCCCCTCGGAAATCAACTTTCGCGCCAACATCGATGTGCTGAAGCGCCTGGGAGTGACCGACATCATTTCGGTCAGCGCCGTGGGCTCGCTGCGCGAGCACCTGCATCCGGGAATGTTCGTCATCGTCGACCAGTTCATCGACCGCACCTTCGCGCGCAACAAGAGCTTTTTCGGCACCGGACTGGTGGCGCATATTTCCCTGGCGCGTCCCGTGTGCGGCCGCCTGGGCGACCACCTCGAGGCGGCGGCGCGCGACGCGGGCATCGACGTGGCGCGCGGCGGCACGTATCTGGTGATGGAAGGGCCGCAGTTCTCCAGCCTGGCGGAGTCCGAGCTGTATCGCAACTGGAACTGCGATGTCATCGGCATGACCAACATGCCCGAAGCCAAGCTCGCGCGCGAGGCTGAGATCTGCTATGCGACGGTGGCCATGGTCACCGATTACGACTGCTGGCACCCGCAGCATGACGACGTGACGGTGGACGCGATCATCAAGGTGCTGCTGGCCAATGCGGAGAACGCGCGCACGCTGGTGAAGAAGCTGGCGCCCAGGGTGAAACAGGATCACGCGGCGCCGGGCTGCGGCTGCCGCACGGCGCTCGAACACGCGCTGATCACCGCGCCCGAGGCTCGCGACCCCGAGCTGGCAAAACGACTGGACGCCGTTGCCGGCCGCGTCCTGAACCAGACGTGATGCAATCGGGAGCATAGCGCCATGCCGATCAAATCGCTCATCCGCACCGTCCCGCATTATCCCAAGCAGGGCGTGATGTTCCGCGACATCACCACCCTGCTCAAGGATCCGGTCGGATTCCGCGTCACCATCAACGAATTCGTGCACCGCTATACCGGCGCGAAAATCGACAAAATCGCCGCCATCGAGTCGCGCGGATTCATCATTGGCGCCGCGCTTGCGTTTCAGCTGGGCGTGGGCTTCGTGCCGATACGCAAGAAAGGCAAGCTGCCGGCCGCAACCGTCGGGCACGACTACGAACTGGAGTACGGCTTCGACCGCATCGAGTTGCATGTCGATGCGATTGCGAAAGGGGAGCGCGTGCTGCTGGTGGACGACCTGATCGCCACCGGAGGCACGGCGGAAGCGGCGATCAAACTGATCGAGAAGATGGGCGGCGTCATCGTCGAGTTCTGCGCGGTGATCGATCTTCCGGACCTGGGCGGGCGCAAGCGCCTGACGAAGCTCAAACACAAGGTGTTCACCTTGTGCGGGTTCGAAGGCGACTGACGGTTTCCATCGATTCGGTCGATCAGGCGATTTTATCCAGGGGGGAGCGAAGATGAAGAATTGGCTGCGTTTGATGTTGTCGTGCGCGTTGTCGGTGTTTTGCGTCGCCGTCGCGGCGGCGCAGGGATTTCCATCCAAGGCGGTGCACATCGTGGCGCCGTTTACGCCGGCGGCGATTGCGCGCCTCAACGCCGAGGCCAACAAGGCGTTGATGACGCCCGACGTGCGCGAGAAACTCATTGCCCAGGCCATGTACCCGGTCGGCACCACGCCGGGGGAGTTCGACGCGCACATACGCTCCGAGATGGCGAAGTACGCCAAGGTGATCAAGGCGGCGGGGATCAAGATCGATTGAGGGCGCGATCAGCTTTTCCGCGTCCCCCGGTTCAGGGATTTCACCACCGAATCACAACGAGGAGCAAGCCCAGCCATGCCTATTGTCGATCGCATCGCGCGGATGCACGCGGAACTGACCGGGTGGAGGCGCGACCTGCACGCGCATCCGGAACTCGGATTCGAGGAAATCCGCACGTCGGACCTGGTTGCGGCGAAACTCGCAGCTTTCGGCTGCGAAGTGCATCGCGGCCTGGGCAGGACGGGCGTGGTCGGCACGCTGCGCGCGGGCGCCAGCGCGCAGGGTGGAGCGCGCGGGGCGCGCTCGGTCGGCCTGCGCGCGGACATGGACGCGCTGCCGATCGAGGAGGGGAGCGATCGCGAGCACCGCTCCCGCCACCAGGGAAAGATGCACGCCTGCGGCCACGACGGCCACACCACCATGCTGCTCGGCGCGGCGCGCTATCTGGCCGAGACGCGCAATTTCGACGGCACCGTGCATTTCATTTTTCAGCCGGCGGAAGAAGGCCTGGGCGGCGCCAGGGCGATGGTCGAGGAAGGCCTGTTCGAGCAATTCCCCTGCGACGCCATCTTTGGCATGCACAACCGGCCCGGGCTGCCGCTCGGGCAGTTCGCGGTGCGCGCCGGCCCGATGATGGCGGCGGGCGCGTTCTTCGACATCCGCGTCACCGGCAGGGGCGCGCACGGCGCGCGGCCGGAGACCGGCATCGATCCGGTGATGGTCGCCGCGCATATCGCCATCGCGCTGCAAACCGTGGTCTCGCGCAACGCCCCTCCGGTGGAAACCGCCGTGCTGTCGGTGACCAGGATCCACGGCGGCGACGCCTACAACGTGATTCCGCAGACCGCTATGCTCGCGGGCACCGTGCGCGCGTTTTCGCGCGAGGTGATGGCGCTGATCGAAACCTCGATGAAGCGCATCGCCAAGGGCGTGGCCGAGGCCTTCGGCGCGAGCGCCGAAGTGGACTTCAGGTTCCTGTTCGCGCCCACGGTCAACGACGCGCGCGAAGCTGATTTCGCCGCCGGCATCTGCGCCGAACTGGTGGGCGCGGACAAGGTGGATCGCAACCCGCCGCTGATCATGGGCTCCGAGGACTTTTCCATCATGCTGGAAAAGGTACCGGGGTGTTACATCAACATCGGCAACGGCGTGGGCGAGGGCGGCTGCGAGGTGCACAACCCGGGCTACGACTTCAACGATGCGGCGCTGCCGCTGGGGGCGAGTTTCTTCGCGCGGCTGGTGGAGACGCGGCTGCAGAAGTCCGCAGCCTGATCCACGGCTGCCCGGAAACGCCTGTCCCTATTGGCTTACGGGCTTGTGGCTCCCTTGCGGGCGCGGATGAAGGCGCTCTTGATGCGCGCCGGTCGCAGTCTTCGTCGACCGCGCGCGCAGGTGGCATAATGAGGCTCACCCGCCTCGATCGGATGCGGTTCTCGTGCAAGCATCGATCGGCTACCAGGGAAGCTGAACGGCTATGAAAGCGACAAAGAAAATGGCGCTGCTTTCGATCGCGACCTCGATCGCGACGCTGGCACTGAAGTTCGGCGCCTATTTCCTGACCGATTCGGTCAGCCTGTTGTCGGACGCGCTCGAGGCCATGGTCAACCTCGCCGCGGGCCTGGTCGCCCTGACGGCGCTCACCATCGCCGAGCAGCCCGCCGACGATCGCCACACTTTCGGCCACGACAAGGCCGAATATTTCTCCATCGGCGTCGAGGGCACGCTGATTCTGTTTGCGGCCGTTTCCATCGTCTATGCCGGGTGGAGCCGTTTCATGCACCCTGTAATACCGGAGAATCTGGGCTGGGGTATTTGCGTGAGCTTTATTGCGGCAGCAATGAATTTCACCACCGCGCGCCTGATGCTCAAGGTCGCGGCGAAGCACGATAGTGCCACGATCGAGGCGGACGCCAAGCATCTGCTGACCGACGTGTGGACTTCGGCTGGCGTCCTGGGAGGCCTTATGGTCATCGTGTTCCTCCCGGAATGGTCGATACTCGATCCCCTGATTGCAATAGTCGTCGGGCTGCACATCGTGATCACCGGCGTCGATTTGCTGCGGCGCTCGATCGATGGACTGATGGATGCGGCTTTGTCGCCGGCGGAGATCAAGAAGGCCGAGGGGTTCATCCGCGCCGGACTGCCGGCGGATGCGAGCTTCCATGCGCTGCGCACGCGCAAGGCGGGCTCGATGCGCTTCGTCGAGTTTCATCTGACGGTGCCGGGGGAGATGAGCGTGCGCGAATCCCATGATTTGTGCGACCGCTTGGAGGAATCCATCGCCAGCCATCTGGCCAAGGCGTCGGTCACCATCCACGTCGAACCGCAGGAGGCGCACGAACCCCCGGCGCGCACGCCGTGACCGCGCGCAAATGCCGCGCCGGTCACCTTGCACCCGCCGCAACAGGCATTTTGCGAAAGGCCGATCCGGGGGCATGAGGGGGAGGCATCCTTTCATTTCGAGGCAGGCGCATAGATTTTGTTAGACAATGTCAGCCGTGGATCCCGGCATCCAATGTCCTATGCCAGTGGCCATACGATGAAGCAGCTCGATATTTCTGGGAGACCAGCATGATCAGCCTGTTCGGAAGCAATAAGCCGGACCACCCCATGGCCGGCATCAAGGAGACCAGAAAAATCCTCGCGGAATTGCCGACCAATGACGCCTTCCAGTGCGCGGACGAACTGAGCCACTGGCTAGAGTCGGTCATGGCCGAGGAGGGCTTCAAGCCTGAATATCGCGCCCAGCTGGTACGGTTGATCGACGAGACGGCGCAGATCCACCTGCGCAAGCTTGCGCGCGACTACATCGTGTCGCCGCGCCTGGCGAAGTTCCAGGAAACCCGCCTGTGGAAGGCGATATACGAATACTGGTGCTATGCGGCGCTCGCCTACACCGGCTGCATCGATCTGTACGCGACCCATGCCAAGGGCGCGGATGCGCTCAAGGGCAGCATGCCGCTGCTGCTCGCGCGCGCGCTGCGCGCGCTCGCGGCCCAGGTGAAGTGGATGTACGTGCGCTACGGTCCGATGGATGAATCCGTGTGGGGCGTCATCGCCAAGGTCTACGCCCTGGCGGAAACCCGCAAGCTCGCGCAATCCCCGGTGACGCTTTATCCCGGCATCCCGGGCGAATCCACCCCGGAACGGGAATTTCTGAAGGCGGTTATGCTGGCCGCGTCCTCGCCCGACTGCCTGCTGCCGCTGGAGATGGAACTGTGCGAGCGTCTGATCGCCCATTTTAGCGCCTCGTTCGCCCTGCGTCTGGACCTGCAGCCCGACATCGCCTATTGGGTCGATCTTGCCACCAGCCAGGCGCCGCTGCGCCTGGCACGCCCGCCGCAGCACGCGCCGTCGCTGCGTTTCTTTGCGGCGGGCAAGGCGCTGGAGGACCTGGAGGCCTTGATCGGCACCGTCAAGACCAAAGGCGCTGTTCCGTCGGAGGTGAATCTGGGTGGCAGTTATCCGGCCGAAACGGTGCTCGACGTGCTCAACCATCTGGCCCTGTACTGGTCGCCCAAGCCGCCGGAGCGCAGACACCAGCGCCACCGGGTGAAGTCGCGCCTCAATGTCGTCTACGGCTACGACGGGGTGCTGGCCGTGCTCGGAGATGTGCCCGGCGACGATGAAAAATCGACGTACTTCATCGACCCGACAAACCGGATGCTGACCCAGCGCGGCGGTGCGACCCATCGCGATCACCTCGGCGCCGAAACCTGGATCGTGGAGAACGTCAGCGCCGGCGGTTTCGGCGCAGGCATCCCCGAGATCAAGGGCGACTGGCTGAAGATCGGCTGTCTGCTCGGACTGCAGCCCGAGGGCGGCGACAACTGGGTGCTCGGGGTGATACGCCGCCTTCATCGCGAAATTCCCCTGAAGGCTTCGGTCGGCATACAGACCATCGCCAAATCGGCGCGGCTGGTGCAATTGAGCGTGAGCGGCGGCGCCGGCGGCGAGACCGGCATGCTTGTCGGCGACGGCAGCGAATCGCCCGGCGAGGCGCGCATGCTGCTGCGCGCCGGTGTGTTCGTCCCCGGGCGGAACCTGGAATACCAGAAGGGGGAAACGACCTGCCTGCTCATGCCCCAGGGCGTGGTCGAGAGCGGCGAGGAGTACGAGTTGATCAAGTTTCGCGAGATGATACGCGACACCAGCGAGTAAGGCGCTTCGCCTCGGCAGGCGCGGCGCGGGAGTCCGGCCGGGAAGGATCGGTGCGTTTGCAGCGCTGCCAAATGAGCCGGCGGAAGACGCTGCGCTGGCCGCTATAATGGGGCCAGGCCACCCGACTCCCGATCTGCATGTACCAACATTACTTCGGCCTTGCCGAGGCGCCGTTCTCCATCGCGCCGGACCCGCGCTATCTCTACCTGAGCCAGCGCCACCAGGAGGCGCTCGCGCATCTGCTCTATGGCGTGCGCGGCGATGGCGGTTTCGTGCTGCTCACGGGCGAGGTGGGGGCGGGCAAGACCACGGTATGCCGCTGCCTGTTGCAGCAGATTCCCGCGTCCTGCGACGTGGCGTATGTGTTCAATCCCAAGCTGACGGTGGAGGAACTGCTCTCGACCATCTGTGTCGAGTTCGGCATCGCCTGCCCGTCCGGCAACGCCAGCATCAAGGTGTTCGTCGATTGCATCAACGCCTATCTGCTCGACGCGCATGCCAGGGGCAGGCACACGGTTCTGATCATCGACGAAGCGCAGAATCTCTCGGCCGAAGTGCTGGAGCAGATGCGCCTGCTCACCAATCTGGAAACAAACGAGCGCAAGCTGTTGCAGATCATCCTGCTCGGCCAGCCCGAACTGGCGCTGATGCTGGAGCGGCCGGAACTGCGGCAGCTCAGCCAGCGCATCGTCGCGCGCTATCACCTCGGGCCGCTGACCAGGGCCGAAGTCGCGGCCTATGTGCGGCATCGGCTCGACATTTCTGGCGCGCAGCGCCAGTTGTTTCCGGCCGCCTTGATGGGGCGCGTGTACCGCTTGAGCGGCGGCGTTCCCCGGGTTATCAACGTGCTCTGCGACCGCTCGCTGCTTGGCACCTACGTGCAAGGCAAGGAGCGGGTTGATCGCGCCACGCTGGCGCAGGCGGCGCGCGAGGTGTTCCACCAGGCCGGGCGCCGCAGCCTGGTGCGGCCCCTGCTCGCGATCCTGATCCTGGCGCTCGGCGGTGCGCTGGCGACGACGCTGTATCAGCAGGAGCGGCGTGAGACCGGAACAGCCACCGTGCCTGCGGCCAGGGCGACACCCGCTGTTCAGGCCATGGCCACCGGGCCGGTAACTGCGGCAGCGGTTAACGCGGTCAAGCCGTCAGCGGCGCTGCCGGACACGCTGGAATGGCCGGCGGACGAAGCGCGCTCGGGCAGCCGCGGGCTGGCTTATGCCGCATTGTTCCGCGCGTGGGGTGCCGACTATCAAGGAGGGGATGCGTGCCGGCAGGCAGAAAGCCTCGGCTTGCGCTGCCGAACCGCCCGCGGCGGGCTCGATGAACTGCGCCAATTGGACCGGCCCGCGGTACTGCAATTGCGCGACGATCAGGACCGGGAATTTCATGCGGTCTTGACTGCGCTCGACGATACCTCGGCAACGTTCGCGGTCGGCGGCGAAATCAGGGCGGTTGCCCTCGGCGCCCTGGCCGCCCAATGGTCCGGGAATTACACACTGCTGTGGCGCGTGCCGCCGGAAGTGCGCGGGACGATCCAGCGGGGCGAGCGTGGACCGGCTGCGGCATGGCTCGCTCGGCAACTGGCGCTGGTGCAGGGCCGGGTTGCGGCAGCGACATCGGTGTTCGATGACGCCTTGGTGCGCCAGGTGAAGCGGTTTCAACTGGAGCAGGGCTTGATACCCGACGGCAGCGCCGGCCCCCAGACCCTGATACGACTGAGCGGCGCGCTGGACGAAACCGCGCCGACGCTTGCGCGCGGGCACGGAAAAAAATAGGCATGTCGTATATTCTCGACGCCTTGAGGAAATCCGATCAGCAGCGCCAGCGCGGCGCGGCGCCGACGCTGCTCGCAGGGCAGACGACGGCGACAGCGCCAAGGCAGCCGGCGTTTCTTTGGTACGGCCTGCTCGCGGCCGCCTTGGTCGGCGCGGGGGTGGCGATAGGCTGGCTGCGCCCGTGGCAGCCGCGGCAGGCGGCTCCTGTGGCGAACGTTGCCGCGGTGAAGCCGTCCGAAGCAGGCGTGCGCCAGTCGGTGCCGGTGCGGACCGAAATCGCGCCTGCGCCCGGACCGCAGGCGCAGCGTGCGTCACCGGCTGCGCAAACTGCGCCTGCGCCCGCCCGGGCGCCTGTGCGAGCGACTGCTCCAGCGCCTGCGCCGGCAGGCGTGAAATCGCAGCCTCCCGCAAGCGACGGTGCCGAAGCACGCAGCAAGCCGCAGGATGCCGTCGCCGCGGTCTCGGCAAAAGCGGCGGCGATGCCGGAACAGCCGCCGGGCACTGCCGCTACCGATACCGCGCTTGCGCAAAATGTAATTTCACTGGCGGAACTGCCGCTCGCGTTACAGCAGGAGCTTCCGGCAATGACGATTTCGATTCATGCCTATTCCGGCAGGCCCGCGGACCGCCTGGTCGGCATCAACAACCGGCTGCTGCGGGAAGGTGATTACGTCGTGCCCGGGCTCAAACTGGAGCAGATCACGTTGGAGGGCATGATATTCGGCTACAAGGGTTACAGTTTCCGCCGCGGCGTGAAGTGAACCCGCCGGCTATTTAAGCTGCAGCTCGAAATTGCCCTCGCCGCGCTCCACCGCGATCATGCGCATCAAGGGCGCGAGTTGTTGCCGCTGCTCGGGCGCAATGCGCGCGGTTCCGAGGAACGCGGGGTTGCCGCCGCTCGTCCATGTTCCTTTGCCGTCGAGTTGCAGCGGCCCCTGCAGGGTGCGCAGGGACGCTCGCAGCGCCGCGCCGTCCCCCTCGAGGCGCATCTCGTAGTTGCCCAGGGGCGAGACCCGGGAGAACGCCGAGCCGGCGGCGCGCCATTGCAGCGTGGCGTTGCCGTGGATGGCGCTGCGCGCGAAGGACAGGCGCGCGACGTGGAGCAGCAGATCGCCGCTGAGCCCGAGCGGCGCCAGCTTGGGCACGCCCAGACCCAGTGCCGCAGCAGGCAGGTCGATGTCGGCGTCAGCCACCTCGATACCCGCCAGGGAAAGCGTCACGGGAAAGCGTTTGGCGGCATGGTCCAGTCCGACTTCGCAGCGCAACTGTCCGCGCAGCAGGTATGCGAACTGAACCTGCCAGGCGACGCTTTTTGCGACTCCGGTCCGGCGCATCGGGTCGCGCAGTTCGATCTGTCCCGTGCCCGACCATAAGGTGCCATGGGCTTCTGCGAGGCGCAGCGCGCCGCCGCTCGCTTGCCGCAGGCCGGCGTCGATCAAGCCCGCCGGCGCAGTGGTGAAGAGCGCGAAGGCGTAAGCGCCCAGCCCAAGGACGATCAAGCGCCAACGCTTCACTGCGCTTTGGCGCGGGCGAACGTGGCCGTCACGCCCACCATTCCCGGGGTGGACAGGGCTTCGATCCGGCCTGAGTCGAGGCGGATATGCTCCACCTGCAGGTCCGCGACCCAGGCCAGCCAGTCGGCGAATGCAACGGCGCCGAATACCACCTGCACCTGGTTTGCGTCCTGGGCATCGATGCGCAGCAGCCCGCGGGCGAGCCCGGCGGCATCAGCCCTGGCCTGCACCAGGGTGCGCAGATCGGTTTGCGCTGCCGGCGGAACCGGCGCCGCGCGCACGCGCGCGAGTTCGGCGGCGTCCAGATCGAGGCGGATCGCCTGCGCGCGCAGGACGGAAAGCGATGCACCCAGCTGCGTGCGCGCCCGGTGCGCCGATTGCACGAGCCACAGATACAGCACCAGCGTTACCGCAGCGGCGAGTATCGCGATCAAGACCCGATCCCGCGGCGAGCGCGATTCCCAGAATTTGCGCAGGCGCGCCCTCATGACGAACGCGCCGTGATGACCACCCTGGCGCTGCCTGTGCGGGTTCCGGCAGGGGAGGTGTCGACCAGCATGCCTGCCTGCAGCAGGCGCGCCACTATGCGGCGCACGCCGGCGTCGTCGACGGCGGCAAGCTCGAGCGTCATGCGTCCGCTCTCGTAGGATGCGATGCGCAGCCCCCCCGCCGGCACTTCCTTCAGTGCGGTGGCTGCTTTTTCGAACATCGGCAGGAAGTCGCCGCCATCGGGCTGGCCGGCCGCGTGGCGCGCCTCGGCGAGCTTGCGGCGCATCTGCAGCGCCGGATCCGCCACCGCGACCGCGTCGGGAAAGGCGGCGCGAAAACGCAGCTCCATTCCCCGACGCAAGCCGCGCTGTTCGCCGGCGAGCAGAGTCCAATCCGCGAGCAGCGCGAGGCCGTGGACGGCGAGGGCGATGCCCGCGATCCATGCCGCCGGTCGCAGGCGTGCCAGGGCGCCGGGGAGCAGGCGCCAGCGCGCTCGCTCCTGTGCCAGGCTGACTCCGGCCTCGGGCGGCGCTGTGCGCCAGTCCCAGGGACCGGCCAGGCGCATTGCGACGCCGAGCCCGCGCTGCCATGCATCGATATCCGGCGCGACATCCGGCGCAGCATCGGGCGCGGCCACATACAGGGCAATCGCTTGCGGCGATTCGATCCGCGCTTTCGCTTCGTCGAGCATCAGGCGCAAGGACAGCGGCGGCGAGTCCCGGTCGCCGCAATCGGTCGCCGCGCCCTCGAATTCGCCGCTGCGCACGAATCCTTCGCGGCCGTCCCAGGCGAGGCTCCATTCGCCCGCAGTCAACGGCAACAGCAGTGTTTCGCAGTGGACCTCGTAGTTGCCGATTCCCGCGGCGCCGAGTGCATCGTGCCAGGCCTTGAGTCCTTGCCGGTCGGCAACTGCGAGCACATCGGCCTCTGCGGCTGATCCGAGCCAGCTCACCTGATTGGCCTCGGGTTCGCCCAGGGTTTCTTCCTCGACCGCGAAGGCAAGCACGGATCCGGCGCGGCGCCTTGCCGCCTGCGGCAGGCGCGCGCGGGTGATCAGGACTTCGCTCGCGGGCAGCACCAGCTGCACGCGTTCCGCGCGCTGCGGCAACTGCGCCAGCAGGCCCTCTCCCGCCACCGGCTCGCGACCCGCGCTGACGATCGCCCATCGGCACTGCCGCGGCGGGTCGCGCAGGGAAGCGTAGATGCGAAGCAGGCTCACAGGTATTTGCGCCAGAGAACAACGGGCCAACCCGTCCCGGCGCGCGCCAGCAGCGCCGTGCCGCGCGCCTGCGCGCCGCCGATGGTCACGCGCAGGGTCGCCATGAAGTAGTCGCTGCCCACGCCGATGTCGTTCACGGCCGCCGCGGCTCCCGGGGGAAGCCTCTTGATGAAGTCTTCGCGGTCGCGATAATAGGCCCGGTCCCGCTGCGCGACCAGCGCCCGCGCGCCGCCAAGATCCAGGCCTTCGACAACGGCGGCAAGCACTTCCGCGGAGGCAGTGTTCACATTGACGGCGGTGTAGCGGGGCAGCGCCGTTACATACGGGCGCAGGCGCGCGCGCACAGTGCCGTCGAAGCCGCGCACCAGCGCGAGTTCGGCCACGTCGATCAGCGGCCGGTTGGCTGTCAGGTAGGGCGAATCCATCGCGAGATAGTCTGCGTCTTCGGCCCCGCCCAGCGGCTGCGGCCGGCTGTCGTCGTCGATCCAGTCGGCGAGGGTGTAAGCGAGCGTTGCCGGCAGATCCAGGGTAGATAGCAGTCGCTGGAATTGCGCGAGCTGGGGGAGGTTGACCTTTCCGTCCGTCACCAGATTGTTGACGTTGAATGCGCCCTGCTGATCTTCGATCTGTCCCACGAGCTCGCCATTTTCGACGGGCATCGGCGGCAGGCGCAGCGCCCAGGGCTCGCCCAGGTGATCGACGTTGCCCAGGCGGCGATCGTCGCCGAGCAGGGCGCGAGCCCAATCCGCGCCGGCCTGCAGCACCGCCCGCGCCTGCACATGCTCGGCGCCGAGTTCGACCTGGCGCGCCCAGGTGCTTTGCGACACCACGATCGCCGCCGCGGCGATGGCGGCGAGGGCGACCACGCCCATGGCGAGCACGATGGCGACGCCCTGTTGTCGCCTCGTCATGATTGCAGTGCGAATATGCGCACGATTTCCTCGTTCGAGGCGAGCACGATGCGCAGGCGCACGGCCTGCGGAATGGCCGGGTCGGCCGGCGACGTTGGCCAAAGGTCCACCCACACAAGAGCGGGGCCGAGGAATTGCAGCTCGAATGTTTTCACGCCGGCCAGCACGGGGTAGCGCTGAGGGGGCGTGTTGGGCGCCACATCGAGGCCCGGCCACAACCACAACTCGATCTCGTTCTTTTCGTTCAGCCGGTAGGCGATCCGCCGTGCGCTGTCCACGTTCTCCGTCGCGGCAAAGCGGCTGAATTCCAGCCGCGCCTGCGGCGCCGAAAGGGCTCCGCCGCGCCAGGCCGGCGCGGTGCCGCTGCCCGAGCGCACTGCGCGCGGCGCGGCGAGCTGCACGTCGCGCTCGAAGCGCGCGAAGAAAGCCGCCACACGCCGCCATTTGTCGGTCTCATGCCTGACGTGTTCGCGCGCGTCGAGCACCGCGCCGAGCCCGCGGTAGGACATCAGCGAGAGCAGCGACAGCACCAGCAGCGCAGTCAACAGTTCGATCAGGGTGAATCCGCGCGCCGGCTTCATTTGGCGGAGCCGGGCGAACTAACGATGAACCCGGCGAGGTGCGCCAGTGAATGGGATTCTTCGCCGGTCGCGAAAACCCGGACATCGACGCGGCGGAAAGCCGCGTTCGGGGTGGCGATGACCTCCTCGCGCCAGGCGAAGTCGAGACCGCCCTCGCGTCCCGCGCCGCGCCGTATCCCGAGCGGCAGCCAGTCCCGGCGGGCGCGATGCTCGGCGAGCAGATTCTCCGCCACCCAGCCGGCGAGCAGGCGCGAGCGCAGCTCGCTGACGTTATTCGTGCCCTGTCCCGCCGCGCGCAGCGCCGACATGAGCGCGATCGAGACGATGGCCAGCGCGACCAGGACCTCGATCAGCGTGAACCCTGCACGCCTAGCGCTGCGCCAGGTCGCCATGGACATTTCCATCTCCCGGGACGGCGCGCACGTCCCCGACCGGGGATCCTGCGACGGTGTATCGCTCGACGCCCATGGACATTGCGACAGTGAAAGCCAGCGACGCGCCCTGAGGGGTGAACTCCAGGCGCATGGCGCCCTGCGGCCGCATGTTTTCGACGCGAAAACCGGAAACCGCCGCACCCTGCGGCAGGGTTCGCGCACGCAGCGGTTCGCTGTCACGGATTTCAACCCAGCCGGAATCCGCAGCGGAGCGCCAGAAGCGGTAGCCCGGTCCATCGGCGGTCCAGGCGATGGATCTGCCCGTGAGTTGCGCCTCCATAGCGGCAAAATCCAGAAGCTGCGACAGGCGTTCGGCCTCAAGGCGCAGCACGGCGCGATCGTCCGGCAGGGTAATGGTGCTGACCAATCCGACGAAAAGCCCCATGATCATGAGCACCACCAGCATCTCGACGAGCGTAAAGCCCCGGCCGTTTTCAGGGAGGGCTGCGCTATTCATCGGCGCGGGCTCAGAGGTTCCAGGAGCCGATGTCGGCGTCATTGCCTTCGCCGCCCGGCGCGCCATCGGCGCCGTAGCTGAAAACGTCGATCTCGGCGCGCACCCCGGGGTTCAAATACTGGTAGGCATTGCCCCATGGGTCCTTGGGCAGGCGCTCGATGTATCCGCCCGACTTCCAGTTGAGCGGGATCGGCGCGGTGGCCGGTTTGGCGAGCAGCGCCTGCAAACCCTGTTCTGTCGTGGGATAGCGCTGATTGTCCAGGCGGTAGAGTTTGAGCGCCTGCATCAGGCTCGCGATGTCCTGCTTTGCCGCGATGACCCGCGCCTCGTCCGGGCGGCTGATGATTTTCGGCACCACCAGGGCGGCGAGAATGCCCAGAATGACCACAACCACCATCACTTCGAGCAAAGTGAACCCGCGTTGCCGGCGAATCCCGATCAGCGTCAGCAAGACATCCTCGTCAATTGATTCTCCCGTGCCTCGAAAACAACGCGTTCCATTATATAATGCTTCACGAGATGCATCCGGTCGATTGCTGCGCCCGACCTACGCTCTATCCAGCGCGCGAATGACGAATGACAAGGAATGCGGGAACTCCCTCTTGGACAACCGAGTCTTGCGCAAACGGCCGTCGTGTCTTTGCTGACGTTCGTCGCGCTGGCGCTGCTGGGCCTGGTGCTCGCATACTGGACCTGGGCCTGGTTTGCCCCGGGCCCGGAAGCGCGAATCGAGGCCGCCGCAGGGCAGACAGGCAGCATGGCGTCCGCCGGCCTCGCATTCGGCCGCGCCGAGCGCAAGCAGAACAGCGCCGCGCCGACGGGAATCGCGATCAGGCTGCTCGGTGTGGTGGCCGCCTCGGGCGGCCGACGCGGAAACGCGGTAGTGCAACTCGACGCGAAGCAAATTCTGGCGGTGCAGGAGGGCGAGGAGCTTGCCCCCGGCATACGGCTCGCCGAAGTGCATCCGGATCACCTCGTCCTGGAGCGCGGCGGGGCGCGCGAAACGCTCGCCTGGCCGGAAAAGCGCACTCCCGCGGCACGCGCCGCTGCCGCGGCGAGCGCCGCTCCATTGGCCAACAAATGACGTTCCGTCGTTTTCCGATGGTGCGTCCGAGGGTACGTCCATGAAGCGTTTCTGCTTGCGAACGGGATTTGTATGGCTGGCCTTGGTCGTCTGCAGCGGCCAGGTTTGGCCCGCCGGTCCGGCATCCGCCGAGCGCCCCGGCGCCGCCGCGCGCCCCGCGGGGCCCGATGTCGTCACGCTCAACTTCGTCAATGCCGACATCGAGGGCGTGGTGAAAGCGGTGAGCGAAATCACGGGGAAGAACTTCGTGCTCGATCCGCGCGTCAAGGGCACGATCAATATTGTCTCGGCCAAGCCGATGTCCAGGGCGCTGGTGTATGAGGTGTTTCTGTCGGCGATACGCCTGCAGGGTTTTGCCGCGGTCGAGGAACGCGGCAGGGTCGCGATCATTCCGGAGATCGACGCCAAACTGCATCAGAGCCCGACCTTGACCCCGCAGGAAAAATCGCGCGCTGCCGGAGACATCGTCCAGACGCAGGTGTTCAAACTGCACTATGAATCGGCAACGCAGATGGTACCGGTGCTGCGCCCGCTGATCGCATCCAGCAACACGATTACTGCCTACCAGAACAACAACACGCTGGTGATCACCGATTACGCGAGCAACCTCGCGCGCATCGGAAAAATCATCGAATCGATCGATCAGCCGGCGGGCACCGATCCGATCATCATCCCGCTGCAATATGCATCTGCGCTCGATGTCGCGCAGACCATCAACCGCCTGTTCACCGAGACGGCGCAAGCCCAGGCGGCAGCGGACCCGACCCAGCGCTTTACGGTTACGGTGGATGCGCGTTCGAACAGCGTGCTGGCGCGCGCGGGCGATCCGTCGCGACTCCAGCGCGTGCGCCAACTGGTCGCCATGCTCGATTCGCCCACCAGCACTGCCGGCAATATTCACGTCGTCTATCTGAAGAACGCCGAGGCGGTGAAACTCGCGGAAATCCTGCGTGCAATCTACAGCGGCGAATCCGCGCTCGCACCGTCGCGCCCGGCCACGCCGCTGGGGCAGGCGCCGCTGGGGCATGCGCCGGTGCAGGCGCAGGCAAGCGCCTCGACACCCGGCATCATCCAGGCCGATGCCGCCACCAACTCCATCATCATCACCGCCCCCGATGCGATCTACAACAATCTGCGCGCCGCGCTGGAAAGACTCGACGTGCGCCGGGCGCAGGTGTACGTCGAGGCGCTGATCGCCGAAGTCACTGCCGACAAGGCTGCCGAATTCGGCATCCAGTGGCAGGATCTGACCGGCGTCGGCAGGACTTCGGCGCAGATGTTCGGCGGCACCAATTTCGGCACCGCGGGCCAGAACATCGTCGGCGTTTCCCAGAATCCGAGCACGGCGGGACGCGGTCTGAATATCGGAGTGGTAAAGGGCACGGTCACGATTCCGGGCGTCGGCGCGCAGATTTTGAATATCGGCCTGCTGGTTCGCGCGCTGGAGACGGACGCGAACGCGAACATCCTGTCCACTCCGACCTTGCTTACCCTCGATAACGAGGAAGCAAAAATCGTGATCGGTCAGAACGTCCCGTTTGTCACCGGCTCTTACGCGGTTTCGGCTGCGGCCACCACGCCGACACCGTTCCAGACGGTGGAGCGCAAAGATGTCGGCCTGACGCTGCGGATCAAGCCGCAGATCTCCGAAGGCGGGGCTGTGCGCCTGCAGATTTTTCAGGAAGTGTCCAATGTACAGGACAGCACCAACGCCTCGGGCATCATTACCAACAAGCGCTCGGTCGAATCGACCGTGCTGGTCGACGATGGCCAGATCGTGGTGATCGGCGGCCTGATCCAGGACACCGTCAAGGATGGTTTGGAAAAGGTTCCGGGACTGGGAGACATTCCGCTCATTGGCGGCCTGTTCAAGTACAACACGCGCACGCGCAGCAAGACCAACCTCATGGTGTTCCTGCGGCCGACGCTGCTGCGCAGCGCGCAGGGAGTCACTTCGCTCACCAACGACCGCTACGACTACATCCTGGGACAGCAACTCAAGGCGAAACCGGCGACGGACATGCTTCCCGATTTGGGCTCGCCCAGCCTGCCGCCGCGCCAGGGGGCGGCACCCGGCGCAACAGACCAGCCCGCCATCGCCGCTCCAAAATGAGTTTCAGACCCGTCGTTCCTTACGCTTTCGCAAGAGCCAGGGGCGTGGTGGTCACCGCTTTGGATGAGGGCCTGGCGCAATTGATGGTGCGCGCCGGCGCGCGCGCCGGCGCGCTTGCCGAAGTGCGCCGCGCGCTGGGCGTGCCGCTGCAGGCGCGGCGCATCGGCGCCGATGAGTTCGACGAGCTGGTCTCCGGTTTATACAACGCCGCAGACGCAGGCGCGGCGGCCCTTGCCGACGATCTCGCGCAGGATCTGGATCTCGGGAGGCTGCTGCAGGAGATCCCCAGGATCGAGGACCTGCTCGAAAGCCAGAACGATGCGCCGCTCATCCGGCTGATCAATGCGCTGTTTACACAGGCGCTGCGGGACGGCGCCTCCGACATCCATATCGAGCCCTTCGAAACGCGCTCGGTGGTGCGCCTGCGGATCGACGGTACGCTGCGTGACCTGATCGAGCCGGCGCGCGCGCTGCACGGCGCGATCGTCTCGCGCGTCAAGATCATGGCGCAACTCGACATCGCCGAGAAGCGCCTGCCGCAGGACGGGAGGATCACGCTGCGGGTGGCGGGCAAGCCGATCGACGTACGGGTGTCGACGATTCCAACCGGGCACGGCGAGCGCGTGGTGCTGCGCCTGCTCGACAAGCAGGCCGGCCGGCTCGACCTGCCGCGCCTCGGCATGGACGACGCAACCCTCGCGCACATGGACAAACTGATCCGCGAGCCGCACGGTATTGTCCTGGTAACCGGTCCGACCGGATCGGGCAAAACGACGACGCTCTACGCCGCGCTTTCGAGGCTGGATCCGAAAGCGCTCAACATCATGACCGTCGAGGACCCGATCGAATACGATCTCGACGGCATCAGCCAGACGCAAATCAACACCCGCATCGAGATGAGCTTCGCGCGTGCGCTACGTACCATTTTGCGCCAGGATCCCGACGTCGTCATGATCGGCGAAATCCGCGATCTGGAAACGGCGCAGATTGCGGTGCAGGCGAGCCTCACCGGCCATCTGGTGTTCGCCACGCTGCACACCAACGACGCGGTCAGCGCCGTCACGCGGCTGGTCGACATGGGCGTGGAGCCGTTTCTGCTCGCCTCCAGCCTGATCGGCGTGGGGGCGCAGCGGCTGGTGCGCCGGCTGTGCCTGGAATGCCGCAAGCCCTTCGCCGCCGATGGGGCGCAGTTGCAGGCGCTCGGGTTCGCGCCCGGGCCGGGGACTTTCTTTACCGCCCAGGGCTGCCCCGCCTGCAACCATACCGGCTACCGCGGCCGTACCGGGATCTACGAGTTGCTGAGCGTCGATGACGGGCTGCGCCGGCTGATCCATGACCGTTCTTCCGAACAGGTGCTGCGCGAGTACGCCGTCGCGCAGGGCATGCTCTCCCTGCGCGACGACGGCATGCGCTGGGCCGCCGAGGGCACCATCAGCCTGGAAGAAGTGGTTCGCGTGACGCGCGAATAGCACCGCGCGATGGAAGCATTCCGCTACGAGGCGCTGGACGCGGCCGGGCGCACGGTATCCGGGATCGTCCAGGCCGATACGGCGCGCCAGGCGCGCGCCCAATTGCGCGCGCAGGGCCTGCACCCCTCGGCGCTCGATCTGGTGCGCGCGCGCGAGCGTGCACGGCAACCATGGACGCGGGGCATCTCTTCAGACGAACTGAGCCTCGCAACCAGGCAGTTGGCGACGCTGCTCGCATCCGGCCTGACGCTGGAGCAGTCGCTCACCGCGCTGGTCGACGAGGCTTCCGCGCCGATGACGCGCGAAGTCCTGGGGGGCATCAAAGCCGAGATTACCGCCGGGCTCTCCCTCGCCGGCGCCATGGGTGCTTACGACAGGAGTTTTCCCGATTTCTACCGCGCGCTGGTGCATGGTGGCGAGGAATCGGGTGCGCTGCCGACGGTGCTGCAGCACCTTGCCGATTATCTGGATGCGCGCCAGGCGCTCAAGCAGAAGACCACGCTGGCGCTGCTCTATCCCGTCCTGGTCACGCTGGTCGCGATCAGCATCGTCGCCGGCCTGCTGGTGTTTGTCGTGCCGCAGATCGTGCAGGTGTTTCAGCAGTCGCGCCAGAGCCTGCCGGTGCTCACGCGCGCGCTCATCGTGCTTTCGGACTTCCTGCGCGCTGCCTGGCCCTATCTCGCTGTCGGCGCCGCCGGTGCGGTGACCGCCGTGCGCCTCGCGCTGCGCCGCGACGGGCCCAGGCGCCGCTGGGACGCGATGCTGCTCGGCGCGCCCTGGCTGGGGCAGTTGGTTCGCGGCGTCAACACTTCGCGTTTCGCCAGCACGCTCGCCATCCTCGTCGGCGGCGGCGTGCCCTTGCTCTCGGCGCTCGGTTCCGGCGCGCGCGTGATGAGCAACCGGGTGATGCGCGAGGCGGTCGAGGGCGCGATCGAGCGCGTGCGCGAAGGCGAGAGCCTGGCGCGTTCGCTCGGCGCGACGCACGTGTTTCCACCGCTGATGGTGCATCTGGTGGCGAGCGGGGAAGTGAGCGGCAAGCTGGAGCAGATGCTCGCGCGCGCCGCACAGTTGGAGACGCAGGCGCTGGAGCGGCGCCTGGCGACGTTCCTGACCCTGCTCGAGCCGGTGATGATCCTGGTGATGGGCGGGGTGGTGCTGCTGATCGTACTCGCCATCCTGCTTCCGATCATCGAGATCAACCAGCTCGTGCGTTGAATCCGGCCGGGATCCGGGTCTGTTTCCCCGGGCTTGTTGCGCTTCAGGCCAACACGCGCCTGAGCCAGTCGCCGATGTCGGCGATCTCTTGCGGGCACACCGAGTGCTGCATCCGGTATTCGCGCCATTCGACGGTGTAACCGAGTTGCAGCAGCAGTTCGCGCGATTGCTTGGCGCGCTCGAGCGCGATCATCGGGTCGGCCGCGCCGTGCGCCACGAAGATCGGCACACTGCGGTTGGCCGCGCTCGCTTCGTTTGCGAGCTGGTCGGCAAGCGGCAGGTAGGTCGAGAGCGCCATGATGCCTGCAAGTCGTTCACCATGACGAAGACCCGTGTGCAGCGCAACGGCCCCGCCCTGGGAGAAGCCGGCGAGCACGATGCGGCGCGCGGCGATGCCGCGGGATTGCTCGCGCGCGATCAGTTGTTCGACCCGCTGTTGCGAAGCGCGCACGCCACTCTCGTCTTCGCGCCGGATGGCGGCGTCGCTGATGTCGTACCAGGCGCGCATCACATAGCCGCCGTTGATGCTCACCGGCATCGTCGGCGCGTGCGGGAAGATATAGCGTACCGCGACGGGCAGTTCGATTTCATCGGCCAGTGGCGCGAAGTCGTTGCCGTCTGCGCCGAGGCCGTGCATCCAGATGATGCTCGCCTGCGGATCAGGCGCAGTCTCGATCTCCAGGGTTTCGAGGGCTATTGCGTTCAATCTGACTGATCCTTTTTCGGCCGGATCGCGGATTTCGGGCGGAACGCCTTGATCACGTCCTCGCGGGTTTCGATGTACGGCCCGCCGATGAGGTCGATGCAATAGGGCACTGCGGCGAAAATGCCCGGGACAAGTTGCTTGCCGTCCTGGTCCTTGAGGCCTTCCAGCGTTTCCCGGATCGACTTGGGCTGGCCGGGCAGGTTGATGATGAGGCTGCCCGCCGGCTTGGTCGCCGGTCCATGGCGGTAGCGGATCACCGCGACCTGGCGCGACAGGATGGCGGTGGGCACGAATTCGAGGCTGATCCTGCGCATCTGTTCGCCGAAACCGGGCATGGGCTTGTCGGCGACGGCGAGCGTCGCTTCGGGCGTCACGTCGCGCCACGCCGGTCCGGTGCCGCCGGTGGTGAGCACGAGATGGCAGCCGGCCCCGTCGACGAGTTCGATCAGCGCGGCCTCGATCGCCGCCTGCTCGTCCGGGATCAGGCGCTTCTCGGTGCGCCATGCGGGCGATGCGATGGCCTTGCCGAACCAGTCTTCCAGCGCCGGCAGGCCTTCGTCCCGATAGACGCCGGCCGAGGCGCGGTCGCTGATGGAAACCAGTCCGATGACCAACGCTTCCGGATTGCTGTGCAAGGGATTCTCAGACATCGGCGGCAGGCTCCTCGGTGGTCATCGCGCGCAGCGCGCGGAACAATTCGCGGTAGCTCCTGGGCGGCAGGGCCGCGCCTTGTTCGCGCCGTGCGTTGCGGATCAGGGTGCGCAGTTTCTGGCTGTCGGCGCCGGGGTATACCTCGAGGAAGCGCCCCAGGGCCGGATCCCCGGCGAGCAGTTCATCGCGCCAGCGCTCCAGGGTGTGCAATTGCGCCGTGTGCTCGCGCCCCTGGCCGCGCCACTGTTCCAGCCGCCCGCGTATCGGCGCCGCGTCGAGGTCGCGCATCAGGCGGCCGATGAATTGCAGTTGCCGCCGCTTCGCTTCGCGTTTGGTCAGGCGCCTGGCTTCCAGCACGGCCTCCAGCAGCGCTTCGGGCAGCTGCATGCCTGCGATCTGCTGCTCGTTCAACTCGACCAGTTGCGCGCCGAGGTTCTGCAAGGCGAGCATGTCCCGCTTTTTGCTGGATTTGCTCGGTGGCTCGTTCTGGTCGCTGTCGCTTGCGTCTTGCATGGGGCCGGGTGAGGTGGGTTCGACCTGCTATGATAATGGTTTTCGCGGCTCCAGCCCTATCCCAATGCTCACATACGAATCACGGCCGCTTCAAATACGGCAGATCCAATGACCACAGCGCGCTTCAGCTATCCGCTCGACACCCTCAGGCAGATCGCCCTGGATCTGCTCTCCCATGCCGCGGCGCAGGGCACGAGCGCCTGCGACATCGATGTATCCGAAGGCTACGGCCAGACCGCCGTGGTGCGCAAGGGCGAGGTCGAGACCATCGAGTACAACCGCGACCGGAGCATCGGCGTCACCACGTACCTGGGCCAGCGCAAGGGTTTCGCCAGCACCTCCGATTTCTCGCCCGGCGCGCTCGCCGACACGGTGGCGGCGGCGGTCAGCATCGCGCGCTTCACCGCGAGCGACGACTGCGCCGGCCTGGCCGAACCCGAACTGATGGCGCGCGAGATCCATGACCTCGACCTGTTCCATCCCTGGGACCTGTCCATCGCCGAGGCGATCGAGCGCGCGCGCGCCTGCGAGGCCGCAGCCTTCGCGCTCGACCCGCGCATCGTCAACTCCGAGGGGGCGGGGGTCTCGACCCAGCACCACCAGTTCGTGGTGGCCAATTCCAACGGTTTTGCCGCCGGCTATCCGACCACGCGCCATTACCTTTCCTGCTCGGTGATCGCCGAGCAGGGCGGGGCGATGCAGCGCGACGATTGGTACGCCGAGGCGCGCGACCCGGGCGATCTGCCCGCGGGCGAGGCGCTGGGGCGCTATGCCGGCGAGCGCGCCCTGGCGCGGCTGCGCAGCCGCAAGCTGAAGACCGTGAAAGTGCCGGTGCTGTTCGAGGCGCCGATGGCCAACGGCCTGCTGTCGAGTTTCGTCAGCGCGGTGAGCGGCGGCAGCCTGTACCGCAAGACCTCGTTTTTGCTCGACAGCCTGGGCAAGCAGGTGTTCTCGCCGCTGGTGCAGATCGAAGAGCAGCCGCACCTCCCGAAAGGGCTGGCGAGCGGTTACTTCGACGACGACGGCGTCGCCACGCATGCGCGCGCGGTGGTGAAGGACGGCGTCCTGCAGGGTTATTTCCTCGGCACCTACTCGGCGCGCAAGCTCGGCATGAAGAGCACCGGCAATGCCGGCGGCAGCCACAACCTGATACTCAAGAGCGGCGAACTCGACCTGCCCGGGCTGCTGAAAAAAATGGGCCGCGGCCTGTTCGTCACCGACCTGTTGGGGCAGGGGATCAACATGGTCACCGGCGACTACTCGCGCGGCGCGGCCGGCTACTGGGTGGAGGGCGGCGTCATCCGCTACCCGGTGGAGGAGATCACCATCGCGGGCAATCTGCGCGACATGTTCAAGGGGATCGTGGCGGTGGGCAGGGACGAGTTCACGCGCGGCTCGCGCCGCTGCGGCTCGATACTTGTGGACAACATGACCGTCGCCGGGAATTGATTCGGGCGATCGCTGGTCGCGGCGAGGGCGCCGCTCCTACAACGGCGGCGCCGGGTTTCGCAGGAGCGGCGCCCTCGCCGCGATCGTATCTTCTGGGTTTCGTAGGAGCGGCGCCCTCGCCGCGATCGTATCTTCTGGGTTTCGTAGGAGCGGCGCCCTCGCCGCGAGCGTATCTTCGCAAATAGCGAACGTATCTTCGCAAATAGCCAATACGAAAAAAGACCGGGCATCGCTGCCCGGTCCGGTGTTGCGGGTGTTGCCTTGAAGCTCTATTTCTTCGCTGGCGCAGCGGCCTTCTTGGCGCCTTTCGCAGCTTCCGGCCAGTAATAGTTGGCGGCGAACGAATAAGGCGGGTACATGAAGCGCTTGGCCGGGACCACCAGGGCCGCGTAGGCCTTCTGCGATTCGTAGACCTTCTTGAATACCGGATTCTTGGCCGATTCTTCCGCTGCGATTTCGTCCCAGGCTTTCAGGAACCCCGTTAAGACCTCGGGTGGCGTGCGCAGGATCTGGGTGCCGAACTTGGTGCGCATCTCCTCCATGGCTTCGGCGTTCTGCTTCTGCCACCTCACCCACCAGCGCACGTAGGTTTCCATCACCGCGGAGCGGATCGCCTCCTGCTGCTGCGGCGCCAGGCTCTTCCACACGTCAGCGTTGATGATCAGTTCGCCCACCACGCTCGGCTCGTGCATGCCCGGGGTGTAGTGGTACTTGTAGATCTGCGGCAGACCCATGCGCAGGTCCTCGATGCCGCCTACCCACTCGGCGCAGTCGATCACGCCGCGCTGCGCCGCCGCCGCGATTTCGCCGCCGGGCATGTTGACCGTGGCCATGCCCATGCGCTTGAAGATCTCGGCGACGATGCCGGTCTCGCGGCATTTCATACCCTTGAAGTCCGCGAGGTTCTTGATCGGCCGCTTGAACCAGCCGAAAGCCTGCGGGCTGGAGGGCATGATCGGGAATGCGACCACATTCATCTTGATCGTTTTCTGGTACCAGTCCCAGTACATCTCCAGTCCGCCGCCTTCGTACATCCAGCCGAGGAAGTCCATGTGATCCATGCCGAACGGCCCGGCCGGCGTGGACGTGAACAGCGTTGCGGTCGAATCCTTGCCCTGCCAGTAGTAGGTTACCGCATGCCCGCCGTCGAGTACCTTCTTGTTGATGGCGTCGAGCACTTCGAATGGCGGCACCACCTGTCCTCCCGCCAGGGTCTCAATTTTCAGCGCGCCGCTGGTAAGTTTGTCCACGCGATCGGCGAAGAATTTGAAGTTTTCCTGCAGCGTCATGCCCGCCCCCCAGGTCGACTGCATTTTTAGCGTGCGCGCTGCCGGCGCGGCTGCCTGTTGTGCCTGCACCGCGGCATTCAGGCAGAGGGATACTGCCGCTGCGAGGGCCAAGGTTTTCAGAGCTGATAATCGCATTGCCTTCTCCTTTCTGTAAAAAAACGGATAAAACCGATGGCGCGGTGCCGCTGCGCCCCTACTTCTTCGTCGCGCGTTCTTCTCTCGCCGCTTGTTCCTCTTCCTGCGGCGTTTCGCCCTTGTATTCCTCTTCGAGCGCGCCCGCTCCCTGCGCATTCTCGGTGGCGGCATCCTCCGCGCTCGAGGGGGCCATGCGCTCGATCGTGGCCTTTGCGGTCAGGGTGGTCGGCAGCCACAGCGCGATGCTGGGCGCGAACAAGACGGTCAGGATGCAGATGCACTGGATCCCCATGAAGTCGAACATGCCCTTGTAAATCGTGCCCAGGCTCCACTGGGGCACCACCTGCTTCAGGTAGTAGGCCGACATGGCCACCGGTGGTGACAGGAACGCGGTCTGCATGGTGACCGCCACCAGCGCGCCGAACCAGATCAGGTCGTAATGCAGCGCTTGCACCACCGGGGCGAAAATCGGCAGAAACACCAGGATGATGGCAGGCCACTCGAACGGCCAGCCGAGCAGGAAAATCAGCACCAGCACCAGCACCAGCATCAGTATCGGCGGCAGCGGCAGCGCCAGCAGCGACTTGGTGATCCACTCCGCCGTGCCCAGCCGGGAGAACACCGCGCCGAAAATATTCGAGGTCACCGCCAGGAACAGCACCATGCTCGAGGTGTTCATGGTGCTGATGCAGGCGGCCTTGAGGCCCGCGTAGGTGAACCTGCGATAGGCGAGGGCCAGCACCAGGGCGCCGAAACAGCCGACCGAGGCGGCTTCGGTCGGCGTGGCCAGCCCCAGCAGGATGGAGCCCAGGGTACAGGTGATCAGCATCCCGAGCGGCACCATGCCGAAGAACATTTCCCTGATCACGATGACCCAGGAGCCGGAGCGCTCGTCCAGGGGTACAGGCGGGCCGAGTTTGGGGTTGATGAAGCTGCGCACCAGGGTGTAGACGATGTACATGCCGGCGAGCAGGAATCCCGGGCCGAACGACGCCGAGTACAGGTCGGCAACCGAGACCCCCAGCACCGGGCCCATCACGATCAGCATCACCGAGGGCGGCACCAGGATGCCCAGCGTGCCGCCGGCGGCGATCGCGCCCGCGGACATGCGCGCGTCGTAGCCGGACTTGATCATGATCGGCGCGGCCATGATGCCGAGTACGGTGACCGCGGCGCCGACGATGCCCGTGGCCATGGCGAACACGGCCGCGGTCAGGATCACGCCCAGGTAGAGCGAGCCGCGCACCGGCGCGAGCAAATCACGAAACGCGCGGAACAGGCGCTCCATCAGTCCGGCCTGCTCGGTGAGATAGCCCATGAAAATGAACAGGGGCACCGCCGCGAGCTCCTCCATTTTCATCAGGCCGATGGTCTGCAGATAGGCGAGGTCGAACACCATCGGGCCCAGGCCCGCGTAGCCGAACGCCAGAGCCAGGATCAGCAGGGTGAACGAAATCGGGAAACCGACGAAAATCACGCCGATCATCGCGATCAGCATGACCAGGCCGAGGCCCTCGAGGCCGGTCATATTTCGCCCCCGATCTTGTGCTCGAATTCCTTGCCGGTCTGCATCATGTACCAGCTTTTCAGGATTTCGGAGACGCCCTGTATCATCATCAGCAGCGCGGTCAGCGGCACCACCGATTTGAGCGGCCACAAATACGGGCGCCAGGGCGTTTGCTCGGACAGTTCGCCGAGTATGAAGGCTTGCCAGGCGTCGTCGACGCTGGTTGCGAACAGCAGGATCATGCCCGGGAAAAAGAACAGAATGTAGGCGTAGAAATCGATTTTACCCTTGGTGGTGTCGGAGAATTTCTCCCACAGCATGTCGGTGCGGATGTGGGCGCCGCGGCGCAGCGCAAAGGCCGCGCCGAGCATGAACAGGGCGCCGTAGAGCATGTAGGACAGGTCGTAGGCCCAGATCGTCGGGTCATCGAAGAAATAGCGCGATACGACCTCGTAGAAGACGACGATCGCGAGCGGCACGCACAGCCAGGCGACGGCGCTGCCGGTCCGCTCGGTAAACGTGTCGATGCTCTTGATCGTCTTGTAGTAACCCGGTGAAAAATCGGCCATCAGCACCTCAAAACAGCGGAAACGTTGTTCGGATCCTGGGATTATATTCGATTGGGCCGGCCTGTCTTTATTTGGTATTGGCCGGCAGCGATCAGAATGGAGCGGAGGCAGTTTAGTCACCCGGTTTCGTCCTTGTCAACCCGGGATTTCCCAAACGCGTCTGGCCGATCCCGGCTTGCATAGGCATAATCCGGCCATCACAGCGCAAATGAAGGAGATTCGCATGGCACGCAAGGGAAGGGCAGTAATCTGCCGCCAGAACAACGCCCCGGTGGCGGTAGAGGAAATCGAGGTCGAATCGCCGCACCGCGGCGAGGTGATGGTGAAATTGGGAGCCTGCGGTGTCTGCCACAGCGACCTGTCGGCGGTCAACGGCACCATAGCCATGCCCCTGCCGCTGATCTTGGGCCACGAAGGCGCGGGCACGGTGGTCGAGGTCGGGGAGGGCGTGACCGGGTTCGCCGCCGGCGATACGGTGATCAGCTCCTTCGTCAACATGTGCGGCAAGTGCCGTTACTGCGTCACCGGCCGCCCGCATCTGTGCGACGTCGGCGCCAAGGCGGTCATCGCGCTCCCCGACGGCAGCCTGCGCACGCGCGACGCACTGGGGGCGCCGCTCAACATCTTCTCCGCCTGCGGCGTGATGGCCGAGTACGCCACCTTGCACGTGGACAATGTGGTGAAAATCGCGCCCGGCATGCCGCTGCCGCAGGCCGCGCTGATCAGTTGCGGCGTGATGACCGGGGTCGGCGCGGTGTTCAACACGGCCAGGGTCGAACCGGGCGCGAGCGTGCTGGTGATCGGCGCCGGCGGCGTCGGGCTGAACGTGATCCAGGGCTGCGCCATCGCCGGCGCCGGCTTGATCGTGGCGGTGGACATGGCGGACAACAAGCTGGAGCTGGCCAGGCAGTTCGGCGCCACGCATACGCTCAACGCGGGCAAGGAAGAGAACCTGGTCAAGGCGGTGAAAAAGCTCAGCGGTGGCGGGGTGGATTACGCCTTCGAGTGCATCGGCCTCGGGAAAATGGTGGAGCAGGCTTTTCGCGCCCTGCGCAAGGGCGGCACCGCCCTGGTGGTGGGCGTGGCGCGCGGCGACGACAACACCTCGCTGAAGACCGCCTCGATCACCTTCGAGGAAAAGACCCTCACCGGCAGCTACTACGGCTCGGCGCGTCCGCGCGAGGATTTTCCCCGGCTGATCGCGCTGTACCAGTCGAAGAAGTTGAAACTCGACGAGCTCATCACCCGCACTTACCGCATCGACGAAGCGGCGCAGGCGTTCGCCGACCTGGAAGCGGGACGCAATGCGCGCGGCGTGATCGTATTCTGAACCGGAGCGCAAAACCGGTTTTGGTCGGATAAGACCACACTGCCAGTAGTGTTGATATGCGTTCGCGCTGCGGCTTATGATGCCTGCGGCACGCGGGGCAGGCCGCGCTCGCGCCACGTTGATCGAGTCCGCAAACCGGGGAGGAGCACCAGTGATTTCATTAAGCGTAAATGGCAAGAAGATATCCGTGAACGACGATCCCGACACGCCGCTGCTGTGGGTGCTGCGTGACACGCTCGGCATGACCGGCACCAAGTTCGGCTGCGGCGTCGCGCTGTGCGGCGCGTGCACGGTGCACGTGGACGGCAAGCCGGTGCGCTCCTGCTCCACCCCGGTCTCCGCCGCGGCGGGGAAGAGGATCACCACGATCGAGGCCATGGCCGCGAATCCCGTGGGCAAGGCGGTGCAGGCGGCCTGGGTCAAGCACGATGTGCCCCAGTGCGGTTATTGCCAGAGCGGCCAGATCATGAGCGCGAGCGCGCTGCTTGCGCAGAACAAGAAGCCGAGCGATGCGGATATCGACGCGGCGATGAGCGGCAACGTCTGCCGCTGCGGAACTTACAACCAGATTCGCGCGGCGATCAAGGACGCGGCGCAGTCGATGGCGAAGGGAGCCTGAACATGAGCGCCATCGTCAACGCATCGCGCCGCGACTTCCTGAAGACTTCAGCACTCGCCGGAGGCGGGCTGCTGATCGGATTCGCCCTGCCGGGCGCATCGCGCTTCGCCGAGGCAGCCTCCGAATTCAAACCCAATGCCTTTATCCGCATCACCTCCGACAATCGCGTTACGGTGATCTGCGGTCTGTCGGAAATGGGCCAGGGCGTACACACCGCCATTCCAATGCTGGTCGCCGAGGAACTCGAGGCCGACTGGTCCAGGATCCGCGTCGAACAGGCACCCGCCGACCCGGCGTACGCGAACCCGTTCATGCATATGCAGGCGACCGGGGGATCGAGTTCGGTGCGCGCGTTCTGGGAGCCGATGCGCACGGCGGGCGCCACGGCGAGGGAAATGCTGATCGCCGCCGCCGCCGAGACCTGGAAAGTGGACAAATCCGAGTGCCGCGCCGAAAAGGGCATGGTGCTGCACCAGGGCGGCAGAAAGCTGTCCTACGGCAAGCTTGCGCAAAGCGCGGCGAAACAGCCGGCGCCGAAAGAGGTCAAGCTCAAGGACCCGAAGGAATTCAGGATCGTCGGCAAGGGCGCGAGGCGTCTGGACACGTCGGGTAAAGTCAACGGCAGCGCGCGCTTCGGCATGGACGTGCGCCTGCCGGGCATGCTCACCGCGGTGGTCGCGCGCGCGCCGGTTGCGGGCGGCAAGGTCGCGAGCTTCAACGCCGACAAGGCGAAGGCGATGCCCGGCGTCAAGCGCGTGGTGCAGATCGGCTCGGGCGTGGCGGTCGTGGCCGACGGCTACTGGCATGCGATGAAAGGCCGCGACGCGCTCGAGATCAAATGGGATCACGGCGCCGGCGCATCGGTTTCGAGCGAGGGCATACGCAAGACTTTCGGCGAACTGGCCGACAAAGAGGGGACGATCGGCCTCAAGCAGGGCGACGTCGGCGCCGCGCTGGCCGGCGGTGCGAAGAAGCTCGAAGCGGTCTACGAAGCACCGTATCTGGCGCACGCGTGCATGGAGCCGATGAACTGCACCGCCTCGGTGAAGTCCGACAGCGTGGAAATCTGGGGCAGCACGCAGTCGCCGGGTCTGCTGCAGATCGTGCTGTCGCAGGTCGCCGGCGTCAAGCCCGAGCAGGTCAAGGTCACGACCACCATGCTCGGCGGCGGTTTCGGGCGCCGCTTCGGCTTCGACTTCGCCATCGACGCGGTGCTGACTTCGAAGGCGGTCGGCGCTCCGGTGCATGTCGTGTTTCCGCGTGAAGACGATATCAAGGGATACTTTTACCGCCCTGCGTCGCTGGTCAAGTTCCAGGCGGCGCTGGATGCCGCCGGCAATCCGGTCGCGGCGCGCATGCACGCCGTGAGTTCGTCCATCTGCGACGCCGGGCACATGCCCTACGACGCGAACGGGCTCAAGCTCATGAAGGGCGTCGACGGTTTTGCGGTCGAAGGCCTCACCGAGTGGCCCTACGCCACGCCCAACCTGCAGGTCGAATGGACCAAGAACGAGCCGCCCGTGGGCGTATGGTTCTGGCGTTCGGTCGGCCATTCGCAGAATATATTTTTTGCGGAAGGACTCGTCGATGAACTGGCTGCAGCCGCCGGCAAGGACCCGTTCGAGTATCGTCGCGCGCTGCTCGGCAATGCGCCGCGCTACAAGGGCGTGCTCGAACTCGCGGCGGAGAAGGCGGGATGGGGCAAGCCTTCGGTCGGAGGGCGCTCGCGCGGCATCGCCGTGGGACAGTCCTTCGGCAGCTATGTCGCCGAGGTCGCCGAGGTCTCGGTCGGAAGCGACGGCAAAGTCAAGGTGCATCGCGTGGTGTGCGCGGTCGACTGCGGCGGAACGGTGAACCCGGACATCGTCAAACGGCAGATGGAAAGCGCGATCGTCTTCGGCCTGAGCGCGGCGCTCTACGGCAGGATTACGCTCAAGGACGGCAAGGTCGAGCAGTCGAACTTCAGCGATTACCCGGTGCTGCGCATGAACGAGATGCCGCAGGTCGAGGTGCATATCCTGCCCAGCAGCGAAGCGCCGGGCGGCGTCGGCGAGCCGGGCCTGCCGCCCCTTGCGCCTGCCGTCGCCAACGCGGTGTTCGCGGCCACCGGCAAGCGCGTGCGCAAACTGCCGTTCGACGCCGCGGATCTGAAGAAGGCCTGACCGGGCCGGGGCCGGCTTGCCGGCCCCGGCACCAAATCGGGGGCAGACCACGTTCTTTGTTCCTGGAACCGGGTGTTGAACCAGAGAACAATGCCGAAAAACGTGGTCTGTCCCCGATTTTGTCCTGGGGTAGAATGCAGGCGCAGCGACGCGTGTCGTCGAAAATTCCAGGAGGAGCCATGCATTTCAATACCCGCAAGTTTGCCGCCGCGCTCGGCGCGCTCGCTTTGGCCGGCGCCTTGGTCGCGCCCGCCGCGGCGCAGAACCTGAAGATCATGATTCCGGCCAACCCCGGCGGCGGCTGGGACCAGACCGGGCGCAACCTGGCCGCGGCGATGCAAAGCGCCGGGCTGGTGAAGTCGGTGCAGTTCGAGAACAAGGGCGGCGCGGCCGGCACCATAGGCCTCGCGCAGTTCGTGAACGCGTCCAAGGGCGATCCGAATACGCTGATGGTGGGCGGGATGGTGATGATCGGCGGCATCCACCTGACCGACTCGCCGGTGAATCTGTCGATGGTGACGCCGGTCGCGCGCCTCACCAGCGAGTACGAAGTGATCGTCGTGCCGGCGAACTCGCCGTTCAAGACCATGGCCGATCTGGTCAAGGCGTTCAAAGCCGATCCCGGCAAGGTGTCCTGGGGCGGGGGCTCGGCCGGCGGCACGGATCACATCCTGGTCGGCCTGATCGCCAAGGCGACCGGCGCGGATTCGACCAAGATCAACTATGTGCCGTTCAAGGGCGGCGGCGAGGCGATCGCGGCGATCGTCGGCGGCCATGTCACGGCGGGCGTGTCGGGTCTGGGTGAGTTCTCGGAGCAGATCAAGGGCGGCCGCATGCGCGCGCTGGGGATTTCCTCGACACGCCGCGAGGAGGGCATCCCGACGCTGAAGGAGCAGGGCATCGACGTCGAACTCGGCAACTGGCGCGGCGTGTTCGGCGCGCCGGGCATCAGCCCGCAGCAGCGCGACGCGCTGGTGAAGCTGGTGCAAAACGCGACCACCACGCCGGCGTGGAAGGCGACGCTGGAAAAACTCGGCTGGACCGGCGTATTCCTCGGCGGCGACCAGTACAAAACCTTCCTCGAGGAAGATTCCAGGCGCATTGCAACGATCATCGATTCGCTCGGCATCAAGAAAAAGTGAGCCGCAACGCGTCAGCGCGCCGTTCGCGCGCCGAGGTGGCTCTCTCGATCGGCGTGCTCTTGCTCGGCGTGGGCACGGCAGTCGGCACCGCGCTGCTGCCGTCGCAAGGCGGCTACGCGCGCATCGGACCGAACTTCATGCCGGGGGTCGCCGGCGCCGGCCTGATCCTGCTCGGCCTCTGGCTGTTGTACGAAGTGCTCACCGGAGGCTGGCGCAACATGCCGCCGCAGGAGGCCGCGGCGCGCGGCGAGCACGCCTTTCATCTCCCCGCGTTCGCATGGGTGAGCAGCGGCCTTTTTGCGCACATGGCGCTGATCCAGAGCGGCGGCTTCGTGCTCGCCGGAGCGGTGCTGTTCGCGTGTGTCGCGCGCGGCTTCGGCAGCCCGCGCTTTGTGCGCGATCTGGCGATCGGCTTCTCGATCGCGCTGGCGGTGTTTGCGTTCTTCGTGCTGGTGCTGAGCGTGAACCTGCCGGCCGGTTGGCTCGCGCCCCTGTTTCGCCTTGCCGGGATCGAATAGATGGACGGCACGTTGCAGGCGCTGCTGCATGGCTTCGAAATCGCGCTGCTGCCGATGAACCTGCTGTGGGGCGCGATCGGCGTGACCCTAGGCACCGCGGTCGGCGTGCTGCCCGGCGTCGGTCCGGCGCTGACCGTGGCGATGCTGCTGCCGCTTACGGTAAAGCTCAGCCCGGTCGGCGCGCTGATCATGTTCGCCGGCATTTACTACGGTGCGATGTTCGGCGGCTCGACCACCACCATACTGCTCAATACGCCGGGCGAGTCGGCCTCGATCGCGACGGCGCTCGAGGGCAACAAGATGGCCAAGCGCGGCCAGGCCGGCCCGGCGCTCGCGACCAGCGCGATCGGCTCCTTCATTGCCGGGACGATCGCCACGCTGCTGGTCACGCTGCTCGCGCCGCTGGTCGTGGAAATCGCGCTCAAGTTCGGCCCGGCCGAGTACTTCGCGCTGATGGTGTTCGCGTTTACCACCGTGGCGGCGGTGCTCGGCGCCTCGACCGTGCGCGGGCTGAGCAGCCTGTTCGTCGGGCTGCTGCTCGGCCTGGTCGGCATCGACGGCCAGACCGGCCAGCCGCGCTTTGCCTTTGGCGTGCCCGAACTGCTCGACGGCGTCGATGTGGTGGTACTCGCGGTCGGGCTGTTCGCGGTCGGCGAGGCGCTCTACGTCGGCGCGTACGCGAGCCGTATCCCGGAGGTGATGGACCGGATCAGCGGTTCGCTGTGGATGTCGCGGTCGGACTGGAAACGCTCGTGGCCGGCCTGGCTGCGCGGGACTGCGATCGGCTTTCCGTTCGGTTCGATTCCGGCCGGCGGCGCGGAGATCCCGACGTTTCTGTCGTATGCCGTCGAGAAAAAGCTGACCAGGCACCCCGGGGAATTCGGCCATGGCGCGATCGAAGGCGTGGCCGGGCCCGAAGCGGCGAACAACGCCTCGGTCACCGGGGCGCTGGTGCCGCTGCTGACGCTGGGCATTCCGACTTCGGCAACCGCGGCGATCCTGCTCGCCGCGTTCCAGAACTACGGCATCCAGCCCGGCCCGATGCTGTTCCAGATGCAGGCCGATCTGGTGTGGGGGCTGATCGCCAGCCTCTATGTCGGCAACGTGATGCTGCTGGTCCTCAACCTGCCGATGATAGGCATCTGGGTGAAAGTGCTGACCATCCCGCAGCCGCTGCTCTACGGCGGCATACTGGTGTTCGCCACGCTCGGCGCCTACAGCCTGCACGAGTCGGTGGTCGATCTGGCGACGCTCTACGTGTTCGGCCTGCTCGGTTTCGCCATGCGCCGCTGGGACATTCCGGTGGCGCCCGCGGTGATCGGACTGATCCTCGGGCCGCTGGCGGAAACGCAGTTCCGGCGCGCGCTGTCGATCAGCCAGGGCGATCCCAGCGTGTTCTACCAGCACCCGATCTCGGCGTCGCTGTTCGCGTTCACCGCGCTGCTGATCGTCGTGCCCTGGGTCGTGCGGCGCGTCAACAGGGCGCGCGCCGCGTAGCGAAAATCCGCCGCGGCTCGCCGCCGGTCAGTATTTCACCTTGATCCGGGCGAGTTCCTCCCGGCTGATGCCGGGAACGTCGCCGCGCGCGTTCCAGCGTTTCAGCGTCCATGCGTCCGCTCCCACCCATTGTTTGAAGGTGTTCAGGTTCTTCTGGCGTTCTTCTTCGTTTGCGCCGAGGTATTGGTACATGTTGCCCGGTTTGCCGCTCTTGACGCTCTTGCCGTCATCCAGCCGCCGCATGATCGCGCCGGTGTCGGGCCAGCCGACGTAAAAAATCAGATCGGCGTAGCTGTCCATCCGCGGACCCTTCATTTCCGCAGTGTACTTGGCGGCGGCGCCCTCGAAATCGCCCAGGTAGGGCGAATTCCGATCGTGGCAGGCGGCGCATTTCTCCTGCCACAGCGGGCGGACTGTGTTGCGATAAGTCACCTCCTGCGCCTGCGACGCGGCGCAAACGCCTGCCGTAAGCACGAGTGCAAGAATAGTGTTCTTTGCGATGTGCGACATATTTTTTCCCCCCCCTTTTTATGGTTGAAACCGGCGGCCTGGCGATCGTGTCAGGACTCCCGCTACCCCGTGCACTCAGCGCAGCGGAATGCTCAAGATGGCTTTCACCACCCAATCGTCCGCTGACGCGCTTAGGCCGCGGCCGACGCCGAAATTCACGCCGAAGCCCTTGCGTTCGAAGTCCGTGACCAGATACAACACCCGGTCCTGCTGCGCGGCGCCGGCCAGATTGTTGATGCGCCCGAAGCCGGCGTAGTGCTCGAGCCCGAACGACCATTCGCCGTCGAGCTCGCGCGCAATCTTGACATTGACGGTGAGGTCCGGCGTCGACGACTTTTCCGGTCCGGAAAGCGCCCAGCCGAGGATGGGATTGACCGCGAACAGCCACGGACCGCCGCGGTAGCCCATGATTCCGCGCAGCTCGCTTGCGTAGCGGTCCGGCGAAACGCGCGTGGAGACGGTGCCCACCTCCAGGTTCGCGCCGAAGAAGTACGGCTTGGTCTGTTCTGCCGGCGCCAGGTATTTTATGCGCACGCGCAACCCGTCGGAGTACGCTTTTGCGCCGGGCGCGACTTCGGTGGGCAGGTACAGGCCCAGATCCCAGTTCGGCCGCAGCCCGTAGGTAAGTTCGGGCGTCGCGCGGAACACGCCCTGCGGCGGAATCTCTCCCGGAGTGTCGGCCGTGTTTCTGCCCCTGGGGACGTAGTTGAGGTGCAGCTCGAGCCCGGTTTCCCCCGGCGCGGTGATATCGTCGAGATAGACCTGGATCTCGTCGGGTGCGGCGAAGGCAGGCGGGCAGGCGAGTGCGCACAGGCACAGCGCCATGACACCGCCCCGCGTGCGCAGACGCAATGATTCCAACGCAGGGGTGCTGCAATTCATCCTGGTCTCCGTGAAGATTTGCGGGCCTGGGTGCTCGAGCGCCACGATCGGCCCCGGCTCAGGGAAACTATAGCAGTTTGCCCGGATGGACGGAAAGCAGCCCGGGTGATCCTGGATTCAGGCCGCGACTCTGCCTGGATGACGCTGCCAGGTTCCGTGCTCCAATACTTTCGCCAGATCGACCAGGCTGTCGATGTTGTGCACCGGCAGGAAGGCATCCACGTGCGGCAGCATCGCGCGCACGCCGGATGGCCGCGGCTGAAAGCCTTCGTAGCGCAACAGCGGGTTGAGCCAGACGAGCTTGCGGCAGGATTTGTGCAGGCGCTCCATCTGCGCGCCCAGGCCCGCGCCGACGTCGCGGTCGAGGCCGTCCGAGATCAGCAGCACCACGGCGTTCTGGCCGAGCAGGCGGCGCGACCAGTTGCGGTTGAATTCCGCGAGGCATGTGCCGATGCGCGTGCCGCCGGCCCAGTCGGCGATGGCCGAAGCGACCCGGTTCATGGCGATGTCCACGTCGCGGTTGCGCAGGTGCCGGGTGATGTTGGTGAGCCGCGTGCCGAACACCAGGGCATGCACGCGGTCGCGGTCGTTGGTGATGGCGTGCAAGAAATGCAGGAACATGCGCGAATAGCGGCTCATGCTGCCGGAGATGTCGCACAGCACCACCAGCGGCGGATGCCGGGTGATGCGCGAGCGGCGCTTCAGGGTGATGAGCTGCGCTCCGCCTTTGAGGCTCGCGCGCAGCGTCGCCGGCAGGTCGATGCGCGCCCCGCGGGCATCGGGGCGGAAACGGCGCGTCAACTCCTCGGGTATGGGCAGGCGCAGGCGGGCGATCAGCTTTTTCGCCTGCGCCAGCTCGGCGCCGGTCATGGTCTCGAAATCGGCGTGCTGCAGCAGTTCGCTGCGGGAAAAGGCAGGGCCGGCATCGGTTCCGTCTTCCGCCGGCTGTTCCGCTTCCCGTTCAAGCGCCTGCTTCGACAACAGCGCTTCGGCCAGCCGCCTGCCTGCCTGTGGCTGCTCGCCGGTCCGGCCGCGGATCTGCGGCAGCAGCAGGCCCATGACGCGCTCGATCATCCGCGGGTCGCGCCAGAAGATGTGAAAAGCCTGGTCGTACAGCTCCTGTTGCTCCCGCCTGGACAGAAACACCGCGGCCAGCGTCCAGTAGAAATCGTCGCGCCGCGCCATGCCGGCGGCCTTGAGCGCCCGCAGCGCATCGACCACCCGGTCCGGGCCGATAGGCAGGCCCGCGGCGCGCAGCACGCGCGCGAAATGCATGACGTTTTCCGCAAGTTTCCCCTGGGCCATAAGGTATTATACGGGCTCGCCCTTTGCACGCAGCCGAAGCCATGCAACACCTTTGCAGCGTCCACCTCGACCAGCCCCTTGCCGCGGCGAAGCGCATCTAGAGCCGGCGGAATGAATTTCTTCTCCAAGCTGTATTACAAGCTGCGCAAGATGTGGAAGGCGATCCAGCTCTATCTGGTCATTGCCGGGCCGGGCATCGTCGTCATGGTCGCCGACAACGACGCCGGCGGCATCACCACCTACGCGGCCACCGGCGCCAAGTACGGCTATCACCTGATCTGGTTCCTGCTGGTGCTGATCCCGGTGGCCTATTATGTGCAGGAGATGACGGTGCGCCTGGGAGCGGTCACCAAGCGCGGTCTGGCGGAGGCGATCTTCGACGGATTCGGCGCAACCTGGGGCTGGTACGCGCTGATCGACCTGATGCTGGTGAACTGGCTGACGCTGGTCACTGAATTCATCGGTATGACGGCGGCGCTGCATATCTTCGGGGTGCCGCCCTGGCTGACGGTGACCGGGGTGGTGCTGCTGATGGCGATCATCGTCCTGAACGGCCGCTACTGGACCTGGGAGAAGATCGCGCTCCTGTTCTGCGCGCTGAACCTGATCTACATTCCGGCCGCCTTCATGATCCATCCCTCGGCGTCGGACATCGTGAAAGACGGCCTGGTCCCGAACTTTCCCGGCGGCTTCAACGGGCAGCTGTTTTTCTTCCTCATGGCCAATATCGGCACCACCATCGCCCCGTGGATGCTGTTCTTTCAGCAAAGCGCGGTGGTGGACAAGGGCATGCAGGAGAAGGACATTCCCTGGGGAAAATTCGACACCCTGATCGGCTCCGCGCTCACCGTGGTAGTGGCGATATTCATCGTCATCGTCACCGGCACGACGCTGAACGGCAGCGACATCGACAGCGCCGGGCGGGCGGCCGAGCACCTGATGCAGACCGACCGCTATGTCGGCACTTTCATGGCCATCGGCCTGTTCGACGCCGGCCTGCTGGGCGCCATCTGCATCTCGCTGGCGAGTTCCTGGGCGTTCGGCGAAATCTTCGGCTGGGCGCACTCGCTCAACCAGAACATCAAGCAGGCGCCCTGGTTCTACGCCAGCTATTTCTTCGCGCTGATCACCGCCGGCCTGGTGGTGCTGATTCCGGGCGCGCCGCTGGTGCTGATCACGCTGTTCGTCCAGGTGATCGCGGTGACGCTGCTGCCTGCGGTGCTGGTGTTCCTGATCCTGCTGCTCAACGATCGGCTGACGATGGGCGACTACCGCAACAGCGTCTGGCAGAACCTGGTCGGCGGATTCGTCGTCGCCAGCATCGTGACCTTGTCCTCGCTCTACGGGATCAGCGTCATGTTCCCGAACCTGTTCCAGTAGCGGAAACCGCCTCCATGCGTTCCAGCCTCAAACGCCTGTCTCGCAAGATCGCGGAGATCAGCCAGCGCTATCGCGAGCCGCGCATCGAAATGTCGCGCGCGGTGCGGGCCGCGCTGCAGTTTCTGCGCTTCTATCTTTTGTTCCTTGTGTGCCTGATGGTGTACAAGTTCATCCTGCTGTTGAACTGAGGGAGAGGCAGCGATGGTTGCCGCACTCGAGCACGAGTTTTTCCTGGGAGAGATACTGGGCCGCAGGGCGTACCTCAAGTCGGAGCAAATCGGCCGCCTGGACGATCTGGTGATCGTCGAAACCGGCAGGATTCCCGAAGTCACCCACCTGGTCGTCAGCCGTTCTTTCGGCTATCCCTCGCTGCTGCTTCCCTGGGACAGGATCGCACTGATCTCGAACACCGAGATTGTGGCCGACGTGATCGATGCGGCCGACTACGAGAAAGCGCCGCCGGCGGGATCGATCCTGCTCAAGGATCACATCCTCGACAAGAAGATTCTGGACATGGACGACCACGAGGTGGAGGTCGTCTACGACGTCAAGCTGGTGCTGCAGCATGGCAAACTCTACGCCAGCGAGGTGGATTTCAGCCGTTATCGCCTGCTGCGGAGGCTGGGGCTGAAGAAGCTGGCGAATTTCATGGTCGAACACAACGAAATGGCCACCGTGTCGTGGATGTACGTCCAGCCTCTGCCGGAGCACATGGGCAGTTTTTCCGGCAGCGTCAAGCTCAAGGTGCTGAAGGACAAGCTGCACGACATCCATCCGGTCGATCTGGCCGACATCCTGGAAGAGCTCGACAGCCGCCAGCGCATGGCCATTTTCAGCGAACTCGATCCGGAGCACGCTTCCGACACCCTGGAAGAGGTCGAGCCGCGCGTGCAGCGCGAACTCATCAGCGCGATGAAACTGGAGGCTGCCGCCAGGCTCATCAACGAGATGAGCCCCGCACAGGCCGCCGACATCCTGGCGATCCTGCCGACGGCGGAGGCCGACGCGATCCTCAAGCTGATCGACAAGGACAGCGCTCCCACGGTGCAGCAGATCATCGAAGGCCATGACGAGAATATCCTGCTGTTCGCCACGCAACAGTACGTCAAGATGCCCGAATCGGCCGCGGTCGGGGACGTGCTGAAGGACTACCGCGAAATCGTGCGCAACATGGACGTGGACATGTACGTCTATATCACGGACGAGAAGGATACGCTGCTCGGCGTAGCCGATCTGCGCGAGCTGATCGCGGCGGAACCGGAGCAGCGCATCGGGGAAATCATGACCGACAACGTGATCTCGCTCAATCCGGACGAAACGCTGCAAGACGCGGTGGACATGTTCGGGCGCTACGGCTTTCGCGCCATTCCGGTCACCGACAACCAGGAACGCCTGTTGGGCGTCGTTTCCTTCGACGACATCAAGGGCCTCAAGCCCAGGCTGGATTAGCCGTCGCCATCGGTCGAGCTAGACCGTCGCAAGCTGAGAGTTTGCCCTGCGACCGTCAGTCTCGACGGCGGAGATTGCGCGCTCTGCGCGCCAACCACGTTTTCGCTATACGGATGAAAAGCGTATCCGTATAGCGAAAACGCGGTTATGGATAAAAGCAACAGCGGTTTGGGATTTTATACACGATCGCCGATTGCGTGCGGACAGGTTTACCGTCCGCGCGCAATCGGCGATCCGCGCGGACGGGCCGCCGTCCGCGCAAGTTTCATCATTTCAGCCGGATCTGCCGACTCAGATTGAACTGCGGCGGGGTAGCGGGTCGCCCGCGACATCGCTAGTCCTTGCGTTTGCCCGAGGCGCGCGCCAGCATGCTCTCGCGCGCGAGCAGCGACAGGCCGGGCGAGGCGACGACCAGGTGCTTGTTCGCATAGGCCTCGTGGTTGCGCTCGACGTCCTTCAGGCGATACGCATAATTGGCCATCAGGCCGGCCGAGCGCGCCATCCCCGCCTTGGACGAATCGGCGAACCAGTTCAACCGCTCCACGCGCGCGCCGTTTCCCAGGTGAAAGCGCGCCACCGCGTCGGCCGGCTCCCCGTCGTGCTTGGCCTGCTGCAGGTAGTAGGCGCAAAGCCGCATCAGTTCGGTCTGCGTGCGCGAGCCCGGCGCAACGCGCTCGATCCAGTCGGGCTCGGCCAGCATGCCGTTGAGCTCGGCGATCCCGGCATGCGTGGAAGCGGTTTCGGCGAGCCATTTGCGGAATCCCGGTATGGGCGAGAGCGTGGCGAAGGTCTTGAGCCGCGGAAATTCGCGCCCCAGGTCCTCCGCCACCTGCTTGATCAGGAAGTTGCCGAAGGAGATGCCGCGCAGGCCTTCCTGGCAGTTGGTGATGGAGTAGAAAATGGCGGCGTCCGCGCCCGCGGGATCGAATTCGGACGAGTCGGGGTCGAGCAGGGGCTGCACTTTTTCGCTCATCCCCTTGGTGAGGGCGACCTCGATGAAAATGATCGGCTCGTCGGGCAGGGCGGGATGAAAGAAGGCGTAGCAGCGGCGGTCGGCCGCGAGGCGGCGGCGCAGGTCGCGCCAGCCCTGGATCTCGTGCACCGCCTCGTATTGCATGAGCTTCTCCAGCACCAGCGCCGGGGTGCGCCAGTCGACGCGTTGCAGCGAGAGAAAGCCGCGGTTGAACCAGGAGGCGAGCAAGTGGGTGAGATCGGCATCGATGCCCGCCCAGTGCGGATGCGCCTTGATCTCGTGCAGCAGGCGCCGGCGCATTTCCACCAGGGCGGCGGTGCCGCCGCTCGCCAGATTCAGTCGCCGGAACAGTTCCTGCCGCGGCGCTTCGACCACGCGTTGCAGGCGGACAAGATTGGCCGGCGAGGTGTCCTGCCGGTAGGCGTCTGCGGCTTGCTCCACCGCTTGCGGATCCGGCGAAAATTCACCTGTCAGAACATCGAAAAAAGCCATCAGCGCCGGCCCCGAGAGCATGCGATAAGCGGCAAGCGCCTCGCGCGCGAGGGCGGCGCCCGAGGCCTCGCCGCGCCCTGACAGCAATGCGTGGCACAGCGACACGGTCTTGCGCGTGTGCCGGTCGGCCTTGCTTTCGGCTTTCGGCTTGCGAGCGAACAGACGCTTGATGAAGGCGGGTGTTTTCATGATTGGACCTGAAGAAAAACCTTAAGCATCGGCGATTTCGGCCCTGACTTCGGACAGCAGGCGCGCGGCTTCGCTGCCGCGCACGCGGCTGATATCGTCCTGGTACTTCAGCAGCGCACCAAGGGTGTCGTTGACCGTGTCCGGATCGAGCGCGAGCCGGTCCAGGGCCACCAGCGCGCGGGTCCAATCTATGGTTTCTGCCACGCCGGGGAGCTTGAACAGATCCAGCTTGCGCAGCCGCTGCACGAAAGCGACGGTCTCCCGCGACAGGCGCTCGGCCGCGCCCGGCGCCTTGCGGCGCAGGATGTCGAGTTCACGCACCGCGTCGGGATAGTCCACCCAGTGATACAGGCAGCGGCGCTTGACCGCATCGTGGATCTCGCGCGTGCGGTTTGAGGTGATGATCACGATCGGTGGCTTGTCCGCCTTGATCGTGCCCAGCTCGGGAATGCTCACCTGGAAGTCCGACAGCACTTCGAGCAGATAGGCCTCGAACGGCTCGTCGGTGCGGTCGAGTTCATCGATCAGCAGCACCGACGCCGCGCCGTCGCTCGCTTCGAGAGCCTGCAGCAAGGGCCGCTTGATCAGGAATTGCTCGGAAAAAATATCCCGGCTCAGCTTCTTGCGGGCGGCCTGGCCGGAGGCCCTGCTGGCTTCGCCCGAGGTCGCGTGCACGTTGCTGCCTGCTTCCGCCAGGCGGATTTCTATCATCTGCCTCGGGTAGTTCCATTCATATACGGCCGAGGAGATGTCCAGTCCTTCGTAGCACTGCAGCCGGACCAGCCGGCGCCCGAGGGTGCTCGCGAGCACCTTGGCGATCTCGGTTTTTCCGACGCCGGCTTCACCCTCGATAAACAGCGGCCGTTCCATCTTCAACGCGAGGAACAGCGCGGTGGCGAGGCTGCGCTCGGCCACGTAGTCGGCGCGCGCCAGCAGCGCGGCGGTGTCGTCTATCGATGTCGGAAGCTTGACCATTTCTCTCTAAGCGAAGGGCACTGCGGAGAGGAAAGCACCGGGGGATTTTATACCTTTGCGTGGCTCGCGTAGACGGCATTTTTCCCCGCGGCGCCTGGCCGCGATCATCGCGCTGCGCACGTTGAATTCCCGCAGGAAGCAGCGTAGCCTGTGGGGGAATTCCGTCGTGCCGGAACCGCGATGCGGACGCGGCGGCGGAGCCGGCTGCCCGATTTCCCGACGGAGAATCCCGCATGAGCTATGAGACACCCGGATGCGCCTACTGCCCGAGTACGGTGCGCGCGTGCCGCCAGGGAGAAGGCGGCGAGCGCGGACCCGCGTTTTGCCCGTCCAAGGTGGACCCGGACGGGGTCGCCGCCGCCCGCGAACCCTACCTCGACGCGTTTACCGCACGCGTCGCGCACACCGCCGCCGTGGTCGAGAGCGAAGGCTACTGCAAGTGGTCGCGGGTGGAGGAGATCTGCCAGTTTGCGAAGAAAATGGGCTTTCGCAAAGTGGGTATCGCCATGTGCATCAGCTTCGTCGACCTGGCGCGCGTGTTCAGCGCGATTCTCGAGAGCCACGGCGTGGAGGTGACATCGGTGGCGTGCAAGAACGGCGGCGTGCCGAAGGAGGAGATCGGCCTCAGGGACGAGGAAAAGATCCGCCCGGGAACCTTCGAGCCGATGTGCAACCCGATCTCGCAGGCGGAACTGCTCAACCGCGCCGGCTGCGAACTCAACGTCCTCATGGGCTTGTGCGTGGGGCATGACAGCCTGTTCATCCGCCACTCGCAGGGGTTGGTCACCACCCTGGTGACCAAGGACCGGGTGCTCGCGCACAACCCGGTGGGCGCGCTGCAGCTGGCGGACACCTATTACAGCCGCGTCTGGGGTCCGCACAAGCCGGACAAACTGCCGCGCAAGCCGGCGCGGAGCAAAAGCAAGGCCTAGCTAGGGTTTCTTGCCTGCACCAAACCAGCGGCCGCGCAGCATCTTGAGGCCGGCGAGGATCTTCTGCCCGACCGAGGAGTTGCGCACTGCGTCGGATTTCGCCACGCGATGCTGGCGCAGCAGCTGCGGCGCTTCCTGAAAAGTCAGATAACGCGCCAGCGCCGCCTCGACGTGCTGCTTGAGCAGCTTGACGTTCACCGGCTTGTTGAGGAAACGGAAAATCTGCGCTTCGTTGATGAGGTGGATGACCAGCTCCGAATCGGAAGCGCTGGTCAGAACGATGGTCAGGATCTGCGGATATTCCTGCTTCAGCAGCTTCAGCATCGCGGTGGTGTCCTCGTGGCCGGCCTCGACGTCGGCGACCACCACCGCGATTTCCTGCGCCTGCATCGCGCCGAGCGCGGTGTCGAGGTTGTTCGCGTAGCCGACCGGGCAGCGGCTTGCGATCAGCTCCTTGGTGAAGCGGAATATTTCCTGGTCGTTGTCGATCACCAGCACGCCTGCGCTCATCTTCTGCGGCAGTCCGATTGGGGCGGCCTTGGTGTCGGCGAGTTCCAGCGCGATCGTCACCGCTTCGGCGATGGTCTGTTGCAGGTCCTGGTTGTTCCACGGCTTGCTGATGAAGCGGTACACCTCGCCGTCGTTGATCGAGCCGACGATGGACGCGAGATCCGAATATCCGGTGAGCAAAATGCGCACGCTGGAGGGCGAGATTTCCCGCGCCTGGCGCAGCAATTCGACACCGGGCATGATCGGCATGCGCTGGTCGCTGATGACCACGTGCATCCGGTATTTCTTCATGAACTCGAGCGCCTTGTTGCCGTCGGTGGTGGCGAACACGTGGTAGCGCATGCGGAACATCGACTTCAGTGCCGACAGGATGCGCTCTTCGTCGTCCACCACCAGCAGGCGCGCCTTTTTCACGCTCCGGTCCAGGCTGATCGCGCCGTCGACGGCGCTTGCGGGCGCTGCTGCCTCCGCCGCGTGCGCCGCGGCGTCGGCTTTGATCAGGCGCGCCGCATTGAGCAGGCCGGCGGGCGCCGCAATCGGGGGCGCGACGGTCGGCGGTCCCAGGCTCGCTTCGATCGCCAGCCGGAACGCCCCGGCGAACTCGCGCGCGCTCTGGAAACGTTCCTCGGGTTTCTTCGCCAGCGCGCGTTGCAGCACCTGGTCCATCAGCGGCGACAGCTTGGGATTCAGGCTGGACGGATCGGCGGGGCGCTGGTTCAGCACCTGCTGCATGATCGTCGCGGTGGTGCCGACGAAAGGCTTGGTGCCGGTCAGCAGGTCGTAGGCGATGATCCCGACCGCGTACAGATCGGCGGGCACGCCGATCGGCAGGCCGAGGTATTGTTCTGGCGCCATGTAATGCGGCGTCCCGAGCATGTCGCCGTGCTGCGTCAGCTCGGAGGATTCGGTATGCGCGATGCCGAAGTCGCCGATCTTGAGGCGGCCGTCGTTGTTGATCATGATGTTCGCCGGCTTTACGTCGCGATGCACCACGCCTGCCGCGTGCGCATGGCCGAGTCCGTCGAGCAGCTGGCGGATGATTTCGCCGACCTCGCGCAGGTCGTAGCTCGCATGCTGAAGCAGATGCTCGTGCAGCGACTTGCCGTTTACCAGTTCCATCACGATATAGGCGAGCTCGTCGTCCTCGCCGTAGTCGTAGATCTGCACGATGCGCGGATGGGCGAGCCGGCCGACCGCCTGCGCCTCGTGCCGGAAGCGCGCGAGCAGGTGCTGCAGTTCACCCTCGTCGAGCGAGGATTTGGCGATGGTCTTGATCGCGACCGAGCGCGAGATCGCAGGGTCGAAACCCTTGTAGACCGCGCCCATGCCGCCGCGGCCGAGCACGCCCTGGATCTCGTATTTTCCGATCTTGGCCGGGTGCGTCACGGCACTAGGACGCAAGCCCGGCTTCCGCGGGCGGTTTGAGCGGCAGCCACACGGTGAACCTGGTGCCTTTGCCGACTTCTGAGGCGACCTCGATGCGCCCGCCGTGCTGCTCGACGATCTTGTAGGATATCGACAGTCCGAGGCCGGTGCCTGTGCCGATTTCCTTGGTGGTGAAGAAAGGATCGAAGATCTTCGGCAGCACTTCGGGCGGGATGCCCTTGCCGTTATCGGCGACCTCGACCGCGACGCCGCCCTTTTCTGCGCGGGTGGTGAGGGCGATCCGCCCCTTGGCGGGCGCCAGCGCCTGCGCCGCGTTCGTGATCAGGTTCAGCAACACCTGGTTGATCTGCGACGGCGCGCAGGTGATTGCCGGAATCTCGCCGAAGTTCCTGGTCACGTTCACCGTCTTGAGCATGTGCCGCGCGAGTCCGAGCGAACTGGTGAGTCCGTCGTTCAGATTGAAGCTCGTGACCTTGCTGCGGTCGAGCCGGCTGAAGTCCTTGAGGTTGCCGACGATTTCGGCCATTTCGCCGGTGCCGTAGAGTCCGTCCTTGACCAGCCCGGTGAGTTCCGTGAGCACGTGCTGCTGCTTCAGCCGCGCCAGCAGCGCCGAAGTCTGCGCGAACTGCTGGTTGAGTGTCTCGGGATTGACGCTGCCTTCGTTGAGCAGCGCCAGCAGCTTTTCGCAATGCTCGATCGCAGCGGTGATCTCCGGCAGGCGCTCGCCGACCGTGCCCAGGCTGTTCTTCACGTAGGCAAGCGGCGTATTGATCTCGTGCGCGACGCCGGCGACCATCTGGCCGAGCGAGGACATCTTCTCGGACTGGATCAGTTGCGCTTCGGATTCCTTCAGGTGGCGCAGGGCTTCCGACAGCTCGCGCGTGCGCTCGGCGACGCGACGCTCGAGGCCTTCGTTGGCCGCCTTGAGCCGGATGCCGAGATAGCCTACGCCGATCAGCAGTGCCGCGGCGTAAGCGAGCAGGTACACGCGAAACAGTTCCTTGACCTGCAGCGTCGCCTCGAGTTCGCGGTTGAACGAGAAAGTCATCTTGTCCAGGCGGGGGCCGGAGGACAGGTACGAGACCTTGGTGAACAGTTCCTCTTCCACCGGCTTGTGTTTGAGCAGCGCCTGAATCGCGCCATCCATCGCGCCGGCCTGGTCGCGCGCGGCTTCGCCTGTCCCCACAGCCAGAGCGCGCACCTCGCCTGCCGCGATTTCGAGGCGCTGGGGCATCGCCGCTTTCCCCAGCCAGTAATACTGCTGCGCTGCGGCGGCAAGCCGGTTCAGCGCCTGCTGCAGTTCCTTCTGCCGCGCGTCGGTTTTGCGCGGCTCTCCCGCCTGCGCGCCGGGCGCGGCGGCGCCGGAGAGCACCGCGCGCAGCGCGTTCTTGACGGCCGCGCTCTCGGCCTTGTATTTTTCCACCAGTTGCGCTTTTTCGAGGATGGCCTTGCCGAGTTCGCCCAGGCCTTCGTTCAGGGCCGCGCTGTCGGCGCGCGGCGCGGCGGCGGCGAGCGCGGCAAGCGCCTTCTTCGCCGCGGCGGTGCGATTCGGTGCAGGCAGCTGGGCTGCGTCGAACTCGGTGCGCTCGCGCAATACATCGATGTCCCAGCGGCCGTCGATCTCGCGCAGGGTGTCAAGCTGCGCCGCGATGTCGTTGCGGTCGCCCAGGTCGACCGCCTGCGTCTTGTCGTAAAGAAACGCGAGCGCCGCAATCAGCGCGAGCGCAACGATGGCAATCAGCAGATGGCGTATTTGGTTCATGATGTCGTCATTGGTTGGAGGGGGTTTGCGCGCGTTGGTGTGCGGAAAATCACTTTGGCGGAGTGCGGGGGAGCGCCGTGCCCGGAGGAATCAGGCGCCGTAATGCTGCAGGCGCTCGACGTAGCGCGCGATCAGGTCGACTTCCAGGTTGACCCGGCTGCCGGGTTTCAGGTTCTTCAGGTTGGTCACCGCGATGGTGTGCGGTATCAGGTTGATCTCGAACTCGGCGTCCTCGACCCGGTTGACGGTGAGGCTGACGCCGTTCACCGTGATCGAGCCCTTGCGCGCGATGTATTTGGCCAGATCCTGTGGCGCGCGGATGACGAGGAGGAAGCTCTCTCCCGCCGCTTCGAAGCGCACCACTTCGCCCACGCCGTCGACGTGGCCGGACATCAGGTGTCCGCCGAGGCGGTCCGAGAGGCGCAGCGATTTCTCCAGATTGACTTCGTTCGCTCCGTCCAGGCCGACCGTGCAGTTGATGGTTTCCTGCGACACGTCGACTTCGAAGCGGCCGCCGCGCAGGGCGATGGCGGTGAGGCAGACGCCGTTCACGGCGATGCTGTCGCCCACCGCCACATCGGACAGGTCGAGCATGCCGGCGTCGATCGTGAGACGCAGCCCGCCGTCGCGCGGCGCGGTCTGGTTGATTTTTCCGATGGAAGTGACGATGCCGGTAAACATAGCTGTCTAGTTGACGACGCGGGCGAGAATGCGGAGGTCGCTGCCTATGGTCTGCACATCGGCGAATTGTACCAGCCGCTTCTGCGCCAGGTCGGTGAGTTCGGGCAGGCCGAACATGCCGCGCGCAGTATCGCCGAGTATGCCGGGGGCGAGATAGAGCAGCAGTTCGTCCACCAGGTGTTCACGCAGCAGCGATCCGTTCAGCCTGGTTCCCGCCTCCACGTGCACCTCGTTGATCCCGCGGCGCGCCAGTTCGCGCATCAGCTCCATCAGGTCCACTTTCCCCCGGGCGTTGGGCAGCGCCACCACCTCCGCGCCCCTGTCCCGCAACGCGGCGATGCCCGGGTCGCTTGCCGTCGCGGTCGCGACCAGCACCTTGCCGCCCGCCAGCAGTTTCGCCGACAAGGGCAATTGCAGGCGGCTGTCCACCACCACCTTGAGCGGCTGGCGCGTGGTCTCGACTTCGCGCACATCCAGTCGCGGGTCGTCGTCCCTGACGGTGCCGATGCCGGTGAGCACGGCGCAGGCGCGGGCGCGCCAGGCATGGCCGTCGCGGCGCGCCTCCGGCCCGGTGATCCACTGGCTGCGGCCGTCGGCGAGCGCCGTCCTGCCGTCCAGGCTCGCCGCGATTTTCATGCGCAGCCAGGGCCGGCCGCGGCTCATGCGCGATACGAAGCCGATATTGAGCGCGCGCGCCTCGTCCTCCATCAGGCCGGACTCGACCGCGATTCCCGCCGCGCGCAGGGCGGCGAAGCCGCCGCCCGCGACCTGGGAATTCGGATCCTGCATCGCCGCGACCACGCGCGCGATGCCGGCTCCGATCAGCGCAGCGGCGCAGGGGGGCGTGCGCCCCTGGTGGCTGCAGGGCTCGAGCGACACGTACGCGGTTGCGCCGCGCGCGCGCTCACCCGCGGCGCGCAGGGCGAGAACTTCCGCATGCGGTCCTCCAGTTTTTTCGTGCCAGCCCGTGCCCAGCACCTCGTGTTCGCGCGCGATCACGCAGCCGACGCGGGGATTGGGGGTGGCGGTAAACAGGCCCTTTTCGGCGAGGCGCAGCGCCTCGGCCATGTGCGCGCGATCAGCGGGGCTGAACATGAGTGCAGCGCGCTGGGGCTCAAGGGCCCTGGCGCCGCGCTTTGCGCCCCGGGCGCTTGACCTGGAGGATGGCGTCGCGGAAATCGTCGACGCGCTGGAAGTCCTCGTACACCGAGGCGAAGCGGATATAGGCGACGTCGTCCATTTTCTTCAGCTCCCGCATCACCAGTTCGCCGATGGTGCGCGACTTGATCTCGCGCTCGCCCAGGGCAAGGATGCGCGCCTCGACGCGGTTGATCGCGTCGTCGACGTTGTCCGTCGGCACCGGGCGCTTGTGCAGCGCGCGCATGAAGCCGGTGCGGATTTTCTCGCGGTCGTAGGCGGTGCGGTAGCCGTTCGACTTGATCACCGTGGGCATCGCCAGCTCCACCCGCTCGTAGGTGGTGAAGCGCTTGCCGCATTCCTTGCACTGGCGCCGGCGGCGCACGCTGGCCGCGTCTTCCGACAGGCGCGAGTCGATGACCGCCGTATCGTCAGCTTTGCAGAACGGGCATTTCATGATGGCGCGAGGCTTCGTGGCCGCCGTAGACGGGAAACTTGAGGCACAGGGCCTGGGTTTGCGCCAGCACGCGCTGTTGCACCGCTTCGCTTTGCGGCGCTTCGAGCACGTCCGCGATCAGGTGGGCGAGCTGTTCCGATTCCGCCACGCCGAAGCCGCGCGTGGTGATCGCGGGGCTGCCGATGCGGATGCCGCTCGTGACCGTGGGCTTTTCCGGATCGTTGGGAATCGCGTTCTTGTTGACGGTCATGTGCGCGCGTCCGAGCGCGTCCTCGGCGTCGCGTCCGGTGATCTTCTTGGCACGCAGGTCCACGAGGAACATGTGGCAGTCGGTGCCGCCCGAGACGATGCGCACGCCGCGCTCCTGCAGCACCCGCGCCATGGCGCGGGCATTGGCGATGATCTGCGCCTGGTAGCCCCTGAATTCGGGCGCGAGCGCCTCCTTGAAGGCGACCGCCTTGGCCGCGACGGCGTGCATCAGCGGCCCTCCCTGCAGGCCCGGGAATACCGCGGAATTGATGATTTTCTCGTGCTCGGCATTGGCGAGTATCAGGCCGCCGCGCGGCCCGCGCAGGGTCTTGTGCGTGGTGCTGGTGACGAAATCGGCGATGCCGATCGGGCTCGGATAGTGGCCGGTGGCGATGAGGCCGGCGTAGTGCGCGACGTCCGCCATCAAATAGGCGCCGATCTCGTCGGCGATGCCGCGAAACTGCTTCCAGTCGATGATGCGCGAATAGGCGGATGCGCCGGTGACGATCATCCGCGGCCTGTGCTCGCGCGCCAGGCGCCGCACCTCGTCGAAGTCGATCGTTTCGTTCGCGTTCAGGCCGTAGGAAACCGCCTTGTAGAGCTTGCCCGAGAGATTGACCGGGGAGCCGTGCGTGAGGTGCCCGCCGTGCGCGAGCGACATGCCAAGGATGGTGTCGCCCGGCTTGAGCGCGGCGATATAGACCGCCTGGTTCGCCTGCGAGCCCGAGTGCGGCTGCACGTTGGCATAGGCTGCGCCGAACAGTTCCTTGGCGCGCGCGATCGCCAGACTTTCCGCGACGTCCACCTGCGCGCAGCCGCCGTAATAGCGTTTGCCCGGATAGCCTTCGGCGTACTTGTTGGTGAGTTGCGAGCCCTGCGCTTCGAGCACCGCGCGGCTGACGTAGTTTTCGGAGGCGATCAGTTCGATGTGGTGTTCCTGGCGCTGGTTTTCCGCCTGGATGGCCTGCCACAGTTCGGGATCGGTGCTGGCCAGGTGGTTGCTGAACGAGGACATGGAGTTTCGTCTGCAGGATGAGCGAAGGGCAATTTTAGCATGCAGCAACAAGGTTTCTGGAACGTGAATCAGGCTCTGACGGAGCTGTTATAACTAATTGTTTATTCAATATGTTTATCCAAAGTCTCCGATTTCGTCCTCTGCCAAGCGCAGCCATGGCGCGCTCCGCGCGCCAACCGTGGTTTTGGTGCGGATGAAAAGCGCATCCGCGCCAAAACCACGGTTCTGGATAAAACCAAGCGGGCGAAGGGTTGTTTTTATCCACGATCCGCGCGGACGGGGCGCCGTCCGCGCAAGCTCGATCGCTTCACGTCGATGGGAGTGCCCAGAAAAAAATCTGGTCCGCTTGGCGGCAGGAACCTCACGCAATGCGCTTGAGCAAAGCCAGCATGCGCTCGATGGTCTTGCCGTAGGGCGGGTACATGAGGAACATCCCGTTGAAGCGGGACTGGGTGAAGACGGGTTTTTCCTTGCTGAAGGTGCGAAACCCCCACTCGCCATGGTAAGCACCGCTGCCGCTCGCCCCGACGCCGCCGAAGGGCTGATCCTCCTGCGCGATGTGCCAGATGCAGTCGTTGACCGTGACCCCGCCGGAAATCGTCTGGGCCAGGACTTTGTCGCGGCTCGCGAGGTCGGCGCCGAACCAGTACAGGGCCAGGGGACGGTCGTGGCGATTGATATAGGCGATCGCCTCGTCGATGCGTTCATAGGCCAGCACCGGCAGGATCGGTCCGAAAATCTCCTCCTGCATCAGTTTCATCTCCGGCGTCGCTCCCAGGACCAGCACCGGCGGCTGCTTTCGCGCGGACGAATCGAAGCTTTCGCCGGCCGGGTTGATGGTCACGATGCGCGCGCCCTTCGCCCGCGCGTCTTCGAGCAGCGCCAGCAGGCGGGCGAAATGCCGGTCGCTGACGATGCTGGTGTAGTCCGGATTGGCGGCGAGCCGCGGGTACAGCGCGGCGACCGCGCCTTGCATGTGCTCGACGAAGCCGTCGATGCGGTCGCGGGGCACGAACACATAGTCCGGGGCGATGCAGGTCTGGCCGGCGTTGAGCAGTTTGCCGAACGCGAGGCGCGGCGCCACCGTGGCGAGGTCGCTGGAAGGATCGAGTATGGCCGGCGACTTGCCGCCCAGCTCCAGGGTCGCGGGAGTCAGGTTCTTCGCCGCCGCCTGCGCGACCATTCTTCCGACTGCGGTGGACCCGGTGAAGAACAGGTGGTCGAACGGCAGTTCGGCGAAGGCCTTGCCGGTCTCGGCGCCGCCGGTCACCACCGCCAATTCATCCGCGGCAAAGGACTCCGCTACGATGCGCGCGAGCAGTTCGGAAAAGCGCGGCGTCAGCTCCGAGGGCTTGATCATGACCCGGTTGCCGGCGGCGATGGCTGCCACGGCAGGTGCGAGGGCCAGTTGATAGGGATAATTCCAGGGCGCGATGATGCCCACCACCCCCAGCGGCTGGCGCATCAGGCGGTTGCTCGCGGGAAGATAGTGCATGGCGGTGGTGACGCGCCGCGATTTCATCCAGCCTTCGAGGTGGCGCCGCGCGTGGCGGATCGCCGTGCCTACGATAAGCAGTTCGGCCATCCGCGTTTCATGGGGCGAGCGGTGGCCGAAGTCGGCGTCGATGACTTTGACGATCTGCGCGGCGTGCTTTTCGCCCATCGCCGCAAGCCGGTCGAGACGATCCTTGCGCACCGCGGCGGTCGGATACATCTCCCGGGCAAAGGCCGATCGCTGACGCTTGAGGAGGGCGTACAGGTGCGCCGTGGGTGAATTTTCCATAGTGCCTCCTGCTGGTGTCTGTCCTCAAAACCCGTTGCGGCTCCAAACTCGCAGCGGGCCGATCTGGGGGAGCACAAAGGGATCTAGTCCATATCGTAATCAGTCGCCAGAATACACCGGTTCTCCGGCCTCGGCGGCTGCGTGACTTCGGTTACATACCGAGGCGCGCAGGCGCGCTAGGATTCCTCCGTGTTCAATTGTGATACGGAGGAAACATCCATGAAAGCGAATGTGGGCGGCGTGGACAAGGTCTTGCGCATCGTCCTGGGTTTGGGGCTGCTTAGCTTGATCCTGATGTTGGAAGGCAATGCCCGCTGGTGGGGGCTCGTCGGTCTGGTGCCACTTGCGACCGGATTGTTCAACTTCTGTCCGCTCTACAGCCTGATCGGCGTCAACACCTGCCCGCTGAAGCACAAGGCCGGCTGATCGGCGCCGGGTGCAGACCTAGGCGCAGCCAGCATCGGGCTGCGCCGGCATCAGACCGACTTCGGCATGTGGCACGCCGATCGCCTCGATTGCGTCCTTGACCGAACGCGTCCCGGCGACGCTGCAGACGAAGCTCGCGCGGCGCCGCTCCGGCGCCAGAAAATCGTTCAGTTCTTCGTAGAAGTGGAATTCGGCCGATGCTGCAGGGTGCACCGTCGACGAAACGGCGATTACAGCAGCCGGCACAGCGCTTTGATGTCGGCGTTGCCGCCGGAGATGACGACGCCGATGCGTTTTCCCTTGTAATCGTGGCGCCCGTCGAGCCTGCCTTCGAGCAAGGCCGACGCCGCGAGGGCGCCGGTGGGTTCGACCACGATTTTCATGCGCTCCCAGATCCAGAACAGGCTGCGCAGCAGCTTTTCATCGCTGACCGTCACCATGTCGTGCGCGTAATGCAGCACCAGCGGGAAGGTGATGCTGCCTAGCGAAGGCGTGCGCGCGCCGTCGGCGATGGTGTCCGGGTTGTGGCAGGTCTGCAGGGTCTTCGAGCGAAACGAGCGCGTGGCATCGTCTCCCGCCTCGGGTTCGACGCCGATCACCTTGCAGCCCGGCGACCAGCGGTTTGCCGCCACGGCGCAGCCCGAGAGCAGTCCGCCGCCGCCGCAGGGCACCAGCAGATAATCCAGCGGCCCCGTCTCGTCGATCAATTCCTTTGCCGCCGTGCCCTGTCCGGCGACGACGTGCGCATGGTTGTAAGGCGGAATCACGCTCATGCCACGCTCGCCGGCGATGCGCGCCGCCAGTTCTTCGCGGTTGGCGGTCTTGGGGTCATAGCCCACGACCTCGGCGCCGTAGCCGCGCGTGGCCTCGAGTTTGACCTGCGGCGCGTCCGCCGGCATGACGATCACGGTCTTCACGCCGAGCAGCGTTCCCGCCAGCGCCACGGCCTGGGCGTGGTTGCCCGAGGAGTAGGCGAGCACGCCACCGCGTTTCTGCTGCGGCGTCAATTGTGAAAGCGCATTGAATGCGCCGCGAAATTTGAACGCGCCCATGCGCTGGAAATTCTCGCATTTGAAAAATACCTGCGCGCCCGTGCGCTCGTCCACCATGCGCGAAGTCATCACCGGCGTGCGCCGGACCTGACCTGCGAGGCGTTCGGTGGCGGCGGCGATGTCTGCCGCGCTGACGGCAAGGTCGTTGGCGGAAGCGATCGTGTTCATCGGCAATCCCAATCGATGGATATAGCGCGCATTCTACTCGATCGGCTCGCTGCGCCGCAGCTCGCACGCGGGAAACTAGCGCAGGGTCAGGGTCAGGCGCGAGTCGCCGCGCAGCAGGTAGATCTGCAGCGGCCGCTGGGCCGCGCGCAGCGCGGCGAGCAGTTCCGTCACCGAGCGCACGCGGTTGCGGTTGACGCCGTAGAGCACGTCGCCCGCGCGCAGGCCGGTCTTCGCGCCCGGGGATCTGGGCTCGATGCGGGTGATGATCGCACCCTCGACCATGCCGTGCAGGGGCATGCCTTTTTCGATGTTGGACACGCGCACGCCGGCGAGTTGCGGCACCGCCTCGCCAGGGATCTCGGTCATGGTGAACAGTTCCGCGATGCGCAGGCGCAGGCTGAGCGGCTGCTTGCCGCGCTGCACCCGCAGCTCCACTTCTTCGCCTATCGGAATGAGGCCCATGCGGTTGCGCAAATCGGCCGAACCGCGCACCGGCTTGCCGTTGACGCTGGTCACGATGTCGCGCGGCTTCAGGCCGGCCTTGTCCGCGGGCGAGCCCGGCTCGATCTGTACCACCACCGCGCCGTCGGCGGAACCCGCCGCGAGCGTCTGCGCCAGTTCGTGCGTCATGTCCTGCGTGACCACGCCGACGCGGCCGCGGCGCACTTCGCCGAAGCGGATGATCTGCTCCATCACCGTGCGCACCATGTTCGAGGGTACGGCGAAGCCGATGCCGGCGCTGCTGCCCGAGGGCCCGATGATGGCGGTGTTGACGCCGATCAGTTCTCCCGCGAGGTTCACCAGCGCCCCGCCCGAGTTGCCCGGATTGATCGAGGCGTCGGTCTGGATGAAATCCTCGTAGCCTTCCAGCCCCAGGCCGGTGCGGCCGAGCGCGCTGACGATGCCGGAGGTGACCGTCTGCCCGATGCCGAAGGGATTGCCGATGGCGACCACGAAATCGCCGACGTTCATGGCGTCGGAATCGCCGAATTTGAGCTCGGCCAGGTTCGGCGCCTCGATTTTTAGCACCGCAATGTCGGTTCCCGGGTCGGTGCCGACCAGGCGCGCCTTGAGCGTGCGCCGGTCTTTCAGCGTCACCGCCACTTCCTGCGCATTGTTGATGACGTGGTTGTTGGTGAGCACGTAGCCGCGCGCGCGGTCGACGATGACACCAGAGCCGGCGCTCTGCTCGGGCGAGGGCCGGTCCGGGATATTGAAAAAGCGCCGGAACAGCGGGTCGCGAAACAGCGGGTTGTCCTCCATCGGCGAGCGCGTGACCACCGAAATGTTGACCACCGCCGGCGTCACCTGCGCCAGCATGGGCGCGAGCGTGGGCACGCCCTTCAGGTTGAGCGGCAGCGCCGCCCGGGCGCAAGCCGGGGCGAGCAGCATCAGCAGGATCACGGCAGCGCGAAAACGCATTGGCAGGGACTCCGGGAAGAAGCAGCGCAGGATCTTTCGCCCAGTATAAGGGGTGCGCGGCTCGCCGTGCAGCCGGGGCCGAAGCTGGGGTATATCGACGCAGTTGCCTTCGAGACCACTCAGGGAGTAGACCATGTCCGAGTTACTGCGCCGCGGCCGCGCGCCTGCGCGCACGGGCATTGCGCCCGAAGCCCAGGTGGCGCTGAACGGCAAGGTGAACGGCATGCAGGGCGGCGTGCCCACCAATCTCCCGGTGGCGGGCGCCAGGGTGGAAATCCATGAAGTTTCGGCGACGAGCGGCGCACGCCTGGGGGCCGCTGCGGCCGGTGCCGGCGCGCTTCAACGACGAAGCGATGACGTTGCAGAACTGGCCGGCGAAAGACAACCACATGGTGATTGCCGAATTTCACTATTGAGCGTCGGTCGTTAACGCCGGGCGGTGGAGGGGCCGCGGAATCTGCCGGCCGCCTACAGGTCGTCCGGCGTGTCGATGTCGCGGCAAACGCCGGGGTCGTCGACCTCGATCAGCCGGATCAGGCCTGCGTTCTCCTTGAGCACCGAGCGCGCGCCCTCGTCTCCGCGCAAGGCTTCGAGTTGCGCGCGAAAGCGCGCCGACACGCCCACCGGATGGCCGCGTTCGCCGCGATAGGCCGGCGCGACGATGGCCGCGCCGGCCGCCACGGCGGCGGCGATTCTGCCGATGGTCTCCGGCCGGATATAAGGCATGTCGGCCAGGGCGATGATCCAGCCGGCGACGTCGCCCGAAGCGGCCACTGCCGTCGCCAGGCTCGCGCCCATGCCGTCCTCGGCGTTGAGGCACAGGAGCACCGTCGCCCCCGCCTCGCTCAGGCGGTTCTCCAGGAGCGGCACGCCCGGGCGCACCACGGCGATGACATGCGGAATGGCCGCGCGCAAATTGGCGAGCGCGGTCACGGCGACCGGGGTATGCCCGGCGAGCGGATGCATGAGCTTGTCCGAGCCGAAGCGCCTGGATGCGCCGGCGGCAAGCAGAATGCCGCAGATGTTCGCGGTCATGGATTACGTGCCTGAAATGTCACCGGCTCCCGGGCTTTGCGCCGCCGAGCGGAACGGGGCGAAGCCGGTCGGGGAGCGCTGCCTCACGCTGGGGAACGCCGCACCCGGCGTCGACCCCGGTCTTGGGCGGCTCGATGGTCATCGGGATTTGCACGCCGTGGCGCAGTGCCGTCATCTCGGCCAGGATGGACACCGCGATTTCGGGCGGGGTGCGGCCGCCGATCTTCAAACCCACCGGGCCGCGCAGGCGCGCGATTTCCCCGGCCGAGAGGTCGAAATCGGCCAGGCGTTTGCGGCGCTTGTCGTTGTTCGCTTTCGATCCGAGCGCACCGACGTAGAAAGCGGGGGATTTGAGCGCCTCCAGCAGCGCCGCGTCGTCGAGCTTGGGATCGTGCGTCAGGGCGACCACCGCGCTGTGTGCGTCCAGGTTCATCGCGAGCACCACGTCGTCGGGATAGCCGCGGTCGATCGGCACGGCCGCCAGATCCCAGGCTGCGGCATATTCCTCGCGCGGATCGCAGACCGTGATGTGGTAGTCGAGCGCCTGCGCCATCTGCACCAGATAGCGCGAAAGCTGGCCCGCGCCGATGATCAGCAGGCGCCAGCGCGGGCCGTGTACGGTTTTCAGCAGCTTGCCGTCGAACTCGATCGCGTCCGACCAGCGGCCGGGCTCGAGGCGCGACGTTCCGGTCGCGAGGTCGAGATAGCGCGCCACCAGTTCGTGGCGCTCGATGGCGACCAGCAGTCGGTCCAGGCCGGCGCCGTCCTTCACCGGTTCGAGCACCAGTTGCAGCGTGCCGCCGCAGGGCAGGCGAAAGCGCTCCGCCTGTTCCTTGGAGACGCCATAGGTGACGAGTTCGGGTGCGCCGCTGGCGAGCGAATGCGCGCGCACGCGCTCGATCAAGTCGTCCTCGACGCAGCCGCCCGATACCGATCCGGACACCTGGCCATCGTCGCGGATGGCGAGCATCGCCCCCAGGGGGCGCGGCGATGAGCCCCAGGTCCTGACTACGGTGGCCAGCGTGACCGCGTGGCCCGCCTTGAACCAGGTGCTCGCGCTGCGCAGAACTTCCAGATCGACACTGTCCATAACATTCCTCAGCCGGGTTGACCATCGGTGCTCTATGGCGCTGAAGGTTATTCCACGCTCGGGCACCGGTCAAGCGCGACGGCCGATCGCGCCGTGCTCGATCATGCTCTAATAGCGCAATTTTCCGCCGCGCCCTGTGAAAGCGGCGCTTCGTGACAAAACACCATGGCTGATCCAAGGCAACACCGTTTCTCGGCGATTGAGCTTGCGCGGCGCAGCGCCGCCTGCCCGAAACCGGAATATCCGGACGATCTGCCGGTTTGCGCGCGGCGCGCCGACATCGCGCGCGCGGTGGCTGCGCACCAGGTGGTTATCGTCTGCGGCGAGACCGGCTCTGGCAAGACGACCCAGCTGCCCAAGATCCTGCTCGAACTCGGGCGCGGCCTGCGTGGCCTCATCGGCCACACCCAGCCGCGCCGCATCGCCGCGCGCGCCACGGCCGCGCGCATCGCGCAGGAGCTGAAGACCGAGCTCGGCGTTGCGGTCGGATACAAGATCCGCTTCAGCGACAAGACGAGCCCGCGCGCCTATATCAAGCTGATGACCGACGGCATCCTGCTCGCCGAAACCCAGAGCGACCCGGATTTGCGCCAGTACGACGCGATCATCATCGACGAGGCGCACGAGCGCAGCCTGAACATCGATTTCCTGCTCGGTTACCTCAAGCAGCGCCTGCCGCGCCGGCCGGATCTGAAGCTCGTGGTGACCTCCGCAACCATCGACGCAGAGCGCTTCTCCAGGCATTTCAACGGCGCGCCGGTGATCGAAGTGTCCGGTCGCTTGTACCCGGTCGAAATACGCTACCGGCCGTTGGCGGAAGGGCGGCCCGCTGCCGCGATTGCGCAGCGCCCGGGGGCCGCCGATGCGCCCGATCTGGTCGAGGCGATCGTCGATGCGGTGGACGAGACCGCGCGCTGCGGCGCGGGCGACGTGCTGGTGTTCCTGCCGGGCGAGCGCGAGATCCGCGAGGCCGCCGAGGCGCTGAGAAAACACCATCCGCCGCATACGGAAATCCTGCCGCTCTTCGCACGGCTGTCGGCGGCGGAGCAGGAGCGCGTGTTCAAGGCGCACACGGGCAGGCGCATCGTGCTCGCGACGAACGTCGCCGAGACCTCGCTCACCGTGCCGGGCATACGCTACGTCGTCGATCCGGGCGAGGCGCGCATCAAGCGCTACAGCTACCGCAGCAAGGTCGAGCAGTTGCAGGTGGAGAAGATCTCCCAGGCGAGCGCGAACCAGCGCGCCGGGCGCTGCGGCCGCGTGGCGAGCGGCGTGTGCCTGCGCCTGTACGACGAGGACGGGTTCAAGGCGCGTCCGGCCTACACCGAACCCGAGCTGCTGCGCTCTTCGCTCGCCGGCGTGATCCTGCGCATGAAATCCCTCAAGCTGGGCGAGGTGGAGGATTTTCCCTTTCTCGATCCGCCGCTGCCCAAGGCGATCAGCGACGGCTACGGCCTGCTCGCGGAACTCGGCGCGGTGGACGAAGCGAACGATCTGACCGAGACCGGCAGGCAGCTCGCGCGCCTGCCGCTCGACCCGTGCATCGCGCGCATGATCCTGGCGGCGAAGGCGGAGGGCAGCCTCGCCGAGGTGCTGATCATCGCGGCGGTGCTGTCGCTGCAGGACCCGCGCGAGCGTCCGCTGGAGCGCGCGGGGGCAGCCGACGCGGCGCAGTTGAAGTTCGACGACGAAAAATCCGATTTCCTCTCCTGGCTCAAGCTGTGGAAGTTCTACCACGAGGCGCTGGCGCACAAAAAATCGAATCGCAAGCTCGCCGAGCTGTGCCGCGAGCATTTCCTTTCGTGCAACCGCATGCGCGAATGGCTGGACATCCACAGCCAGCTGCACACCTTCGTCGCCGAGCTGGGATGGAAGGTAGCGGAAAAGGAAGCGAGCTATGCGCAGATTCACCGCGCGCTGCTCGCCGGGCTGCTGGGCAACGTCGGCAACAAATCGGAGGACAGCGAACATTACCTCGGCGCGCGCGGCATCAAGTTTCTGATCCACCCCGGTTCTGGCGTGGGCAGGAAGGCCGGGCGCTGGATCATGGCCGCCGAGATCACCGAGACCACGCGCCTGTATGCGCGCTGCGTCGCGCGCATCGAGCCGGAGTGGCTCGAAGGCGTCGGCGCGCACCTGGTCCGGCGCCACCCGTACGAGCCGCACTGGGAGAAGACGCCCGCCCGCGTCGCCGCGTTCGAGCGCGCGACGCTCTACGGCATCCTGCTCTACGCCAAGCGGCGCATCCATTACGGCCCGATGGACCCGGTCGAATCGCGCCGGATCTTCATCCGCCAGGCGCTGGTCGAGGGCGAATACGAAACGAGCGCGCCTTTTTTCCAGCACAACCGCAGGCTGATCGCGGACATCGAGGCCCTCGAACATAAATCGCGCCGCCCCGACGTGCTGGTGGACGAGGAGCTGATCTACGCCTTTTACGACAGCCTGATCCCCGCAGGCATCCACAACGGCGCCGCCTTCGAGCACTGGCGGCGCGAGGCCGAGGCCGCCAAGCCGAAGCTGCTCTACCTCAAGCGCGAAGACCTGATGCGGCACGAGGCGGCGGGCATCACCACGACCTTGTTTCCGCACCAGATCTACATCGGCGGTCGTAGTTATGCGCTCGACTACCTGCACGACCCGGGCAACGCGCGCGACGGCCTCACGCTCACCGTGCCCCTGATCGCGCTCAACCAGCTATCCGCCCGGCGCTGCGACTGGCTGGTGCCGGGCCTGCTCAAGGAGAAGGTCGCGCTGCTGGCGAAGACGCTGCCGCAGAAAATCCGCCACAGGCTCGGGCCGCTGCCCGAATTCGCCGAGGGCTTCGCCATCCATTTCGGCGCGCTGGCGTCCGCGGGGCCGCAGCGCCAGGAAGGCCTGGCCCTGGTCGAGGCCATCGCCCGCCACGCGCGCGAGGAACTCAACCTGGTCCTGCCGCTCGACGGTTTCCGTCCCGAGCTGCTGCCCGCGCACTTGAGCATGAATTTCCGCGTGGTCGACGAGCACGGCCGGCAGCTCGCCATGGGCAGGAGCCTGGCGGCTTTGCGCGCGGAACTGGGCGAACTCGCGGGCGAGCAGTTCAGCGCCATCGCCCAGCCCAAGCCCGCGCTGTCCGGCATCACCTCGTGGAATTTCGGCGAACTGCAGGAGATCGTGGAAATCCGCCGGGGCGCGCAGACCCTGGTCGGCTACCCGGCGCTCATCGACCGCGGCGACAGCGTGGACCTCGAAGTGCTCGATGCGCCGCAGAAGGCAAGCGTTGCGCATCGCGACGGCCTGAGGCGGCTGTTCATGCTGCAACTCAGGGAGCAGACCCGTTACCTGGAAAAAAACCTGCCCGGACTGCGCGACATGGCCATGCAATTCCTCGACTTCGGCGACGCCGCATCGCTGAAGGAGCAGTTGCTGCGCGTGAGCTACGAGCGCGCCTGCATGGCTGAGCCCCTGCCGGCGACGCAGGCGCAATTCGCGTTGCGCTGCGAAGAAGGCAAGACGCGGCTGTCGCTGCTCGCGCAGGAACTGTGCCGGCTGGTGGCCGGCATACTCGGTGAGTACCAGGCCTTGCGCAAGAAGCTGCAGGGGCTGAAGGCGTTTGCGTTGGCGCAGCGCGAGATCGAGGAGCAGCTCGCGCAGCTCCTGCCGAAGAATTTCATCGCCGCCACGCCGCCGGAGCGGCTGCAGCACGTCCCGCGCTACCTCAAGGCCGTGGCGCTGCGCCTCGCGAAGCTTCGCGCCGACCCGGCGCGCGACGCGCGCTGGAGCGCGGAGTTCAATCCGTTGTGGCAGACCTGGAAACGCGAAGACCTGAAGCAAAAGAAGCAGGGCGTGGCAGATCCGCAACTGGAGCAGTTCCGCTGGCTGCTGGAGGAACTGCGCGTGTCGCTGTATGCGCAGGAACTGCGCACCCCGGTGCCGGTGTCGGTGAAGCGGCTGCAGAAAATGTGGCAGAGCATGCACAGATAGGGACCGATGAGCGAACTACCCAAGACGCTGGCGCGGGCATTCGCCAGCCTGCTGCATCCGCGCATGCTGCTCATGATGCTGTGGCCGGTGTTGCTTTCGCTGCTTCTGTGGCTGGGATTGGCGCTTGCGTTCTGGTCACAGGCGGCGGCCCGGCTGCAGCTCGAGTTCGACCAGTCGGCTGCAATCGGCTGGGCGGCCGGCGTCTGGCCGCTGTCCCTTTTCGCCGCGCATCTCGCCTGGATCCTGCTTGCGCTCCTGTTCATCCCGCTGGTGCTGATTACGGCGGTATTGATCATCGGCGTGTTCGCGATGCCGGCGATGGTGGGCCTGGTGGCCGACAGCACCTTTCCCGGGCTCGAGCGGCGGCAGGGCGGGACCTTTGCCGGCAGCCTGTGGAACGGGGTGATGGCCCTGGCCTGGCTGGCGCTGCTGGTCTTGCTGTCGCTGCCGCTGTGGTTGTTCCCGCCGCTGTGGCCGGTGCTGCCGATGGTGCTGTTCGGCTACCTCAACCAGCGCGTGTTTCGCTACGATGCGCTGTACGAGCATGCGAGCGCCGTGGAAATGGAGACGATTGTCCGGCGCCACCGGCGCGAACTGCTTTTGTTGGGTGTCGTGGTCGCGCTGTTCGGCCTGATTCCCGTGCTCGGCTTTCTCGCCCCGGTTTACGGCGGGCTCGCTTTCATCCATTATTGCCTTGCGCGGCTGGCGCAGTTGCGCGACCAGCCGGTCGCGACACAATAGCGATTCTTGCGGAGAGGGGAATGCCTTTCGGCGCGATTATCATCGGCGACGAAATCATGCGCGGCAAGCGCCAGGACAAACACCTGGCGCAGTTGACCGCCATCCTGCGCCGCCGCGGCCTCACGCTCGCCTGGTGCCAGTACCTGGGCGACGACCCCGGGCTGATCACGGCGACGCTCAGGCGCACGCTAGCCGGCCCCGACATCGTGTTCAGTTTCGGCGGCATCGGCGCGACCCCGGACGACCATACGCGCGCCTGCGCCGCGGCAGCGGCGGGCGTCGATCTGGTTCTGCATCCCGAGGCCGAAGCGGAAATCCGCGGCCGCTTCGGCGCCGACACCACGCCAAACCGCCTCAAGATGGGCGAATTTCCGCGCGGGGCGAGCGTCATTCCCAACAGTTACAACCGTATTTGCGGTTTTTCCTTCGGCGAACATCATTTCGTGCCGGGCTTCCCGATCATGGCCTGGCCGATGGTCGAGTGGGTGCTGGATCAGCGCTATGCGTCCCTGTTTCACCTGCGGCCGGAAACCGAGGCCTCGATCGTGGTGTACGACTCGGCCGAGAGCATCCTCACGCCGCTGATGGAAGCGGTCGAGGCCAAATACCGCAGGCTCAAGGTGTTCAGCCTGCCTAGCGTGGGCGAGGAGGGCCACAGGCGCCATATCGAACTCGGCGTGCGCGGTGCGCCGGAAGAGGTAGTTCCTGCGCTGGAGGAACTCAAGCGCGGCGTGACCGAGGTGGGGGGGAGTTGGGGGGCGCACGGGGTTCCGCCTGCGCCGGGGGCGGAACAGTCCTGAGGCTGATTTCGGAGCGGTGGTCCTCGGCTACGCCGAGGCCATCGGCTGGACATTTGTGTCTCGGGAGGAAGCCGAGCGGCGGTGCGGGTTTGATCCGGAGGTGCCGCCCGCCGACCGCGGCAAAAACCGCTCGCTCTTCTTCGACGGTCTGCTCGACGCCAAGGCTCGTGAACCCAACCCGCGCTACGCTGAAGCCGACGGCGCCTTGCCCGGGCAGTTCCGCCATCTGCAACCGACGTCTAAGGCAACCGGGGTAAGCTCATTATGTAAGCAGTATATATCGTAATTTATTGCGATTAAATGCAAATGTAATCGTTATCTCGTTATTTGTGGCGACTTGACGGAAGTAAATAATTAAGCTATATATCGCAATAACTAACGATATATAGCAATTTAACCGGCATATTCGCAATCAATAACGACTATGAAAATCACCGGCTCACTCACGGACGATGCCGCGCTGGCCGAATTGGGGGCACGGGTTGCCAGCCGTCGCGTCGAATTGCAGTTGACCCAGGCAGCCGTGGCCGAACAGGCGGGTGTCGCCAAGCGCACCCTCGAGCGCATGGAGGCAGGGCAAACGTCACAGTTGGCCACCCTGGTTCGTGTGCTGCGGGTGCTGGACGCCGCATCAGGGCTGGATAGCCTGATACCGGAGTC
>Ga0172371_10000116_pt1 | contig 106595 bp, 96 predicted proteins | sample Lak12m_FD_114543 | JGI IMG/M metagenome (GOLD analysis project Ga0172371, IMG submission 114543) | Freshwater microbial communities from Kabuno Bay, South-Kivu, Congo - kab_022012_12m | ecosystem: Environmental > Aquatic > Freshwater > Lake | place: Democratic Republic of the Congo: South-Kivu...
AGCTGGAGCAAAGATATTCCCGTTATAGTTAATTTCTAAAGCCTTATGTAAGGCTTCAGGAAACATATCAAAAAACACCGTCGTCAGGATGACGCCGGCGGCAAAGGCGACGAGATATGGGATGGCGCGTTTGGAAAAGAGTTTTTTGGAAAATATCGAGGCTCCGCCTATTAGAGATATTAAGCTAATAATAATATTGGCAATGATAATTGAGGTAAGCATAACTCTCGCTATTATGACAAATTTCTATCAATTTAGCAAACTTTAATAAAATAAAGTATTAAAATATAGGCATGAGTAGGGAGATTTTTATTCAGGGGGAGATTGTTGGTAAGATGCGGCGTAGACATTTTAATGCATTCTACCTATCATTCGCAGACTCTTTTTGAAAGACAGGCACCGGTTAGACGTTTAACATCTTGGAAAAAAGGCGGATTTACATCTTCAAAGGAAGCAAAAATAATGGAAAGGCAAAGACGGAGAAACCGTCTTGCCAGACAAGGAACAATCTATCGACGATATTAAAATTTAAGACATTTTTGACTTTATTGATTAAATTGATATAATAGCCTAAACACATGTCGTCACCAATAGAAAGAGCCAAGATGATTGCTGAGGCAAACATGGACTATCAGCTACAAACATTGATTGCCCAGGGAGAGAAAGAAACTTACTATAGCCATTTGGTTGAAAGCAGAGACTTTATAAAAGATAGACTGCGTCGAATAAATGGGAGAGACAGGCTTGACGGTTGGATAGTCTGTGGTTCGGGAATTGCCTCTCTTCCTAATTCGAAAGAGTTAAAAATATTAGGAACAATTTTTACTCAGATGATACCCCACTGGCCGGTTCCCCAGGTTGAAGGACATGGAAAAGAAGTTTTTATCGCTGATATCGGCGGACAGACTGTAGGAATCCAGTCAGGTCGGGAACACATGTATGAAACTGACAACTCACCAAGGCAGTTAAAGATGATCACCACGCCATTAATTATTGCCAAAGGTTTAGGAATCAACTGGTTGATCACCACTACGGCCGCCGGAGTTTATGACAACGGAAGAGTTCAAAAAGGCGATGTGGTTGTCGACGTTGATTATGTAAATCAACACGGAGTTAATCCTTTAATGGGGCCGAACGATGATCGGCTGGGAACTCGTTTTCCCGGAAAAGGGGGCGTCGCCGATCCTTATATCTTTTCCCGTCTTGAAGAGTTTATTCCCGAAGACAGACTACATTTAGGAATCTATACCTTATCCAGTAATGCTCCAATGTATGAGGGAGGCGGAGATGTCTACCGCGGAATATACGAAAGACTGCTGGCGGAAAACCCGGAACTGGTCCAGGCTTTCGGAATGTCTTTTGCCATGGAAGCGATGATAATGCAGCATTTTAATGATCCGCCGGTTGACGAAAACGGCTTTGACAGAAAGGTTCGCTGGATTGGTTTGACCGCCGCCACCAATGTTATTCCTCAAATAACAGCGCCGACCAAAACGATGTTAAGACAGGCGGCCATTCCTAATCCGAATCCTACTTCCCATGAAGAAGTGCTTGAGGGAGGAAAGGATGCGGAAAAATTTTTCATTCCGGCGATTATTAAAGTTTGCCGGTCTTTTTCCAAAACCCCCCTTCCGCCAATAGTTGGTTAATAAACTACTTAGATAACCTAGATAACCTCGGGGGTTTAGGGGAGCAAGGGGAGGCTTTAGAGTTCATAACGGATTAAAGCTGGTAATTTTTCATGTCTTCGGCTGATAATTTAACCCGGCTTTTGCTTATGTTATAATAGCAATCTAAATGAGCGCAATACCAGTAGAAAACAAAATTACTTATGAACAACTGGAGTATTTAGAAAACAGGGGTTCTGCTATTCTTTCTTGCTGGAATCATAGGAGTCGTTTTAATCATATTCATTCGGGTTGTTTTAGCTGCTATATTACTCGTCTTGAACAAAATATAAAGCCAGCTACTTTACCAGACAGAGAAACGGTAAAAAGAAATTCAGGAGATTTACTTGCCATAGGTTGTTCTAAATGCCCGATAATGGCACAAGCAATTGCCAGAATACCTTCCTATATAAGATAATCCAACCACACGGCCTGCTGGAGCTGGAGTTAACTTTACTATAGGATTTCATTGTGATAAAATCACAAAATGACTAGCTATCGGGAATTAATGACGGAAGCAGACATCAATTCCTTTGTCAGACCAAAAGTAATAGAATCGATCATAAATAATCGTAATAAGCTTTATATTCCTCATGCCATTAGAGAAAAACTATTTTCTTTTCGTTTACCTTTTGATTCGAGCCTATTTGTTTTTCCAAGTATTTCAGGTGAATACAGTCTTCAAGTCGATAATTATCAACCAGGTCATATTATTGCCTCGCCAGAAATTTTTGATGTAATTCCTAATCTGCAACTTGGTAGTGCTGCTAAGTTACTTGAAAAATATAAATTTGGAGAAAAATCCCAGGAGGAGTTAGAAAAAATCCTTATGGAGACAAATTTTGATTTATGGCAAAAGGTAATGCCTTTGGGCGGATTGCTTTTCAAAGGAAATGGTTTGGGAAAATTTCCCTTTATTGCTTTATATACTTATCAATCTGTTCCTTTTTCTTTGACTTTAAATATTATAAAAAAATGCGTAGCTCAACAAAGACAAGAAATAAGGAAAATGCTATAAATTACCTTATTCTTCAGCCAATTTTCAGTTGGTAGGCTATAATTGACCTTATGCGAATACTTATTGTCGAGGACGAGCACCGGATTGCCAACTCGATAAAAAAAGGTTTAGAGCAGGAAAACTATGCGGTTGATGTCTGCTATAGCGGCGATGACGGTTATGACCTGGCGGCGACCGAAGAGTATGACGCCATCATCCTTGATTTGATGCTGCCCGGCATGGATGGTATCACCATATGCAAAGAGCTTCGGAAGAATAAAATCCATACGCCGATTTTAATCTTAACTGCCAAAGGTCAAATCCAGGACAAAGTGGCCGGTCTTGATTCCGGTGCCGATGACTATATGGTCAAGCCTTTTTCTTTTGAAGAGCTTTTGGCTCGGATCCGCGCCTTGATCCGCCGGCCAAAGACGACAGTTAATGAACTACTAAAGGTTTCCAACCTTACCCTTAATCCAAAGTTATTTGAGGTAAGACGAGCCGGTAAAATAGTCGTCCTCTCCAACAAGGAGTTTTCCTTATTAGAATACTTGATGAGAAACGCAAAAAAAATTCTCACCAAAGACCAAATAATCTCCCATGTCTGGGACTATGACGCTGACATTTTGCCAAACACGGTTGAAGTTTATATTAGAAACTTGAGAAACAAGATTGATCTGCCGTTTAAGAATAAAAAGCCACTGATAAAAACGGTGAGAGGGTTTGGGTATAAGATTGGATAATCAACAATTATCGCAATTGTTATATTGTTATATGGCTATATGGTTATATTGATTTTTTGTTTTCAATATAACAATATGACAATATAGCAATATAACCGTATAACTATGTTTAACAAGGCTCGATTAAAGCTCACTGCCTGGTACTTGCTGATCATTATGTTTGTCAGCATCTCTTTCAGTGCTATTATCTACCGCAACCTATCTTTGGAAGTGGAAAGGTTCGCCCGGGTGCAAAGAGTAAGGATTTTCAGAAACTTTAACCAACCCTTGCCGTTTCCGGCAGTCGACATTGACCTGGTTCAGGAAACCAAACAACGGATAATTTTGTTTTTAGCGGTTATTAATGCAATTATTTTTTTAAGCGCCGGCGGCTTAGGTTATTTTTTGGCTGGAAAAACCTTGCAGCCGATTGCCCGGATGGTTGAGGAACAGAACCGATTTATTTCCGATGCTTCCCATGAGTTAAAGACACCGTTAACTTCTTTAAAAACCGCTATGGAGGTGGGACTGCGCGATAAAAAACTTAATTTAACAGCCGCAAAGAAACTGATTAGTGAAAATCTAACAGAAATAAACAAACTCCAATCTTTGTCCGAAGGGTTACTACAGTTAGCCCAACACAAAACCGGAAACAACAATTTAAAATTCGAAAAATTATCTCTAAGAAAAATCGTCACCGAGGCTGTTAGTAAAATTAACGTCATTGCTAAAGAAAAAAAAGTGGCAATAAAAAACAAAGTTAAAAATTACAAGGTTAAAGGAAATAAATATAGCCTGATGGATCTATTCGTCATTATTTTAGACAACGCCGTCAAGTATAGCAAAACTAATTCCCCAGTCGCTATCGAGGCAAATAAAAAAAACAAAACCGTCATCGTCTCTATTGTTGATAGAGGGATTGGTATCGATAAAGAAGACTTACCCCATGTTTTTAATAGGTTCTATCGGGCTGATAGAGCTAGAGGCAAAGGAGGGTATGGATTGGGGTTGGCGATCGCCAAAAAAATTATTGAAAACCATAACGGGACAGTTGAAATTGAGAGTGAGTTAGGGAAAGGGACGATAGTAAAGGTTTCTTTGCCACTCTTCAGCTAGTTTTAAGTTTTGCTTCCTACAATAGCGCAAATTATGAAGAAAATAATCATTATTATTGCTATTTTAGGTATCGGGTGGTTTGGGTTTTCAAGATTTATAAACAGCAAAAAAAATCAGGTTAGATACGAAACTACCAAGGTTGAAAGAGGTAGTCTGGTTGTTGCCGTAACCGGGTCGGGAACAGTTTCCTCAAACAACAATAGTAATATAACAACTTCGGCGACCGGAGTTGTGAAAAATCTTTTCGTCAAAGACGGCGATACGGTTAAGACCGGTGATAAAATCCTTGAGATAGAACTCGACCTTGAGGGTCTTCAAAAATACACTCAGGCTTATGCCGCCTATCAGGCCGCTCAAAACTCCCTTCAGTCAACTAAGGATGCTCTATACACCGCCCAGGCCGATCTTTTTACCAAATGGCAGACCTATTATAATCTCGCTGAAAGCGATAAATACATGGGAAGCGATGACAAACCAAAGACCGAAGAACGTAATAGTAATACTGAGTTTTTAATCACCCAAGACAACTGGTTGGCTTCAGAGGCAAATTACAAATTAAAAGAAAAAGCGGTCACTCAGGCGCAAACCTCTTTAAATTCAAGCTGGTATTCTTATCAGCAAGCATCACCGATTATCTATGCGCCAATATCAGGAACCGTTTCCGGACTGTCTTTGCAGATCGGGTCGGTGATTAACTCTCAGTCAAGCTCCAATACCACGGCCACCACCAATAAAATCGCCAGTATCAAGACCGATGCCATGCCAACGATCTCGGTTAATCTAACAGAGATTGATGTTCCTAAGGTAAAAGTCGGTGATAAGGCGACGATTACTTTCGACGCCTTTACTGATAAAACCTTTACCGGAAAAGTTATTAGTATTGATTTGATTGGTACGGTTTCCTCCGGTGTTACCAGCTATCCAACTGTGATTTTACTCGATACAAAATCAGATGCTATTCTACCCAATATGGCGGCTTCAGCCAGTATTATTACCGATACCAAAGATGAGGTTTTACTCGTGCCGCTCTCGGCGGTGACGACGGAAAACGGCGCGTCAACGGTCCAGGTGATGAAAAATGGTAAACCACAAACTGTTACCGTAGAGACAGGTTTAGTATCTGACGAGCAAATAGAAATCACTTCGGGATTAAAAGAAGGAGAAGTAGTTGTTACCTCAGTCGTTCAGTCGAACTCTTCCAGCCAACAAAAACAGACTTCGTCTCCTTTTGGAGGAGGAACATTTAGAATGATGAGATGAAATGATAAAAATAAAAAATATTTCTAAAATCTATCAAACTGGTTTAGTTGAAACAATCGCTCTCTCTCATGTCTCGTTTGAGATAAAAAAAGGGGAATACGTGGCAATAATGGGACCATCGGGGTCGGGTAAATCAACTTTAATGCACATTCTAGGGATACTAGATACACCGACTTCAGGCGAGTATTTTTTGGACGGTCAAAAGGTTAGTCAACTGACAGAGGACGAAGCCGCTGAAGTAAGAAATCATAAAATCGGTTTTATTTTTCAAGCTTTTAATTTGTTGCCGCGAACGACTGCTTTAAACAATGTCATCTTACCGATGAGGTACGCCGGAATATCAAAAGAGGAAAGAGTCGAGCGAGCAAAAAAGTATTTAAAAATGGTTGGTTTGGATGACAGGCTGGAACACACTTCTAATCAACTCTCAGGCGGACAGCAACAAAGAGTGGCAATCGCTCGGGCGTTAGTGATGAACCCGGCAATCTTACTAGCTGATGAGCCAACGGGAAATATTGCTTCAGTTCAAGCAGAAGAAATTATGAAAATCTTTCAAGATTTAAACACCCAGGGCCACACGATTATTATGATTACCCATGAGGCGGATATTGCTCATTACGCGAAGAGAATTATCCACTTAAAAGACGGAAAGATTGTTGTAGATAAATTGAACGGAAAACAAAGAAAAACATGAACTTAATTGAGCTATTTTTCGAAAGTCTAGGAACTTTGACCTTAAACAAAACTAGGACCGGTCTGGCCATTTTAGGAATTGTTATAGGGATCGGCAGCGTGATTGCTTTGGTTTCTTTAGGCCAGGCCAGTCAACAGGCAGTCCAGTCAAGAATCGAGTCTTTAGGCTCCAATCTTTTGACGGTTGAGCCGGGAGCGATGAGACAGGAAGGAGGAGTGAGAGGAGCGGCTGGCGGTCGAACCAGTCTTACTTGGGACGATGCTAAAGAGATTGCTTCATCAGCTCAGATCACGACCATTAGCAAAGTCTCGCCGGAGCTATCCCGAAGAGCCCAGGTAATAACCGGAAGTAACAATACCAACACTCAGGTGGTTGGAGCGACCTCAACTTATGCTGATGTTCATAAAATCACTATGTCATCAGGAAGATTTATCAGCAATCGTGATGTTGAAGGAATAACTAAGGTGGTGGTCGTCGGCCCCCAGGTGGTCAGTGACCTGTTTGGCGATGGTGCCAATCCGGTTGGCCAGACGGTGAGGATTAACAGTCAGGTATTGGTGATTGTTGGCGTGACCGAGTCAAAAGGCGGCACTGGTTTTATGAATCAGGACGATGTTATCTATGTTCCTTTATCCACGGCTCAGAAACAGTTATTTGGCGCCAACTACCTAAGCTCGATTGCCCTTGAGGCAAAAAACAGCGATGTTATGGTAGAAGCTCAGGATCAGGTTGGTTACTTGCTTTTAGCCAGGCACCGGTTGACCGATCCGTCAACGGCCGACTTTTCCATTATGTCTCAGCAGGATATTTTGAATATGGCTTCGTCAACCACCGGTACTTTTACAGCTCTTCTTTCCGGTATTGCCGCAATCTCACTTCTTGTTGGTGGAATTGGCATTATGAATATTATGTTGGTAACGGTGACGGAAAGGACAAGAGAGATAGGTTTACGAAAGGCCTTAGGCGCTAAGAAAAAAATTATTATCGAACAGTTTTTGACCGAAGCGGTGATTTTAACTTTTAGCGGAGGAATTATTGGAGTAATTCTTGGTATTATTACCTCTTACTTTTTATCAGGAGTGGTTGGTGTTGGTTTTGTTTTGTCTTTATCAGCAATTATCTTAGCTTTTTTTGTTTCGGTGGGAATCGGGATTGTTTTCGGTTGGTATCCGGCGCAGAAGGCGGCAAATTTACAACCGATTGAGGCGTTGAGATATGAGTAAAACAGTTAAACAGTTAAACTGTTAAAACTTAAAAAAACTATTAAACATTAAAACTGTTAAACGTTTAACCGTTTAAGGTTTAACGGTTTTTTTAACTGTTTAATGTTTAACAGTTTAGATGTTTATAGAAAGGTGGTGATATAAATGAAAAGTAACGTAATTATTATTGCTATAGTCAGTCTGTTAGTCGGCGGAGGGATTGGTTTTTTCGCTGGTAAATACTATCAGCAAAGCCAGAGGCGTTCTTTTGTTGGTCAGTTTTCCAACGGCCAGTTTATGAGAAACAGTCAGGGAAACAGTCGGGGAGGGTTTCGTCCGCAGCTTAATCCAGTAACAAGAGGGAATTAATCCATATTTTGACTTGCAATTATTTATCAAATAGGTTAATATATTTTTATTGGTTTTTAACTTATTTTTATAAATTTTTAATATAAAATATGGATAATCAATCTCCAAAACCGTTACGGAACTTTTTAGAAATTCCTTATGACGAACTAGAAAAGATCAATCTCGAAGCGAAAAAAAGGCGCCTATCAGATATTAGTGAAAAAGAGATAAAAAAATTCTATCTTGATTATCTAACAAAAGAAAAAAGACTAAAAGCAGTCACCATTGGTTTTTCTGATATCGAAGGCAGATTTCACATGCTTGACTATGACAAAAAATTCTTTCTCTTAAACTATGACAATATGACCTTTGACGGTTCATCGGTCCGCGGTTTTTCCCGCCAGGCTGAGTCAGACCTAAGATTAAAAGTCGACTGGCGGGCCTTTTGGTGGCTGCCTTCTGATGTTTTTGGCCCGGGGAAAGTTCTAATGATGGGTGAAGTCTTCTCTCAACAGGACAAGCCGTATGAGATGGACATAAGAGGACTGTTAAAAACCTATACGAAAAAAATCAGATTAGAAAAAGGTTATCTAGTTTATGCTTCCAACGAAGTTGAAGGTTTTCTCTTAAAAGGAGAGGATGCGGAGAGAAAGTATGACGAGAAGACTGGTTTTGAAGTCGCCTCCTACGGCGGATATTATCACTCGCTTCCCAATGATATTTTAAAACTTTTTATTGACCGGACCGCTGAGGCGCAGCGGGCCATGGGATTTGAAAATGAGAAAGACCATCCTGAGGTGGCCCCTTCCCAGTTTGAGCTAAACTATTCTTACTCGGAAGTGGTCAATGCCGCCGACCAGATCCAGATCTATAAACTAGTGGCCAGACAGATTGCCAGAAATATGGGTTTAACCGCCACCTTTCTTCCCAAGCCGATTGTTGGCATCAACGGCAGCGGGATGCATACTAATTTCTCGATGGCGAAAAATGGAAAAAATATTTTTTATGATAAAAAAGGAAAGGCAAAACTATCAAAGTTTGCCTGGGAGATAGTTAATAGGCTTCTTAACCATGCTTCCGAGACCTGTTTGATTTTTAATAGTAGTGTTAACTGTTATCGTCGGCTTGATCCTCATTTTGAAGCCCCTAACCAGATTAGGATTTCCGAGGTTGACAGAGGAGCGATGATCCGGATTCCTCTTTTTAATGAAAGGTCGGCGCGTATTGAAGTAAGAAGTGTTGCTCCTGATGCAAATCCTTACTTAATAATGTATGGTTTAATTAAAATCAGTTTAGAGGGAGAGGTAGAAAAAACAACTGATGATAAGCGACCTCGGTTGAGATATCTACCCGGTAATATCCAGACGGCGATTTTACAGTTTAGACAGAGTGAGATGATAACGAAAATTTTTGGAGAAGAGTTGAAGAGAAAGTATCTTGAGTTAAAACAAAATGTTGCCAACCGCAGTCCGCTAGACTTAGGGACTAAAGTCAAAAACAGCGAGGTGTTATATCACCACGAAGTCTATAACCAGATGTTATGGAATGATTTTTAATGTTTTTGTGTTATACTTGAGAAATGATCTCTAAAAAAGCGACCATAATTACCGTTATCGTTGTTGTTATTCTCGCTCTTCTATTCATTTTTAAAAGTCTTTTTATTGTGGCAATAGTTAATGGTCGACCAATTTATAGATTTAGTGTTCTAAAAGAATTAGAAAAACAAGGAGGCAAGCAGACACTCAATACGATTATTACCAAAACCATTATTCTTCAGGAAGGGAAAAAAAGAAAGATTGTTATTAACCAAAAAGATATCGATGCCGAGGTGCAAAAAGTTGAAGTTAATGTTGCCAATCAAGGTTTGACGCTTGATGCTGCCTTAGAGCAGGCGGGAATGAAAAAAAGTGATTTAATTAATGAAATAAAAGTTCAGTTGATCGCTCAGAAACTAGCCGGTGAGATAAAGGTGACTGAAAAAGAAATTGAAGACTATATTACCACCCAAAAAACCCAACTAACTAAAGGTGCTCAAGAGATAACAAAGGATGAGGCGACCCAAGCACTAAAACAGCAAAAACTCCAACAGAAGATTCAAGAGATTGTTTCCGAACTAAAGAACAAAGCTAAGATAATCTACTTTCTTAACTATTAAGACTGAAAGTTTATAAAAGCTAGCGACTAAAAAAGACTAGTAACAGTAGAGTAATAAGAGTAAAAACGAAAAAAAATAACAACGTATAACTCAAAAGTTTAATCGCTTCCTTCTTTTTTCCATCAATATATAAAATCGCCGATTTGCCACAGATGAGGTAGCCGGTCAAAGCCGCCAGCGAGCTGGTGAAAAAAGGGCTGTGCCCAATATGATTTTACCGTTGTTGAAAAAGACATCGGAGAACAGTGGTTTTGTACGAAAAGTGAAGCAAAAAATCCGGATACGTGAAGTCAAAAACATGCAGGTAAAAAAATCTCCTGAGCGTGTCGGTCTGGCCCCTAGCGCAGTTATAACTTTTGAGAATAATTCTGAATCAGCGTGCTGTACATAAGGGCGTCTTCGGCTTCTATTTTTTTATCCAGTTTTGAAATAAATTTTTTTAAATAAGGAGCTACTTCGTTCATATCCAATTCTTCTTTTCTTTTCAGAGATTCTTCAAGGAATCTTTCAGCCATTTTATTTGATCCTCGGTGCAACCCCAGAGCCACTCGTTTTAAATCGCTGGCCATAGATTCTAATATAAGTTTATTTTTCATAAATTTCTTTAAAAAAATATTTTGTTAATTCTTCCTGGGAATAGGGTTCACGTTTGGTGATAATCATGTAGAAATTATACAAGAATTTCTGGTAAAAACACTCCTGGAGTGTTATAGAGCAATAGGATAGTCCAAATAAAAACTAGCCTCGTTTTTGAACACTGCTGTTGTGCTGACCGTTTATTAATTAAGCAGTAGGATACCGAAGCGTTTGACTTCATCAGCGAGTGAGTCATATTTATTGGCAAAATCTTCAGGTGAGTAAGCTACAGGTTCAATCAAGGGATTAACCCTTAAAGCAGCTTTATTTAATAGCATCTTATCTCTGTGATAATCTTTACCGAAAGCACTGGAAATGACGCAAATATCAAGGTCGCTTCCTTCCCAAAATTTTCCTTTAGCATATGATCCAAATAAATAGGCTTTGTCCACATTGATTCCCAACCGACGGACTTCTTCTAAATATTTTTTAGCAAGAGTAATTGCATCAATAGTCATTTTTACTTAAGATAATTTGTTAACTTTGTTTTCAGGCTCTCGCCGCGTTTCATCCATTCAGTTGCGAATTCGCGAGTAGCTTTTTTGTAAAAATCGCGTTTGTAACTATCATATCTGGCAGAAACATTAAATGAGGAAATTTCCTTTAAATCGGTCAGTTCTTTTTCTGAAAGTTTGATGCCGGCCTTTTGAGCCAAAAGCACCAAATTGTGAATGTACAGGGGCGGTTCGTCTTTTTGATTAATATGAACGGCTTTGATCAACTTTTCAAGCGTAAGTTGTAAAAAAAATAAAGCGTGATTATATTTAGCCGACTTAAATAAGTTTTGGGCAACATCCCAATCTTCCTCTGCGCTAATAACCCAATATTTTATAGCTTCCTGTTGACTCATGTTTTAATTATACATTAGTTATAAGATACGGTAGGGTATTTATTTTTTATATGATCGAATTAATCCCTTTCTCAAACATAAAAAGACCAAGTTCTGTCGGCTTGAATCGAATAAACAACCTCGGGGGTTTGGGAGAGGGAACTATCCTCCTTCGTTCAGGTTCGTCTCGTGGTCTACGTCCACGCAGACGAAACTTCACTTTGGAAGGACATAAGAAAGCGTATTTACTCGCTTTCGCTCGCAAACGCTTTCTAATGCTGGGAGGCAGGGATTCGGACCCCGATAAATTCCTCCAAAGGGAATTGTCCTACCATTAGACGACCTCCCAAGTATAAATAAACAAATGTGAAAGAACAAATATATTTTACCAAAAACTCCTTATAATATTTTCATGGATGAGTTTTTTGGTTATGTTTCCAAAGGAGTGATTATTATTCCTATTATCATTACTATTCTTGCCTTAATCTTAAGATTTAACCAGACTTCAAAACCAGCGACCAATTCTTTTTTATCACCAACACCAACAACGATTATTAATCCAACAGCGGTTAATAAAATTCCTTTAGATCTTGACGGTCCCTGGGTCTGCCATTATGAAAACAATCAACAGGAATACAGTTTATTTATTAAGGATAAAAAAATTTCCTTGGAGATAAAAGCCGGCGGTCAGACAAAAAAATATGATCTGTCCAGCTATGCGCCGATTATTGAAAATATGTTGGTGATGGACATTAATCAATTAGAAAATCTTTCCAAACAATATCTACCGAAAGGAGTGGATTTAAAGACGCTGATAAAGTCGTGTAAGAAAATATAAATGATTAAATAAGCAAATAATCAAATAAACAAATAAATGGTTAAATAAACTAAATGAATTTAATTATTTAATTATTTTTTTATTTTTACATTAAAAAATCGCCCTGGCTACGACCTACTTTACCACCACGCTAAGCGGGGCAGTATCATCGGCGCTGACTCGTTTCACTTCCTTGTTCGGGATGGAAAAGGGTGGTGCCAAGTCGCTTCAATAACCAGGGCAAAAATATAGTATATAATATTTTTAGATGGAAAACAAAGTGTTTTATTCGTACTGCCTCAATCCAAAAATAAAGTTTGAGACCTATGAGCCGGGAGAGAAAATTACTCTTCTTCTTCGGGCCCACCCTTTTACTCAACTGCCTTGGGTTATTTACTCTCTTTTTTCTTTAATTCTTATTTTCGTCGTCAACATCATGATTGGTTCTTTTTTTAATATTAGTCAGTTATTTCTTATTAACTGCTTTATGGCAAGCTTTCTTTTAAGCTTTATCTGGTTTAACTTTTTAAACTGGTACTTTAATGTTGGCATTGTTACCAGCCGCCGGGTGGTCGACATTGATTTTTATGCCGTTTTATATAAAGAAATTACGGTCGCTCGTTTTGACAGGATTCAGGACATCACGGTAAAAAGCGGTGGATATTTTGAAGCTTTTTTTAATTACGGGACAGTTTTTGTTCAAACGGCCGGCACCGAAGCCAATGTCGAGTTTGCTGATGTGCCGCGGCCGGCTGAAGTCATCCAGTCGATTGAAAAGTTAACGACAAAAAAACATGGAGCTTAATCAACTATTTAATCTTTTTAACAGTGAGGAGATAGTCCGTTGGTGTTTTAAAATTATTGCCATTCTTCTGTCTGTTTTTTATCTTCTTTACGCCCTAGTCGTTAAAAAGCAGGTGGCGATTATGGATAAAGCCTTAACTGATAGATTTAATCAATTTATCTTTCTCGTTTGCTCTTTTCAAATTACCGCCGCTTTGATTTTATTAATTTTTTCGATTTTTTTAGTCTAGCGTCTTATGATGGTTTGGCAAACAGAGCAGTACTTAATAAAGAAAGAAACCGGTTTTTCCGGAGCGATATCCGAAAAAGATTTTTTCCTTATTTTTTTAGCCGAAGAGGGAATGACCGATGAACAAGGCAACCAATTTTTAACCGATGTTAAAGACAGTCTTTCTCAAGAGAAGCTCGATAAGCTTTCTTCTTTTGAAGCATTTCTCACGAAAAAAATCCAAAAAAACAATCTTCCCGCTGGTTTTTCTTTAGCGGCTGCTTATTTTAAAAACGGAGTTCTATATCTAAAAACCATAAATTATGGAAAAATTTACCTCAAGAGAAAAAATCAGTTCCAGCTTTTGATTTCTCAAAATCAAGGCGCCTCAGGCTATCCAGAGCTAAAAGATGACTTTATTCTGACGACCGAAGAAATAGATGAAGAGACTGATTTTAAAAAACTGTCTCCGGTCTTAACTGCCAAATTAATCGAAGAGGATATTTTTGAAGATGAAAGTATTATTAAAGAAGCTCAAGACAAGCTAGTAAAAAAAGAGTCTGTTTTTAACAACCTTAAAGAGCTATATCTCCAGGTAGGAAAAAAACGGACGATTACTTTTATTACCGTTTTTTTGATTTTGATAATCTTTGTCTGGAGTGTTGTCTTGGGTTATCAGCGGAGAAAAAATAGTCAAGCTAATGAGAGGATTAAACTGGCAAAAGAGTTGGTCAGCCAAAAACTTTCCTCAGCCGAAGAGGTGGCTTTTCTTAATCTCAGCCGCGCCCAGTTGTTACTTTCAGAGAGTAAGCAGACGGTGGCCGGATTAAAAAAGGACTATCCGAAAAGAAAAGAAGTTAGCGAGCTTGAGGAAGCGATAAAAAATTCTGAAGAAAAAATTTTCAAAAAAGAAGAGGCAAAAGCAACGGAGTTTTTTGATCTGACGGTTGATGATAAGAACGCGAGAGGCGACAGGCTCTATCTTGATGACGGCCGTCAGATAGTTAGCATTATTGATAGAAAAAGAGGAGTTTTATATAGGCTTTCGTTGGAAAAGAAGTCTTTGGAAAAAGAGCAAAAAAATGAATTAAAAGAAGTTAATCTAATCGCTTCTTATGAAGATAACAAATATTTTTACATTAAAGATCACGGAATCTATTTAATTAATAATAATAAAATAACCAAAGTCCTAGATTATGATAAAAACTGGGGAGAGATTGTTGATATGTCTATATATAATGGCAATCTTTATTTACTCGACCGAGGCAAAGATGAGGTTTGGAAGTATTTAAGAGGGGAAGATGGGTTTGGAAGCGGGACGAGTTACTTTCAAGCTGGCCAGGCAATCGACCTTTCTTCTATTAATTCTTTGGCGATTGACGGCTCAGTCTATCTGGCCGGTGGTTCAGTCATCTTTAAATACACTTCGGGTTTGCGCGATGGATTTAAGGTTGACCTGCCGGAGATCGATTATCACTTTGACAAGATTTTTACCTCAAAAGACTTAGAAAAGGTTTATCTTTGGGACAAAGCGAAAGGAGCGATTTATGTCGTCGGCAAAACCGGAGAATATCTCGAGCAGATAAATTCGGACATATTGAGTAAAGGTACGGATTTGGTTGTTTATAAAGACAAGATTTATGTACTAATGGGAAGTAAGATATATAGGATAGAGTAATTTCTAACTTATACCAAATAGGTAATATTTGACAAGCCTTGTTATATATGTTTATTATTAAATTAATAGTTAATAATTTCGAAATTATTAAAGGGAAGGGGGTGAAAATATGAAAGATAAATTTTGTATAAATAGAACTCTGACTTATTTATTACTTTTAGTCTCCGTGGTAATCGGAGCTTTTTATTTGGTTGGTAAACTGAATAAACAAAAACTATCTCAACAAAGCCAAGCCTCAGTTTCCAGTATGGCAAGGGATAATGATTGTAAAGTAAAAACCGGAGACACAACTGCTACCTGCGCTGCTACTTCATGCAATTATTTTAATTTGCATAGAAAACAAGCTACAGGTATTGCCATCGATGGAAGTAATATTAATTTAGCAACTTATAACTGTAGCCCAGGTTATGCGGTTAGTTGGAGATGTTGTATAAGTTCGAGTTATACTGTTCCAACCTTAACACCAACACCGATAAAAGGAAAAGTGCGATCATCAGGAATATCAAAATATATATCACCAACACCAACCTTAAGACCAAGACCAACCTCAACACCAAGACCTACATCGACACCGACTCCAACACCGCTCCCAGGCGAAGCAGAGAATATCAGACGGACGGCGCAAGAAAAATGTGACGCTTTAAGTACATATTTAGGTAAACTGTATAATACCAAAGATGCAAGCGGTAACTATGCTGGTTATGCTTCAGCTCCTATAGATATTAATAATGATGGAGTGTTTACTTCAGGAGTTGACACATATGGATGTTTTAAATTAGCAACAACCGCAGTAGTAAAACAAGACAAAGATGCAAGAACTTGTTTTGAAGAAAGTTGTTTTACCTGTTCCAATACCTAAGTTACAGGCCTTGATGCCAGATGTAGTAATAATACTCCAACATGTCCATCAGCAACAGCTAATAATAGTATAAACTCTATTGTTGCCGCAATAAAAAACGATAATACTGGAGATGACAGACAAGATTCCCTAAATAGGTTAAATAGAAAGAGTCTGCAAAATTATTACCAATACGGAAATACTTATGGTTCATTAATGACTACGGAATACACAAATTTTGATAATGGCGGATGCTATTTAAAAGATGGCATGCTTAAGAACCATATTGATTTCGGTTCAATTGGTTTTTGTAGTTTAAGAAAAGTTAATGTCTCATATTGTCTATGTGCTACAGCCGGTTTAAGAGGGACAGTCTCCTCTCCTTATTATTATCCAGAATCAGCTTGTAATAATGTGAAGGTTTGGGTTTCAAAAAATGATTTTAGTCATGGAATGTAATAAGTTTTAGTTGATAATAAGAAAAAAAAGGGGGGCAGAAATGCCCCCCTGATCCTATGAGAAAAGACAAAATCTGTATTAATAAAGCTTTTTTATATTTTGTATTTTTATTTTTAATAATAATAGGTATTTTTTATCTAGGATATAGCGCAAATAGTAAAAAGCTAAACTCAACAACGGCAAAAGCGTTTACTATTAATACACCAACAAGATTTCTTCGAAGAGTAACTCTTTATCCAACCTTCACACCAACACCAACTCTTCCACCTTATAATTGTAGTAAATATGGATTTTATGAACTTAATTCTTCTTTATTTGAAGCAGAAGTTTTTAATGAACTAAAAAATAATTATTGTAAAGATATTAATAAGAACGATCTTTATTCATATAATGGTGGCTGGGGTTCGAAAGCAATTTGTTATGCAAAAACTAGATTCTGCACAACATCAAATAATTGTGTGAGTGACCTATGTTTTATATGTCTAAATGAAAAGACAGATATTAATAAGTGCATTAATGCTGGTAAGGCACCAACAAATGTTGTCTCCCTTAATCTTACGTGTCCCCTTAGTGGTCTAGTGACATATGGTTGGGGAGCTCCAGGCGATACATGTTATGCTTTAAATGCCGGAGTCGGTTATAGTGCAGGAGGTGCTCCATATTGCATTAACCAAAACGTAGATAAAACCCATTGTTGTAATAATAGTGCACAGCCTAAATTATTTATTGCCAGAGCTTGTTGTCCTGATGGTAATAATCCCAAATGTAATATTCCCACCTTAGTTCCAATAGAGCTAACTGTGGAAAATCTTAGCCAAAATATCTGCCCTTCAATTAAAGGAAAAGTTGCCCATATTTATAAAGATTATGGAGGTGGAGGTATAGATGCCTGTGTTAAGTTTAATGGATTATATTACAGCACTAGTAAACCTAATCCAGTCGTTACGAAAGATGTAATTTCTAACACTGATATTGAAAAATATTGCTCTACAGATTCTTCATTAACATATAATTGTCAGTAAATATTATCAAAATCACCCCGGTCGCGCCGGGGTGGTTTTTTACGCGAGGAAATAAGGCACGGCGTAGATATTTTGTCCACTAACAGGAATTTTTTTTACTTCTCCGTCATAAAATACGATCCCAAATCGGGCTTTTTTTTCCAAAGAAAAAAATTTCTCAAAATTCCTGATTTTTTCTTTACTTATGATTTTCGAGAAAGTCGCTTCAATGGGGATAATTATTTCACCACGTTGGTATATAAGGTCAATCTCATGATTTTGATAATCCCTGAAAAAATAAAAATTAGGTTTTTTGATGTCATTAAGGCTTTTCGAAAACAAATTCTGGAAAACAAAATTTTCGAAAAGCTTTCCCAGAGAATTTTCCCTTTTTAATTCGTCATATTCCAGATAACCTTTCAAACGATTAATCACGCCATTATCGAAAAAAAATAATTTTCTATTCTTGAAAACATTTTTTAATAATGGAAAGTAAAAAGGATTGATAGTTTTTATGATAAGAGTTTTCTCCAAAATCTCAAAATATCGATACAATGAATCTCTTTTTATCCCCAAATCCGCCGAGATTTTAGAAAAGTTTATAAGACGCGTCACATAATCGGAGAGGAGCTTGAATGAAAGATGAAAGTTTTCCAAGTTTATCTTTAGGCCTATATCTTTAATATCTTTATCCAAATAAGTCGTCAAGAAATTGTTAAGATAATTTATTTTCGCAAGATTCGGGGCTGTCCAAACTTTAGGAAGACTTCCGTAAAGAAGGACTTGGTTAAGACTAAATTCTAGCTCTTCCAGACGCCTGAAGCCGGAAGCGGCGATCTCTTTTAATTGTTCCTCATCTTTTATCTTCTCTATTAAAGAATATAAGTCGGATTTATTTCCCGTTATTTCTCCAAAAGTAAAAGGGTAAAGATAAAAATAATGGACTCTGCCGCTTAAGGTTTCTCCGGCTTTTTCCCTAATTGTCAAAGAAGATGATCCGCTGATATAGATTTTTATCAGTAATTTTTCTTCGTAAAAAATTTTGGCTAATTCAAAAATCGAAGGCGATTTTTGGCCTTCATCGATAAATAGATATACTGTTTTATCGATCTGACTCAATATTTTTCCAAGTTTATTTTCGATATCTTTTTGTATAAATCTGAACTGCTTTTTGATTTTTGAACGGGTATCGATATCGTCGAGATTATAGTAGAAGACATATTTTTCCTCTACATGTAGATCTTTCTTTATAAATTTCATTAATTCTAACATAAGAGTGGTTTTGCCTACTTGTCGAGGTCCAAGCAAAACTGTAATTTCTTTATTTTTTACAGAATTAGTAAAATCGCTCCAAATGGCTCTTTCTATAAATTTGTCCATATACTAGGGCAATTTTATACTATATTTTGTCCCCTGTCAAGAGCATTTTCACTACCCCGGTCGCGCCGGGGTGGTTTTTTGTAGTCGATAATTTTAGCACTTGACTTCCATAAAAATCGTGTTAAAATGGAATTATATGATAAAAAGAGACCTTTTTGATCAGATTATTCCTTATCTAAAAGAGAAGGAGATTATTCTTGTAATCGGGCCTAGACAGGCGGGTAAAACAACGCTGTTACAGATGATAAAACAGTATCTTGAAGAAAAACAAAACAAAACTGTTTTTTTTAATCTGGATATAGAGAGGGACCGGCAATTTTTTGTCTCCCAAGAGGCTTTAATTTCACAGATAAAACTCCATCTTGGCAGCAACTTTGGTTACGTTTTTGTCGACGAGATTCAAAGAAAAGAAGACGCCGGACTTTTTTTGAAAGGCATATATGATATGAATCTGCCGATAAAATTTATTGCTTCCGGTTCAGGAAGCCTTGAATTAAAAGAAAAAATCCACGAGTCTTTGACCGGTAGGAAAATAGTTTTTACTTTGGATACGCTATCTTTAGAAGAAATCATAAATTTCAAAACAAATTACCTATACAAAAACAATCTGGCACTTTTTTTTAGTACTGATAAGATTAAGGCAGATCAACTGCTGCAAGATTACTTGAATTTTGGCGGCTATCCACGAGTAGTTTTATCAGACGAAATAGAAAAAAAAAGATCAATTATCAATGAAATTTTCCAGAGCTATCTGGAAAAAGATATTGTTTATCTTCTTGGGCTAAAAAAAAGCGATGAATTTATTAATTTAGTGAAGATTATTTCTTCCCAGGTAGGTAGGTTGGTAAATTTGACAGAACTTTCTTCGACTCTTGGTTTATCAGTAAAAACAGTTAAACTGTATCTTTGGTATTTGGAGAAAACTTTTATTTTAAGGAAGCTGACACCTTTTTTTTCCAACCTAAGAAAAGAAATAACAAAGATGCCAATCTATTATTTTAACGATATGGGGTTACGAAATTTTTCCATCAATCAGTTCAATAACATGAATGATCTATTCCAATCAGGTTTTGTTTTCCAAAACTTAATCGCTAATTTAATAACTGACATTTTGATTAATACTTCCGACTCTCTTCATTTTTGGAGGACTCAAGACAAGGCCGAGGTCGACTTTATCGTTAAAACAGGAAATAATGTTATCCCGATTGAAGTTAAATCCAGACGGTTAAATAAAGTAGAGATAACGAGAGCCCTCTCCGGTTTTATCAAAAAATACAGCCCAAAAAAAGCATATTTAATAAATCTTAATTTTGAAGACAAAATTATTTTAGGAAAAACAGAGTTATTTTTTATTCCTTATTGGAAATTAATTACCGACCCGGGACGCCGGGGTGATTTTTTATTTATCTCAAATATCAAATATCAAAGATCAAAACTAAGTTAAAAAACTAAAGACTTCTTTTTCCTTTCATAGTTAATATACTGGAACCAATTATTTTTGAAATTTCGTCGGTTTCTTTAATAAAAGGAGCAATGACTAGAGATTTATCTGGTACTATCTTCTCAATAAGGGCTAACCAATATTTAGTTTCGTTTGCTGACTTTAAAGCTATTTGAAAGTAATTAAGAAACTCGCGTTTAGAAGAAGATGATTTAGCCTCAACAATATTTGCCCCTATTGAAGTAACACTTCTTATTAATTGATCAGAAATTATTTTTATTGATTGCTTGTTAAATAAACTTTCTACAAACTTAATAATATTTATTGAAAGATAAAACGCTCGATATTTAACTTCCATAATATTTTTGAACTTTTGACTTGTCTTTGATATTTGATCTTTGCACTTTAATCTAAATTTGTCAACGGACTATAGTCTACAAAAGACAATTTAATTAATTGTTATTAAGAAGTTTATTTCAAAGTAGGTATCCCAATCGACCAGCTGCCGTCAGGATTGGTCTTGACTATTCCCAACATCTGGCCCGCCAAGACATTAAAAATCACCAGAACAGCAAAAATAATAATCATCCCGACCAAAGCATTGGTGAGTTTATTTTGTGCTTTGGTAATCTTTTCTTTTTCTCCCGACGAGGTAATCCAGTCAAAAGCGCCCCAGAGAAGATAGACTAACATAAAAATTCCGGCAATGACAATAAAAAGATTAATCCCAAATCCGATAATTTTTGCCACTCCAGCGACTGGATCGCTGCCACCAACGTCCATTCCCGGCGGAGGAGTGACTTGACCAAAGATTGTGACAACTGGATTTGGATTATTCATATTTCTAAGGTATTAACTGTGCTCCTATTATTTTACCAATTAATCGAACAGCCACAAAACTAAATATTACCAGAAAAAGACCGATGACTGAGGTGGCGATCGAGCCATAGGCTTTTTTCAAAATATCAGGATTATCTCCGTGGCTTAATATATCAAAAGCCGCCTTAAGAAGCATGACTAAAAATATCAGGCCGGCGCCAGCCAAAACCAAAGGTAATAAAAGATTCAATATTTTACTTACATCGGAAAACTGAGCCGCTGGAAAAGAGGTAGGATTGATTTCTAAAGCGTAAACCATAGGTTATAATTATTATACTATGTTTATCCCTTCCTACTCAATTACTAATAAAATCTTAATCAATATCGCCAAAATCGAAGCTGCCGAAGAGGTTATTAAACATTCACCCCTTTTACCTTTATGGGAAAAACAGTTTAAAGAAGAGGCGATTGTTCGCGCCGCCTACCATGGTACTCATATTGAAGGCAACCCCCTTCATAAAGATGATGCCAAAGATATTTTAGAAGGAAGAGATGTTATCGGTCGTCCCCGAGATATTCAGGAGATTATTAACTATCGAAAGGTGATTGAGTTTATTGATGAGGAGGCCAAGAAAAAAATTGACAAGATAACAGAGCTTATTATAAAAAAACTCCATCGGATTATTGTTGAGAAGATTCTTAGTCCTGATCAAGCTGGCGAGTATCGAAGAAAACAGGTGATTATCAGAAACTCCTCAACCGGCGAGATTACTTTTCGTCCACCACCTCCAGTTGAGGTGCCTTTTTTAATGAGAGAGTTTTGTTACTGGCTTAATCGCGACGATCGCGAAAGAATTCATCCGGTGTTAAAAGCCGGTATAACTCATCATGAGCTTGTCCGAATCCATCCTTTCCTCGACGGCAATGGTCGAGTTGCCCGGGTTTTGGCGACTTTAATTTTATTTTTAGGCGGCTATGATATCCGGAGATTTTTTTCTCTTGAGGAGTACTATGATAAAGACGCAGTTTTATACTATCAAAATCTCCAGAAAGCCTCGGCTGGCGATCTATCAACTTGGCTTGAGTACTTTACCTTTGGGGCGGCGGTCGAGTTTGACAAAATTAAAGAGAAGATTTTAAAGTTGTCAAAAGATGTTAAGTTAAAAGAGCGATTTGGTGGACAACAGATATATCTGACTGAGCGCCAGATGAAAATCATCGAATATATTCAAGAAGTTGGTTATTTACAAAATCAGATGTTTAGCAATGTCTTTCCTAATATTTCCGAGGATACGGTATTACGAGATCTTAAAGACCTAGAGAAAAAGAGATTAATTAAAAAAGTTGGATCAACAAAAGCAGCGCGTTATGTAATAGTATGAAATTTTCAGAGCTAGCAATTTATTTTGACAAAATTAGTCAGGTTTCTTCCCGTTTGGAAATAACTCGCATACTAGCGGAACTTTTTAAGAAACTTTCTCCTGAGGAGATTGAAAAAGTCGTCTATTTACTTCAGGGTCGGGTCAGGCCGGCCTATGAGGGAATAGATTTCGGTATGGCGGAGAAAATGATAATTAAAGCAATCGTTTCTGCTTTAAATATTGAAAAAAGTTATTTTGATAAAGAATATAAGAAGATTGGTGACCTCGGGATGGCAGTTGAGAGTTTTAAGAGACAGATTCATTCTTTTGAAGAAAGGGATCTTGAAGTTAACGAAGTATATGAGACATTTAGTAAATTGGCAGTTTCAACCGGAGTCGGTTCTCAGGAAGTAAAGATCAATCTGTTATCTCAATTAATCCGCCAACTAGACCCCGTTTCCTCACGATTTTTAGTACGAATTCCTACTGGTAATATTAGAATGGGTTTTTCTGATATGACGGTTTTGGATGGATACTCATGGATGCTCAAAGGAGATAAAAGTTTACGTTTAGTCATTGAAAAAGCCTATCATGTTCGGCCAGAATTAGGATATCTTGGCAGGTTGATTAAAGAAAAAGGTATTAAATCGCTGGAAAAAATCCAACCCAAAGTCTTTACACCGATCATCATGATGAGGGCGGAGAGGCTGTCGTCGGCTGAAGAAATTTTAAAGCAAATTGGAACCTGTTTAGTCGAGGGGAAATTTGATGGCTTTCGTCTGCAGGTGCACGTTCTTCGACCTCGCCAGAATGACACTAAAGATTTACAAGTCAGGCTTTTTTCTCGTTCTCTTGAAGACGTCACCTATATGTATCCAGACATTGTCGAGGGGGTAAAAAAACAAGTCCAGGCCGATGAGATAATTTTTGAAGGCGAAGCGATTGGTTATGACATAAAAACTGGTAAGTTTCTTCCCTTTCAGGAGACAGTCCAAAGAAAAAGAAAGTATAAGATTGAAAAAATGGCCAAAGAGATTCCTTTAAAACTGTTTTCCTTCGAGCTTTTATACTTAAACGGAGAAAGTTTTATTAACAAGCCTTTTATAGAACGGAGAAAAGCGCTTGAGAGTTCGATTTCGACAAAAAGGGACCTAAAAAAAGAAACGGTAGTTATTGCCGACCAAGAAAAGGTCGACAAAGAAGACAGGTTGGAAAAACTTTTTGATGAAGCGGTCAAAAAAGGACTGGAAGGAGTGATTGCCAAAAAGATTGACGGCGTCTATAAGCCAGGGGCGCGGGAGTGGAACTGGATAAAGTATAAAAAAAGCTATTCATCAAAAATTAAAGACACAATTGACTGTCTGGTGATGGGATATGATTTCGGCAAAGGAAAAAGAACCAGTTTTGGTATCGGTGCTTTTTTGGTCGGAGTTTATGATGATAAAAAAGATCAGTTTGTCACCGTAGCGAAAATTGGCACGGGATTAACTGATGATGAGTGGAAAAGATTACAAGTTACAGGTTACAAGTTACATGTTACAAAGAAACCAAGCAATTACTTAGTAAATAAAATGATGGAGTGCGACCTTTGGTTGGAGCCGAAAATCGTTGTTGAAATTCGGGCTGATGAAATCACTAAATCACCGGTTCATACAGCTGGATTGGCATTACGATTCCCAAGATTAGAGAGATTTCGAGAAGACAAAAATCCTCAAGAGGTGACGACCATAAAAGAGATAGAAAAAATGTTTAAAGGTCAGTGATTTCTTAGCATTTTAAAAAATCTAATAATATATTCTCCGAAGAAAGAACAGGGATTGTACTTAGCTCTTCTTCCTGAAGCTTTAATAACGACTTCTTTATTTAGATAGATCTTACCATATTTTCTTATATGAAAAGACAGATCAATATCTTCATGGACTAATCTATCGTCAAGACAAACCTCATTTTTTACTTGATTCCAGACTTTTTTAGTGATTGCTAAAGCAGGTCCTACTAGTGGATAAGCGCCTATAAACAATCGAGGAATAAGAAGATAAATATAAAAAAGGGATACCATAAAAGTCGTCATTTGACTGAATAAAGGAATATCATAAAAAATTACCGGTTGAGTTATCGCCACCACTGATTTATTTAAGGAGAATATTTTTTTAATAGTTTTTAACCAATTATCAGGAAGAATTGTATCAGCGTCACAACGAGCAATAATATCGCTAACTGCTTTGTTGAAACCAGCGTTTCGGGCAGCTGTTATTCCTTGCCTCTCTTCTTTAATGACCTTGACATTTTTATATTTCTTAACGATGCTAATAGTTTTATCAGTGCAGTTATTGTCAACGACAATAATTTCATCGGGTTTTTCCGTTTGTTTCATTAAACTATCAAGGCATTTTTTAATATATTTTTCTTCGTTATAGACGGGGATGACTACAGAGATTTTCATTCTATTAATTTTACCAGGTGGTATAATTGATCGCATTATGGAACCATTTTTCTCTGTAGTTATCCCTACGTTAAATGAGGAAAAATTTCTTCCAAAGCTACTTAAAGATTTAGCTAAACAAAAAGAAAAGGATTTTGAAGTAGTTATTGTTGATGGAAAATCTACAGATAAAACAAAAGAAGTGGCCCAAAGATTTAGCAAGATTTTTAGTCTAAAATTTTTAGATTCAAAAAAAAGAAACGTTGCCTTTCAGAGAAACCTTGGAGCAGATAGTTCTCAAGGGAGATATTTAGTCTTTTTAGATGCTGACACGAGAATAAGTAGTTCTTTTCTAAAAAAAATTAAACAAAAGATTATTAAAGACAAAGGATTGGTTTTTATTCCTTATTTTTCTCCAGAGAAAAAATTTGAAGAATATCGAATTTTATTCGATTTATCCAATATAATGGTTGAATTTTCCCAGAATATAAATAGGCGTTTTTCTTTAGGAGGATCGATGATTTTTGAAAAGAATTTTTTCTTATTGATAAAAGGTTTTAACGAAAAGTTATTTGTTTCAGAAGATCATGAATTAATACAGAGGGTTTCCAGATGGGGAGTAAAACCAAAATTTTTACGTAACCCTAAAATTATAATTTGTTTAAGAAGAACCGAGAGAGAAGGATGGTTAAGATTATTTTATAAATATTTTTTATCTACGGCTCACAGGCTGTTTAAAGGAGAGATTAAGGAGAAAATCTATAACTATGAAATGGGCGGACAGCTTTATAACAATAAAAGTCTCAAAAAATCAATAAAACCGATGATTAATCTTAAACAAGTCAAAAAATTGTTCAAAAAACTTCTAAAAGAGTTAGAGATCGAAAGTTGAATAGATAGGATAATGGTCGGAGTGGCGGTCTTCGAGTCTTTCGGTTTTGACGAGCTTTAAGCCGCGGTAGAAGATATAGTCGAGCTTCAAACGTTTGACCAAAAATTTATTGTAAAAAGGCACGAGGAATCTTTGGAAACGGGTAAATTTTTCCAAAATGCCCGTCCCCGATACGTTGACCGTCTGTCTGATATTTTTAGTGGCCTCAACGAGGCCGTGTTTTTTCATGGCCCTTTCCAGTTTTTTTCTCCGGTAGGGAAAGTAGTTGAAGTCTCCGCAGACAACGAGCGATTTATTTTTTTTTAAATTTATAGATTTTAGAGCTTGATTAAGGTGATTTATCCTAAGTTCGTTGCTGCCAACAACGTAAAGGTGGAGATTGCACACAGAAAAGTCCTTTTTTGCTTTTTTGTCTATAAAATCGGTTTTTAAAATAGTTTTAGTCTTATTATAGCCAATAAGAATTTGAATTAAAGTAAAAAAAATTTCAAGAAGATTACTGCCTAATTTTAGTTCGGAAGATTGTTTAAAGATAAGCTTATCAGGGTTGTAAAAAGTCGCTACCCCATAGATTTTGCCGAATTTAATGAAAGAGTTAGAGTAATCTGCCAGCCTATAACCAAGTTTTTCAATTTTTAGAAGATTTTTTCTGTCGATCTCAAACTCCTGGAGACAAATGATATCTGGATGAAGTTTGTTGACAATAACACCTAATTTGTTAACCGCTTGATTAAAAAGGGTATTGTAGGTAAGAACAGAAAAAGTCATAGATTATTATATCACCCAACCAAAACACCCGCAATAAACAACGTTATCCACAAACTTTGGATAATTTTTTTTAGGTTGATAGAATAATGAATATTTAATATAAATTACTATAAGATGTCTTATAAACAATCTCTATTTTTCTATAGGTCTTGACAAAAGCTAACAGTTTGTTATATTCTAAAGATATGAATCGTTTTATCGTTTCGCAAAAGCCCAAAATTAACGAAGTTTCAAAGAGAGTTTCCAATACTAAGGATTTTATTAGTTTTGTGGCTAATGAGTTTAAAAAACTGAGTAAAAAAAATCTAAGAGTGCCTATTCAACTATATCAACTATAGACGAGAAAAAAATAGAGCATCACTACCGCTCGTATAAGGGGAACGACGAGTAGTAATGCTCATTGAATAAACTATCAGAAATAAATTTAATTGTCAATAATAAGTTTATTTAATTTGATATAAAGCTCCAAGACCATTACTACTTCTTAAAACCAGTTTAGCAATTTTTGAGAACTTAGCTTCATAAAGCTCTGAATACTTTTGTTTTTCCAAGCGAGAAACAACAATATATTTTATCTGGTATTTTTTAATTAATTTTTTCGTTTTATTGAGATCTTTTGACTGATAAAGTTCAACTACATCAGGGATTCGCTTGCCAACCACATCAGAAGATCCTCGCCAGAGCCATTCGTGGACCCACCAGCCGGCAACGGTTGGTAGTCCGGTCATTGCCGAGATTCTTTCATAGTCAGTATATGAGTCGCCCTGGGCCTCAAGGATCACCGGCTGTTCCTTGGCGTTTTTATTTAAATAGTCAATAATCTCCTTGTCTTCTGGGTAGGACTGCTCGAGCCATTTGGAGCCATCGAGTTCTGTAGGACGATTTAGTAAGCCGTAGTAGGAAGGGATAGAAAAATAAGGATAGATGACGACGAAAAACAAGAAAAAAACATAGATGGTTGTTAATAGATAATTGATAATTGTTTTTTTGCTTTGTTTTATAAGAAAAAACGTTATTACCGAAGCAATCCCCATCATAATAAAAGCCTGATAGCCCAGTTTAAACATCGTATTGGCACGGAAGTGAGCCGGATAGATGTCTTTGATGTAGAAAAATTCAGGGATGATTATTAGGAAAGTGCCGAAGGAAAAGAGAATAAGAAGAAAATTGTTATATTGCTGTATTGTTATATTGCTATATTGTTTTTTGTTCTTAATAATTAAAAAGAGAATAAACGAGATCCAAAAAAATCCCCATAAGACAAAAAGCATCCAAAGAGGATCAGCTTGGCAGTTGCCTTTTTCAAAAAGGAAAGGCCCGAGTCTGCCAATATTAGTTAGAAATTCCGGGCTACAGTTAACGCCAATTCCAGTGATAAAAGGGGTAAAGTGGGAAGAGAAGGGCAAACTAAAAATTAAGAATGAAGAAGTAAGAATTAAGAATGAAGAGATAAACCTCCAAGATAATCCGAAGAGAACTAAGAAAAAAACAGCATTTAAGAGAATATATATTGGGCCGTCGAAGGCATTGGTCATGTAGTGGACGGCGGTGAGAAAACCTAAAAATACGGTTGAAATTAGTTGAAATTTGTTGAAATTAGTTGAAATTAGTTTTTTGGAATTTGTAAATATTAAAAACAAAATGGCTAATGTTAATACCACAAAAGGAATGTCAAAAACGTGTCCATGGAGGTCGGCAACCACATAAGAATACGAAGGGAATTCATGGATGGTAAAGGGAATGAAGCGGGTGGCATTGGGATACCAATAGGTCTGCGGATTAAATCTTGAGAGAATTTTCCAGAAAGGAGTTGGAACAGTATTATTATTGGTAGAATATCCAGTTGTAAAAGCATAGATTGTGTGAAGATTTCCTCCTAAGTTGAGTAAAAAAGCGCCGATTAAGCCAAAAATAATTAGAGTTAGAGTTTTTACCTTGTTTTGATAAAGTTTGATAATATTAGCTACTAAAGAGAAAACTTGGGTTGTTCCTAAAGCAAAAATCGTCGAGAGAATTAGATTGTAACCAATCGCCGGTTTAATATTGGTTAATTTAATTAAAAACGCTCCTGTCAGATGGCCAAAATAATAATAGTTAATTGAAAGAGGTGTATACCAAATGTCTTTTGGCGGGAAGAAATCACTTCTTAAGATTGAGTTGATAAAGCCAAAGTCCATGAACTTTTCCAGACTGCGGATTGATGGTTCTTGGGAGCGAACGAAGGTCCAGAATAAAAAACTGGCTAAAAAGAGGAACTCTTCAAAGATTATAATTGTCATTCTGGCTTGTCCAGAATCGTTGTTTGCAGATTCTGGACGCGTGGACTTCGTCCACTTGCCAGAATGACGACGAGCAATGAAATAATTAATTAAAGTAAAAACACCGATTATCAAAAACAAATTCATCCGGTTGAAAGGAAGGATTTTAACTGTTCCTAAGACATAAGAGGTATAGGAAACGAAGATAATCGCTAAAGTTTTGGCGAAAGGATAAGCGAAATCAAAGGAAAATCTATTAAAAATTTTTTTGGTTAGGGGATAAAAGATAACTCCAAGTATGAGTAAATAGATATACCAGTTAAGTGAAGTTAGCAGCCAGGTCATAAGAAATTATTATATAATAAAAAACATTATGGATTCCAAATATCAGCCACAACAATTTGAAAAGAAAATATACGAGGAGTGGGTAGAAAAAGGCTATTTTAAAGCCGTTATCAATAAAAAAAAACAGCCTTTTTCCATCATTCTTCCTCCGCCAAACGCCAATGCTGATCTTCACATGGGTCATGCGATGTATGTCGTTGAAGACATTATGATTCGTTATCACAAGTTTCTAGGTGATGAGACGCTATGGTTACCTGGTGCCGATCACGCCGGTTTTGAAACCCAGTATGTTTTTGAGAAATACTTAAAATCCCAGAAAAAAAGCCGATTTGACTATAGCCGAGACAGTTTGTATCAGATGATTTGGGACTTTGTTATGAATAACCGTCATAATATGGAGGGACAATTACAAAGATTAGGATTTGCTTTAGACTGGCAGAAAAAGAAATTCACCATGGATAAAGATATTGTAAAAATTGTTTATGAGACTTTTAAAAAGTTATATGATAAAGGATTGGTCTATCGAGCAAAAAAGTTGGTTAACTACTGTACTTTTTGTGGTACCTCCTTCTCTGATTTAGAAGTGGTTTATAAAGAAAGAAAAGATCCGTTATTTTATATGAAGTATGGATCATTTGTTTTGGCAACGACCAGACCAGAGACTAAATTCGGTGATACAGGTATTGCCGTTAACCCAAAAGACAAAAGATATAAAAAATATGTTGGCCAGACAATTGAAGTTGAAGGATTAATTGGAAAGTTTAAAGTTAAGGTGGTCGCCGATGAATCGGTTGATCCGAAGTTTGGTACTGGCGTTGTCAAAGTCACCCCAGCTCATGACTTTACTGATTTTGAGACGGGGCGGCGTCATAATTTGCCAATGAAACAGGTAATTGGTTTTGATGGTAAACTAAATGAACTAACCGGTCGCTACCAAGGCTTATATGTTGATGAAGCACGAAGGAAAATTGTAGACGATCTTAAAGACAATGGTTGGTTGGTTAAAATAGATGAAAATTATCAACACCGAATCGGCACCTGTTATAAATGCGCTCGAGCAATTGAGCCTCTTCCCAAAGAGCAGTGGTTTATAAATGTTAAACCTTTGGCCACGGCTGCTAAAAAAATAGTCGAAAAAGAAGAAATCAAAATCTATCCAAAAAGGTTTAAAAAAAATTTGATTTGGTGGTTGGATAACTTCCTCGACTGGAATATTTCCAGGCAGATTGTCTGGGGCATCCGTATTCCTGCTTATTTTTGCCAATCGACTAAAAAGTGGTTTATTTCCACCGTTACACCGACTCGGTGTATTTGTGGTAAGAATGATTTTTCTCAGGATGAAGACACTTTTGACACTTGGTTTTCTTCGGCCCAATGGCCGTTTGCGACGTTAATGACGCAAAACAACGGTTTTTTTAATTATTTTTATCCAACCTCGGTGATGGAGACGGGTTATGATATCTTACCTTGGTGGGTGGCGCGGATGATTATGATCGGTTATTTTGCCACTAGTAAAGTTCCTTTTAAGACTGTTTTTCTTCACGGACTAGTTCGTGATAAAAATGGTAAAAAAATGAGCAAAAGCAAAGGGAATGTCATTAATCCGATGGATATGGTGGATAAGTATGGAGCTGATGCTCTAAGACTATCGTTGATTTTTGGTGGTAAAGAGGGAAACGATCTGCCGTTTTATGAGGAAAAAGTCGTCGGGATGAGGAATTTTGTTAATAAAGTGTGGAATATAGGGCGGTTCATTTACATGAACCGAAGTCAAAAGTCAAAAGTCAAAAGTCAAAAGTCAGAGACTGTTAAACAACTGGAAAAGGAATTTAAAGAAGAAAAGAAAAAATATTTAAGGTCGATGGATGGCTATAGGTTTTCCCAGGCTTTAGGGCTGGTCTACGAATTCTTATGGCACAGGTTCGCCGATTATTTCATAGAGCAATTGAAAGAGAAGGTAATTAATGGTAATATTAAAGCTTTGAAAACACTGGAGGAAGTTTATTTGGAGAATTTAAAAATGTTGCACCCGTTTGCGCCGTTTGTGACTGAGGTTGTATGGAAAACGTTTAATGGCGAAGATAAATCAATTCTGAATTCTAAATTATAAATTCTAAATTTTTATGAAGCGTACCTGGCAGCCGAAGAAAAAAAGGAGAATGAGAGTTCATGGATTTTTGAAAAGAATGTCGACGCATGATGGAAGAAGAGTGTTAAAAAGAAGAAGGCAAAAGGGAAGGAAAACACTGACTGTATAAAAATTGCTATATTGTTAAATTGTTATATTGTTATATTGATTTTTCAGCAATATAGCCATATAGCAATATAACCATTTTATGTTATCTCAAAATTTCTTTAACACTATTTTCGTTATTCCCATACTTAATCTATTAGTTGCCTTTTATAAACTGTTTTTACTAATCAAGCTTCCCGGCGCTTTTGGTTTTTCCATCATTGCCTTAACGGCATTTGTCAGGCTGCTTTTTCAGCCGTTTTTCAAAAAACAGCTGGAAACAGCCAAAAAGATGCAAGAACTTAAACCACATCTTGATCGTTTAAACCAAAAGCATAAGAACGACCAGAAAACTCTTCAACAGGAACAGTTAAAGCTCTATCAGCAAGCCGGGATTAATCCCGCCTCTGGATGCTTAGTTATGATTATCCAAATCCCGATTTTTATCGCCCTTTACAATACTTTATCGTTATTTTTAGTCAGCAACGGAAAAGTTAATGTCATTGCCGAAATCAATAAAGTCTTATATGCCTCTTTTTTGAAAATTTCCTCGGTTAATCATTGGTTTTTTGGATTTGATCTAGTCAGATCGCCAGCCCAGGAAAAGGTCTGGTTCTATCTGTTGATTCCTTTGATAACCGGCATTTTACAGTACTGGCAAGCGATCTCGATGACGCCACAAGTTGCAAAAACCGACTCGGTTGAGGAGCGGAGCGGGAAAATCGAGTCGGTTAAAGGTAAAGACGGAGAAGATTTCCAAAAAGCGATGAACACTCAGATGAAGTTTTTATTTCCTTTGATGATCGGCTGGTTTTCTTATCGTTTACCAGTAGGTCTGTCATTGTATTGGAATATATTTTCGTTGTTTAGCATAATACAAGGAAGAAAGTTAAAAGTTAAAAATTAGAAGTTAGAAGTTAGGTATGGAAGCGAGTTAGGAATATAGAAGTAGAAAGATGGAATCTATTTTCAATCTTCAAACTTCTTAACACGTTTCAAAACCCATCTTCCATTTTTCAATTAAATTTATGGATAAGATTAGCACGATTAAATCAGAAACCGAGGCTTTGCTTTCGAAAATTATTGATAAATTTGAGGTTGAGGTTAGAGATGAAGAGGGGATTTTTCATGTTGATATTAAATCCGACGAGGAAGTGTCGGTCGTCATCGGTCGTCATGGTGAAACCATCCGTGCCATTCAAAAACTTTTAGAGGTGATTCTTTACAAAAAGTTCGGCGAGCCAGTTGATTTATTGGTTAATGTCAACGACTTTCGGGAAAAACAAAAAGAAAGGCTGGAAACATTGGCGGCCGAATATGCCGAGGCGGCAAAAACAAGCGGCAATCCAAGCTATTTGAAAAATCTTTCCTCGTTTGAGCGTAAGATTATTCACGAATATATTACGGCGAACTATCCGGATCTGACATCTTCGTCAGTTGGGGAAGGAAGGGATAGGCAGCTGGTGATAGAGCTAAAGAAATGAATAAATAAGCAAATAATCAAATAAACAAATAAATGACTGAATTAATTAAATGAATTAAATTTATTTAATTATTCTTACATTTATTTTCTTATTTTTTTATTTGTTTATTTAATCATTCTATTTCTTCTTGTTAAGCCTGCCTAAATTTGCTACATTGATAGTATGGATCCTCGACCAGAAACCAACGAAGGCGGCTCACGTGCACAGGCTGAAATTCAATATAAGCAGTTTATTGATGAGTTTAAAAACCAGCTTTCGGAGATAATGCTGAGGATAGAAAACGATCCTAATATTACAGCCGAACAGAAAGAACAAGCCTTAAAAGATGAGGGAGCCAAACTAAAAACAGAGTTACAGCAAAAACTAACTGCGCTTGAGAATATCAGAAAGTCTCAGCCTGCTGATAAAACCAAACTAACCGAGGAGGCAAAAAAACAGGAAGACGATGCTAAAAAAGGAGTGAGGGAAGCCTTAGCAAAAACAATTATTGCCGCTGATAAAGGACTGGAAATAACCAAAGACAAAAAAGCCCAGGCGATTATCAGTGAACTGTCAAAAACAAAGATAGATAATATTGAACAGTTGGGGAAAATAGCGGAGAAATTAGGACCATACATCACCGGTGATAAAGAGATATTATTTAGCCAAAAAGGCCAGGAAAGGACAGAATTTGAAAAAACCATTGACTCTTTTAAAACCGAAGACCCTTCTGCATATGAGAAGATAGCCAATAGTATAAAAAATAGACATGAAACTTTTGCTATGACCGATGAACAAGCCAATGAAAAGTTTCCTACAGAAGATAAAGAACTAATAAGAGAAGCAAAGAAAAGAGAGAGCGATTCGATAAGAGAAGGGATATTTAATCGAGATTTACAAGAATATTACGGAAGATTCAGTGCAGAACAACAAGATTTTCTTCATGCTCTATATACGCCAGAAGGATTCAGAGACTATATTAAGAAAAAGATTGACGGAGACAATGCAGAAAAAAAACAGGAAATTGAGAAGAAAAAAAATTCTATCAAACAAGAAATAACTGAGGTTTATCGTAAGCAAGGAAAACAGATTCCTAGCGAGCAAAAACTTGATGAGTTTGCTGACGAACGCTGGCGACAACAGGTATCTCATGAGATTGAAGGAGAGATGGGAGGAGTGATTAACCAGCTTCTTTTGAGGCTACAGCAGGAAGGAGCAAATAAATTTTATGATGAATTAGCCCAGGAGGACTTTATGCATGGTATTACGACAACAAGAAGTGCCATTACCAATGCTCTCCAAACTCTGCAAAAAAATCTCGAGTTTCTTGAAGATGATCCAGATTTTCAGATAAGACTCTTTAAATTTGTTGATCAGGGCCATTATATTGAAGAAAGAGAAAAGGAAGGGAAAACTGTAGCTTACCCAAGATTAATTCCTCTTTTAAAACCAATTCCGATTGGTTTAAAGGACTTTGCCCTTCAATTAACCGTTGATGTTAGTCATCTGATTGAACAGCGAAACTATCTTCACGACAGCCGGGTAGTCTTTGGTCATCCCCCAGGGAAAGATGGATTCTACAGCGGTCTGGCTGGTTATGCAGAAAAGTATAAAGGAGTTGATATTGACCATATCTTTCTTCTTCCTGATGGTCATTTAGCTCAGGAAGCCTACTATCTTTATGAAAAGTTTCTTGAAGAAGACTTTGCCTCAACCGACTGGAAGCACCGGCCGACTCAGTTCACCAATGAGCTTGAGTATGTCAATACCCAACTTGAAAATGAGATTATTAAACAGATGAGATTGGAATATGGAAAAGAGTACTCTGAGGAGAGAATCAGAGCCGCCGTCAATATTGGTGTCGGCTTAGCTCGGGGAGTCTTTTTGACTGAGCCGGAAAAGTCAGCCTATGCTGACCCAGTTGACAATGAAGGACGGGGGATGGTCGCCTCCTACGGTACCAATGACGCCGGCGCCTTAAATGCCCTCAACCCTTTACATATTGAGCTTCGTTGGCAGGGAGAACACCATATGTTTATGTACTACTTTATGCCGGTCACCGGCGAGGCGGGTCGGACCTGGGATCACCGAAAAATGTTTGATAACATGGGCAAGTATTTTGATTCATTTATAAAAGGAAAAGGTGATTTACCGGATAATTTATTCATCAATGAAATGATTGGTGTTACTAAAGCCGGCGGTCCTTTTACCAGGAAAGGTTGGCGGATGGACCATAGTTTAGAGGGATATTTTAAGTACAAGACCGTTGATCTAGGTAATGGCAAAAAACTGAGTATCATTGATGGCCTGGAAACATTTAAGGCGATAGATTATCTTGGTTATGAACCAATCGATCATTTCCTAACCCAAGAAAAGATGGGAAAAGAGGTTCTTTCGGCTAAAGAAGGAACGGTCTTGGCTCAAGAAAGAAAGAAGTTATTTGAACATATTTACAACTGTTACTTTAAAGAGTTTGACGGGCCTGATTTTGAGGGCTATATGAAAAATTTAAGAGATTTAGGAAAAGAAAAGGCTTTGGAGCAGATAAACAACAATCATTGCCTGTCTCCTAAAATTGGATCTTTTGAGGAGCAAATAGAGTATGAGATTTCCAAAATTTTTCTTAACCGAGCAGTTGTTCGTGAAGTTGCCCTGAGGTTTCCGTCAAAGTTTTTAAGAATAGATAGAGGCCGGTTTCAAAAAGACGGTAAAAGCCGTTGGCAGCAAGTTCAGTTAGAGTTAGGGATGAGCCGTGATGAGTTTAATGCGGCGATGAAAGACTTTTCTTTTGTTGAGGTGCTTCTTCGTAAAGACATAACTCAAAAAATAAAAGATCAGCTTCATCTTGATCCCAGTTTGGATTTGAATAAGATAAAGATAAACTACGACTCGTTAAACGAAGAAACAATTGAGAGGTTGTTAACTAAGACCGAAGGATTTGGGGACAATAAGATGACGCCAGAGAGGATTGAGCGGGTGAAGAAAATCTATCGCCAGATTAAAAAGGACTTTCTTGATAATAAAGATTTTATGAACAATGAAGCGTTTGCGGCAATAAAAAAATATCCCTATTCTTTTGGCGTTGAAGACACCGCCTTGGATTTAATGGCCTTTCGCGGCACCGGACCACGAATGGTCGCTCGGGCGATTGCCGATACCGGTATCTTAGAGCAGGGAGCTATTTCGACGATTGGTAAGTTGGGAAGAATGCTCCAACAGATGGCGATTGACGGCAAACATGATTTTTCGCCGATTATTGAGGCAATGATGAAAGCTCGTCAGGCCTTTAATGACGTTCATGGGACAGGTGATGACTATCGATTCAACTATAGATTGGCGACAGCCGTCATCCAGTATTTTAAAAAAGACTCGATGGCCAAACCTTTGTTCGGTCTATTTAGGATTGGTAGAAGGAACTCAATTGCCGCTGAGTACGCCGGTCGGTCGACAGCTGTCTGGGAATGGGATAGCCGAGATGTTGATCGTTTTATCACGGCGATGGAATCATATCGTCTTATACCAAAAACCTACTATGATATGTTTGAGGTGAGAAAAAAAGGCGGCGAATACGAGAATGTCTTCTGGAAGATCGGTAATAAAGTCATTAAAACGCCGTTTAAGAAATTAAAAACCGACTATGAATGGAATGCGAAAAGGTTGAGAAAAGAATTTGGAGGAGACTGGAAGGCGATTACATTTGATATGGTAAACCAATTCCTTCCGTTAGCTTTGGGTTTCTTATTATGGCAATACCTTAAGAAATCTATGGAAGAAGCTGAAGGAAAGAAAAAATAAATTTGATAATATAATATTATGAGAAAAATATTAATAGTATTATTAATTATTCTTGGGCTGTTTTTTTCTGAAAAGGTAATCGCCCAAACGCCGACTACGGCTTCTCTTGGTTTTTCGGTTCCGGGTTGGACATGCGGAGTAGCTGAAGATTCTCAAAAGAATAAATGTTGTCAAGTAGAGTATCCATCAAAGTTTATACCACCAGATTTAGGACCTTTAAATACAGTAATTAACCTTGTTGGATTTTTAATTGAGACACCAAAAAGACTTTTTATCCAACCACTTATTGATTTAATGAAAAATAATTATAAAACTTGTTATACAGGTGTTCCTTCAACAAATGACGTTACCGATCCTAACTGTCAATGTATCAATCCTATAACTCCTTCTCCAAGCTACCTTAAGGCTTTAGAAGATCTTTGTCAAAGGCAGTCAAAACCAGAAGAAAGAAGTGCCTGTTTAAATTGTGCTAATGGTGGAGGAGTTTGGTCTGGTGTTGGCTGCGTTTATACTGATGTAAAAGATTTTATTGAAAAAACTATCTTTAGATTAGGAATAGGATTAGCTGGTGGTTTAGCATTACTTTGTATAGTTTATGCTGCTTTTATGATGCAATCATCACAAGGAAATCCGGAAAAGCTAAAAAAAGCTCAAGAGCTTATTACTTCTTGCATTATGGGTTTAATGCTTATAATATTCTCTGTTTTTATACTTCGACTAATGGGAGTAAATATACTAAAAATACCGGGATTTAGTTAAATTATCATTTTTGTATTACTTTTGACGCCTGATCAGCAGAAGGTGTGTGTCTTTTAAAAATACCTTGACTCTTTTCTGCTAATTTTTCAAAAAGGCCTCCAGGCATAAATGCTCCAAGTCCTAAACTAATAGTGCCAATCTGTCCAAGCATTCCTGTCGCCCCACCAGCAGCCGCACCAACTCCACCAAAGAACGTTCCTATTCCAATAGTAAAGGGGAGCTCTTTAATTCCTAACACTTCTTTAGCAGTCTTGATTAAATCAGGAATTAGAAATATTAATCCTATACCGATTAATACCCTAAAAGAATTACTATCTATACCATAGAGATACGGAAGCCTGGCAGTCATATCTGTGGACTGGGTTTGAAAAACAATTAGATAGCTAATAACAAAAATAGCAATAGTAATAGGGAAGACCATTAAGTTACCTAGGATGTTCATAAACCAATATTTAAAAGCATTTTTTCCCGGAACAGCTTCAAATAAAAGTAAAAAAGGAGCAAGGATAATATTAATAATTAATTTTAAATAACTAGTGAAAAGAATAAAAAATAATCTCATAAATAAAAAAAAGATTGAGGCACCGATAAGAAGCATAACAACTGTTGGAACAAAATATATAAACCCTAACAACAATAGAACTAGAACAACAATTGTATAAGTGCCGAATTTAAAAAAAGATGATAAAAAATCACCTAATCCGAACGTAGCGCCTTCAACACCTTTTAAGCCTAGCATATTACCAAGAGGAGCTCCAACCAAAGTTATTATCCAATTAAATAAAGCAACAGTAACAACACCTCCAATAGCATTAATCAAAAGATTCATTTGAATAGGAATTATTTGAGTAAGAGCGGCTCCTATAACATCACCAATTGATCTAAATTCAAAGCGAACCCTTATATCTCGCCATAACATATTCAACCCTGATGCCATCATATACTGATTTTTGAACTGCGTAGCGTCATAATAAGTTCCTCCATTTGGATTATTACTTAGGATTGAAACAATTAAACCAATGATAATATAAATTAAATCAATCATAAATCCAGCAATCGCAAAAGAAAAAGTAATCAAGATTAGAGCAATAACAATTCGGGGGAGAGCGTTTTCGACGCTAATTACTGTCTGGGGATTCATTTTCATTCGGAACATAATCATAAAGCCGATGGCGATTAAGACAAGGACAAGAAGCATATAGGAGACGTCACGAAAGATCTTCCAGAGATTGGAAAAAGGCTTGATGGCGGCAAAGCCGATGCCTTCGGCAGCATAGGTTTTTGGAATAAAGCCGGCGTTTTGCAAACCAGAATATGCCCAGTACACTCCCGAGGCCGGCGGATTGGCATAAGGCAAAACAATCAATTTACTAATAAAGCCAAAAACGCTTTTTTGGAAGTTGGCATCGCCGTCTTTTGGATTATTAGTACAGGCTTCGCCAATCATCGAACACATCATGCCCCGGTAAAGAGTAATCGTAAGCTTTCCTTGCTGGGTTTTGTTAAGCTCGCGGTCGTTGATGACCTTGTAGATCTCAGCGCGGTTTTGCTCGATTGGCCCCACTCCGTCAAGGCTTCGCGGGGCAAGGGAGGATTTGTCTTTATTGATGAAGTGGGAGAAGAGAGCGATGACAGCGGAAAAGACAATAAAGACGATAAATATTTTTTTTCCAATATTCAATAGCTTCTTAAGATAATTCCAATATAAAGAGATCATATTATGATTTTAATGGAAACGACGATAATAAGTCAATTTAGAATTTATAATTCAGAATTCAGAATGAAATTTAGAATAATAGAATTATTTTAATTCTAAATTCTGAATTCTAAATTTACTTGAAGTTAAACTGGCTTATATCAATTGCTGGATAGTTAGTCTGCCGCCATTGGTCAAACTGAGCTCGATTTTCCGTTTTTGGTTCGGCCAAAGTGACAGTGAATTTATCCTCGGCGTAATCAAAAGTTATCTGGAAAAGGCCGGTATCCAAAGGAACACTACGTCGCAAATCCTGTTTTTGCAAAGAAGCATCAACAACCTGGGTCGGCAGCTCTTCTTCGGCTACACCGGTGAAATCGGCAGGAGAGATAGGAGGAGAAGATGGGTTTTGGTTTGGAAGCTGGTTAGGAGGGAGGAGGACGGAAGTTGGAGAAGGATAATTGCTAATTGTTGATTGTTGATTGTTAATTGATTTTTTGCCGAAAGGAGCAAGAACGACGAATAAAAATAATACAATTAAGACTCCTGATATGGCTAAATATACTTTAAAGTTTGGTGTGGGCATATAATTAATTTAGAATTTATAATTCAGAATTCAGAATTATCTCTTCACTCCAAATGCCACCCGATACAACGGAAACGGATAACGGCTGTTTTCGTTTATTGGCGGATCAGAATACCTTCCATAATAAGGATCATAGGCCCAGATGTTTCCTTGATCATCAACCTCGGTCACCCAGAAATAATGGCCGCCAGCTGACTGTTTAAAACTGGCCAGAACAAATAACGTCCAACCATTATCAAGATATTTTTTAAAATCAGGAACTATTTGGTCGGCCTTTTCATAATTATATATTAAATAATCAGTGGTTTTTAACCCCAGACTTTCTAAAAGACTCTTTGCATCAGAGTATCTTGACCCAACACAGCCGAGAAGATAACCTTTTGATTGATAAAGATTAACAATCGTTTGTGGATCATATGAAGTTTCTAAATAAGAAGAAGCAATCATCGCTACTGTTGTTGGTCCACAGCCAGCCTGACAGAGACTACAGCTATCAGGAAGAGAGACATTACCGTAGCCGTCGCACTGAGCGTAATAGATGAAGTTGGAAGATGGGTTTTGGTTTGGAAGCGAGTTAGGAGATTGGAGGTTAGAAGATGGAGATTGGTTGTTTGATGAGGCGCCTTGGCCGAAGTTAAGAAAAATATTCAAAAAATCTATTAATAGCTTACCAGGACTCTCTTCGTATTTGGTTCCTGAGCCGCTTTGGGTTGATGAGTCGGTAAATTCAACCAAATCTGGCTGGTTAACCAGTTCCGGATAATTATTCTCTTCAGCCCATTGATAGAATTTATTAGCCGCGTCACTGGTTTTCTCCTGAACAGTAACCTTGTTTAATGAAGGAGAGTATTGGGCGATGAAGTCGTCGGTTTCTACTGGAGAGAAAGATTGGATAATGGAAGATGGGTTTTGGTTTGGAAGCTGGTTAGGAGATTGGAAGCCTGCCTGCGCAGGCAGGTTGGAAGTTGGGGTTGGAAACGAGTTAGGAAGTTTGAGGTTGGAAGACCGACGAGTAATAAAAAATATAGTAAGAAAAAGAAAAACCAGAACACCTGTTGCAATAATGATAGTTTTTCTCATATAATGGAAATATGCCTGATTATTTTGATTTTATAAAAAAACAACAAGCAAATGCAACCGGTAATCCGGCGGCAACTAGTACAAATGACAAATCACAAATGACAAATGATAAATCAATGACAAATGGACAAATTTCAAATGATAAAACAAAACAAACTAATCAACAATCAAATCTGGATTTGATGACCCACTTGACTCAGCGGTCCAACAGAGTTTTTATAACCGCTCAGGCAAAAGCCAAAGAATTAGGAAGCGATCTTATTGACAGCGAGCATCTCCTGCACGGACTTGTCTCTGATAGTGAGATCTATAATCTTTTTGTTGAGTTAAAACTTCAACCGCAGTTAGTTGAAGAAGAACTAACTAAGATATACAAGAAATCACCGCCATCAACTGTTCCTAAACCAACCTCTCCTTCTCCGCGGGTAAAGAAAATCTTAGCTGATTCGTTGGTAGTCGCCAGAAAGCTTGGTTTTGAGTTTATTGCTCCAGAACACCTATTAATTACTTTATATGAAGAAGGAGAAGGAGCTGGAGCCCGGGTGTTAGCTAAACTTGGTCTGAAAAAAGAAGAGTTAAACAAAAAAGTCACCGGAAAAAAAGAAGGACTAACTGAGGAAGAACAGAAAGTCCAAAAAAGGAAAAAGGCCCTTGAGGAATACACCATTGACTTAACTGCTAAAGCCTCCCAAGGTTTACTTGACCCCGTGGTTGAGCGGTCAGCGGTGATTGAACGGGTAATCCACATTCTTTCTCGAAGAACTAAAAATAATCCTTCATTAGTGGGTGAGGCCGGAGTGGGAAAGACCGCTATTGTTGAAGGCCTAGCCCAAAAGATTGTTTCCCGCGAAGTTCCTGAGCCTTTGTTAAACAAAAAAATTCTTCAACTTGATTTAATGAGTATTATTGCTGGCGCTTCTCACCGAGGTGAGTTTGAAGAAAGAATGAAGGATTTGATTGAACAGGTAAAGAACTCCCAGGGCCAGATTATTCTTTTCATTGACGAAGTTCATAACATTGTTGGTGCCGGCTCATCTGGTGAGGGGTCGCTCGATGCTTCTAATTTTTTAAAACCAGCTTTGGCGCGTGGTGAAATTCAGTTAGTGGGAGCGACGACTTTGACCGAGTATCGCAAATATATTGAGAAAGATCCAGCTTTGGAGCGCCGGTTTCAGCCGGTGTTAGTGCCTGAACCAACCGAAGAAGAAGCAATCAAGATGCTTCAGGCGATTAAAGATAAGTATGAAGCCTTTCATAAAGTCAAGATTCCTTCTGATGCAGTTGAGGCGGCAGTTAAACTGTCAAAACGCTATGTTGGTGACCGATTTTTACCAGATAAGGCCGTTGATCTGATTGATGAGGCGGCCTCGGCTGTTCGCCTACCGTTAATTTCTTTACCAGAGGAGATTAAGTCCTTAGAGATAAGAATAAGGGAACTAACTCAGGAAAAAACTGAAAGTGAGAAAAAAGGTGATAAGGTTAAAGTAAGAATCTTAAATTCAAAGATTGAAGAAATTACCTCTTCTCTTAAGGAAAAACAAGAAGAGTATAATCTGAAAAAAAGCCAGACGACTGCTTCAGTCACACCCGAGATTATCCGTGACATTATCTCCCGCTGGACCGGAATACCGGTTTCAAAAATTACTGCTAGCGAAGTAGAGAGGTTGGCTCATTTGGAGGAGATAATTCACAAAAGGCTAATCGATCAGGAGACAGCGGTTTCTTCGGTTTCGCAGGCGATTCGGCGCGGACGAGCTGGCTTAAAGTCAACCACCCGACCTATAGGTAGCTTTATTTTCTTAGGTCCAACCGGAGTTGGCAAGACAGAGTTAGCAAAAACCTTAGCTGATGTTTTATTTGGCACCGAAGAGGCTATAGTTCGTTTTGATATGACCGAGTATATGGAGCGTCATGAGGCTGCTAAACTTTTAGGGGCGCCACCGGGATATGTTGGTTATGAAGAAGGAGGAAAGTTGACCGAGTCGGTTCGTCGTCGACCTTACAGTGTTGTCCTTTTTGACGAGATAGAAAAAGCCCATCCTGATATTTTCAACATTCTTCTTCAGATTTTGGATGATGGCAGACTGACTGATAATCGCGGCCATATGATTTCGTTTAAAAATACGGTGGTGATTTGCACGTCGAATATTGGAACGAAGATGATACAAGAAGAGATGACAAAAAAAGTCAAAAGTCCCGCCTCCGCCAAGGCTTCGGCGGGCAAGCAAAAGTCAAAAGTGGATTTTCAGTCGATAAAAGAGAAAGTGATGGCGGAGTTGTTGAAGTTTTTTAAGCCGGAGCTTGTCAATCGTTTTGATGAGGTAACGGTTTTTGAGCCTTTAAAGGTTGACGATATGAAAAAAATCGTTGAGCTCCAGCTTCGAGGTGTTGGTAAACTTCTTGAAGATCAGGATATTGGTTTCAGTTACAGCCAAGAAGTAATTCAGGTGGTAGTTGAGGCAGGGTTTGATCCTCTATACGGCGCCAGACCCTTAAAAAGGGCGATTCAAAGATTGGTTGAGAACCCAGTTTCTAACTTAATTATTGCTGGAAAAATAAAACCCGGCGATCAGTTGAAAGTTAAGGTAGCTAAAGACGAATTAGTCTTTGATATTGAAAGAACAACGATGGTGACGATTGCTACTAAAAAGTATCACTGTCTCAGTTGTGGATATGATTTTAAGAATGAAGTGGTTAAAAATGTAACTGTTATCTGTCCGAAATGCCTATCAAGGAAACTAGAGGAGGTTAAATGATAAACTATCTTTTAACGCAAAATGTCAACCTCAATGGCCAAACAATCGAGGGGCCTTTGGATAAGAATATTAATAATCTTGGAGACTTAATTAGCCGGATATTAACCTTTCTTATGCCGGCGGCCGGCCTCATTCTTCTTTTTGTTTTAATTTTAGGCGGAGTTGACTTTATGATGGCTCAAGGCAATCCAGAAAAGATAAAAAGCGCCTGGGGAAAGATTACTTCAGGTTTAATTGGTTTTATTCTTCTTGTCATTTCTTACTTACTGGTGAGGTTGATAGCAAAAATATTTGGTTTAGAAAGCGGAATTTTATAGTTTTTTGTCAAAGACCAGCGTACCAATTCTTTCTCCGTGAAGAATCTTTTCTAGATTTAATTCATTAAACTCAAAGACGATAATCGGCATATGTTTTGCTTGGCAGAGGGCAAAAGCAGTATTGTCCATCACCTTAATTCCTTTTTCCAAAGCGGTTTGATAGTCGATATATTCGATTTTTTTCGCTTGAGGATATTTTTTTGGATCTTGTTCATAAACGCCGTCGATATTAGAAGCTTTCAAAAGAACGTCGCATTTCAACTCAACCGCTCGCAGAGCGGCGGCCGAGTCGGTGGTGAAGTAGGGATTTCCTGTTCCGCCGGCCAAAATCACCACTCTTTCTTTTTCAATATGGCGAAGCGCCCTCCTTCTTATAAAAAGTTCGCAAAGAGGATTAATTGGAATGGCAGACATTACCCGAGTATTATTACCTAACCGTTCGATTTCTTCTTGGAGAGCTAAACCGTTAATAACAGTTCCCAACATGCCGATCTGGTCGGCGACGGCGTGATCAACATGAGTTCCCTCAACATCACGGCCACGAAGGATGTTGCCAGCACCGATGACAATCGCCATTTCCACCTTGGTTTTTTCCCTGACTTTTTGAATGATCGAGGCGATTTTATTTATCTTTTCAAAGTCAACGCTGTTTTTTTCTGAACCAAAAACCTCACCGGAAAGTTTAAGAAGAACACGTTTAAAAGCAAGTTTACTTTTCATAATTTATAATAGGATAACACAATATGAAATCTGTTTCAATAAGATGCCAATCTACGAATGAATTCTAATCTACCAATATTCGTTGATTAGCATCAATTCGTAGATTTGAATCTTATTTATGATTTTAAAAAAAATTGTTTTTCATAATTTTAGAAATTTTGAAGAAAAAGCTTTTAGCTTTAATCCTTTTTTAACCTTGGTTGTTGGCGAAAACACCCGAGGTAAGACTAACTTAATTGAAGGAATCTATTTTTTGATTACCGGGACTGGTTTTCGCGAAGATAAAGAAGAAGAATTAATTACTTTTTTTAAAAACCGGTCTTTAGTAGAGGCGACTTTTCAGGCAAAAGACAGTGTTTTTGACTATCAAATAAATTTAATAAAAAGAGATAAAGAGACGGTTAAGAGGTTTTATTTAAATAAAGTTGAAAAAAAACTAAATCAATATCGTGAAGCTAATCTAAAAACGGTCCTTTTTAATCCTGAACAGATAGCTATTATTATTGGTCAACCAGCTCATCGTCGAGACTACCTAAATAAAATAATTAGCGCTTTTGATTTTGATTATAAAAAACATCTAGTTAATTTTGATAATGCTTTAAAAAAAAGAAACAAAATCTTAGAAAAAAATTATCAAAGGGAAAAACTTGAAGAAGAACTATTTTTTTGGAATCACTATCTGGAAAAAGAGGGAAGCTACTTAACCACTAAACGAAAGGATTATTTAGATTTTTTAAATTGTTACCAAACAGTCGACGGAAAGACATTTAAAGTTGACTATCTAAAAAACGAGTTTAGTCAAAAAAGACTTAAAGAAAGTTTTTCTTTAGAAAGAAAGATGAAAAGAACAGTTATTGGTCCGCAAAAAGATGACTTCCAATTATTTTTAAAAGAAAAAGACAGTTGGAGGAACATTCATCGGTTTGGTTCAAGGAGCGAGCAGCGGTTGGCGCTTCTTTGGTTAAAACTAGGAGAACTGAAGTTTTATGAGGAAAGCTTTCAGATAAAACCTTTGCTTCTTCTTGATGATATTTTTTCTGAGCTTGATAGGAAAAACCAACAGTTGATTTTTTCCTTGATAAAAAAATATCAGACAGTGGCGACGGCAACAGAGATTAACTTAGTTAATTTGGTAGAAATTCCAAAGACTTTAATTACTCTTTAATTAATCTTTCTTATCACTGCTTTAACAATCCCGTAGATGGTTAGTTCTTGTTTAGGAAAGAAAGAAGGGTATTTGGGATTGGCAGCTTGGAGGTAGAGACTTCTTTTAATCCGGTCTTTTTTTAAGATTTTTAAGGTCCACTCATTATCAATCTGTGCCAGGACAATATCGCCAGTTCTTGCTTCTTTTTTTTGTTCAATAATGACAATATCACCTTCAAAGATGCCGATTCCCATTAGAGAGTCACCGCTGACTTTAAGTAAAAAAGAGTTAATGGGATTTTCAATCAGATAGTCATCGAGGGTAAGATAACTTTTGTTTTCTTCAGCTAAAATAGGATATCCTGCCTTAACTAGACCGACCAAGGGCAAGGCAAAAAACTTAGGAGTGGGTGAGAGTTTTTTGTTTTCTTTTTTAAGAAAACCTTGCTCGACCCAGCGGTTGATTAGTTTAAAAACGGCATTTTTTGAGGCAAAGTCAAAAAGAGAAAGCATCTCGGAATAAGAGGGGAGACGGCGATGTTTTTTAAAGAATTTTTTGAGGATGTTTATTCTGTCTGTTGACATATTTATCTGCGTAGGGAACAAAAATTTTTGTTCCCTACTTAATATTCCATTATAGTAAACATTTGTTCACTGTCAAGAGGAAAAGAATGATTAAATAAACAAATAAAGAAATAAGTAAATAAATGTATCAATAAAAAAATAATTAAATAATTAAATTCATTTAATCATTCATTTGTTTATTTGATTATTGGATTATTTTGACATTTACTTCTGTAGCATTGCCTGAATGATATTTTTTGGCACTTCTTCATAGTGGGAAGGTTCCATATAGAAGATTCCTCGGCCTTCGGTAAGGGAGCGAAGAGTGGTCGCATAACCTGATAGCTCAGCTAAAGGAACATAACCTTTAATTACAACTGCTCGGGCCCGTTTTTCCGTTCCTAAAATTTTTCCTCGTTTTGAAGAGATATCGCCAATTGCCACTCCCATAAAGTCCTCCGGAACCGTCACTTCAAGCTTCATAATCGGCTCAAGAAGAGTCAGACCGGCGCGCTTAGCCGCGTCCTGAAGAGCCATACTTCCCGCAATCTTAAAAGCAATATCTGAAGAGTCAACTTCATGATAACTGCCGTCAAATAAAGTTACTTGGAGATCAACCAAAGGGAATCCCAAAAGCACCCCTTTTTCCATTGCCTCAATCACTCCTTTTTCCACCGAAGGAATAAACTCCGAGGGAATCGCGCCACCTTTAATCTTATTAACAAATCTAAAACCCTCGCCTCTCCCCAATGGCTCGATCTTTATCACGCAATGGCCATACTGTCCATGGCCGCCGGTTTGTTTAATATATTTACCCTCCACCTCATCAATATGCTTAGTGACGGTTTCTTTATAGGCGACCTGGGGTTTTCCCACATTAACATTCATTCCCATTTCTCGTTTCATCCTGTCAACCAAAATCTCAAGATGAAGTTCTCCCATCCCAGACATAATTGTCTGACCGGTTTCATGATTTATTTTGACCTTAAAAGTAGGATCTTCTTCAGAGAGTCTTTGCAAGGTGTAGGAGAGTTTTTCTTGGTCGGCCTTGGTTTTCGGCTCAATCGCCAAAGAAATAACTGGCTCAGGAAAGGTAATCTTTTCTAAGACAATCGGATGGGCAGGATCAGCTAAAGTGTCACCGGTCCGGGTTTCTTTTGGCCCAACCAAAGCCACTATTTCGCCGGCGAAAGCCTCATCGATTTCTTCTCTTTGATTGGCATGCATCAGAAGAATCCGGCTCACTCTTTCCTGTTTGTCTCTATTAATGTTGTAGATATAGCTTCCGGACTTAAGAATGCCGGAATAAATTCTTGTATATGTTAACTTACCTACATGGGGATCAAGTTGAATTTTAAAAGCCAAAGCAGCGAACTTTTCTTCCGGAGTCAGTTTTCTTCTTTCTTCTTTCCCGTTTGTTGGATGAAGACCTTTAATTTCTTTAAGGTCGGCCGGTGAGGGGAGATAGTCGACGATGGCGTCTAAAACCGGTTGGACCGCCTTATTTCGCAGTGATGTGCCGCAAAAAACTGGAATCAGTTTATAGGAAATCACCGCTTTTCTTAAGGCTTTTTTTAGTTCTTCGACTGAAATTTCTTGGCCATTAAGATATTTATCTAAAAGTTTATCGTCGGTTTCCGCTATCTGTTCAACTAACTTTGCCCGTATTTTTAAAACCTTGTCTTTTAAATCTTGAGGAATCTCAGAAGAGGTAGAGTATTCGATTCCTTGAGGATCTTTGTCCCAGACAAGAGTTTTTAAGGCTAAAATATCAATCACTCCTTTAAATTCCTGTTCTTTACCAATAGGATAGGTCATCATTACTGGATTAGCGCCTAATCTTTCTCTGATTTCTTTGACAGTCGCTTCAAAATCAGCCCCTAACTTATCCATTTTGTTAATAAAACATACTCTTGGCACTTTGTATTTATCAGCTTGACGCCAGACCGTTTCTGACTGACTTTGGACTCCTTCTTCAGCATCAAAGATAACCACTCCGCCATCTAAGACACGAAGAGATCTCTCAACTTCGGCGGTAAAGTCAACATGACCGGGAGTGTCAATAATATTAATTCTTAATCCTTTCCAAAAAGTAGTCGTCGCCGCGGAAACAATTGTTATGCCTCTTTCTCGTTCCTGAGGCATCCAGTCCATTTGAGTAGTCCCTTCATCGATGTCACCGATTTTATAGGTTCTTCCGGTATAAAAAAGAAACCGTTCCGTGGTCGTTGTTTTCCCCGAGTCAATATGAGCAATAATTCCGACGTTGCGGATTTTGTCTAAGGGAACATTTCTATTTTTAGTGATAATACTTTGTTGAGCCATAGGTGACTACCATTTAAGGTGGGCGAAGGCGCGATTGGCTTCAGCGAGTTTTTCTGTCTGTAACTTTTTCGCCACCGCATTGCCTTGGTTTTTCGCTGCCTCTAAAATTTCCGTTAAAAGCTTTTTGTCGAAACTATGAAACTCTTTATTGCTTCTCGATTTAGCCGCCTCAATAATCCAGTTTAGAGCTAGAAACAATTTTCTTTCTCGTCTCACCTCGATTGGCACCAGATAGGAAGCTCCACCTAGTCTTCTTGGCTTTACTTCGTGGAGTGGCGAGACATTATCAATCGCCTGACGCAAAATTTTCAACGGCTCTTGACCCTGTTTTTTTATTTCTTCTAAAACCTGATAGACAATTCCTTCGGCGACTGATTTTTTGCCATCAATCATAAGATAATTAATAAGCTTTGATACTTCAAGGCTTTGATACAACTGATCTGGCTTGTTTTTTATTTTTTTATAAGAATGTCGTGGCATATTGTAATCTTACGGAATTACGAATTCTTTACGTATTTACGAATTCGTATATTCGTAAATATTAGTAATTTCGTAGGAAATTTATCATGTTATTTTTGCTTTAACAAATTTTGCTCCGTATTTGCTTCTGGATGATTTTCTATCCTCAACTCCGGTGGTGTCAAACTTTCCTCGGACGATATGGTATTTAACTCCTGGCAAGTCCTTAACCCGTCCCCCTCTGACTAAGACGATAGAGTGCTCGGCTAAGTTATGACCAACTCCCTGAATATAAGCCGTCACCTCCATTTTATTAGACAGTCTGACTCTGGCGACCTTTCTTAAAGCTGAGTTTGGTTTTTTTGGAGTCATCGTCCGGACAATGGTGCAGACGCCTCTTTTAAAAGGATTATTAACCCCAACATACCTTCTTTTTAGAGAGTTGAAATCGCTTTTTAAAGCAATTGATTTGGATTTTTTATTTCTTTTCTTTCTCCCCTTTTTCACTAATTGGTTGATTGTTGGCATATTTACTTAAAAACTTACCATAATATTTTTCAATTAACTCACGGGTGACGGGAATTAATCTGCCAATTATAACATTTTCTTTAAGACCCAACAAGTAATCGACATTACCCTTAATAGCGGCGCTACTTAAAACACCGGTTGTTTGTTCAAAGGAGGCGGCTGACAGCCAGGAGTCAGTATAGATAGCGGCTCTAGTGATTCCTAAAATAGAAATTTTTCCGGTGGCTGGTTTCTCTCCTTTTGCTAAAGCTCGTTTATTCTCTTCTTCAAAACGAATTTTTGAGACCACTTCGTCTTTAATAAGAGGAGTATCACCTTCGTCTTCGATAATGACTTTATCACTCATCTTTCTAATAACAACCTCAAAGTGTTTATCATGAATGGTGATCCCTTGCGATTCATAGACTTTTTGGATTTCGTCCAAAAGATAGATCTGGGCCGCTCTTAATCCTTTTATCGTTAAGATATCGTTAACATTAAGATAACCTTCGGAAAGAGGAGTCCCTGAGGCGATTAGGTCGCCATCTTTTATTTTAAGTTTTTGGGAAGCGGGAATAACAAACTCCTGTTCTTTTACCGCTGCCTCTTTATTAGTTGAGGTAATTTTTACATTGAAGACTTCTTTTTCGGTATCTTCCTGGATGGTTACCTTGCCGCTAATTTCCGAAATCGGCGAGACAATCTTTGGTGTCCTCGTTTCAAACAACTCTTCGACACGAGGAAGACCTTGGGTGACGTCAGAGATGACAATCCCACCAAAATGTCTCACCCTCATCGTCAGCTGAGTTCCTGGTTCACCAATTGATTGAGCGGCTGTTACTCCTACCGGTACTCCGATATCAACCACTTTACCGGTGGCCAGATCGTTTCCATAACATTTTTGACAGATTCCATAAGGCGACTGACAGTAAAGAGGAGAACGGACGACGACACGGCTAATTTTATTTTTTTCAAGAAGAAAGACTTTATCTTTGTCTAAAAGCTCATTGGCTTTGATAAGCACCTGTTTATTAGGAAGGATGACATCAGAGGCAAGATAGCGGTCTTTAATTCTTTCTTTAAACTTTTCACCACGACTACCATCAACTGAAATTGATAGTCCTTTTTTAGAGCCACAGTCTTCTTCCCTGATAATCATGTCGTGGGTAACATCGACTAGTCGACGAGTTAAATAACCGGCATCAGCTGTTTTCAAAGCCGAGTCGGTCAGACCCTTCCTTGCTCCTCGAGCGGAAATGACATATTCGAAAATTGACAGTCCTTCTCTGTAGTTTGATTTGGTAGGGACCTCAATAATTTTGCCTAATGGATCAACCACCAATCCTTTAATGGCGGAAAGTTGCTTAAGTTGCTCTCGAGAAGCTCTGGCTCCTCCTGATTTAATGATAATTTTAACCGGATTTTCTTCATCTAAGGCGGCCCAAGTCTTATCAGCTAGTTTTTCCGTTGCTTCAATCCAGATTTTATTAGAGTAACGTTTTTTTTCTTCATAAGATAAAAGTCCTTGCTCGTAATTTTTTCTAATTTTATTAATCTCTTTTTCTGTCTCTCTAAGAAGCGACTGCTTTTCTTCAATGATTTTACAATCAAATATGGAAACCGATAGTCCACCGGAAACCGTCGCCGCCCAGAAACCAATTTCTTTCAGCCGATCAATTAATTGGCCGACTTTTTGTTTATCAAAAATCTTCATTGCCGCCACGACAATATTTTTCAGATCGCTGGCTTTAATATCTTGATTAATATATCTTAATTCCTCAGGTAACGTTTCATTAAAGATAACCCTCCCTACTGAAGTTTTTATCACTTGATTTTTTGTTTTAAGTATTATTGGTTCCCTTAAGCTTATTTTTTTTAAGAGATAGGCGTTACTGGCAAGCTCTTCATTAGCAAAGATCTTTAACTGAGTCTCTTTTCTATCAGTAAAGTTATTATCAAGAGTCGTTAAATAGTAGCAGCCAAGAGCCATCTCTTTATTAGGAAGAACAATCGGAGATCCGTCAGCTGGTTTTAACAGGTTATGGTAAGGAAGCATTCGTTCTTTCACTTCAGTGATCGCTTGGTTTGATAGCGGTAGGAAAACACCCATGGCGTCGCCGTCAAAGTCAGCATTATAACCGGCGCAGACGGTCGGGTGAAGTTTAATAGCATAACTATCGGTTAAGACAGGATAAAAACCTAAGATGGAAAGCTTATGAAGAGTGGGTGCTCGGTTTAGTAATACCGGATGGTCTTTGGTAATTTCCTCAAGAATGTCGTAGACGACCGGCTCCTTTTTTTCCAAGAAATTCTTCGCACTTTTAATATTCGGAGCCAAGCCACGGATAATTATTTCATGAAGAAGGAATGGTTTAAAAAGCTCGAGAGCCATTTCTTTAGGAATACCAACCTGATCCAACCTTAACTCTGGTCCGACGATTATTGTTGAGCGGCCTGAGTAGTCAACCCTTTTTCCCAAGAGATTTTGACGGAAACGACCCTGTTTTCCTCTTAAGATGTCAGAAAGTGACTTTTGAATTTTTGAAGCGGCTCCGCCAGTTCTTGCTCTTCCTCTTGATTTTTGCAGGTCAATAAGAGAGTCAACTGCTTCTTGAAGCATCCTTTTTTCGTTGCGAAGAATAATTTCTGGCGCTCCCAAGTCAATCAATTGTTTAAGACGATTATTTCTATTAATTACCCTTCGATAAAAGTCATTTAGATCTGAAGTGGCAAACTTTCCTCCTGGTAGTTGGACGACTGGCCGAAGATCAGGAGGAATCACCGGTAGGACGGTTAAGATCATCCATTTAGGATCGATTTTCGCCTTAATAAAGGCTTCAAGAGTGCGGGCTTTTTTTAAGAGTTTATTTCTTTTGTCTCCTTTAGCCTCACTTAAGTTTTTTAAGGTTTCTGCATATTTTGCCTGGAGGTTGTAAGAAGAAAGAATTTCGTAAAGGACCTCACTACCCATCCCGACTGTTAAAAAACTATCAATATTTTTTTCTTTAAGATAAAGATAGTCGTCTTCTTCAATAACATCATAAGTTTTAATAGTTTTAATTAACTTTGTCAGTCTTTCAAAAAAGGCAGTTGTCTTTGCTTTCTTTTCGGCAAAATTATTCGACAAAATTTTTAGTTGTTCTCTTTCTTTAAAGTCTAGTTCTTGACGAGTGATTTCCCACTGTTCCTTATTATTAATCTTTTTTTCAAATTCCAAATACTGTTTATTAAAGTTTTCTTTAATTCCTTCTTCTTCTTTTTTATTGTCTTCTTCAATCTTTGCTATTTCTGTTTTTTTAATCTCCTCGATAGTCTTTAAGGCATCTTTTTGTTTTTCTTTGTTAACTTGTTGTACCAGATACAAAGCATAGTAAACAATTCTTTCTAAAGACTGGGGAGAGATGTCAAGAATGATGCTTAAAACCGAAGATGACCCTTTGAAATACCAGATATGAGCAATTGGCGAGGCAAGTTTGATATGACCCATCCGTTCACGGCGGACCGCTGACGTCGTAATCTCGACACCACAGCGATCGCAGACAATTCCTTTATAGCGCATTCTTTTATATTTACCACAGTAACATTCATAGTCTTTAGTCGGACCGAAAATTCTTTCGTCAAAAAGACCGTCTTTTTCGGCGCGAAATGTCCGGTAGTTAATCGTTTCGGGCTTGATTACCTCGCCATGCGACCACTTAATGATTATCTCAGGCGAGGCAAGACTGATTCTTAATCCCGAAAAGTCAACTAAATTTATATCATCCATTACTTAATATATTCAATTGATAACCCTAAAGCATTTAGTTCTTTTAGTAAAACATGAAAAGATTCAGGGACTGATGATTGAGGGATATTGACTCCTTTAATAATCGATTCAAAAGCCTTAGTTCTTCCTCTTACATCATCACTTTTTATGGTTAAAATTTCCTGGAGAGTATAAGGAACTCGGTGTGACTCAAGGGCCCAGACTTCCATCTCACCAAATCGTTGTCCGCCAAGCTGAGACTTTCCACCCAGTGGTTGTTGGGTGACAAGGGAGTATGGGCCGATACTGCGAGCATGGAATTTATCTTCTACCATATGAATTAGTTTCATAATATAGGCAGTGCCAACAAGGACTTTTCTATCATATGGGAGGCCAGTAAAACCATCGTAGAGAGTGACTTTGTTGTCAATCGGCAGGCCGATTTTTTTCAATTCAGAAACAATAAACTCTTCTTTAATCTTTTCAAAAACAGGAACGGAAATATTTGCACTAATTTTACTAGCAATTGCTCCCATTAAGCTTTCAAACAGTTGGCCGAGATTCATCCTGGAAAGGATAGAAAGAGGAGAGAGGATAACATCAACAGGAGTACCGTCTTCAAGATACGGCATATCCCAAGCTGGTAAAATTTTTGAAATAACCCCTTTATTACCATGACGTCCGGCCAGTTTATCACCAACTGAGATTTTTCTAAGTTGGGCCGTATTAACAATAATTCTTTTTAATACGCTTGGTTCAAGTTCATTAGGATCTTTTTTCCCATCGATCGTTCCAATATTGACGACATAGCCGCGTTTTCCGTAAGGCATCCTCAGTGAGGTATCTTTGATGTCTTTAGCTTTTTCGCCAAAGATGGCCCGGAGTAGTCTTTCTTCGGCCGTCAGTTCTTTTTCTCCTTTGGGAGCTACTTTACCAACAAGAATATCGCCGCCGTTAACTTCTGTTCCGAGAATAATCATTCCTTCATTGTCTAGATTTTGCAAAACTTCCTCTCTGACATTAGGAATATCACGCGTCAATTCTTCCGGACCGAGTTTAGTATCAACTAAATCAGCAATGAACTCTTCCATTGTTACCGAAGTCAAGATATCCTCTTTTACCAAACGATCGGAGATAACAAAGCCGTCCTCGTAGCCTAAGCCATTTAAAGAAGTGTAGGCAACAACAAGATTTTGTCCTAGAGCTAATCGGCCCTTATCAGTTGAAGGTCCGTCAATAATTACTTCACCTTTTTTTATCCTTTGGTTTTTTTCAACAATAGGTTTTTTGTCAAAGGCGACGTCTTTATTAGTCCTAACAAACCTTTCTAATTGATATTGATAGATTTTGCCACTTTTTCCTTTAAAAATAATTTTTTGGCCATCAACATATTTAATTAAACCATCCTCAGGAGCTTTTATCGTTCTTCCCAACGCAAGGCTGATTTTATCCTCCATTCCCGTACCAACTAAAGGCGCCTCTGGTTTTAAAAGGGGAACAGCTTGGCACTGCATATGAGTTCCCATTAAGGCTCGTGAGGCATCATCATTTTGCAAAAAAGGAATTAGAGCGGCCGAGGCACCAACCACCTGACGGGGTGAGACATCAATTAAATCAGCTTTTTCTGCCGGAATTTCAATAATCTCTCCCTGATGACGGGCGACGACTGTTTCATCAATAAAATAATCTTTTTTATCGACATTGACGTTATTAGAGGTAATAAAATATTCTTCTTCGTCATCGGCCTGAAGATAGACGATTTCATTAGATATTTTTACTTTGGTTTTTCCAGCAGATTTTATTTTTTCTAATTTTCTATAGGGAGTTTCTAAAAACCCGTACTGGTTAATTTTGGCGTATAAGGCCATATAGGTAACGACGCCGATGTTTGGTCCTTCCGGGCTTCTAATCGGGCAGATTTTTCCATATTGGGAAGAGGAGATGTCACGGATAGAAAAGGAAGCCCTTTCTTTCTCAATGCCGCCAGGGCCACCGACAGTTACCCTTCTTAGATTATCCAGTTCTGCTAAAGGATTAGTTTGATCGACGATGGTTGACAGTTGGCTGGTGCGGTAAAAAGAATTAATGGCAACGATTAACGGTTTAGAGTTGACCACTTGGGAAGGAACAGCATTGGTTTCTCCAGCGATTAGACTCATTCTTTCTTTGATTTCTCGGTTAACGCGGACCATCCCCACCCTTATTCCATACATCCCGACCAGTTCACCGACGGTTCGTAACCGACGATTTCCTAAATGATCGATATTGTCAAATGTTCCTTGATTATTAGTGAGATTAATTAGATATTTAATAGTTTCAGTAATGTCAATTTTTTTTAGGAGATGATTTTCTTTACTGATCTCAAGACTAAGTCTAAGTTTTTTATTAATTTTATATCGGCCAACATCAGCCAATGAATATCTTTTTTGATTAAAAAAAAGATTATTAATCGTTTCGTAAGCATTGTCTAAGATTAATGGCTCTCCTGGTCGGACCTTTCGATAAATCTCCAAAACCGCCTCGTCTTTATTCTTTGTCTGATCCTTTTTTAGAGTTGGCAGTAAGTACTTTTCTTGTAGACCCTTATCCAGAGAATTAAAGGAAGACAAGATTTGATTATCATTTTCTCCATCATAAGCTTTGATAAAAACCGTCGCCAAAAACTTCCTTTTTTTATTAACCTTCATCTCGATAAGATTATTTTTATTAATGGTGATGTCGAGCCAGGCGCCAATATAAGGTCTAACTTCAGCGTTATATAGGGTCAGACCGGTTGTTTTATCTATCTCAGCGGTGAAGTAGACTCCTGGAGATCTAACCAATTGATTGATGATGGCTCTTTCGATACCATTGATGATAAAGGTTCCTCTTTCGGTCATTTTGGGGAGATTAAAAAAATAAACGTCTTGTTTTCTTTCTACCCCGGTTTTTTTATTTAAAAGCCTAAACTTTAAATAGACCGGAGTATCATAAGTTAACTTTTTTTGAAGACAGAGAGCCAGTGGATAACGAGGTTTATCAAAATAAAGACCGTCGAAAAAAAGAGTAAATTTTTTTCCTGTATAGTCATCTATAGGAAAAAATTCATTAAGAATTTCTTTTAAATCTTTTTCAATAAATTTCTTCCATGATTTTTTTTGGACTTCGATTAAGTCAAAGTCTTTTATCAAAGGATCCCCTTTCCCGAGGAAGATGTTTTTCTGGGGTTTAGTCTTTATTTTATCGAGTTTACTCATCGGTTGAGAGGCAAAAAATAGGTTTTGTTAATAAGAAAAACCTCCTCTCATAACAAGAGGAGATTGAAAAAAACTAATACATCATACACGAACTAGTGAAAAAAGTCAACTGGATTTAGACTCTTTAATAAAGTATCTCTTACTTTTTTCATGAGGTGAAGAAAAACTGCTGATTTTATTTAAGATGGAAAAAATCGTTCCCAATTTTTTTTTGTTGACTTTTTTTGATTTGAGAGAGATATTATCATTCTCATCCAAGATATCATCGGTTTTTATGATTAACTTTCTTATTGTTCGAAGAACGGCGATTAGTTGGATGCCAACAAAGACGATAATAATCGTGGTAATAACGATAGCGGCTGAAAGTAATAATTGAGTATTATCCATTTCTATAACTCATCGTTTCTAATTTTTTCAGCAACAAGATTATTCGCCCTTAATAGTTCGTCATAGGAAGTGCCCGCGTCAACCCACCAGTCAAGAAGATGACATTTTAGTGTTCCCTCTTTTAGATAGAGATTGTTTAAGTCGGTCACTTCCAGCTCTCCACGGGTTGAGGGTTTTAACTTTTTTATAAGGTCAAAAACCCGATTATCATACATATAGATGCCAACTTGGGCGATATTAGATTTAGGATGGTCTGGTTTTTCTTCAATAGAAAGAACTTCATTTTTATTATTAAGTTCAATGACGCCGTATTGTTTAGCCGTATCAGACATCTTTACACCATAAACAATTGCTCCTTTTTCCTGTTTTTCAAACTCTTTTATCATTGGTTTAAGATTGTGACTAAAAATGTTATCACCCAATATCACTAAGACTTTTTCATTTTCAGCGAAATCTTCGGCCAGTCCAATAGCATTAGCTATCCCTCCTTTAGGATTATTTTGGATAGAGTAATAGAAATGTAAGCCAAATTCTGAGCCGTCTTTTAAGAGATTGGCAAAGTCACCGGCATGGTCAGGAGAAGTAGAGATTAAAACTTCCTTTATTCCCGCTTTTACCATTGATTTAATCGGGTAATAGATCATCGGTTGGTTGTATATTGGGAGAAGATGTTTATTGGTCACCCAGGTTAGTGGTCGAAGTCTTGTTGCTAGTCCACCAGCCAAAATAATTCCTTTCATAAGCTTCTAAGGCAGGATCAATATTTTTAATAAAAATAAAATCGTAAAACCAATTAGGATATATTCTACCACATTTTTTAGATGGAGCGTTTCCTCAACGATATGATGATAGATACCCCAGATAATATAAAAACAGACAAAGGATAAAATAATAATAAATTCCCACATTCGTTCACCTTTAAAGGCATTGAGAATTATGAGAAAGAAAATCCCAACAGTTATAAATATTAAATAGTCAACTAAATGCTTTTTGAGCTCTTTTTTGAGATTTTTAACCAAATGGTTCATATATTTTAAAGAATTGCTCCTTTAGCGGCGGTCACTAAAGTGGCAACGATAAAAATAATGAACAAAAAATGAGCCAGGTTCTTTCCACTGACTCTGATAATATTTAACTTCGAAACAAAATAAAAGTCGAGGATTAAGGTGATTAAGAGGAAGGCTAAGAAAACAAAATTAATACGATAAGGTATGTTAACTATCTTCTTTTCTGCTGGTAGCTGCTCTTTAGCTAGCACTTGAGGAACCGCCGGTTGATTTTCAACAGCTAATGGTGAAGAGAGAGGTTTGCCGAACATCTGGACAACCAGAGTGGTTTGCTCGCCGTTTAAGATTCCATTAACGACAGCAAAGCCGACCTGACTATAGTCTTTCTTTAAAATATTTTCCCGATGGGTGGGCGAGTTCATCCAGGCGGAAACGACGCCGTCACTGAATAAAAAGTTTTTTGCTAGGTTTTCACCGGCGTATTCATATTTATAACCAGAGTTTAGGATGAAATCCCAGGGAGTTTTGCCATCAGGAGCATAGTGAGACCAGTAGTTTTTCTGAAACATATCCTGGGCTTTTTGAGCAGCTGCTTGAGCTAGTTCTTGGTTATAACTTAAAAGAGGAAGGTTACTTTTTTCTCTCTCCTGATTAGTTAATTGATAAAGTTTATCAACAGAAATATCAGTGGCAAAACCTAGAACATTAAAACCAGTTGATTTGAGAAAAATACTTAAGCAAAAAGCAATCACTAAATAAACCATTAAGAAATCAGGATGAAGCGAGCGCGCTTGATAGTTATTGGTTTCATGGGGAAGAAAGTAATGACGGAAGAAACTTCTTATTTTTTCCATATATAGATTTCATTTTAAATAAAATTGATAGAAGAGTCAAAAGTGAATAGGAGAAAGAGATGAATAAAAGATAGTTGATTGATCTGTTATTAAGGGTTTTTGAAAAAATATTTTCTGTTGATGCGCCAAGGACTTGATCATTTTTGCTGTCTAATTGATTAATCGATTGAACAGAGTTTGGTGAAATAATTTTAAAAGGAGAGGGAGTTAATAGTTTTAAAGTCGGAGTCGGTTTTGGGGTTAGGGTAATAGTCGGAGTAGGATTAAGGCAGTTGTTATTGGCGGCTTCATAAGAAGGTTCTTGGAGGCAAAAATCATCCTTGTCAAAACTAACTCTTCCCCAGGTTTTTCCCTGAGTTGATGAACTATATTCGAAACTGTCTTTCAAATTTTTATCAAAATCTAACAACCTGACACTGTCTCCGTCGTTATTAAACATTGAGGAGGAAAGATTAAAAGCTCGATAACTTTTGGCTGGAATTTCTAATGAGAAAGATTTTGGCGACGAGCCAGCGTTTTCGATATCATCGAAGTACCAGTTAGTTAAAGAAGCTAAAAAATCATTATCATTATAAATCTCAACCCATTCTTTATTGCCTGTTTCAGGATCAATCATCACCTCGGAGATAAAAATATTGTCGTAAGACTGAGGAATTGGGGTTGGTGTTTGAGTTTCTGTAGGGGACGGATTTATCCGTCCCGATGTTTCTGGCGTTAATGTCGGTTCGAGTGTCGGGGTTAAGGTTGGCGTTAAAATTATGCAGGCAGGATAATTACTGGCGTTTTTGGTAATAATATTTGAGCTAAACCAATCACCAATTCCGTCAGGGCAACGGCTATAACTTTTCGTCGAGTCGAAACTTCCGCTATAGCTGGCGACTTCCAAAGTTTCATTAAGATTATTTTTAAGAAAAACTGTATCGCCGTTATTATTTAAAATCGATGATGAAGTAGCGATAATAAATCCTAAAGGTTGAGCGCTGTCAGTAGCCAGCTTAATTTTATTATTGGCTAAATCGATTAGATAATAATTAGTTATGTCCAACGAAGTATTTTCATCGTTGTAAAGTTCAATCCATTCGGAGTCTCCAGTTTGCGGCGCAGGATAGATTTCGTTAAGGTGAATCGCTGCGAAAACTTTTGTAGTATTTAAAACAATATAGCAATATAACAATATAACAATGAAAAATAAATTTCTCATAACTCAAAAATAAAAGAAATTTATTTTTTTGTCAACGGACTATAGTCTACAACCCTATTTAAACGTCGCAGCAGAACAGATATTTCCGTAATGAGAGCTGAATTTTAGATCAGGACCGAAAACTGGGTCGTGCATAATATAGTCATCATCGTCTTTTTTGGTTAAGACAACAAAATGACTACCACCGTAACTACCGCAGTTTCCAACACCAACAATGACATAATTTCCACTATTCAGTTCCTGATCAATATTTACTCCTCCCGCGTAACTTCTTCCTGCCACTCCTTCCCAAGGAAGTTTCATATAAGCAGTAGAGCCAAAAAATCTATTAACATCTGAAGCAATGTCAGCGGGAGTGACATTGGCGCCGTACTTTTTTGCCACCATAGCCACTGAGGTTAATAGACATCCTACATCCAAGATATTTTCTGAGGAGTAACCGATGGTTCGGTTGGCCCAGCGTTCATCTCTTTGAGAATAGTAGTTGCCATCGGAGCCAGTCCCAAATTGATTGGCGCTAATAATTCCCGCGCCGGCACTGGTAACAAATGACTTAAAACCAGCTAACTGGGCCTGGGCTTGAGCAAGGAGTCTTTGATAGTTAGCCTCGTCGTTTTGAGTATCGGCTAATAGTTTTTGTTTTTGGACTTTTTGGCTATTAAGAGATTGTTTCTGACTATTTAAGGTTTGGGTTAATTGGTTAAGCTCTACTTTTTTCTCTTCTCTTAATTTTTTTTGCTCTTCGTAGTTGGACTTAGCTTCTTGAACTTGAAGTAATAATTTTTGATTGTTATCTCTGGCGGTTTTCACATATTTTATTTTTGTCAAAAGCTCATTGGCATTTTGACTGTCAAAAAGAAGACTGAAAAGAGAAATAGTTCTTTGTTTATAACCTTCGACAATTTTTTGGATAAGAAGTTTTGATAAAGTATTTAATGATTCATCCAAACCCTCTATCCTTGTTCCTAAAATATCAATCTCTTTTTGCGTCGAGGTTATTTTTTGCTCGGTACTTTCTATCTGTAAGGTGGTTAGATAGATTTGCGTATCCATATATTGAATCTGTTGTGATAGAGTATTTTTTTGTTGACGGAGTTGTGAGAGTTTTGCTTGATATTCAGTAATTTTTTTTTGTAGTTCAGATACTTGGGAACTATCTTGAGCGAAAACAGAGCCAACAATATAACAATTTAGCAATATAACAATAAAAATAAGGAATTTCTTAAGATTCATACTCTTATTATACCTTCAAGTATTTTCGCGTCGCAAGAAGAGAGGAAAAGATAGAAATGAGAATGCCAAAAAGAGACGATAACATAAAAACAACCACTAAAAAAAGAAAATTAATTGGCCAGACATTTAGACTAAAGTTAGAGATCTTGATCTCCAAAACAGGAATTCCTTTAAGATAAGAAGAAAGAAAAGGATTAAGATAAAAAATTATTAACATAAGAATAATAAAAGATAAAAATGAAGCAACCAAGCCGAGGAAGAGACTTTCCTGTAAAAAAGGTTTACGGATATAAGAATTGGAGGCGCCAATTAAGCGCATTAACTCTATCTCATCTTTTTTTAAAGCGATTTTAAAAAGAGTGGTTGTCGTCAAGACAACCATTGACATTAAAAGAAGATAGACAAAGGAGAGAAGGCTTAACTTTCTCAAAACATTAGTCAGGTTTAACAATCGATCAACAATATCTTTCTGAAACTGAACCTCATCGACACCTCCCTGTTTTTTCAAAAACTCAGCGATTTCTGGTAGATAGACCGGTTTTTTTGCATATATCTCAAGAGAGGAAGGAAGAATATCAGCGGAGACCATTTCCAAAAGTAGCGGATCGTTTTTATTAATATTTTTATAGATATTAAAGGCTTCTTGTTGAGAGATATATTTTATTGAGATGACCTTCCCTGAGTTATTAAGTTCATCTCTAATTTTAAAAATTTCTTTCTCTGGCGTCGAGGTTTGAAAATAGACAGTTACCTGAGGCCGACTTTCTAGATATCCTAAAACTCCATGAAGAAAGGTTAAAGAAACAAAAAGAATCATCGATAAAAAAAGGCTGAGAAAAAGCACTAAAAAAGCGGTTAATGTCTGGTAAGGCGCCCTTTTTATGGAAGTAATTATCTCTTTCATATTTCGTATCCTCCCTTTCTTTGGTCTTTAATAATTTTACCTTCTTTTAAAGCAATCACTCTTTTTTTAAAGCTATTGACAATATCGGTGTTGTGAGTGGCGATAATAATCGTTCTTTGACCTTCAAGTTTTTTAAAAATTCTCATAATCTCCCAGGCGGTTTTTGGATCAAGATTACCGGTTGGTTCATCGGCTAAAATAATCTTTCGTTCACCAACGACGGCTCTAGCGATGGCGACCCGCTGTAGTTCTCCGGCAGAGAGCTGGATTGGGAAAACCCCTTCTTTTTTGGAAAGACCGACCAGTTGCAGTGCTTCTTTTACTTTTGATTTTATTTCTAGCAAAGACGAGTTGATTACTTTTAATCCTAGAGCGATATTTTCGAAAACATTTTTGTCGTTAAGAATTTTAAAATCTTGAAAAACAACGCCAATATTTCTTCGGAGAATAGTCGTTTGAGAAAAATCTTTGCTGGTAATGTCAAAGTCATCAATGATAATTGAGCCAGAAGAGGGGAGAAGTTCCCGTAAGATAAGTTTAATGATGGTAGTTTTTCCAGCGCCAGATGGACCAACTAAAAAAAGAAATTCGTTATCGGTAATTTCAAAAGAAACATTCTCGACAGCAACGGTTCCCAGAGGAAATTTTTTGGAAACTTGGTCAAAAATAATCATAGTTTATAAAGTTTGTAAGGTTTATAAAGTTCATAAAGTGTTTTTTCTTTATAAACTTTAAGAACTTTATGGACTTTATGAACTATTTTAGTATTTCCACCAGTCCAACGTCCATTAACCAACCAGCCTTTTCACCTTGAAAAGTCTGACCCCAGACGCGGACTTTTTTGCCAACGAATTTAGAAAGATCAACCGCAGTTGAAGTCAGGTAGACATTTTGAGATTCTCCTCCTGGACGCTCCAGATGAAAGCTGCCTTCACCATCAATACCCCCTTCTTTTAGTGTCCCTTCCGCCTGATCAGGAAAAGTTTTTTTGTCAGCAATACCGGCCATTTTTTCTTTACTAGTGGTCGTCGTTGTTGTCGAGCTAGTTTTTGAAAGTTTTGAAGGAATAAAACCAAGAGCGATTCCGAGAATAACGGCGATAGCGACGATAAGAAAGAAATTTAGATAAGGCATTCCGCCTGGCTCTTTTTTCTCTTCAATCTGATGAATGAGATTATTATTAATGTTTTCCATATAGAAATAGGATAGCAATAAGAGAAACAAAATTCAATGATTAAATAAACAAATAATCAAATAAGTAAATAAATGTGAAAAATATTTTAATGATTTAAATCATTAAAATACATTCAATCATTTATTTGTTTATTTCTTTATTTTATTATTTGGACATTTTTAAGAATGCTTCGATAAATCCATCAATTTCTCCATCAAGAACTTTATCAGTATTCCTTTCTTCATAACCAGTTCTTAAATCTTTTACTAGTTTATAAGGATGAAGAACATAGCTTCTAATCTGGCGGCCCCAAGAGGCGATTGTTTCCGTTTTAAAACCTTTAATAGTTTTGGCTTTTTTTTCCTCTTCTATCTGCCAAAGTTTCGCTCGAAGGATTTTTAAAGCACTGTCTCGATTGGCTCCTTGATAACGTTCTGCCTGGCAGGAAACGACGATTTTAGATGGTTTATGAGTTAATCTTACCGCGGTGGCGACTTTATTAACATTCTGGCCACCTTTTCCACCTGAGCGGTAGAACTGCCATTCAATATCCTCTTCTTTGACCTCGATCTCTTTATCCTCGATCATCGGTAAAACCTCAACTAAAGCAAAAGAAGTCTGTCTTAGTTTATCAGCGTTAAAAGGCGATTGACGGACCAGTCGATGGACGCCGGCTTCACATTTTAAATAGCCGTAAGCAAAAGGACCGGAGACATTTAAAGTGGTGCTTTTTATTCCTGCTTCTTCGCCTGGGACACGGTCGACCTCCTCAAAAGAAAACCCCTTTTTTTGAAAGTATCTGGTGTACATCCGAAAAAGCATTGCGGTCCAGTCCATGGCTTCGGTACCACCTTGGCCGGCGTGGATGGAAAAAATGGCGTCTCCTTGGTCATGGTGTCCGGATAAAAATAAAATGATTTCGTATTGATTAATTAACTTTTTTGCTTCTTCAAGTTGATTTTCTTCTAATAGGATTTGCATCATTTCAATATCTTCCACTTCTTTTTTTAAATCATTGATTTTTTTCATTATTTTCGAGGCGTTTTGCGAGTCAGACCAAAAGTCAGAAGCGATCGATTGTTTTTCCAAATCGGAAATTCCCCCTTTTTTACTGGGTAAATCAGCCTTGATAAGAATACTATTTAGTTTTTTCCTTAGTTCCTCTTTTTCCATAACAATTTATGTTTTTATTATATAAAATAAATCCTAATATGGATTACCATCCATACTCTTCAACGCCGGCGACCGAAGGTACTCAGTCGCGATGAGATCAGAAGATTATAAAAAAATAGTCAGTCCAAAAGTAACGAGTATTACTTAAAATCACTACAATGTTTTAAAACATTGTAGTGGTTATAAAAATTTGAAATAGGGTATCAATGGGTTTTATTTTATTTAGATACCAGGTTTGATACAAACTCCAAGAACGAGTTGTATGTTCCAACAATCGACCCTAATATTTTATCTAAGGTTGTTGGTGGGTTAGTTGTTACACCTGGCTGAGAGGGTTGATTTATTTCTGCAGTCTGACTTTCCCCGGGAGTGATAGTTATAGTGGGAGGTGGAGAATTTGAGGGCGGAGTGATTTCCAAGTGTAACGTTCCGATTACCAGTGTAGCTGGTGTCTCGGTTGGAGGTTGAGTTGGCGACGAGGGGTTGAGTGAGGGAGATAGAGTGGTAGTAATAGTTTCCGGAGGGGATAATACTGACGTTGGTGAGGGTGAGGGCGAAGTCCGCGGTCGGCAGGAGTCGTCGATGACGTACTGATGTTCAGGTCCGCCTTCGTTTAAAGGAATACAGTCGCCGGGAAAAGGGTTTCTTTCCGAGCATAAACCGTCCCAGATTTGAGGATTTCTTACCCAAACCTCTGCGCCGCCAGTTCCCTTCCTGCAGACAGCGGAGCACTGGGCGGTAGCCGAGGCGCCTTCAGAAAGACAGGTGCTGTGAAAGCGGTAACAGTAGGGTGAGTTATTTTGAGTACTATAACCAAAAACCGGGGCATCTTGTTCAACACATGATGGCAGAGGGTTAGTAGGACTGAGTAGTTTCATTATTTCCAAACGGGCCGGCTTGCTGACGAGAATCGGAGTCAAGCTGGGCTCCGGCTGGTCAACATAGATGATGCCCAGTCCGTCGGGATTGCTGTACGAAGGGTGGGCGGGATCGGTACCACAGGCGTCGCCATTTTTATAATAAAGACCCCGCCACTGCCAGATGTTAAAACCAAGTTTTTGGGTGAGGAACTGCTGTATGCCGGTTGTTAAAACCCGGGCTTGGTTTTCCCGCGAACTGTTATTATTGCAGGGAAAAGCACCAAACTCGCCAACAATTATTGGCGTAAACGGAAAGAGTTTTTTAATATTTTCCACCCGGTCATTGATTACTTGCCTGATTTCTTCATCGCTTTTCTCTTCCTGACCATAGAGAGCAAAAGAATAAAAGTCATAAGAGAGAGGCAGTTGCACCGATGCCTCGGAGGCGGAAAGGCCCGAAGACAGCCCGGTGTCTTCGTGGTAGCCGATTTTAAATTTCTGCCGCAGGGCTGGGTCCAGTCGCTGGGGTAGACTGCCGAGGGTCGGCCGGAGCAGGGAGGTAATTAATTGGCCGTCTTTTGGATCCCAGCGGTTTAAGCCGCAGGGTTCGGCGCCTTCGCTAAAGAAAAGAACATAAACCATATCCGAGTACGGCTCAATCCGTTTTAAAAACTCCCGGACATAATTCTCAAAAGCCTGATACATAGTGAGGTCAACGGTCCAGCGGCAGGCATCAACACCCTCCGGCGCCGGGCCAACATAGTTTAGCGGCAGAATGGCTTTCATATTATTCTGGCGCAGGAGGTCTAGTATCTTAGTTAGTTCGGTAAACTTGGCCTCATTGTAAACCGGCGGATTGGTTAGGGGCTTAGGGTTAAAATCTTTCCAGCCGCTGACCAGCCAAACAGCATTAAAGCCGGTGGTTTGGATATCAGGCAGGGACTTTTTCAGATTATCGTAGGTAGGCGGCTCGAGGTAAGAAATATATGTCACGCCTCTTATGCCGGCCAACTCTTCGGCCAAACCGGCTTTATTCCAACCCGCACCAAATAACCTCATAAAGTTAAAGATAAAGGCGGCCATCTGCTCGCGGGTGACGTTGTCCCGGGGCGAGAAAGTCGTGTTAGAAGTGCCGGCGGTGATTTTCAGATTGTAAGCCATTCTGATGCGTTTGGCCGCCCAAGCCAAATCTGGGTCATTAATATCAGTGAAAGGAACATCGCTTTGAGGCGGTTCAGTGCCGGTGATTGCCTGGTAAAGGTTCATGAAAAAGGTGACCATCTGGGCCCGGTTGACCGGATCATTAGGCGAGAAGGTGGTGGCCGAGGTGCCGGCGGTGATTTTCAGGCCGTAGATTTTGGCAACAATATCCTGTTTTTCCTGCGCTAGGCTGGTGATATCAGTAAAAGGCGTTGGGACAACCTCAGCATCTTTTTTAGTCAGCAGTTTGTAGGTTTTGAGTAAAAATTCAGCCATATCCATCCGGGAAACGTTACCGCTCGGATTAAATTGCTCCGGCGTGGCCGGCGGCGGGACAATAATATCCAAAGGAGCAATCTGCTGAATGTACTTCCAGGACCAGGAGAGATGATCAACGTCGGTAAAAGTTTCCGCTTTGATGCCGGTGTCCAGCAGACTGCCGGGAATAATAACCGGTGTAGTTTGGGTTTCCTCAGCTTTTGATTTATAGCTGGTTTTATGATTGGCAACTTGGACTGTTATCAAAAGGATTAGTAGAGGAAGAAATAAAAAGAGTAATTTTTTTGGATTCATTTAGACACTTGTAATTTACTTAAAATCCTTGCCGATGATAAGAATCAAATCAGCCGTTGCGGTGGCGTCGAGAATAGATTCTTTAAAACTCGACAAATAATCCTTGAGGTCTATTTTCAGAGTTGATGATATCTGAGTAAATTGTTTTTTTATCTGCACCTCAGTTTTTTCGTAATTGTAGTTATTAGCATTGCCGGTAATGATCTCTCCGTAACCTTTGTCTTTCAAAATATTCTTAACATCAGCGGCTTTACCAACGGTACCCGAACCATTCAAAATCTTAATTTTTAAATCCTCCTTTTTAAAACTAGGAGTCGGGGTAGGAGTTTGGGTGGGAATCGTCGTTGGCTCTGGGCGTTTTATTGAAGGAAGCTTCAGATTAATCCTTAAATTAGAGATGACGATAAAGATTAAAAAAGAAAGCAAGAACGAGCCCAAAAACAGTAACACTGGTTTTTTTGGCAAAGTTATTCTTGGTAAAGAAAGCGATTTTTTTGAGGAGATTTTTACTCCTTCTTTTAATAAAGAGAAATCATGATTTTCTTGATGAAAGATGAAAGCGCCAAAACAGACATCAAAAGCAAGAAGAGGAAAAGGTTTTTTTCCATCAACGACTAATATTTTTAGATATTCGTTGTAAAAATTTGGGATAATTCGTTTTAAGGGATTAGTCCAGACGCCGACCGCTTTAGTAAAAGTATCCTGCCTAATCTTTTCCGAAGCTTCACCAGAAAGAATAATTCGATTCAATTTGATTTTATTCTCAGCCATATTTTCCGTTTCTTCTTTAAGGATTTCTTCTAGTTTTTCTTCTTTTTTAACTTCCAATATTAACTTTTTTTCTTGTAATAGGCCAAAAGTATCAAAAACATAGCCCGACAGTTGACTTTTTTCATAACTTCCATAAAGGATGGTCTCTCTTTTTTCTTTTCTTAAGGTTTTTTCAAACAGCTTGAAATAAGCGAGACTATCAGGAATGACAGAAGTTATTTTCAGATCAATCAAGGAAAAAGCCTGTTGATAGTCGTTGAAAACATCCTTAGATAGTCCGAAAAAACTGACGACTTTTTGTTCGTTAGCCTCTTGGACAAAGGGAGCGGTAAGACAAAGATCAGGATCGACAGGAAAACTGGCGCGGGCTTTGTCTTTGATAAAAGACGTCAAAGCAGAAGGAGCGATATCCGAAGGCACTTCGGCTCTAATAAACAAAAATGCTTCTTGAGGAAGAATCAGAAAAACTTGATTATCGATAGTTGGATTAGACGTGACAACCTCTTTGACAGCCGAAGCAAGAAGATCGATATTAATGACTTTTCCGTCTTTTAATAAATCAGCCTCGTAGGATTTTTCGCTGAAAGAAGTTTCTTGCTGGCCGATAAGGGTTTTTTTCAGGGAAATGAGTTTGATGGTATTTTTTTCGATATAAAGGTAGACCATGATTTAAATATAAAACATCAAAGATTAAATATCAAATAAATCTTTAAATTTTTTCTAAAAATTGTTTAGGGCTGATAATTTCGGTCGACTCAAATCTTTTTAATGTTAACAATTCTTTATCACCGGTCACCAAGAACTCCGCTTTTGCCTCGTAAGCTAACTCCAAAAGAAAATTGTCTTTTTTGTCTTTCAGCAGATCGATTTTCTTTTTAGGTAAATATTTATCTGACTTAGACTCAAAAACAATATCAAATGTACTCAAAAATACCGTAGAGACTTGAAATTTGTTTTTTAATTTATTAAAAATCTCCGCTTTCAGATCTGCCGAAACACACATAATTACCTTATCCCTTGACCAAAGATTAAGGACTTTTTTAGGGATGCCACCAAAAAGTAGCCCCGAAACGAAGACGTTGGTATCAATAACTATCTTAACTTTCCTCGATGAGTTCATATATCTTTTCTTCATTAAGAGTTTTCACGTTAATGCCTTTTTCCTTTAACCATTTTTTTCCTGTCTTTTTTCCTTCTTTTATCAAAAAGTTATATCTTTCATTCCATAGCTTTTCCTTTTCTTCCGCTTCCTTCAAAACCTGTTCGTAAGGATACATCACGACCGACGGTTGACTGTCCTTAACGACAACGACGGGAGTTTTTGTCCTCATGACCATCTCAATAATAGAGGAGAGATTATTCCTGACTTTAGAAACATTAATTATTTGTAACATATAATGTACATTATATATAACAATAATAACAATGTCAATCCGCGTAACTTATCTCTAGATCTTAATTCGCCACCTAAAATAATTTCAGTATTTTCATACGAAGCCGTAGGCGAAGTGGGATAGTCTACGAAATTATTCGTGATAAAATATAGATGTTATGGACAATCCGGTTGATGAGATAAAAAAAAGATTAGATATCGTTGAATTTATAGGTTCGTTTATCAGTCTAAAAAAGGCCGGTAGGAATTTCAAGGCCGTCTGCCCTTTTCATCAAGAAAAAACCCCCTCCTTTATCATCTCTCCCGAACGCCAGATCTGGCACTGTTTTGGCGCTTGTGGGGAAGGCGGCGACGTTATCCGCTTCTTAATGAAATGGGAAAACATCACCTTTATTGAAGCTTTAAGAGAACTAGCGAAAAAAACGGGAGTAACTTTAAGAAAAATCAGTTTTGATGACCGCGCCTGGAGAAAAAGAGAAAGGTTTTTTAACATGAATCTTTTAGCGACGGAATTCTTTCAGTACGTTTTAAATAAGACTAAATTTGGTAAGAAAGGATTGGAGTATCTTAAGTTAAGAGAGATTAATCCATCAATTATTAATAAGTTTCAACTTGGTTATGCTCCTTCTTCATGGAACTCTTTGAAATCGTTCTTAAAAAGAAAAAATTTTACCGAAGAGGAAACTTATGAAAATGGGTTGATCATAAAAGGAGAAAACGGTCGTTATTATGATCGGTTCCGAGGTCGTCTTATCTTTCCTCTTAAAGACGCCCGTGATAATGTAGTGGCTTTTTCTGGTCGAAGTCTTAATGAAGATGCCAAAGAGGCAAAATACATAAACAGTCCGGAAACGCCGATTTACCACAAACGGGAAACCCTTTTTGGTATTAACCTAGCTCGCGAGGCGATTAAAAAAGAAAATAACGTTTTTATCGTTGAAGGAGAGTTTGATATGATCACTCCCTATCAAAATGGTTTTAATAACTTTGTCGCCATTAAAGGCTCAGCTTTAACCTCGGAACAGTTAATGCTTCTAAAGCGTTACACCGATAGAATTACTTTATTTTTAGATGCCGATGCGGCCGGGGAAGAGGCGATAAAAAGAGGGATAGACGAGGCCGAGAGATTTGAGTTTGATATTAGAGTTACTAGTCTTGATTTTGCTAAAGATCCTGATGAGGCAATAAGACACGATTTGAAAGGGTTCAAAAAAGCCATAGAGAAACCGATGGCAATTTATGATTATTTGATTGAATTGGCAAAAAAAAGATATCCGAATGACTCAGCTTTTGATAAAAAGAAAATTGGCGATGAGATTATTCCTTATTTAGAAAAGATTACTAATCCAATTGTTCGTTCACACTATGTTAAAAAATTGGCAAAGCTACTTTCAGTGACTGAAGGAAGCATTGAAAACTTAATCATAAAATTTAAAAGAAAGAAAAAACTTCTCGCTTCTTATAAACCGGCGCTTACTCGTCAACCAAAGGAAGCGCGGGAACTAGTAATTGAGAACTATCTTTTGAGCTGTCTGTTTCAAGAAGAAGACAATAAAAAACTATTTAAAAAAATTTTTTCCATTTTAACTAACGATGACTTTTATTTACCAGCTAATCAAAAAATCATCAGACAGTATATTGATTTTAATTCTTCTAGAAAAGAAGGCATTAAAATCAACGATTTTATTTCTAGCTTAGCGGCCGAGTTAAAACCAATCTTTGATGAGATATACCTTTATGCTTCAATTGAGGAAAGGCTTAATGATGAAAGTTTAGAGAAGATAATTCATGAGATTAAGATGTTTTCTCTTAAAAGGCAGATGAAAAAAATTTTAGGAGAAGAAGAGGATAGTCAAGAAAAAAAGAAACAGCTAATTTCTCTGAATCAGGCCTTAAAAGAGGTAGAAAAAAAACTTATTTCGTTATAAAATATAATCTACTCTATATGGCTAAACATCGGTTGCCACGATCATTAAAAGAGCTCCTCAATCAAGGGAAAGAAGATGGTTTTTTAGTTCAAGACGATATCTTATTGGTCTACACTGAGCCGGAAAAGCATATTGATGAGATTGATAACTTTTTTGATGAAGCTTTGAAAAAAGGAATAGATATCTTTGAGACAGTCTCAACGAGAGAAGAGTCAGAAGCAAGGAAATCAGCAGAAGAGATAGAAAAAGAACTTGAGCAGTTAGTGGTTTTAAAACACGGCGATTCCTTGGATCCGATAAAAATGTATTTAAAAGAGATTGGAAAAACGCCACTTCTGACTTTTGAGGAAGAAATTTCCTTAGCAAAAAAATACGAAAAAGGCGACCAAAAAGCTAAGAATAAACTAACTAAAGCTAATCTTCGATTGGTTGTCTCGATTGCCAAAAAATATCTTGGTCGACGACTGTCTTTTCTCGATCTAATTCAAGAAGGGAATAAAGGCTTAATTCGTGGAGTGGAAAAGTACGACTGGAAAAGAGGTTATAAATTTTCAACATATGCCACCTGGTGGATTAGACAGGCGATTACCCGGGCGATTGCAGATCAGTCGAGGACGATTCGTATTCCTGTTCATATGGTTGACCATATTAACCGTTTTTATAAAACCCAGAGACGACTAACGCAAAAATTAGGCAGAGAACCGTCGGTTAAAGAAGTGGCCCGCGAGATGGAGATGACGACCGACGAGATTGAGAATTTAATGAAGATTTCCCAACAGCCAAGGTCGCTATCAACTCCGGTTGGCGATGATAAGGAAGCGACTCTTGAACAGTTTGTTGCTGATGTTAATCAACCAACTTTGTATGATAAAGTTTCCCGTGAGCTTTTGAAAGATGCTCTTAATCAGGTTTTAGAAACCCTATCTCCTCGTGAGAGAAAAGTTTTGATTATGAGGTTTGGGTTGGAGGATGGGAAGCCGAAGACTCTTGAGGAAGTCGGTCGCGAATTTCGCGTCACCCGGGAAAGAATTCGTCAGATTGAAGCTAAAGCGATTAGAAAGCTGAAACATCCAACAAGAGCTCGTAAATTAAAGGATTTTCTGGAATAATATTATTATGAAATCAAAAGTCACTCCGACACAAAAAGCTTTAAATCTCTGGGCAGTCATTTTGATTGTCTGGGCAGTTTATCGAAGCTATTTGAAGATGCCGGTATGGTTTGACGAATTTATTGCCAAACCAATTGTTTTTGTAGTACCAGTTTTTTATTACATTAAAAAAATTGATAAAAAGAAAATTATTGACTATTTATACTTAAAATTCGGTTTAAAAGAAATTGTTAATGATTTCTTATATAGTTTAGGAATCGGTTTAGTATTTTTTATTACCGCGATTGCCGCTTCTTATTTCCGATCGGGAAAATTTATCTTTATCGGCAAGTTGCCAACGATTACCAATATCGTCTATATAGTTATTCTTGCTTTAGCAACGGGAATTACGGAGGAGATACTGTCGCGAGGTTTTGTCTTGAGAAAACTTTATGAAGAATCGAAAAACGCTTTGTCTTCAACTTTTTATGCCAGTGTGCTTTTCTTTTTCCTCCATGTACCGATATTGTTTACCAACATGAAAATTACCGGCAATATGCTTTTGCTTTTTATGGCGACCGATATGCTTTTATCAATGGTTAACGGTTTAATATTTCTCCAGAAAAAAACCTTAGTTATTCCGATTCTTATTCATACTTTTTATAACGTTGTCATTGCTCTTACCTTTCTTTAATCAAGAAGATTGTTTCGTTTCCTACTTTAATTTCTTTTAAAGACGGTTTTTCAATGCTGGAAAAATCATCAGGGAACCCAACCACGACAGAGTTTTTTACCTCTTTTTTAGGAAGATCAAAAATAAATTTATCAAACGATTGCACTTGGCCAAAGCCATATTCATCAGGAAAAGTTAATTGGGCAGTTTTTTGATAAAGACCAGGAGGATAATTCAAATAAAAAAGAAAAAATATATAAGGTTGACCATTTTTTTTAGTGATATAAAAATGATCGAAGTTACTATAGTTTTTAGAAACATAAGAAACTAATTCTTTGTAGCCACATTGCCAAGAATGAATGACGGTCGCTCTTTTGGGATAATGGTTCAGATAGAAATCCCAGGAGTAAAAACTAAATATCAAATAAACAAATAAACAAATAAACAAATAATTCTTTTGCTTAAATAAATTTATCATCCCATACGAAGAGATGATTAAAATCGGAATAAAAATAAAAATGGTCCTCGTCACCGATAACCCTGCCCAAGACAGTGCTCCGGAAATCGGCGAGAAAAGAAGCATTAATAAAATCAGATAACGCCACTTTTCCTTATTTTTAAAAAGAAAATAAAGCCCAATAAAAAGAAAAACATATTCTATTACTGTTATTGGTGATACGCCAGCAAAACCAAAACGATAGTTTTCATCGCCATTAATGACCAGAAATTGAGGAGAGAAATATTTAAGGTATTCAAAAATTAAGTCTTTTATACCAACAGTTAATTTATTATAAATTAAACGGCTGCCACCCTCAGCTCTCAGCTCATTAATCTTCATCACGAATCCAGCGTTTTTAAAAAAGAGAAGATTCTTAATCCTGGACGGACTATTTGTTATGTCAGTAATCGCAAAAATCCCCAACACCCCCAAAACCCCTAAAATATAATAGATATTTGTTTTTTTCTTTACTATAAAGGAGATGAATAATAAGATGAAAAAACCTAACCAAAGTCTGGACGAATGATAACCGAAAAGCATAAGTAAAAAATTAAGAATGAAAAATGAAAAATTGAGGAGACTTTGTTTTTTTACAAATCTCAAAAATAAATAAAAAGTCAGAGTTAAGAAAAAAGCCGTCAGATATCCTTCATGGGCTTGGCGACCGAGGAGCTGGAGGCCAGGGGCAAAGGCAGTCAAAAAAGCGGCCACTAAACCAATTTTTGTAGAGAACAAAGATTTTTGTTCCCTACCATTAAATAATTCTATTGCCAATAGATAGATAACAATTGGAAAGAAAAAAACGAAAGGAAAGTTAACCATTCTAATTCCAAATTCATTAAGCCCAAATATTTTTATAAAAGGAACCGCCAAATAAGTTAATAAAGGAAGTTTGTAATCGCCGAAAGACTTAAATCTCAAAGGCATAAACTTACCATATTGGTCTTTTCCAGTTTTTAAGATCGAGTAGGCATCGTAACCATTGGCGGCTTCGTCAGCATTAAGGCAAGGAGGGGAAGAAGTAAGCTTGTATAGAAATAAAGATACAGAAAGGACAGAGATTAATATTAAAAGTATAATTGGGAAATATTTTTTAAACATTTTAATGACAAATTACAAATGACAAATCCACAAATGAATAACAAATGATAAATGTTTAAATATTAAAACATTGGTTATTTATTATTGAATTGTTATTTGATATTTGTCATTTGAAATTATTTAATATTTCTTTATCTCCTTTAACAAACAATTTTACAATTTTTTTTCTTTCTTTCAAAATTTGCGGGAGCCGCAGTAAAGCGTCAAAGAATCCTGGATTAAGTATATATTTTGGCAAATTAATTAGATGTTTTAATAATAATTCTTTATCAGTCAGATTTTTCCATTGAAAAATTAATTGATTACGAAAAGCAGTCCTTAAAATTCGCTTTTGATCAAAGTATTTTCCAATAGTTGATTCATGATGATGCTCGACGATAACAGAAGGATTAAATAATATTTCGTACCCCATTTTCCAGGCACGATAGGAAAGATCGATGTCTTCCCAGTAAAAAGGATTATAAAGTTCATCCAACATTCCTAGCTCAACGAATAGTTTTTTTCGGAAAATAGAGGCACCACCTTCAGACCAGAAATTAGTGAGTAGTGAGTAGTGAGTAGTGAGTAGTTGATGAGAATGTTGGATTAAACCATTTTGGAAAAAGCCGCGGTTGGCACCAACGATTTTGCCGTTTTTTTCTTTTTGGGCAAAACCGACGCTAAAAAGTTTTCGGTCTTTTTTAAAATAATCCAATGATTTTAAAAATGAATCATCTTTTAAAACTACATCAGAGTTCATTAAGAAAACATAATTCCTTGTTGCTTTTTTCACTCCCTTATTAACATTTCCGGCAAAGCCGAGATTTTTTTTGTTATTGATGATAATTGCGTTAAGATAAATCTTTTTGACTGATTTAGAAATATTTTCCAAAGGATAGTCATTCATAACAATCACTTCACAGCCGTCAAAATATTTTTTGTTTATTTGGAGATACTTGTAAAACATCTGGTAGTTCTTATAGACAGGGATAATTATTGATACAGGATGAGACATACATTTTTCTTAAAAACTTCATAATTATATTCTTTTTGAACCATATTTTTTCCTCGGTTAATAATTTTTGTTCTTAGGAGATAATCTTTTTCAACCATAAGCATTTTTTTTATTAGTTCTTTTTCATTATTAAATAAAAAACCAGTTTCTTCGTTTTTAATAATTTCTTTTGGACCACCGGCATTATAACAGAAGGTTATGCAGCCTGAAGCGATTGCCTCAAGAGGTGCAATACCGAAGTGCTCGACTTGTTCGGGATGTTTTTCCTCATCGACGCCTAGACCGGTGAAATGCCAGAAGTAAGTCGAAAGTTTATAAAGTTTGTAAAGTTCATAAAGTGGGATGTTCGGCTTGAAAATAATTGAAGGATCATCTTTAGCAACAGATTTTAAATGATAAAAATATTTTTCATCCTCTTTTTTTAAACCGCCGGCGAGTATTAATTTGTAGTCTTTAAAAGCGGGATTTGAACGTTTTAAAAGCTTAAATGTTTTAATGATTTTTTCCTGATTTTTGCTATGAAGATGAGGGAAAAACCGGCCAATGGATAGAATTATTTTTTCTTTTTTATTTTTATTTACAGTGAATAGTTTTTCATCAATATACGGAGGAATAGTAATCGGATTAATCCCCCATTTTACTAACCATTTTGTTGTATAAGGCGAGTTGCTGATGAATTTATAGTTCCAGAGTTTAACACGATTAAAAAGGTTTAAATTGTAAAGTTTTTTATCCGGCACCATAGAGAAAACGAAGTTTTTTTTAGCCAACGAAAAGAAGTAGCTACCATCGGTAACGTAAAAGAAATAATTGAGATTTCTTAGGTCACTTAAAGTCTTTTTATTAACCCACTTCGATGTATCGATACATCGAAGCGAGAAACGTTTTTTGACTTCTTGAGTTAGATTTTTTTTCCAGAAAATAATTACTTCCGCTCCTTGTTCATAAAAAACATCGATAATAGATAAAATATGTTTTTCGCCACCTCCCAAGGTATCCAAAAACGGATTATAAAGTCCGACTTTTATTCCTTTTTTCATATAAAAACAAATAAGTAATAGTTTTTGAGAAGGCCTGGTAAATCGATTCGATGACTCCCAATGTTCCGTCCAAAAATCCTAATTCCTTGAACAATCTTCTCCAAAGCTCGGCCAAATATTTACGGAAAAAGGTCGAAGTCGTTGCCGGCCGTCCTGCTTTATGCAAAAGGTCGGATTCGATATCTTCGAAGACGATGGTTTTCTCGACCATCTTATCAAGATCGCCGTGAAAATAATGGATGATTGGATTTTTAAGAAAACCGACGTTTCCTTTAATTTTTGGAGTTGAGTGGATTCTTTTCGGCCAGTCAATGAAATATTTTTTATTGATTAATCTAATTTGATAATCAGGCCACCAGCCGCCGTGTTTTAACCATTTGACTTTTCCAAACACATTCTTTCTAGGAATTTTAAAATAAGAAAATTGCTGATTACTAATTACTGATTTTATTTCTTTAGCCAATTCATTGGTTAGACGCTCATCGGCGTCTAAGATAAGAACCCAGTCTGTTTTCGCCTGTTTGATCCCAGATTCTCGGACCGTTTCGACAAAGGTAGAATTAGGATAAACCAGAATAATATTTTCTGTTAATAATTTAGCAGACCCAACACAGTCTTTGGTATTTTCATCGTCTTTAGGCGTAAAAACGACGACGGTGATATTATCCATAACAATGTCTTTATTATATAATATAAGCTAATGAAACTTCTTAAAAACCACTGGCCCTTACTGATTTTAATTCCTCTTTTTGCCTTTCTTATTTTTTTCCGAATTAACTGGTTGACGCTGGCAAATTGGGATGAAGCTTGGTATGGAGGAATCGCTAGAAACATTGCCAAAACAGGTAATTTTATGAAGATGGACTGGAATGGAAAAATTTATTACCATCATCCGCCTTTGGGTTTTATTCTAATGGCAATATCAATGAAAATTTTTGGATCTAACGAGTTTGGTGTAAGATTTCCTTCGGCCATACTTGGTGTTGGTGCGGTCATTTTGACTTACTTCATAGGAAAAAAACTATTTAAAAGCAATTTAGCCGGAATGGCGAGTTCGCTGGTTTTAGGAACTTCTGTCTGGTATCTGATTAGGACCCGCTCCGGCGATCTTGACTCGATCTTTATTTTTTTCTATCTTTTAACTATTCTTTTAAGTTTAAAAGCTAAAGATAATTTTAAGTGGTTTATTCCAACAATGATTTCGTTTGCATGTTTAATGTTGTCCAAAACTATAGTTGGGGCTTCAGCGGCTATTTTAATTCTTTTCAATAATTTTAAGCAAATAATAGACAATAAGAAAAGCTTTTTTATTGCGATATCCGGCCTAGCCATTTTCTTTTTAATTGTTACTCCTTGGTATTATGTACAGTTGACTAATTTTGAGCACTTTTTCGAAGAGCACTTTTTAGCCGTTGGTATGAGAAAAAAAACAATAGCCTCTTATTTTCATATTGAAACATACCTGCCGTTATTTTATCTTCATATGGGAATTCGCAAATGGTATTATCTTTGGTTAGCAGCTTTAGGTTTAATCATAGTAACTTTTAGATTTATTAAAAAAAACTTCCTTTTGATTTTGATTTGGAATTTAATTATTCTTTATCCATTCTTAACGACAAACGAGACCCAGATTTGGCATTTAATTCCAGTATATATGCCAATTGCCTTAATAATTGCTGGCGGATCATTTTGGGGTAAAGAGTTATTTATCAAAATCACTCGATTAAAAAAACTAGATTGGTTAGCCAATGTTTTACTCGTCTTATTTTTTCTTTTTATTTCCGCCTGGCAGATAAAAAATTTTTACAAAGAAGTCTATCCGACTTCCCATTTTGTCCCCGACGATGTTGACATATCAAAGAAGGCAGCTAAATATAATGTACCAATCTATCTTGATGATAACTTTACTCCGGTGGCAGTCTTTTATTCTGGTAAACAAATTCACCCCTTAATAGATCTCCCTGATCCCAATAAACAGATTGCTCCTTTTTTCCAAAACCAAACTGGAGATTTTGTTTTAATAACAAGAAACTACTCTTTAAAAGAGTTAGATAATAGGAACATTCCTTATAAATTACTTGAACAGAATAACTTCTTATCGATTATTAAGAAACCATAATGAATATACAAAAAGATAATAATGTCTTTATTATATAATATAAGCTAATGAAGCTTCTAAAAAAATACTGGGTTTTTGTTTTTATTTTGATTGTTACTGTCGGAATGTATCTGAGGTTTTTTAAAATAGAAAGTTTTCAAGAGTTTGGTTGGGATCAAGCGCGGGACGCCTGGAAAACAAGAGACGTTATTATGGGAAAGTTAGTCCTCAATGGGCCTAGGACGGGTATCGGCCACATGGAGCTTGGACCTTTGTGGTATTACCTCTTAGCCCCCTTTTATTATCTGACGAGGCTTGATCCAACGGCCGCCAACTACTTGAATTTTTTTGTCAACATTTTCAATTTCATAGCTATTTTTTGGGTAACAAAAAAAATCTTCAACAAAAATGCCGCTTTGTTTGTCAGTCTTTTTTACGCGATAGACGAATATTTGATTCAGATCAACCGGGTCGCCTGGAACGTTAGCCCAGTTCCCGGTGTCACGATAATTTTATTTTATGCAATCTATAAAGTTGTCTATGAGGCTAAATATAAATGGATTTTTTTGGTAAGTTTTTTGACCGGACTCTTTTTTCACCTTCATTTTTCCTTTGTTTTTCTTCCACTAATTGTTTTGTTTTCGTTTGTCTTAGTAAAAGATAGAGTTAAAACTATTTTTTATTCTTTAGCCAGTCTGCCTTTGATTTTTATCTGGTTTATTCCGACCTTTTTATACGAGTTGCAATCCAAAAACAGTAATTTAAACTCTCTTACTAATTTTTTTAAGGATTATTTAATAAAAGGATTTCACCTGAGATTTTTTTTGTATCGTTTGTACGATAGTTTTATCCAATTTCAGACAGTTTTGTCTTTACCCAAGATCAGTCGTTACCTCGTGTTGATCGTCCCTATTGTTTATATATTATTTCTAATGTTTGAAAAAGATAAAAAGCAAAAAATCCTGGGCTATTTAATGATGTTATGGTTTATTATTCCATCTTTTGTCTACTCTTTTTACGGAGGGACGACCTCAGAGTACTATATGTTGATGACGGCAGTGTTTGTTATCTATATCGTTTGGTATTTTTTCATGAAGATTATCAATCTCAAAATTAAGCCTTTAGTTTATTTATTGATTTTTCTATCGATCGCATTTATTTATTTTCAGACAAAAAGCGAATGGGTCAAAGAAGAAAAAGGCTATAGCCTTAAATATCAAAAACTGTTTGTCAAAAATAGAATAAAAGAAAGCAATAAAATCAATTTCAACGAAGGAGATATCAAAGCCTATTTATGGCAGATTTGGGTTGAGGATAAGCGACCATAGTTCAATATTTGTTCCATTTTCAAACTTGACGGTTTTGATTAACTCTGCATTATTCGGAATATTGTTTTTTCGCCACACGGCGACCCTGTCTAAGTAAAGATCTTCGTCAAAGATGTAATAACATTTATTATTATAAAAATCTCCTTTTGGATATTTTATTTTTCCCTGATCAGCATAATAAGAGAATAGATACATATAAGTATAGGGTATGACCGGAGGAGTATAAATTCTTAAACAAAAGTAGTTGTGGTTAGTATTTTTAATTAAATAATTAACTATTTTATTATCCGCTCTCAAACCGAGCAAAGGAATAGTTTTTTTGCTGGTTATATTAATGATAAAAGCGAATAGATTTATCGCGACGACGGTAATTAAAAAAAAATAACTTAATAATTTTATTTTTTTGTTAATTGTCAACAGATAAAAATTAGAAACAAGAATAAACAGAAAAATAAACTGTATGCCGTCAAGGTAATATGTCCAGAAAAAACTGTTTTTATACAAAAGAGAAAGAAGAAAAATAATTATTATCAGATCTGACAGAAAATATACGGGTAGTTTTTTTGTCTTTGGACTTTTTTTAATTAAAAAAAACGATATTAATAATAGAATCAAAAAAACGATTGAAAGAGTAATATTTTCTTTAAAAAATAATCCCTGCCAATACTGCCAGAAAGAGCGGACTCTTTCTTCTAATTCTGCGCGAAATAACAATGGATGAACATTTTTTGGACTTGAAAGATTATCAATAAAAGACCGGGTTTGGATAAAATGATTTTTTATTTCAAAAAGAATTCTTGATATTGAGGGAATAATCAAACCTGCAAAAAATAAAAGAAGGTTTTTAAATCTTTTAAACAACAGATAAACAATGGAAAAAGCAGGAATGATAAACAATCCAAAAGCCAACTCTGTTTCTAAAATAAAGCCCAATGAGATTCCTGTTAATAATAAATACCTTGGTTTTTTATTAAAAAACTCATATAAAGAATAGATAAAAACAAAAACAAAGATCGGAGCCAGAGTATTATTGCTTGCATAGAATGCTGTTTTAATAAAAAACGAAGATGTCGATGCAAGAGCCAAAAAAAATAAAGCGGTTGTCCAATTATAGTTTTTTTTTAAAAACCGGAAAAAAAAGAGAGTAATTAATAAATTAAATAAAAAAAGACTTAAATAAAAACCTTGCGGCCATCCTGAAAAAATACCATAGGGGATTAAGAGAAAGTAATACCACCAAACACCATGATAGACTCCCTGAATGCCGGACTCCGGACCGATAAATGGCAAATTTTTATCACGGACAATTTCAGAAGTTTTTAAAAAATCTCTTCCCTGATCAAAGGTATAGGGAACGGTTTGGTTGATTATCGGAGCGAGGCGAAGATAAACAAATATGAAAAGAATCAAGAGAAAAAGACCTATTTTCAGCCACTTCATAAAATAATAAATTATAATATATTAATGTCGTTTTTTTTAACTCTCTTTTCTCTCGTTGCCATTCTTTTTTATAAAGCATTTGGTATTCATTTTTTCCAGGACGACTATTTTTTTGTCAACCTCAGTCAAGCACGCAACCTAAAAGAATTCCTTCATTTCTTTTCTCCAATACGCACTTACTCTTACAAACCTTTACCGACCGAGGTTTTTTATTTTCTTCTCAAGTTCGTCAACTATAACGTTTACGTCGGCCACATAGTGGTTTTCCTGACTTATTTCTTAGGCCTTTATTTTCTGTATCAATGCATAAAGCTCTTGACGAAAAACTCGGCTTTGGCAAAATTAACGGTCTTTTTATACGCCATCAATTTTGTCCATGTTTTTCAGCTCTATTGGTTTGCCACTTTCCAGGAAATAGTTGTTTTTGCAGGATTAGCAGCCTCATTTTATTTTTATCTGCGAAGAGAAATACCATTGAGCATTATCCTTTTTATAGTGGCTCTTCTTTCAAAGGAAACGGCAATTTTATATATTATCTTTCTTGTTTTTTTCGAAATTTTTTCCAAACATTCGCGAAAGATAAGAAACAACAAAACGGTTCTAATAATCTTTGGAGTAATTTCCCTGATATTTTATTTTATTTACCACTACAGCTTGAACTACGTTACTGCTAATCCGAACAATCAAATAGTTGTTAGCAATGTCAGGTTATTACTTAATAACTCAATGTGGTATCTGCTTTGGGCAATAGGGTTGCCAAACTTTGTTCCGAATTTTTTAAAAAGCATTTTTTCACCTCCGTTGCCGATCTTCCACGAATACTGGAAGCAGTTAGATTTTAGGATATATAGTTATTTATTTATTTTATTACAGACCGTGTTTTTAACAGGAGCTGTTATTGCGATAATAAAAAGAAACGTTTCTTTAAAGTCATTATTCAAGTGGGGATTTTTTTGTCTTATCGCTTTTTATATCTTTCTTGGTCCGATTTTGTACTTTTACCATAAATGGATGATAAGATTGACCGTTCCTTTAATCTTTACCTCGCTTTTTTTCGCCTACGTGATATATAAGCTTATCAAATCAAAATCTGCTGCCAGGTATTTTGCCGTTGGTTATTTGGCGCTATATTTGCTTGTTTGTTTCTTTGGGATACGGCTCCATGAATCATCCAGCCTATATCTTTTGGAAGACAGTATCTCAAAAAAAGCTTCTGTTTATTTCAAAGAAAACAAACAGGAAATCTTAAAATATAACTCCATTTTCTTCCGCGACTTGACTCTAAAAAGAGGCGAGATATGGGGGCAGTCCATAAAACTCAAAGATTCGCTTTGGGACCAGCAGTTTCTCAACTATTATTTTCCAGGCAAGAAACTAAAGGCCTATTATAATTTCGAGACAAAAACTATTCCGAAAGATGCGTTTATCATTGATTCTTATTTACTGTTAAAATAAAAGGAGCATGATTCTCTTAGTTTTATACTTTCTTATTCTAGTGGGTTTATCTTTATACTCCTATTCTTTAATCGATCCTAACCTTACTTTTTTTAATCATCCTGCTTGGACAGCTTTTCGTAACTTAATGGTTGAGTTTGGTTATAACCGGAGGCAGGAGTCCTGGTTGGTTTATCTCTCGATAATTATCCTCCTTTTTGTTTTCAACTATGTTTTTGTTCTAAAATACAAAAAACTTCGTTTTACTCCCTTTAAAATTGCTTTAATCATTGGAATAATATTGCTTTTTTCCTACCCTTTTTTATCTCATGATTTTTTTTATTACTTATTTAACGCGAAGATTTTAACTTTTTATCACAAAAATCCCTACCAACAGATACCGGGAGATTTTTATCTTGATCCATGGCTGCGTTTTACCCAATGGACCGGAACCTCTTTTTTATATGGCCCAGTCTTTCTTTTGATTAGCGCTGTCCCATCGTTTTTGGCTGCTAATAAATTATTTCTCAGTTTCTTTTTTTTGAAAGCTGTGATGGTGATTTTCTATTTACTGGCAGTTTATTTATCAGAAAAAATAGATAAGCAGTGGGCAATAGTGTTGGCAACTAATCCCTTACTCATTATTGAAGGTTTGGTTAACGGACACAACGATTTAATCGCTCTTTCACTGGCAGTAATTGGTATATACTATATTTATAAAAAAACTAATCTCTTAGGAAAGTTATTCCTCGTTTTATCAATCGGGATTAAATACATTAGTTTCCCTTTAATATTTTTGACTTCATCTAATAAGAAAATTAACATCATAACATCAACTGTCTTTATTGGGGTATTAATTATTTTAATTATTAAGTCAGAGATACAGCCCTGGTATTTTATGTCGCTGTTAATTTTATTTCCTTATATAAAAAATCTGCTTTTACGTCTGAATCTTTTCTTCGTTGGATTACTACTCTCATACTATCCTTATGTCAGGTTCGGAGGATGGGAAAAGGTCCTTTATTGGACAACCTCCGAAAAAGTAGCCTTAAAACATAACATTATTTTAATATCCTTTATATGTACTATCTTGACAGCGATCGCGCATAGATGGTATATTAAGATTAATGTCAAAGAAAAAATCGGGAGTAAAATACGGCGAGATAGTTAAGGGAATATTCATGGCGTTAGCCGAAGCCAATGCCGCCGCCTCCTCCAGAATCCATCCTAATCTGCTTGTCATAATTGATGAGATTTATAGATATATAAGGGAAAAATCAAAAGAAATTCCAAAACAAAAAATAAGAAGAGCTATTAAAACGCTAGAAAAAAAACAAATTCTATATTTGGAGGAAAAAGACGACAAAGTTTTTGTTTATATTAAGGATAAAAAAAATCCTATTATCCAAAAATATTCCCTAAAAACGCTTCTTGATTTCAAAAGAAAAACAAAGAAATGGGATGGTAGATGGTTTTTAGTTATCTTTGATGTTCCCGAAGAGCAAAAAAATAAACGAGATTACATACGAAGATTTTTGACTGATTTAGGATTTTACCCCTATCAAAAAAGTGTCTATCTTTTTCCTTATGAGTGCGAAAAAGAAATAAAACTCATTAAAAAGATCGCTGAAGGAAATAGATATATGAAATACATCATAGCAGAAAAGATAGAGGACGAAGATCACATAAAAACTTTCTTTAAGCTTTAGTTATACCATCTACAACGCTATCACGCATAGATGGTATTAAAATCTAAAAAAAATCTAAAATTTGAGATTGATTTACTTAAAAAAATTACAATCAATACTTTTCGCGTAGACGTCTTTGATATCATAAATAAAAGCTAGCGTGTCAACATGATTCTCTGACCAGATAATTTTTTTAGCTTTTTTAACTTTACCAACCTTAACAAAATCTTCATTGATTATATACAAAATTTGGTTATTATTATTTTTTGTTTGACAATATATTGCTTCAATACTTCTTTCAGTAATGTGGAGATTGTTTAAGTCAGTAGCATGGATAAAACCAATAGCGTCGGGATTTTTACGGACAACTGTTTTCTGAAATATTTCCGGATCGACTTTATTTACATAAGCAAATAAAATTGGAGCTTCGGTAATAGATCTGATATATATATCAGTTTTTTTATCGAATCGTCCTAGATAAGTCATAAGTTTAGGAACATAAGTTTCATAAGCTATCTCATATTTTTGGACATGAATAGTTAGAAGGTTTATCATAAAAAATAGACTCGAAACAATTAAAAGAGTAGTTATTGTTAAACTAAATATCTTTTTATTAATAGATTTCTTCAACAAGTTAGTAAAGTAGTCTAACCCATAAACGACTAAAATTATTAAAAAAGGAAATAATCCGGAGAGGCGAACTTTTTGAGGGTCGCCAACAAGTAAAGAAGGCATTGGTGCAATAATAAACCCGATTATCAAGAACAATTCGTTTTTGATTATACTTTTTGAAGTAAATTTATTCCACAGATAAATAAACCCTAAAAAATAAAAAGGAAGGAGAATCACTGGAAAGAGTCCGAAATTATCAACATTTATATATTTTGAATTTTTATCTCCATTTAAGAAAAGATAATCAGGTGAAAAAGTATTTATATATCTATAAAAAAGGTTTTTTCCATATGCTATAGCTTTGTTGGCATTTAAATAACAGATTATTTTTGGGAGATATTGGGTACAAAAATTTCGACTTTCGTTAATTTCCAAAACCATCCCTAAATTAGAGTTTAAAGAGGCTTGGTTTAACCGTGCTTTACCCTGATTTGAAATCAGCGAAAAAAGAAAAGGTGCAGCAACAACAATAAAAGAGATGATAATAACTAAATTTCTTAGATTAATTTTTTTTTGGCGGGCTGAATAAATTACAAGAAAACTTATGAGCATTAGGGTTGTTGTCAGTCTGAAAGCAATATAACTGTACCAGGTTAGTCCCAAAAACAATCCGGTAAGAAAAAAAAATAATATATTATTTTTTTTAATGCTTTTAAAAGCAAAGATAATTCCTAAAATGAAAAACAAAAGCCCCAAGTTAGATTCGAAAGCAAACCTGCTTAAAATTATAGACCATGGGCTTGTTGCAGAAATCAAAGAACCAAAAAGACTCAAACTCTGTGAAAAGCCTAGTTCTATTAACAGGAAAAATATTGAAACAGTAATGAATATTCCGAAAATTACCGAAGGCATTCTAACCGCTAAATTATTTAAACCGAGAAATTTAATTGAAGGGAGAAGAGAGTATGCATAAGCCGGTAATTTTTGATCTCCGAAAGCCTTGAATATTAATGGATAGGGAATACCATGTTCATCCTTGCCAGTTTTTAAGACAGAATAAGCATTATAACCAAAACTAGCTTCGTCAGGAAGAATTCCTGAAGGTTTAGAACCGACTTCATAAATTCTTAGTATAAAAGAAAAAAATACAATAATTATTAGGAAGAAAACAGTTTTTTTATTAGTCATAAATTATTTTCCCAATAAATAATTTTTTATTAGGTGAATTTTAGTCCGCAGGGGTGCGTATTTCAGGCCGAAGATGAGGCGGTTTTTGCGCTGATATGATTGGTGAAGGGTAGAGCCGGAACCGCCGGTTGATTGGGCGTTTTTGTGATAGATGATTATTTTAGAGTTATAGTAGAGTTTGAAGCCGGCTCTTTTCGCCTGCTCGCAGAAGTCAGCATCTTCGTAATATAGAAAATACTTTTCATTCCAATAGCCAATTTGATCAATAACTTTTTTGTTAAAAAACAGCATACAACCAGTAATGAAATCGGTTTCTTCCTCTTTATCATAATGGCCAATATCAACTTCGTCAATTCCGCGATGAATAGATATTACATTACCCCAGTCTGTTATACCTCCAGCGTACCAGATTACTTTTCCAACCACTGACTTATCATATTTCTTGTAGTACTCATATCCAGGAGCATAGTATATTTTCCCTCCGAAGAAATCATATTTTTTAAAGCTTTTTTCCGCCTCAATGACAAAATTTTTATCGAAGAAGATATCGTTATTAATAGCGCAGAACTTCGTTATTCCTCGTCTCAAGAAGTATTTGACCCCTTTGTTTATGCCATATGCATAACCACGGTTCGGAAGTTGTTTGATAATTACCTTCATCGGGTATTTTTCAATCTTAAATATCTCTTTTTTACTGGAAACATCAGCGATAAATACTGAGACATTTCTTGAGTTTTTAACAGAAGCTAAAGATTCAAGGAATTCGTAAGTGAGTTGATATTGGTTGAAGTTAACGGTGACTAAACTAATCATAAGATTTTTTTAATCAACCTATCCTTCAATGTTTTTTTCTTTTTCCAATGAAGAACCTCTTTTAGTCCTTGTTTAAAAAATAGATCTTCACGGATAGTTTTGTCGTCTTTAAACTTGACTATTTCCAAATAATAAAAATAGACCAAGAAATAATAGATCATCTGGAAACAAGAAAGAACAAAACCTTGCACCCCGTCTTTATATCCCTCAGCGGCAAAGTAGCGACTGACAAATTCGTTAACCGCCCGTCTGACTGTCTCTGGGAAAGTGAGAATTTTGTTTTCCAAAACATACTCTTTAGCTTCATATTTGGCATACCGTTTAGCTTTATCCAAGTACTCATCTAAATCTCGGTAGTTATGGTGAATAAGAGCTAGTTCTTCTTTAGGCTCAACTTTTAAACCGTTACCAATAACTTTTGGTTGGCGATGAATAATTTTAGGCCAGATGACTTTATCTTTTTTGAAAACTCTAGTCTGATAGTCAGGCCACCAACGGCAGTGTTTTATCCAGCGGCCGAAAATAATATTTTTCCGGGGAATAGAGATATAATCATAAAATTCAATCTTTTTTTCAATCGTTTGTTTTAAGGCCGGAGGGATAATTTCGTCCGGATCAAGGAAAATAAGATAGTCACTGGTAGTAAAGGATTTGGTTTTTTCTCGAATTAACTCCACGTAAGGGATGGTTTCTTTAATTTCCACTATTTTGATTTTTTTGTTTTTCAAAAGAGTAGTTTTAAGATTGGCGTCGATGCCAATATCGACAATGACGATTTCTTGGACTAAATCATCAACAGAGGCAATAGTTTTTGATAAAAAAGGAGGATTATCTTTGACGACAGTAACCGCTGTAAGTTTAGTCATTTTTATTTAACAACAGTTTAATTTCCTGAAACAGATTAATCTTAAAAATTAAAAAAAGCGCTAATCCGTAGGTAATTATACCGATTAAGATAGCAATAAACAAAGTCAATATCAAACTGAAAGGTAGTTGGAAACTGAGATAGGTGGTGGCGGCCATAAGACAGGAGGAGATAAGGGGAGGAAAGACATTTTTTATCACGGCAAATTGCAGATATTTTTTTGTCTGTTGAATAACGAGTAAAAAAGTTGAAGAGATAATAATTAAAGTAAAAGGAAAACCATAGAGACTATAATTTTTGGTCAAAAGTGGAGTGAGAATCCAGGTAAATGTCGTCCAAAAAATCATAAAGTAAAAAGATATTTTCACCTGGCCGAGTCCATTTAAAAGATTGATAAAGGGAGTTGAATAAGAGGAAAAAAGAGCCGATAGGCAGAAAAGATAAAACAAAGGTAATGCCGGCTGCCATCGAAGATATTTAGGAACAATCTGGATGAGTTTATCCATCGTTAAAGCCAGACCAAAGATAGCCGGGACAATAAAAAGAGACTGATAAAAAATCGTTTTTTCCACTAAGTGAGCGAGTTTTTCTTTTTCCTGCTGGAGACGGGAAAAAAGAGGGAAAAGAACGCGGCTGATACTATCCATAACGATTCTTATAGGCGCCTCCGCCCATTTTTTCGCCCAGCCAATATAGCCTAAAAACTGAAAGCCTAAAACTTTACCTAGATAAAGAGTCATCAAATCGTCTTTAACCAAAGCCAGAAGACTGGTGGTTTGAAAAGGCAGACCAAAAGAAACGAGTTTTTTAAAAGAAGGAAGAGAGAAACCAATTCCTGGCTTCCAAGGAGAAAGGATATAGATAATAATGACGCCAATAATCGATCTAACAATCACGGCGAAAGAAAAACTATTTAACCCCCAACCAAGAATGGCTAGAATAATCACCGTTAGATAAAAGCAGGTATTTTCGATGATTTGGACAAGGACGATTTTTTGGAACTGAATCTTTCGCTCTAAAAATATTGACGGAAGAGTTTTTAATGAGGAAAGAAAAAACCCGATGAGTAAAGCATGGTACAAGAAAGTTCCTTGAGAAGGTAGTCGATAAAAATTTTGGATAAATTTAGTTAAGGTAAAACCGAAAGTTACCAAAACAATAATCAAAAGTTGCTGAACGGTAAAGGCGGTTTTTTCATCATTGCGGTCGATCTCTTTTTTTTGGATAAGCGAGGCAGCCAGACCAATATCGGAAAAGTAATTAAAGATAGAGATAATTGATAGAGTGGCGATATAGATACCAAAGATGGCTGGTGATAAGAGAATGGTGAGGACAAGATTGGTCACCAGGCCTAAAAAAGCCGAATAGCCGCTTTGGAAAAAAAGGCTTAAAGTCGAGATGACTGTTTTTTTCTTGATTACGGCTACGTCATCAATTTTTTCCATAGATTTTTATTAAAAGTAATAATAGCAAGACATATGATCGTTAATAATGTAATTAGATTACTGCTTTTTTCCAATGGAGTTTGCTGATAGATGATTTTGATTGTGGTTGAGGTTTTAAGGTCGATAAGAGGCCTACCTAATTGGTCTAATTTATCTGGATTAAAAGGTTTACCATTGACATATATCTTCCAATAAGGCAAGTAGTGGATATTTAGCAAGTAAGATCCGCCCAGTAATGTTTTTGATTCTTTATAAAAGAATGAATCTTTGACAGTCGTTACCGGTAAGAAATCCTTGGATACGACCGGTCCCTTATCGACGTACCGGTCTATTTTATAGGCGGTTTTTTGGGGTTGATATTTTAACCATTCTTTATAAGAAGCGGTAATTGGCAAATACTCAGGGACATAGTAGACAACGCTAGTATTGATGTATTCATTCGATAACATGTCTTGAGTCAGTTTTTGCAAATTCATCGGAAATTTAGTAAAAAATTTAGTGTTATAAAATACATTTATAATGACCAATATTACTAAACAAGCTTTTACAAGAATATTTTTATTATTAATTATTAAGTAACCAGCCAACAGACTTAAGCTGATAATAACAAAATCCAAAAATCTCCAAGAAAACTGAAATATTTTCGAATACGGATCGCCAAGTTTCCAAATAAACTCAGATTGATAAAGAGTCATAAAGGCAGACAACAAAGAAGCTATAATCAAACAAATAAAAAGTAGCCTATTCTTAATTTTTTTATAATTCAATATCCCCCAAAACAAACCTAAGGTACCTAGAATTATCATGAGTTTTCCTACCATGAAAGCCATGCCGTCATTTTCGCAACCGAGAACTGATGCACCATATCCCCATGCCCCGGTCCATATCTGTTTCAAACAAAGAAAACTGGAATAAGGTGTAGCCTTGGTGGCGATTTGAACCGCATGAGTGTATTTAATTTCTGTCAAAGCCGGTAAGAAAAAATAACCAGCCAGTAATAAAGAAAGGATAAAAACTATATAGTTTTTTAACAAATTCTTTTTTATCACTAGAATATAAATAACTAAAATCCCCGCTCCAATCAGGGAAAGAAGGTTGTGAGAAGTCAAAAGAAGGCTGGTTATAATAGTAGTTACTAAGAACAAGAACTGATTATTATTGTCAGCGTTTTTTTTCAAAAGGTATAAGGTTAAAGGAAAAAGAGCGATGAACCACGCTTCTGCCAGATCGCCGCGGATAAAAATCTGAACCGCCATCCATGGAGAACTGGCTAACAAAGTCCCAGCGATAATTCCGGTAGGATAACCAATCAACTCATTTCCCAGAAGGTACATTCCTATAAAGGCAACGACAACGGTTATAAGAAATGAAATCTTAATACTATTTATCGGATCGATGCCAAGTAGGTTAAAGCCCGAAGTGATCCAGTAAGCTGTCGGCGCATAATAATTAAAAATAGGATATCCCAAATTGAAAGAAAAACCAGGAGCAATCCTGGGAGGAATTTGACCATTTTTTAGATTAAAAACAAACTCTTTGATTCTGGCAGGTTGCGTTGAATCATGATAATCGAAGGCTTTGTTTGAAGGTAGAAGGTTTTTCCCCAAGAAAAAGATATTGATTAAAAGAATTATTATGAATAAAAGCTTTTTCATCAATGGTAATTATATCATTCAGAGCAGTTCAAAAAAATAGATGGCGGATTGGTTGCCGGGTTTTTTATATTTTTTAATAAGCTTTAACGGCCAAAAATCAGGGAACTGTTCTCGGTGAGGAAAGACGACATAGACGAAGTTATTTTTTAAATCTTTTTGATGTTGGAAAAGTTGTTTTTCATCAAGGGGCCAGTATGGTTTGAGAGTGATCTTATCAGTAGATTTTATAAAGGCTTCTAAAGCATCACCAGCCATGCCAAAGTTGCCTTCAGAGATTAATATCACCGGTTTTGTTGCTGATTTTTCTCTAGCATAGTCAACAATCTCTTTTATTCCCCAGCCAGCTGGCCAACCTTCGAGATACTGTCCTCGATCAACTTCTGGGAAAGGAATAAATCGGGGAGTAAAAAGGATAGTTAAGTCGAAGAAGAAGACGGAAAGAAAGATTAAAACACTAAAAAAGATTGTTAATTGCCGATTGTTAATTGTTGATAGATATTGTGTGGCTAAAATTAGCAGTATTGATGCAAAAAAAATAAGATAGCGGGGAAAAAGGACCTTGGTAAAAAAAACAATGGCGATAAAAGGCAAAATAATCCAGAGCAAAAGGTAAAGACCGAGCTTTTTGTCTTTTCCAATGAGTCTTATAAGTCCAATTAGTCCAATTAGTCCAATCACAAATCCCATCTCCCAAAGGATATAAAGCGGTGTGTATCGTAAGTTATTCCAAAAATACTGGAGAGGCGTTTTTAAAAACTCAGATAGACTCATAATAAAAGTAAGATTTTTTTCTGCTACATAATGGAAAAAAGGGGAAAGCCGCTGGACGTTGTAAATTATTAATGCAATCGTGATAGAAAGACCTAAAAGAAAATAAAAATTAATTGATTCCTTAAAAAGTTTTTTCAGATTTTTTTGAAAGATAAGAATTGGTCCTAGGATGCCAAGGATGAGAAATATTCTTACCGACGATTTTGCCAGTAAAAAAAATCCTCCAGTTAATCCAAGAATTAAAGCGGTTGATAAACGCCTTTCTTTAATCAAATAAACTATAAAAAGAAATATCCAGATAAATCCGGCGTTTACCCACGAATCAACCAAAGCCATTCTTTCGTAAAAAAGAAAGTAGGGAGTAAAGACATATAAGAAAGAACCAATCATAGCAGTGGTTTTTCCAAAAAGATAAAAAGACAAAACAAAAAAACCAACCAAGCTTAACCATCCGCCCAAAACGCCAAAAAGCCTGCCAGCAAGTAAAGCGTTATCAGGAAAAAGTTTTAAGAATGGAATCGTTCCCCAGGTTTGTAAGGGTTGTTTGCCGTCGGTTAAGGAAATAAAACGCCAAGAAGCGTCATGCCAGGCGACTTTGGCCCAGCGGATGTAAATCGCTTCGTCGTTGAAAATGGGAAATTTATCGAGATTGACTAAACGGGTAAGGAAAAATAAAGCAACAATCAATATTATTAATAGAATATCTTTACGAGAAAAAGTTTTTTTTAAGAAGTCTAGGATTTTAAAGACATCAAACATATTTAATAATCAAATTCATATATTTTAACATTAGAGTCCAATGGTTTCATGTCGACCGGCTTTGCCCAGGAAATATCGATCAGCGATCGCCGGCAAATCGCCTCCTCGCAAATATAATATCCCGTTTTGACTTTCGGATCACATCTGAGGCTCATTACCAAATCGCAGTTTTGATATACCGGCTGATTTTTCGCCAAAGTCATCATATAACGGTATTTGCTTTCGATGAAGTTTTGGGGAAAGATGTTGTAGCTGAGACAGTAGTTTTTTGATTGGGTAGTTTCTTTTATGGCTGTTCTAACCCAGAGGAATGTTTTGTCGTAGACGCCAAAAGCAGGCGATTTAAAGAGATTAATCAGAATAAGAATAAAGAATATTATTAAAGTTAATTTTTCTCCTAAAACGTTTTTAGCAATTAAAACAAAATAAATAATTACAATCGGAATCAAAAACAATAGATAAAAGTCTATTAAAGAATTTTTATAGAAAAAAAGCATAAAAAAGGAAAAGATTAAAAATAGATTAAGAAGTTTACAAAGTTTATCAAGTTTATAAAGTTTGTAAAGTTTAAAAATAAATACAAGAATGGAGATCAATAAAATAAGCAGCCCAAAATAACCCAACATCTGGTTTTTGAAAAACATTACCTTTGCAATAAAAAACGAGAAATTGTTCAGGATAAATTTTATAAAGAAAGGAATACCGAATAATTTCAATTTCGTAATCGCTTGGGATTTTACCAGAAAATTTATTATTCCAAACGTATTCTTTAAGCCGTTTTTCAGTTCATAAACGATAAAAGGTAAAACTAAAAGTAAATTTATCAGGACGTAGTTTAAAAAGCGTTTCAAAGTGAATTTTTTGCTAAACAAGATCCAAAGAAAACAAAAAATTGCGATTACCAATCCTTGGTAGTGGAGTTGAAATGCTAAGTTGGCCGCGGCCGCGGCCAAGATAAATTTTTCGTCATTTAGAAAATAGAAAGTCAAAATAACAAATAGAGGGATCGGGTTTGGGTTCCAGGCAAAGCGGGAATACTCAATTGATAAAGGGGAAACTGCATATAATGTTGCCGTGATAAAAGCCAGTTTTTCGTTAAAGACTTTTTTAATAAAAAGAAAAATTATTACTGTGGTTATTGATGATAATAAAGCGGTAAGAAAAGCCGGAGCAAGAGGCGACTTGGAAAAGATATAGGCGATACTCATCAGATAGTACCAGAAAGGAGGAAGAAAAAAATTGCCAACAGAGGCTTTTGGACCAAGAAGAATTGCCTTTCCTGTTTCGAAATGTTGTTTAAGATAAAAAAGATCGCGGACCTGGTCTTGATGGTAAGAAATGTAATAAGAAAGATGGAAAACTCTTAAGAATAAGGAAAAGAGAAATAACCAAATGATAATCTTAATTATTTTTTTCATAAGGGTTTTTTAGTTTAATGGCTTTTTCCAAAGGATATTTGATTTCGAAGGAGCTCTCAAAGACTTTTGATTGGTATTTGAAATAGGTGCGGAGCTCGTAAATAGAAGATAAAAATAATAATGAATAAAGAATAAATAATAACGTTTTTTTATTTTTTAATATTTTAAAAATATTAATCAGAGTAATACCGATAAAGTAGACAACAGATGGAATTACTGTAAAAGTCCGAAGCATACTTGGGTTTTCCCAAGGATAGATAGGGATAGAAGAAACAAGAGATATCAAAAAATAAAAAATAAAAAATAAAAAATAAAAATTTTTTTTGTAATTTTTGATCGAATAAATGAGACCAAATAAGAATAATCCGGCCATTATTGGATTTAATGCCGGTTTTCCGGGATAGTTGTGGCGGCCGTTCATATCGCCTTTGGTAAAGAACATCAAAGTTAAAGAGGAGACATTTTGTAAGGTGCCGTTAATTTTTTGGCCAATCGTCATCTCATGATTTCGCCAGAAAAAAAGCTGATCGATACGGGTGTCTTTATGGGTGAAAAAATATGATGTTAATGGAGTGATAGTAATAAGGAAAGGGATAAGAAATAGCAGTAATTGTTTAATTGCTAAATTGCTAAATTGTTTTTTAAAAATCAAAAATCCTAAAGGTAAAAGAAAAAAAATTCTACCAGGAGTATAGGAGTTAAAAGCGAGGCCGGTAAAAAACCCTGAAAAAAATAAATACTGCCATTTTAATGTTTTAAAACATTGTAATAAGAAATATAGTGAAGTTAGTTCTAAAAAAAGAAGGAATGTTGGCTCAAAGGCAAAGCGGGAAAAGGTGAGAAACCAGCGAGAAGTAAGGAAGATAGAGGATAGAAGAAAGGAAAATAGAAACGAGTTAGGTAAATGGAGTTTGGAAGATGGATGATTAAAGGCCTTCTGCATAATTAGATAGAACATTAAAACGCTGAGAATTCCAAAAATTGCTGCTGGTAAGCGAAGAGCAAAGACATTGATTCCGAATATTTTTAATGAAAATAAGAGAATATAAAAATACAAAGTTGAATGGCCGGTGGCTAAAGGAGAGTAAGGTATATATGGTTTTCTATCAAGGGATAGAGCTAATTTTGTGAACTGGACCTCGTCATAAGCTAAGTATTTTGGAATTTGCGTGAAGCGAAAAAAAATCAGCAAAGAAGAAATCAATAAAAGCAAAACGATTTTGATTTTATCCGATTTCATATTTATTTGTCAGTTCGTAATATTTGATTTTCAGGATATCTTTCAGCGCCTCGATAGAATCCTTGATGAAATTGACATTTTTTGTTTCAACATGACGCCAGACAACAGGGACCTCTTGTATTTTATAGCCAATTTTTTGGGAAAGAAATAAAAATTCCATATCAAAACCAGCAGAGACAGAAGAACCTTTTACTTTTCTTTTATTATGAAAGACTAAAAGTTTGTTGATAATTGCTAAGGCGGCTTTTTTTTCAAAAAGTTTGAAGCCGCACTGAGTGTCTTTAATTCCCGGAAGGCCAATAATAAAGTTTCTTATAAAAATAGCGCCAAAAGCCATGATTTTTCGTAAAACTGGTGCACCCTGGCGTTCCCGTTTTCTAGATCCAATGACGATCTCTCCACCGTTTTCCGCTTCCTTAATTAGTCTATCAGCCTCTTCAATAGGCGTCGCCAGATCAATATCAGAAAAAAGAACATAGTCACCTTTGGATTTCTTTATGCCGCTTATAATACTAAAAGCCTTTCCTTGATGAGGATTTTCTAAAAGATGGAACTTGGGGAAAAGCAGTAGGTATTTTTTTTTAATGATTTCTTTTGAAGCATCGGTTGAGCCATCGTCGACGATAATCACCTCTGAAAAACGGGGATCGTCTTTGGTAAAGTTGCCGATTTTGTCAAGGACGCCTTTTTGGATATTGGCTATTTCGTTGTAGCAAGGAATGATTAGGGAAATACGCATAAACGGTTAAACGTTTAACAGTTTAATGTTTAATATTTAACCGTTTATCTTATTAGCTTATATATCTTGCTGCCGTCAACCGTCCATTCTCCAACAATCTTGCTCGGCGCAAAGTAAGCAATATCCCACTGGGGATTACCAATAATCAGATCGCATTTTTTTTCGCAGACTAAGAAAAGTTCATCGGCTTTAACGAGCGAATCTTTCTCAATCGGTCGTTTTTTCCAGATTTCCAAAAAGTATCGGTAAGTCGAGTCGGAGTATTTTTCCGGAAGCGCGGTGACGGTGAATCTCTCTTTTTTAACATTGTCAAAGATTATTTTCGCTAGTTGTTGAGCGGTTTTTAGTTGGTTAGCGCCTTGATAGAAAAGGAAACTATATTTTTGGAAGTTCAAAATCACAAAAGTAATTAAAAAAACAACAACGAGAATTTTCTCCCAGAAATGACCCAGTAAGCTAGATAGAAAGATGCTAATGATGATAATATAGAAAGGATAGAGAACACCGAGATAATGAGGATGTTTTTCTCCGTTGTAAAGCGATAAAACGAAAAGAGAGAGAAGAAAGATTAATAGGAAGTTAAAGACCTGATCTTTTTTTCTTTTAAAGTAACTACAGAAAAAGACGATTATTGCTAATAAAAGGATGATGTTTATTAGACCACTGAAGTTGCTGTTGAAAAGATAATGGTTTAAAGTAGAAAAAGTGTCAAGAATATTTTTAAAGAGATTGGTTTTAATTGAAGAAGAACTTTTAAAAAGAGCAATCAAGTTTTTAGTATTTAGAAATTGATGACGAAGATCAAAGATAACTAAAGGAAAGGAAAACAGGAGAAAAGATAATAAAGAAATAAAGAAATAAAGAAATTTAGAAATTAATCCGGGGAAGGCAAGAATAATAATTGGTAAGAAAAGAGCGAGGGCTAGATAATGAAGCTGGAGAGAAAAAGAAAGAAAGGCGCCGAATAAAAAAAAGAAAACTAACTTTCTAGACTTTAACCCTTTGAGGAAAAAATAAACTGTCAAAAGAGAAAACAAAGGTAAAAGATTAGGATTCCAGGAAAAACGAGAAAGATCAATCAAGACATAAGAAAAGGCGATTAAGAAAGAGGAGATTAAAGCAATTTTTTTATCAAAAAGCTCCTTAACAATTAAGTAGTTGATAAAAATAAACAAACTGGAAAATAAGGCAACAGCAAAGGCTAATCCTAAGGGGTTAAAGTTAAAAAAGAGAAGCCAGGGAGCGATAAAGTAATAGTAAAAAGGGCCTAAGTAGACCTGACCGACTGAGGTGGGAGCGCCAATGGCCGGCAGATGTTCTAGAGTAACCATTCTTTTGATAATAATCGCATCGCGACCTTGATCACCAAGAAAGGTAATGAATGAAGATAGATGATAAAATCTTAAGAAGGTTCCCGTAAGAAGAATCAACATAAGAAGCCAATTCTTTGATAAAATATTAATTATGCGGCGCATATATCCTTATTTTACCTTAACTCTTTTAGTTTTACTGTCCACTTTAATTCTTTGGTTACCGTTTCTTCTTAAATCTGAGAGCTGGTTTGGGTTAAAGATTAATCATCCTAGTTTTGACTATGTTTATCGTCATTATGATGGACCGCTTTATATTATTCCTGCCAAGACTTTATACAATTTTCAATCTTTAGAGATCGGTATTCCTCCGAAGTATTTTGCCGCTCATTTACCAGGTTATCCTTTACTAATTAGGGCGGTTAGGGAGATTGGGGGTTTTCGGGATTTAGGATATTTAAAGTCAATGATTAGCGTTAATCTCTTAGCTACCATCGGACTGGCGTTATTTTTTTACTTCTTTTTAAAAAAGTTTAAACTGACAAAAAAGCCATTACTACTTGCTTCGATTTTTCTTTTCTTACCTCGTTTCTTAGTAGTTCGCTCGGTTGGTGCGCCGGAAAGTCTGTTTATCCTTTTAATCTTATCGTCAATTTATTTTTTTGAAAAAAAAAGTTATTTACTGGCTGGTTTGCTGGGTGGGTTGGCAACGATGACCAAGTCGCCGGGAGTTCTTTTGTTTGCCGGTTACTGTTTAGTATTAGTGGAGAGATTAATTAAACTAAAGAAAGTTAACTACCGTTGGTTAGCGATTCTTCTTATTCCCTTAGGGCTATTGGCGGTGTTTGGGTTATATTGGCGTCAGATGGGTGATTTTTTTGCCTATTTTAAGTCTGGTGATAACATCCACCTGGTCTTTCCTTTTTCGGTTTTCAACTTTCAAAAACCTTGGGTGGGAACGGCCTGGCTTGAAGACGTGGTTTTTTATTTTTTCTTATATGGCCTAGTCGTTATTAGTCTAAAAAATAATAAATACCGAAGCTTTTTTTACTTTTCTTTAATTTTTTTTATTGCCGCTATTTTTATCCAGCATCGTGATATTAGCCGTTATTCTCTGCCTTTATGGCCGATGGCTTTGGTCGCTTATGAAAAGTTTTTTACCTCGAAAAAATTCTTAATAATCAGTATAATTATGCTTTTAGCTGTTTACCTTTATGCCTGGAATTTCATGATCTATAACGTGATGCCGATTGCCGACTGGCGGCCGTTTCTTTAAGTTTATAAAGTTATAAAGTCCATAAAGTTCATAAAGTGCTAAAAACAATAAAAAACTTCTTCAGAAGAAGATGGTACGTAGTTCTTGGAGCGTTAATTATTTTATTTCTTGTATTCTTTAATAATCAGCAGTCACAAAAAAATAAAGAAAAAGGCCAGAAAACCTATAAAGTCAAAAAAGAAACTTTAAAAGAAACGCTATCTTTATCAGGAGAAATCGACGCCGACGAAAAAGTCGCTTTAAAATTTCAAACATCAGGAAGACTGGCCTGGGTAGGGGTGAAAGAAGGCGACTATGTAAAGAAATACCAGACGATTGCGTCGCTTGATCAGAGAGATTTAAGAAACCGTCTCACTAAATATCTCAACAGCTTCGCCAAACAAAGAAATACTTTTGAAGAAACTAAGGACGATAACTGGAATCAACAGTTTGCCTTGAGCGAGAGCTTGAGAAACGAAGCAAAAAGAGTTCTTGAGAACAATCAGTATGATTTGAATAATGCTGTTCTTGATGTCGAATACCAGAATCTATCGGTCGAGTATGCCAATTTGTGGACGCCGATTGAGGGAGTAGTGACTCATGTTGACACGCCTTATGCGGGAGTCAATATCACGCCAGCTGGAGCAGAATTTGATATCGTCAATCCGAAGAGGATCTATCTATCGGTGACGGCTGAGCAGTCAGACGTGGTTTTGTTAAAAAAAGGCATGGAGGGAAAAATTGTTTTTGACGCCTATCCCGACAAAACGTTTACCGGCACCGTTGACTATATCTCGTTTGCTCCAAAGACGGGCGAGACGGGTACCGTCTACCAAGTAAAGCTGGCTCTCGATAAAGAAGCGCAAGAGCTGCCTCTAAAATTGGCGATGACAGGAGACGTCGAGTTTGTTCTAAGCGAAAAGAAAAACGTTTTGGCGGTGCCAATTCAGTTTGCCAAAAAAGACGCTAAGGGCGACTACGTGATAAGAGAAAGAAAGGGCAAAAAGGAAAAAATCTATATCGAGCGCGGCCAAGAGTTTAACAGCAAAGTCGAGATTAAAAATGGTTTAGAGGTGGGAGACGTTGTCTATGATTAAACTCTCAGATGTCTCTAAAGTTTACGTCATTGACGGCGAATACACATTTTATGCTTTAAAAAAAGTCTCCCTTTCGATAAAAGAAAAAGAATTTATCTCGATAATGGGTCCTTCGGGCAGTGGCAAATCGACCCTAATGCACATCGTTGGGCTACTCGATAAACCAACTAGTGGCAAAGTTTACGTCGGCGATAGAGAAATCTCTAAAATATCCGACGATCAACTGTCAAGACTTCGTAATGAATTCGTTGGTTTTGTTTTTCAACAGTTTAATTTGATCAACAAGCTGACAGTTTTGGAAAATATCATGCTCCCGGCTATTTATGCCCGAAGACAACTGCTTTTTGATCCAAGAGAGCGAGCGCTTTCTATTTTGCAAGATTTTGGATTGGAGGAGAAACGGAACTCTTATCCCAATAAACTTTCCGGCGGTCAGCAGCAGAGAGTGGCCATTGCCCGGGCTCTGATGATGAAGCCAAAGCTGATCTTGGCCGACGAGCCAACAGGAAACCTGGACAGCAAAACCGGCCACGATATTATGATGCTTTTGGAAAAACTGAATAAGGAGGAGAAGATTACCGTTGTCTTGGTGACGCACGAGTCTGACATCGCCGCTTTTGCCAAGAGGATCATTAAGATTAGAGATGGAGAGATAGTATGAAAAACATAATTTTTATTTTCAAATCGGCAATCGACGATTTTTCCAGGAACAAATTGAGAACATTCCTTACCAGTCTTGGTATTTTGATCGGTGTTTTTGCCGTTGTTGTCCTTATTGCCATGGGGCTGGGTTTAAAAAAATATATCTCTGATCAGTTTGAGTCGATGGGTAAAAATACTCTTTTTCTTGTTCCCGGCAGGGTCTTATCAGGGGGCGGGTTTAGCGGTTCGGTTTCGGCAATAACAGGGAGGTTTGACAATCGGGATTTGGAGACTTTAAAAAAAATAGACAATGTTAAAAGCGTCGGCCCTCTGACTTTAAAATCAACAAAAATCAAAGGGCTCCTCAAAGAAGACTTTGCCGACATTTTGTTTTCCTCCGAAGTGCTCGCCGACGTCATGGGTTTTGAAGTTGAAAACGGAAGATTTTTTGACAAGTCTGATGTGACCAAAAGAGCCAAAGTAATCGTTATTGGTAGCAAGATTGCTACCGATTATTACGGGAGCGCCGAAGAAGCAATCGGTAAGAAAATTACCATCGACGACGTCAAGTTTACTATAATCGGCGTCACCAAAAGTAAGGGCGGGGGCGGGATGGGAGGGTTTGACTATGACAACTATCTTTACGGGCCGTATACGACGGGATATATATTTAATCCGGATAAAAAATTTTTCCGCTTGGTCGTCAAGACAGAAAACGAAAGTTATGTCTCTCAAGTTAGAGAAGATATAAAGAAGGAATTTTTGAAAAGATATAAAGACGAAGAGTTTAGCGTCGTTGAACCGACAGAACTATTGTCAGCAATAACGTCAATTTTCTCGGTTTTGAATTTGATTCTGGTGGCCATCGCGGCGATTTCCTTGGTCGTCGGCGGGATTGGAATAATGAATATTATGTATGTGACGGTTTCCGATAGGATTAGAGAAATTGGCATCAGGCGGGCGATTGGCGCGAGAAGGTCAGACGTTCTCTACCAGTTTTTAGCCGAGGCGGTTCTTTTGTCATCGATAGGAGGAGCGTTGGGTTTGGGGCTGGCATATCTGGCGGTTTTTTTAGTTCAAAATTTATTTCCAGCCTATATCGATTTGACGTCGGTTTTGCTGGCTTTAGGAATTTCCTCCGCGATTGGTATTACTTTTGGAGTTTTCCCGGCCCGCAAAGCCGCCAACCTCGAACCGGTCGAGGCGATCCGTTACGAATAATTATTATTTTATATATTTTTGCCAAAAATTTTTAAATAAGGGAAGGGTTAAAGTAGATAGCAAAAAACCCACACTGGGGACAATAGCATTAAGCCAAGGATTAGTTACGGAAATTGCTTTTAGATATAAACCGATAGCTAAGTAAGTAAAAATAATAAGAATAATCTTTCTTGTCAGACTGGTTTCCCACGCCTTATCTGTTTCCACTTTCTTATTTCTTTGTTTTATTAATTCTATTTCCTTTGATAATTGTTCTATTGTTGTCATGTTTTTATTATACACATATTTTATTAAGAGGTTGACATTTCGGGCAGAAAAATGAGCTGCGGCCTGAGTGCTTGATACGTTTAATAATTGTTTTACATCTAGGACAAGGTTGGCCTTCTCGTTGGTAGACGAGAAAATGACGTTGATGTGTGCCTTTTGATCCGTCAGGAAGAATAAAGGCTTCATCTGCTCCAGATGAGCCCTGGTCTTTTATTCCCAAATTAATTTCCTGAACAATTCCTTTATAAAGGTTTTTAATTTCATTTTCCGTTAATGAATTTGCCGGCCGCAAAGGATGAACTTTTGCTAAAAACAAAGAATCGTTCGCGTAAATATTACCAATTCCCGTAATTTTATCCTGATCCATTAATGATATTTTTATGGCTCTTCTATTATCTTTTAAAATTTCAGTTAAGTACTTAACTGAAAGATCATTAGATAAAACATCGATGCCTTTAGGAACTAATGGTTTATTGGAGATTTTAATCCAGCCGAATTTACGAAGGTCGTTAAAAAAAAGTCCGCTTTTGTCTTTGAATTGAATAACGACTCTCGTTGTGTTGCTAGGCATGGTGTTTCCTTTAGTGAAAGGAATTTTGTTTTTGAATACAGCTTTTTTGACATTTTCGCTATAGAGCATTTGGCCGGTTAATTTAAAATGAATATTGAGAAATTTTTTATTACTCAAAGAAATTACGAGAACTTTGCCAAAACGTTTAACGTCGGTAATTTTTTTGCCTATGACGTTCCTTTTGTTGCCAATGAAAGTCTTTAAAGATAAGATTTTAATATCGGAGATAGTTTTGCCGACTATAATTAATTGTAGTGAGTTTTTTATGGTTTCAACCTCTGGAAGTTCAGGCATAGAACATACATTATTAGGTCAGACCTTATAAAGTCGTACCTTATTATTAATAAACTTCTTAATTTGTTTTTTGAATATTTCTTCGCTAAATCTTTCTGCAGTTTTTCTGGCTTGGTTTTTCATTTCCACTAACTTTTGAACATTTAGACTTTCGAACATTTTAACTTTCTCAATAAGACTTAATGGGTGTAATTGGTCAAATAGGAGACCGTTTTTGCCATCGATGACATATTCTGGAATTCCGCCGGAGTTATAGGCGATGACGGGCAGGCCGTAGCCCATGGCTTCGACAACGGCAATCCCGAACTCTTCATCACGCGAGGCAAAAAGAAAAGCTTTGGCGTTTGTAAAAAGTTTTTTGAATTTAACATCAGGGATGTTTCCCAGAAATTCCACTGTCGATCCGGCGATTGATTTTAAAAATTCTTCGTCACGGCCGGTGCCGATGACTTTCAGATTAAATTTCATTTCATTGGCAGCTTTTATTAAGAAGTCAATGTGTTTGGCTTTAGCTAATCTAGAGAGTGTTAAATAGTAGTCACCCTTAGGGTGTCTAGGAAGGTGTCTAGGAATATTGACAGGCGGATAGATGACAGTTGAGTCCCGTCGGTAGAATTTTTCGATGCGTTTTTGGGTTTCTTCGCTGTTGGCGATTAGATAGTCCGGACGTTGCGATGATTTAAAATCCCAAAGACGTAGGAAATGATTGACAATATACGCATAAATTCTGACAATAAAATATTTTTGCCACTCGATCGCAGTTTCATAACCGTAAAGATAACGGGGTGGGTGGTGGACGTAGGAGATGTGGATAGTTGGTTTTTTGGTTTTTATTCCTTTTGACATCCAGCTGCCGCTTGAGGAAATAACTAAGTCGTAGTTCGAAAAATCAAAACTTTCCCAAATTAAAGGCGTTAAAAATCTAAAAGGCGAGTAGAAGCGGTTTAATATGGGAATTTTTCCAAACCAGGAAACTTTAATCTCCCAATTTTTTATTAAATTTTTGTGCGATCCTAAAGAATTCAAATTAAATGTAGTCGTATAGATATCAGCTTGAGGAAAGATTTTTTTTAGAGCGACTAAGACCCTTTCCGCCCCTCCGAACTCCCGTAGTTGATCATGGACAAAAGCAACACGCATAGTATAAAGTATCTAGTATTAAGTATTTAGTATTATAATTTATCGATGAGCTTTATTCACGCGTTTATTCTGGGAATTATTGAAGGTATTACAGAATTTCTACCGATTTCGTCGACGGCACATTTGTTGATTACCAGTCGATTACTTCATATTTCCCAGACAGACTTTCAGACGTTTTTCGATATCTTTATCCAGTCAGGAGCAATCCTTGCCGTTGTCTTTTTATATTTTCAGTATGTTATTAAAAATAAGGATTTATGGGGAAAAATAATTATTTCTTTTATCCCGACGGCGATCGTCGGCCTGGTTTTGGAAAAGATTATCAAGAGGTATTTTTTCAACTCACTATATTTAATTATAGTGGCGATGTTTAGTATTGGAGCTTTGTTTATAGTTTTTGAATTGCTGGTTAAGAATAAAAAATTATCCTTAAAAAAATCCATTGGTCAATTGACCATCTGGCACGCTATCTTTGTTGGAATGATACAGTCATTAGCAGTTGTGCCCGGTGTTTCAAGAGCGGGCGCCGTTATGCTGGGAATGATGTCTTTAGGATATAGGCGAGACGAGTCAGCAGTCTATTCCTTTTTGCTGGCGGTGCCGACGATTCTGGCTGCCTCAGGTCTTGAAGTTTTAAAGACTGATTTTAGACTGATTATTGCGCCGGCAAATCTTCTTTTTTTGGGAGTCGGATTTTTTGTTTCTTTGATTACTGCCTATCTAGTAGTTAGATGGTTCATCGGTTTTTTGCAGAAAAATTCTTTAGTTAGTTTTGGAGTTTATCGGATGCTGATTTCTGTTTGCCTGATCATCTTTCGGTAGGCGCAGAATTCACAGTCGGGATGGGAGTCGGGGATTTTGTCTGATTCAAGGCATTTTTTAATCTCAAAGATTATCGGCTCTACCCAGGAACTATTTCCTTTGTAGGAAATTATTTGAAGTTCAAACTCAAGTCTGGCATCGAATTTGTCGCGATTTTTCCCAGCATTAGCATAGACAAAGTAACTATTATCGGATACTTTAAACCCCATTTGCTTAAATATCCATTGATAGACTTCAATCTGTTTTTTATAACCTTGTTTATATTCATCTTCCAGAGAGATCTTAGCTGAGGTGCTGGTTGATTTGTAGTCAACGATAAGAAGTTCTTCTTTTTTATTAATCCAGATATCGTCGATTATCCCGCAGATGAGGAGATTTGTTGGTTTATGGATTGTTGAAGCGCCTTTATATTTATTGACATCGTCACGCCAAATAGGTAGGTCAGGATGATTAAAGGGAACGGCATCAATTCCGTACTTAACCATTAACTCGTGTTTTTCTCCATTTTTCCTAAGTAAATCAAATTCGTTTTTGAGAAGAACGTCGACGGCTGAGTTTAAAGCAAAACCGGGCATTGATGGTCTTGACAATCCTAGTTTCCGGTCGAGATAAAAGCATCTTGGACACTCTAAGTAAAGATCTATTTTCGAGCGGCTGATGCTAAATAGTTTACCTTTCTGATAGAGGTTTCCTTTTCTCTGTCGGTATTTGTTCATAATTTTTAATTTTAACAAAAAAAGTGCTGGGGGGCAGAATCGAACTGCCATCTCAGGTTTTTCAGACCCGCGCCTTCACCAAGTTGGCTACCCCAGCTTTTAAAAAACGATAATGCTTTCTATTCCTAGGTTTAATTTTATCAAAAAATTTCCTTACTTCATCTTGTCTTCCAATTTCAACATTTCTCTTTCCGCTTATATATGGACAGAAACCCAATAATTTTAATCCTTTAAAAATCGTTTTTAATAAAACTTGGTTTTTATTTGTAAAATTAATAATTAGATATTTCTTACCTGTTAGATAACAACAACCATCGGTATCAAAAAGTCCTCGTAAACAAGAGACAAGATACGATTCCTTTTTTATAATCCAGTTAGGAATATATACTTCGTTTTTAATCTTATCTCCTATTGGAAAACCTAAAGACAGATCAAGATTTTTTAGAGAAATTTCAAGATAAACAACACCTTCTTTTGGTCGTTTATATAAATAGGGTTTTTTATTAAAAACTTTGTTTAAAACTTTATAAATTTCTTTAATATATTGCTTTTCTTTAATATTGCAATAAATCCTTAAATATTGGCATCTTGATTCAGATAATTTTGTTTTCCTATATTTTGGATAGTTTCCCAAATTTCCGTCACCGAGATACATTCCAATTAGTTCTGCTAAATTCTTGTTTTTAGTTAATCTCATATTCTTCTCCTAGGATTTATTGTTTGTGCGCTCGCTTGGGATCGAACCAAGGACACCTACTTTATAAGAGTAGTGCTCTACCGCTGAGCTACGAGCGCTAACTAATTCTATATTATACAAAAGCGTGGTGGACCTACCGAGAATTGAACTCGGATCTTGGCAATGCGAATGCCATATTCTGCCGTTGAACCATAGGCCCAGAGATGTGTCCCCGGAGAGAATTGAACTCTCATCAAAGGCTCCGGAAGCCCTTATTCTATCCGTTGAACTACGGAGACATTATCTCTATTATAACATTATGAGGAAAAGTCGAGCTTATAGACATCTTGGTTACCGGACGCCAACTTGGTTTAAAGAAAAAGCGAGAAAAAAACTAGTTAAGATTTCCGCAGTATTTTCCAATCCAATAATGAGCATGAAATCGAGTTTTAAAAATCGATAGGATTGACTTTAATTTTTTTAAATAGTCTTTGTTTTTCTTCTTCCATAATTTTTGCAAAATCATTATCCGAA
>Ga0172371_10000118_pt1 | contig 105910 bp, 111 predicted proteins | sample Lak12m_FD_114543 | JGI IMG/M metagenome (GOLD analysis project Ga0172371, IMG submission 114543) | Freshwater microbial communities from Kabuno Bay, South-Kivu, Congo - kab_022012_12m | ecosystem: Environmental > Aquatic > Freshwater > Lake | place: Democratic Republic of the Congo...
CCGCTTGCAGCAAGACCGGCGATAATCAAACTCATAGCGCTGCGGTGATCGCCAAAACTCTTTACCTTTGCCGCCTTAAGCTCTTTTACCCCGTCAATTATAATATTTTCTTTTCGTCCAGTTCTTGAAACCTTAATTTTTGCGCCCATCTTCTTTAAGCCTTCAGCCATCGAACGGATACGATCAGTCTCCTTTAGCCTTAGCTCCCCTACCCCTTCAAATACTGTTTTACCTTTTGCTAAACAGGCAGCAACCATAAGTATCGGCAATTCATCAATTAAGGAAGGAACTTCATTCTTATTAATTCTAGTTCCGGTAAGTTTTGCGCTCTTTATAAACAAATCACCCATTGGCTCATTACCTTTTAGGTTTTTAGTAATTTTTTGTACCTTTATATTCGCCTGCATTCTTCTTAAAACTTTTAACGCCCCAATTCTTCCGGGATTCAAACTTACATTTTTAATTAAGAGCTTTGAGTTAGGAATAATGCTTGCTCCAACTATAAAAAATGCAGCTGAAGATAAATCTCCGGGGATATATAAAGTTCCGGGAGACACCAAATCTTTTCCGCTTTTTATAGATATGCTATTAGCATTAATTTTTATATTGGCTTTAAATAATTTGAGCATCCGCTCGGTGTGATCCCTGGTCTTAAGAGGCTCGATAACCCTGGTAACACCTTTAGCAAATAATCCTGCCAAAAGGATAGCTGATTTTACCTGGGCAGAAGCAACCGGTAACCTATAACTTATACTTTTTAAATCGCTTTTTAGAATATTAAAAGGTGGGCGCTCTTGGTCATTTTCAACTTTCGCCACAATATTAGCGCCCATAAGCCTTAATGGTTTGATTACTCGAGAGAAAGGCCTTTTAGAAAGCGCAGGACCGGCAACTAACTTAGCTTTTAAACCAAGTCCGAACAATACACCTAGCAACAAGCGAAAAGTAGTGCCGGATTCTTTAATAAAAATCGGTAACTTAGGCTCAACTAGTCCTTGAAAACCATTGCCAAAAATAATAACGGAGGATCTGCTGGATTTGAATCTTACACCTAAAGCTTTGAAAGAATTAATCGTGGCAAGACAATCTTCGTTTAAGGGGAGGTTATAAACTGTAGTTTTACCGCACGCCAAAGAGCTTAATATTACCGCGCGATGTCCAATTGACTTATCTCCGGGCAGGCTTATTTTACCCTTAAGTCCCAAGCTTCGCCTAAATACAAAAGGCTTCATTACTTTTTAGAAACTTTATCGCCTTCTTGAACCTTATTCTTTAAATCTTCGGTAACAAAACCGGCTGCTGACATTGATTCCTGTAATTTCTCAACCTTAAGATCTCCGATATAATTATTACCATGGTATACCGAAAATACATCGCCCATAGCCACCTTATCTTTGCTACCTAAGCTAATTACAGCAAAACTATACTCTTTATTAACTACTAAAACTTTCCCTTCCGGTCCGGCGGGAGCCTCTACCTTCTTTTTAACCGGCTCAGCCTTTGCTTTTTTCTTAGACTTAGCATCTGCCGCAGCCTTTGCCTTGGCAGCATCAGGGCTGACTACAATCTTACCTAACTCAACATTTGACTTCTGTTCAAGAACAGCAACTTTATTTTCAAGAACCGATTTCTCTGATTGCATTACCCCTAATTTATCTTGAATTGCTCTTACATCAGTTTGGGCCTGGGAAAGCTTCTTCTCCAAATCAGCCCTTAGATCTTTCTGTAAACCCAGATCAACACGCATCTCCTCAATTTTAGCTAGAGCCTCTTCCTTAGCCGACTGCTCCGCAGCAAGTTTTGAATTTAATGCTTCGATTTGGCCGGAAGCATCTTTTAATTTTTCCTCTAAAGTACCAAGCACTTTCTGAGACTCAAGAAATTTTGCCTCGGTGATTTTAACCTTAGTGTTTAGCTCCTCTAGTTTATCTTCTAATTCAATATTTTTTGCGCTCTCTTTTTGATACAAATAAAAAACTCCACCGGTCAAAGCTAATAATACTAATATAATACCTGCTGCAACATAAAGTTTCATTTTAGGATTCATCCTGCCTCCTTTTTAATATCAATAACGTCCAAATTTCTTTATAATATAACAACTACGCACTTAAAAATCAAGACTTATTTCTGCATCATCAGAAATGAATAATCAGGGTATTAATATTTGATTATCCAAGACTTCCAGGCTCTAATTCGATTTAGTTGTAAAATCAACAAATTCCGGCGGTAAAGAAGATTCAAACTCTACAAATTTCCCTGTTTGCGGATGAACAAAACCCAAATATTTAGCGTGTAAAGCAAGCCGCGAGAATTCATTATTATGACCGTACTTCTTATCACCTAATATAGGGTGCCCGATAAACGCCAAATGTACCCTTAATTGATGGGTCCTGCCAGTAAATGGCTCCAGCTGTAATAAGCTGAATTCTCCTAGTCTTTTTAATGTACGATAATAGGTCTTAGCATAGCGAGAGCCTTCGGCAAAGTTAACACTCATCTGCTCCCTTTTTACGGCATGCCTGGCAATGGGGGCTTCGATAACATTTTCATCAAACTCCATCCTGCCTTTAACTATCGCGATATATCTGCGTTTTATTGAATGCTCTGCAAATTGCTCAGCAAGCTTCAAATGCGTATCATTATTCTTAGCTATAACCAATACACCCGAAGTCTCCTTGTCCAAACGATGTACAATCCCGGGTCTTTGCGGACTAATATCCGATAATTCTTTGAAACGATACAGCAACGCATTAACCAGTGTATGTCTATAATTACCCGGGGCAGGGTGAACAACCAAGCCTACAGGCTTATTAATAATAGCCAGATCCTTATCTTCATAGAGCACCTCAAGCGGGATATCTTCAGCTTCAACAGTCTGGATAACTTTTTCCTCTGGAGAAAACTTAACTATATCTTTAAGCTTAACTTTATAATGCGGATTTACATCGCTAAGCCCCTGGACAATAATCTTTTTTCTTAAGATTAAATCTTTAATACTGACCCGGGAGATACCTAGGCTATTTTCTTTTGCAAAAGCAATAATAAACAAATCCAGACGCATCCCCACCTGATCTGGAGATACTTCTAATGTATATTCACGCATAAAAACCTAGCCTTTTCTACTTTTTATTAAGAAAAGTTTAATAAATGCCAGAAGGAATACCACAATACTAAGGAGTTGGAACAAAGTTAATCCGAATAAAACAACAGGATTATCTGCACGATAAAATTCTATAATAAATCTTTTGATCGAATAAAGCAGAAGATAAGCAAAGAAAATATCGCCTTGCCTATGCGGCCTCTCCTGCATTATCCTTAAAAAAACAAATATTAACAACAGGACAAAGGAAGAGTAGAGCTGAGTAGGAATTAATACAGCTTCTTGAACCGGAGAATAAATTCCATAGATACTTTCTTTACCAAAACAGCAGCCATTTAGAAAACACCCTAATCTTCCTATGGCTTGACCCAAAACCAGAAAAGGAGCGAATAAATCTACAATTTTATAAATAGAGAGTTTCTTAAATTTAAGGTAAAAGAGGCCTGAAATTGAACCCAAAATTAAACCTCCAAACCAAGATAGCCCGCCCTTCTGCAGCATTATTATTTCAGAAAGATTATTCAAATAATAATTTAGATTCTCAACTACGTAGAAAATACGAGCTCCGATAATTCCTAAAACAAAAACTATAAAACTAAGATTTAAGATAACATCCGGGTCAACCTTTTCACGCTTAGCCTGGGAAGCGGCTAGAGTCGTTGCCACTAAAAATGCTACTGCCAATAAAAAACCATAAGAATAAATTGAAAAATTACCAAACTTGCAGATTACTGGATACATAGTTTTAAGCCTTCCCTCTTAATATACCCCAAGCCAACATTATTGCTCCTATGGTTATAGCGCTATCGGCAATATTAAATACCGGCCAGATGTGAAAATTTAAGAAATCTATAACATAGCCTAAACGTATTCTATCGATAAGATTACCGCAAGTACCGGCTAAAATAAAACTTAAACAAACAAGATAATATTTATTTTGTTTATTATTTTTAAGGCTAAAAAAAATCAAAATAATTGCTAAAAGACCCGAAGCTATAAAAAGATATGACTGGTTCCGGAAAATACCGAAAGCCGCACCCCGGTTATATACAAGAGTAATATCAAAAACTCCTCTAATTAATGGGATGCTTTCGTTAAGATGCAGAATTCTACAAAAGAATGTTTTAGTTAATTGGTCTAAGGAAAGAATAATAAATACGATGACAACAGGAATCATCGACAGGAAAAGTTTTCCTACCTTTTCTCCCTCTTCTCCTGGCATTTAATGCAAAGACGGGCATATGGAACTGCCTTAAGCCTTACCTTGGAAATAATAGAGTTGCAATCTTCGCAAACACCGAAGGAGCCATCTTCAATTCTCTTCATAGCATCATCTAGCTCATACAAAACCTGACGGTCATTGGATGCTAGGCCTAAAGAAAACTCACGGTCATAATTGTCTGTAGCCACATCAGCCATATGATAGGTATATCCGGAGATATCCCCGGAGGCCTCTTTCTGGGATTTTTTTAAAGTATCATCAGAGATGTGCTCTATCTCTTTAGAAACCTCTTCTTTTCTTTTAGAAATAATCTTTTTGAATTCAAGTAACTCTTTTTTAGTTAATTTCTTTTTCAATTTATTCTCTCCTCTCAGAAATAGCTGCCCTGCATTTGGCACAGATCAAAGGATGATCCTGGGATTTACCGATATCAAAACTATAATTCCAACAACGGACACATTTACTTCCCTTTGCTTTCTCAACGATAAAAACTAAATCAGTAAAGATCTTACTACAGCTACCCTGATTATCGCTAAGTTCGCCCTTTTCAACCAAAACTTCGGAGACTTTGAAGATCTCACTAAGCTCATCTTTTAAACTTGTTAAGAAGTTATAACGAATTTCATCTTTTGTCAACAGTTTTATTCTGGCATCAAAAGAACTCCCAATATCTCCTAAAATTCTCTTCTCTTCTAAAACCTTGGCTACTTCAGGAATTAAAGTTATTACCTGCCCTAAAGATGAAACCAGGCCTTCTAATTTAAGAGGCCAGCTTAAAAGATGCACGCTACTTATTTGTGAATCTTTACTATATTTAGGCATAGCCTGCCAGATCTCATCAGCCGTAAAAACTAAAATCGGCGCCATCATTCTAGTCAAAGAATTAAGGACATCATACATTGCAGTCTGAGCGGCTCTTCGATCAAGAGAACCGGCGGCGCAAGTATAAAGCCTACCCTTGACCATATCCAGGTAATACATAGATAATTCTTCATTACAAAAATCATAAATTTCTTTATAGGCTTTATTGAATTGGAAATCTTCATAAGCAACGTTCACTTCTTTAAGCACACTATTAAGCTCAACCAGAATCCACCTATCAATATTCTTTAAATCCTTATAATCTACTCTATCCTTATCCGGAATAAAATCATATAAGTTACTTAAAATAAAACGCGCAGTATTTCTTACCTTACGATAGGCTTCCGCTAAACGCAATAATATTACCTTAGATATCCTTATATCTTCATTATAATCGCTGGAAGCAACCCATAAACGTAAAATATCAGCTCCGTATTCCTTAATGATATCAAATGGAGAGACAACATTACCCTGCGACTTAGACATCTTCCTGCCGTCGCCATCAACTACAAAACCATGAGTAAGCACATTCTTAAACGGTGCTTTGTTATCTATACAAACAGCTGGAATCAAAGAAGACTGAAACCAACCCCTGTGTTGATCCGAACCTTCCAGATATAAAGCAGCAGGGAACTCAAGCTCTTTTCTGCGCTTTAAAACAGCCTGACTACTTACGCCGGAATCAAACCATACATCTAGGATATCCGCTCCTTTTTTTAAATTACTTTTCTTACAATGCGGACATTTAAAATCCCGAGGTAGAAAATCATTCAAATCGTGGCTAAACCAAGAATCTGTCCCCTCTTTAGCAACAAAACTTACAAATTTATCAATCACTTCCGGAGCCAAAAATTCTTCTTGGCAGTCAGTACAAACCAACGCCGGTATTGGAACGCCCCAATATCTTTGACGGGAAAGGCACCAATCCGGCCTTAAGCTGACCATACCCAGAATCCTCTCTAAGCCCGTCTGGGGAACCCAGCGCACATCTTTTTTAATTATTTCCACCAGCTTGTTTCTTAAGTTGCTGTGTTCAAGTTTTAAGAACCATTGCTTAGTCGCCCGAAAGATTATCGGCTGTTTACAACGCCAACAATGGGGATAAGAATGCTGTATCTGCCCGTTAAAAAGTAAAACACCGAGAGAATTTAATTTATCCAAAATAAGTTTATTTGCCTCAAGACAATTTAAACCCTGGAACTCACCGCAAGAAGAATCAAAGTTGCCTTTACTATCCACTGGCATAATAATATCTAATTTATATTTAACTCCGGTAAGATAATCATCCGCGCCATGCCCGGGAGCAGTATGTACTAATCCACTCCCCTCTTCCCTAGAGACATAATCTGCTAGAACTACCTTACCTTTTCTTAATCCAAAGGGGTGTTCATAAATTTTACCCTCCAGATCAAGGCCTTTAAATGTAGAAACAACTTTTGGGTCTTTTATACCCATGAGATCAAAACAACGCCCAGCGCATTCTTCGGCGATAATCAGATCGCCTTTTTCAGTTTTATAATGAGCGTAAGAAAACTTAGGGTGCACTGCTACTGCAACATTAGCCAACAGTGTCCAAGGAGTAGTTGTCCAAATAACTAGATAAGTCTCATCGGGGAATGCCTGGCCTGGAGCAATCTTAAATTTTACAAAAATCGAGGGAGAAGTATGATCCTCGTATTCCACCTCTGCCTCGGCTAAAGCCGTTTCACATCTAAAACACCAATTTACCGGCTTAAGCCCTCGATAAATATAACCTGCTTTAACCAACTGATTAAATGCAATAAGTATGCTTTCTTCATAATCGGATGATAAAGTAAGATAAGGATTATCCCAATCTCCAAAAATACCTAAGCGCTTAAACTGCTCTTTTTGTTTAGCCACAAACCTTAAAGCGTATTCATAAGCTTTCTTGCGGAAATCCAACTGACTTATTTGGTATTTATTGATCTTTAGCTCTTTAAAGAGCTGATGCTCAATAGGTAAGCCATGACAATCCCAGCCCGGAACATATGCGGAATCAAATCCATTCATAGTCTTATATTTGACTATAATATCTTTAAGAGTTTTATTTAAAGCATGGCCTATATGGATATCGCCATTTGCATAAGGAGGTCCGTCATGCAGGATATATTTAACCTTACCCTGGCTCTCCTTACGAATAAACTGATAAAGCCCCTTCTTCTGCCACTCGTTTAAAAATAAAGGTTCACGCGCAGGCAAACCCGCCTTCATTGGGAAATCAGTCTTAGGAAGATTAAGCGTTAATTTGTAATCCATAATTTTAATAAATTTTAAAGTTTAAAATTCAAAGACTAAAATTAGATATTTTAACCTTTAATCTTTGGCCTTTGGTCTTTAACCTCACTTTACGTATTTGCCTATTAAGATATCCAAATCTTTTCTTATTTTAGCTGAAATAAACTTTTTATCAGTGACAATAGAATACTTCAGGGCCTGGGCACACTTGCAATCCCTGTGGTTAGAAATATTCCTTATTACCGCACTAATCATTTTTTTAGAGTTTTCAATATTCTTATTTAAATTATTGATAATCATTTCAATCGTAACTGACTCATGTTGCGGATGCCAACAATCATAATCCGTAATTGCGGCTAGAGTTGAATAACAGATTTCCGCTTCACGGGCAAGCCGGGCTTCAGCCATATTAGTCATGCCGATTATATCCATCCCCCAGCTACGATATAACTTTGATTCGGCTAATGTAGAAAAAGCCGGGCCCTCCATATTTATATAAGTACCCTTAGGGTGAATACTCATATTGATGCTCTTTCCTGTATCATAAATAAGCCTGCATAAATAAGAACATACCGGATGGCTGAATTCAATATGCGAGACTATACCTTCACAAAAAAAAGACATAGCCCGGCCATAATTAGTCCGGTCAACAAATTGATCCACCACTACAAAATCTAACGGCTTAAGCTCTTCACGCAGGCTGCCACAGGCGCTTACCGATATAATCCTATCCACTCCCAATTTCTTCAAACCAAAGATATTCGCCCGATAATTTATACAACTGGGTGATATACGATGGCCAACACCATGGCGGGGGAGAAAAACAACTTCTTTGCCCTCAAGTTTCCCTAAAATAAACTTTCCTGTAGGTTTTCCAAAAGGAGTAGTAACCGACACCTCTTTTACTCCCTTAATCCCATCAATTTTATATAAACCGCTTCCCCCAATAATACCAATTCTAGACATTTTAACTCCTCTTTGCTAATTCATCAGCCCTCTTTAAAGCTGCCTGAGCAGCTTCTTGCCATGAGCCACCTTTAGACAAAATAGCCATAGCAGCTTCGGTAGTCCCGCCTTTAGAGGTAACTTGCGCCCTTAACTCCTGTGCCGACAATTTTGTTTTCAGTAATAAACTTATACTGGCATTAACAGTATTAGCAGCTAAAAATGCCGCAGTTTCAAGATCAAATCCTAAATCTTCCGCCGCTTGCTCAAGCCTCTTCATCATATCATGCCGGGCATGCTCAGGAATATTCTCAGGCTCAAAAATACTATTCTCCAGAAAATAAAATATATAAGCCGGCCCGCTCCCGGAAATCGCAGTTGCCGCATTCATCATCTTTTCTTCAATAATTCTAGTCGTCCCAAGAAGATAAAATATCTCTTGAGCAAGCTCCAGATCTTCGCTCGTTGCAAAGGTACCCTTACATAAACAAGTAACAGATTCTCCTATTCTGGCAGCAATATTCGGCATAACCCGGATAGCCCGAACGTCTCCAAAGATTTTTTCAATATGCAATAAACTAATTCCTGCAGCTATAGAAATAATCAGCTTAGATCCGGCTTGTTTTCTTATCTCTTTAAGAAGATGATCGAAATCCTGCGGTTTTACTGCCAAAATAAGTACATCAGCCTTATTAAGCAGTTCAGGCACACTCTTAACAATATCTACGCCAGTTGAATTAATTAATTTTGCTTTTTCTTTATCAAAAACAGTTACCGCATATTCAGATTTTTGCTGGCTTAACTTCTGAGCGATAATTGAACCCATATTCCCATAACCAATAACACCTATTTTATTCAAAGATAGCCCTCCCGACTCTAATAATATCTGCGCCCTCTTCTATCGCCACTTCAAAATCATCAGTCATACCCATAGATAAAAATATACCCTTATCAACCCTATCCCTAAGCTTGCGTAATATTTTAAAATAAGAGCGGGCATCTTCCGGCTTATCAACAAGAGGAGCTATAGCCATGAGTCCTTTTATTTTTAAATTAGCTAATTTACGAATTTCCTCAAATACGCCCGGAAACTCATCTGGTTTTAATCCAAATTTAGTCGCCTCAGGTGAAATCTTAACTTCCAACAAAACGTCTTGAATCTTATTTATCCTTAGCGCCTCTTTATTAATTGTAAGCGCGAGATCAAAAGAATCCAAAGATTGAATCAGATCAAAAATCTTTACCGCATCCCTAACTTTATTACTCTGCAGATGGCCGATCATATGCCATTTTATATTCTTAAAATACGGATATTTCAAAAGAACTTCCTGAACCTTATTCTCACCAATTTCAGTAAGACCGCAGGCAAGCGCTTCTTTTATCTCTTCAACTGTCCTGCCCTTACTTACAGCAATTAAGTTTATCCTGGATGGATCCCTGCCAACCTTAGAACAAGCAGCAAGAATCCGTTTTCTTACCTTAATAACATTATCCTCAATCATTGGTAAGATATTATACAACAGAAAAATTTAAGGTCAAATGAAAGTAAGTGAGGCCATAACTTAGCGAGCGACAAGCGAAGCTAAGTTATCTGGCCGAACTTATGGTTTGCGTAATAAATTACGCAAACCATTAACTCGCAGACGCCACTCTCGTGGCTAAGACTTACGTTCACTAACGTTCCGTAAGTCTTCTGCTCGTTAAAAGTACTCCTGATAAACTTCTTTAACTCGATTTACGGCTTTTAAGATTAGGTTTTGGGCAGGTTGATGTAAAGGCAGAATACCTAAAGGCTTACTCTCCAATGCTTCAGCAAGCATCCCTAAACAAGTTAGATATGTTAAATATTTTTGACCGGATAAATCACTATCTTCTCTAATTAAAGAGATTATCTCCAGGTTAGTTATTCTCCCCATCCTAACCGGAATAATCATAATGTTCTCCAGAGTTTCGATAAATCCTTCTAAAAGAATAGTTCTACCGCCAATAACGAAATTATTAACTTCATAAAGCGGGACCTTTTTCTCAATAGCCTCTTTTATCTTTACGCACATAGCTTTAGCAGCTGCGGTAATTATTTCAGCTACCAGCTTCTGTTTGATAGGCTTATAAGACTCATCCTTTTTGACTAGTATTTCTTTATCTTCTTTTATCTCGTTAAGGCCGCCAATTACCCCATAAGACCTTTTAATATCTTCAGCCAAATCAAATGGAATCTTCAGACTGTCTGAAAGCTCCTGGGTAAGATGATCCCCTCCTAAAGGCAAAACCTGGATATCTTTGAGTAAACCATCTTTGAAAATAAGAATTTCAGTAGTATCAGAGCCTATGTCACAGAAAATATTCAACCCCTCTTTAGAATTTTTACTAAAAACTGCCTTACTTGTCGCTAATCCGGAGAAGAAGAGATCTTTTATCTCATAACCCGACTGATTAATAACCCGCACCAAACTTTGCACAGAAGACAGCTTTCCGCAGATTAAATATAGATCAACTTCTAACCTATGACTATACAACCCTAATGGATTAAGAATATTGCTTTTAGAATCAATCGTATAGCTGGAAGGAATCATATGAATTATTTCTTCTTCCAGATTCGAACCCAAAATACGCGCCTGTTCAGTAGCTCTTTGCATATCGGAAACGTTTATAACTTTATTCCCTCTCTCAGCCAAAGGAATAATGGCCCGGCTATGCTTAGTAATAATATCCTGACCGGATATATTTACTGATACAAACTTTATGTTGATACCTGATTTAGCCTTTAAACTCTTTAAAACTTTACTAACCGAGCCGATTAATCCTATTGAATCAACGATAACGCCTTCTCTTATTCCCTTTACGGGAATTGAGTCAAAATAAATACTGGCCAGCTTACGCTTCTTAAACTGGGCTACAGCAGCCGAAATCTTACTCGAACCAATATCTAAAACACAAATGTAGTTATTCAACATCCTTACTTGTCCCTGAATTTTATAACAGGCTCCTTAAACCTTAAGTCAATATATTTTATACTTTCTAAATTCTGCTTTTCCTGATTTATAAGACCGGCCATTATCACGACCTTATCTCTGATATTTCCCTGAGAAATCTTAATCTCCAAGAATTCACTCTTAGGCTTTAACTTATCAGCAGGGTTCACTACGCTCTTATCCTCTAGCGGTATTTTAATCATAATATCATCTATATCTGAAACATCTATTCTGCTAATTTTATAATCTCTTAATAGAGGATTTCTGGCTGCTGCACTAAGAATATCCAAAGCAACTGCTAGCTCCTTAATATCATACCTCTTGCCACTCCTGGGAGCAGATAGCTTAGAGCCTAACCCCAGTATAATAGGTAAACCCGATTCTTCAGGATTTATTGAACTGTTAAAAACAACTCCATATTCATCAACCGCAATATAATTATAAAGTTTTATAAATGCCCTGGGTTTACGCTTTATATATTCAACATAAAGCCGATCCGGTAGAATTCTGGCTAGACGGATCCGATAACAATCGGGACAATTTTTAAGAATAACTAAAGACTCTTGCGGTAAATCCAGCGTAAAAATATTCTTTTTCAATAGATAAGAAAGATCATCAACCAAAGTTTCTCTACTTACAATAGTTTTAACTTGAAAATACTCGGAAGTAGTCAGAATTCTCCAAACATAACCTGCAAAAGAACCAAGGAGGAGAAGAATTATTAAAAGAATCACCGCGGGCTTAGCCACAGGATTAACTTTTTGCTTCTTAACTCTGTTATTCTCTCTTTTCATTATAGTGTTATTTAAGCTTAGATGTATACGCCAATTTAATTAGTTTAACGCATAAAGACAAAAAATCAACCCCTGTCTTACCTGCTGCCTTAGGTAAAAGGCTGGTAGCGGTAAGCCCAGGTATAGTATTAACCTCCAGAATATAAGGGTTATTTTTACTGTCTAAAATAATATCAGCTCTAGAGCAACCAAAACAACCCAAAAGCCTGTGAGCAGACAAAGCAACATTCTTCACCTTTTTGGCAACTTGCGAATTCAATTTAGCCGGGACAATATAGTTGGTAAGACCTTTCTTATATTTAGCCTTATAATCAAAAAATTTATGCTTAGGAACAATTTCAATAACCGGTAAAGCTTTTTCCTCAAGGATACCTACAGTCAACTCCTTACCCTTAATATACTCTTCAAGAATAATTCTTTTATCATACTTAAAAGCAGAGTTTATCGCCTTAGGGATATCCCGGTGCGCAAAGACAATAGAAAGGCCTATGCTTGAGCCATGCGTAGCCGGTTTTACTACTAAAGGCAAAGATAACTTCTTAGAATTTAATGAACCCTTATCCCTCTTTTCTAATATTTTACTCTGCGGCACCCTTAACCCTGCCTTAGCAAAAATTTTACGCGAAGCAATCTTATCCATAGCCAAACGGCTCGCCTTAACTCCTGAACCGGTGTAAGGGATCTTAAGCATCCCTAATATTTTTTGAATCCCCCCATCTTCTCCGAATCGGCCATGTAAAGCAATAAACGCACAATCAATCCTCTTGGACTTAATAAGCTTTAAGTTATCTTTAACTCTAGCAGTCTTAATTATAATCGGAACAACCTTAAAGCCAGCTTTCTTTAAAGCAAGACAAACCGCATGTCCTGATTTAAGAGATATCTTCTTTTCCGTAGAAGGCCCGGCCATTAAAACTCCGATTCTTCCTAAGTTGTTCTTCACTTCCATATTCTTATCTCCGGATTTAACTTTACTCCGAATTTCTTTTTAACTTGTTTCTGTATTATATCCATAAGCGCTAAAACATCTCCAGCGCTTGCCCTACCTTTATTAAGTATGAAATTACCGTGTAGAGTAGAAATAATTGCACAACCTTTCTCTCTTCCCTTCAATCCACATAAATCAATCAAACGTCCGGCGGAATTATCTTCCGGGTTTCTAAATATACACCCTGCATTAGGATAAGAGGAATCCTGAGAGCTGCGCCGCCTTTTTAAATATAGATTTAGCGCATTCTGAATTGCCTTTTTATCTTTGGGTTTGAGCTTTAAGACTGCGCCAAGAATTACGCAATCTTTTAAACCAGATTCCCGGTATGCAAATCTTATTTCATCTCTTTTTAGAGTTTTTATATTACCACTATAATCCATTATTTCCACTTCTTTTACTAAATCTGCGATATTAAAACCCCAACATCCGGCATTCATCGCTAAAGCACCGCCCAGAGTGCCCGGGATTCCGGCTAAAAACTCAAGGCCTTGTAAAGAATTTTCTTTTGCAAAATTAACCAATGAACCCAGCATAACTCCGGAACCGGCTTTAATAAAATTATTCTTTAAAGATATCCTTTTAAAATAAGGAGCACTTAATTTTAAAACCAATCCTTTTACCCCTTGATCGCTGACTAAAAGATTGCTTCCGGCACCCAAAATGAATATCGGAAGTTTTTTCTCTGTCGCCTTGCTAATTAACAACTTTAACTGAGCAATATTATCCGGCTCAGAAAAATATTGAGCAGCTCCCCCAATCCTAAAAGTTGTTTTATTCTTTAAAGGATACCTAGCTTTTATTCTTAAGTTTGTCGGCCAATTCATCACTGATCCTTATAATATCTCCTGCCCCTAAAGTAATTACTAAATCACCGGGCTTTAAAATCTTTAAAACATGCCCAACAATATCATCCTTAGGAACAAAATGTACAATTTTTCCCTTATTCTTTTGAATGATTTTAGAAATAAGCGCCTGAGCATTGATCCCGGCAATAGGTTGTTCGCTTGCTGCGTATATATCTGTAACAATAAGATAATCTACATTTGCAAAACTATTCGAAAATTCATCCAACAGCAGTTGAGTGCGGCTATAACGGTGCGGCTGAAATATCCCGATAACCCGCTTGCGCTTAAGGCTGCGGATCGCCTTAAGCGTAGCCTGTATTTCCGTCGGATGATGCGCATAATCATCAATAACAACATTATCTTGATTCTCAAACTTTATATCCAGCCGTCTTCCCGCTCCTTTAAAATTAGACAAAGCTCTCTTTATAGAATCGATCTTAATTCCTAACTCCAGACCTAGAGCAATAACTGAAAGAGCGTTAGAAATATTATGCTCTCCCCCTAATGCAAGGCTGAAATTGGCCAGGAATTCATCCTTGTAATAACAATCAAACTCGCTACTTAATCCATTAAATTTTATATTCTTGGGGTAAATGTGGGCATCAATGCTTAAACCGAATAGAATATATCTTCCCTTGTATTCCTTTATTATCCTACTTAAATTGGGATCATCAATACAACAAAAAACACAACCACTTTTATCTGTGTTATTAATAAACTCTTTGAAAGCTTCAACTTCTTTCTGAAAATCCTTATAATAATCAAGATGCTCATGGTCAATATTAGTAATGATAGAATACTTCGATTTATAATATAAAAAAGATCCATCTGACTCATCTGCTTCAGCAACAAAGAGGTCTCCTTTGCCCATACAAGCATTAGTACCAATATTTTTAAGAATACCTCCGATAGCTACTGTTGGAGATAATCCGGCCTCAAACAATAAGCAACTTGCTAAAGATGTAGTGGTAGTCTTACCATGGCTGCCAGCTATGGTGATAACTGTTTTATGCTCCATAAGCTCTGCTAAAGCCTGCGCCCGTTTAATTAGAGGAAGACCTAATCTGCGAGCTTCTACAACCTCCGGGTTATCCTCTTTTATAGCCGAAGAATAAACTATCGCCTGAGCCCCTTTAATATTAGTAGCGTTATGCCCAAGGAATATCTTGGCCCCGGATTTTTCAAGTTCTGCGGTAATTTTATTGCCCTTTAAGTCTGAGCCGCTAACTTTTACCTGACAGCTTAAAAGTAATTGCGCAATCCCGCTCATACCTATACCGCCGATACCGATTAAATGGTAATGCTTATTCATTCTTAATATACCTCTGCCAGGCCTGATCCAAATCAGCTAAATTAGAATAATTATAATTTAATGACAATGCGTTATCCAGGCTCTTCCCGTCTCTTAAATACTGACAAAAAGAAACAAAACTGTCCCTGCCGAATTTCTTGATCAAGAAATCCACAACACTGAAAGACTCAACATAAAATAACTCTACAGAGTCTGATGCATGTTTAGGATAAATATTGGATAATGCTGTTAAACCCATAAACTCTTTGTTATTCATTGCCTCTCGCAAAATCTGATTAGCAAAGGAGTATCTTGATTTCTCCTGATAAGAAGCAACCCCCTCTTCTAACCATAAAGGTATAACCCGGTTATTAAATCCAACAAACTCCCTGAATATTATATGGCTAATTTCATGGGGCAATGTCGTTTCTAAAAAATTCTTTGCATTTACAAATGCATGAATTATTTTATAACCTGGCAGAGTTGAGCCTTGTGACCATAGCGGTTGGCCGGTCCGGAGATGATAATCATTTGCATTGTCATAAATATAAATCTTAGCCCGATCATCCCAAAGCCAGAACTCTAGTCGGGAAAAACCTAGATCTTCCGCAATTTTATTATAACACTTCTCGGATTTATCGCTAACTTTAGAGATAAAACTCTCCGGAGCGCTTTTATAATATACCAGAAAATGAGTGGACTTAAATACCTGCCATTTATCTGAATCGTTTGCCCTTAAACTATTAAAAGAAAGAAATATCAAAATAAATAAAAGCAATACCTTCTTCATATCAAAGAAACAGCCAAATCTGCCAATAATTGGGCAGCAGTCCTTTCATTAATAATACCTTCCCTGCGATGCATAGAGCTAATCTTTTCCGGATGACTCACTAAATTAATAATTAATTCTTTTAATTTTAGGGTATTTAACTCTTTATCATCAATAATAACTGCCCTGCCGTCATTTTGAAGAAATCTGGCATTCTCATATTGATGCGCGTAGGCATAAGGATACGGTATAATTAAAGCTGGAAGATTAAAATAATTTAACTCCGCAACTGTTGTCGCACCTGCACGGGTAATTGCCAAATCGCTTGCACTATAAGCATACTGCATATCATTTAGAAAAGGCATTACCTTTATTCTGGAGTTAAATTTTTCATACTTTTTGCGCAGCATGTCATAATCTTTGTTTCCGCATATATGTATTACTTGAAAATCAGCTATACTCAAAATATCAATTATTGCATCCGAAAAAGTAGCATTAATATGCTGGCTTCCCTGGCTTCCACCGGTAACTAAAATGGTCAGCTTATCTTTGTCTAGGAAAAAAAATTCTCTGCTCTTAGTTTTATCCATTCTAACCATCTCTTTACGCAAAGGATTTCCGGTCAGGGCAACCTTCTGAAAGTTTATACTCAAATATTCCCTACTCTTTTCAAATGAAATTGCAACCTGGTCAACAAACCTGGCTAATAACCTGTTTGCTCTCCCGGGAATCACATTCTGTTCATGAATAAGAGTTCTAATTCTAAAGAACCAAGCAAAAAATAAAAGCGGGATACTATCTAAACTCCCAAAACCAACAACAATATCAGGTTTAAATTCAAGAATTATCCTTAAACTCTGCAAAAAGACCTTAGGTAATTCAGCTAAAGCAATCAGATTCCTGGAGTTGATACTCAAACTAAGCCTAGGACTAGATATATACCTGGCCTTACAATACGCCGGCAAATTACAAAAACTATGGCTCCTCTGCGGTAAGACTAATTCCGTTACTACCTGACTATCTCTTTCTTTTAAAGCCTCAATAAAACTTATTGCCGGAAATATATGGCCGCCGCTTGCTCCTGTTGTCACCAAAACTTTCATTAAGGATATTCTCCTGTACGTGCAATATTCACCAATATCCCAACGCTAACCATATCAAAAATGAATGAAGAACCCCCATAGCTTATAAAAGGCAGCGGCAGACCTTTAGTCGGTAAAACTCCGCAGGATACCCCTATGTTTATCATCGCTCTAAAAGCAATCATTACTAAAAGACCTAAAGCCAGGAAATATCCGAATTTATCCGGAGCATTTTTAACAATTTTTATTCCCTGCTGGATAAAAATAATAAAAAGAATTATAACGCCAACTGTTCCTAATAATCCCAGCTCCTCCCCGATAATGGAGAATATAAAATCTGTATGTGCTGCCGGTAGATAAAATAACTTTTGTTTGGAATGTCCGAGGCCTACCCCAAATATTCCTCCAGAACCTAAAGCTATCTGTGATTGGATAATCTGAAATCCCGTGCCTTTAGGATCAAGCCAGGGGTTGAGAAAAGCCAGGATTCGCGCCCTGCGATAAGAGACATGAAATATTAAAAGGTACAACGCGGGTAAACTACTTAAAATTAGAGAAAGTATGTAAACCGGACGGACTCCTGCAACAAATAACATAACCAGAACCACAGTGCCTAACGCAATTACACTTCCTAAATCAGGCTGGACAATTATAAGACATGTGCAGACACCCAGTACAGCCATAGGTGGTAAAAAACCTTTAAAAAAAGTTTTTATCAGATTTCCTTTACGGGAAATAAAATCTGCCACATAAATGATAACAGCTAAACCCGCTAGCTCTGAAGGCTGAAAACTCAAAAACTTAAACCTAAACCATCTACGCGCACCGGATACTTCCCTGCCTATGCCGGGAATCAATACCAAGACCAATAAAATAAGTGAGATAATCAGAAGCGGGCGGGAATATTGCTTCAGTTTCTTATAGTCAATGCACATGAAAAAAAACGTGAGTATTAATCCTATCCCTAAGAAAGCAAGATGCCTTTTTAAGAAGAAAAAACCATCCTTATATTTTTCTACGGCATAAATACTGGAAGAGCTATAAATCATAACCACGCCAATACAAATAAGAATTACTGAAACCGTAAATAGATTTATTCTGATATTACGAACCATAATTAAACCTTGGTTTTATTTAAATCCAGAACTAAAGACTTAAAAGCCTTACCCCTGTCTTCATAATTTAAAAACATATCAAAACTCTTGCACATTGGAGAAAACAAAACAGTATCCCCTAAACCAGCCAAAGCATAAGCCTTCTTAACCGCCTCATCTAGAGTTAATGCATCTTCTAGCTGGATTGACCCTGAGAAAGCTTTTCTAATTTTATCTTTAGCTTCACCGATTAAAACAGCCGCCTTAACTTTTCCCTTCGCTAAAGCTAAAACCTGGCTATAATCGTTACCCTTTTCTCTGCCCCCGCAGATTAAAACAACCGGAGATGATAAATTATTCAAAGCCCAAATAGTAGCTTCAGTAGTAGTAGACTTAGAATCATTAATAAACTTAACCCCGCCTATTTGAAGGGCTTCCTCCATTCTATGCTCAACACCTTTAAATTCCTTAAAAACATTTAGGACTATATTTTTGTCTATATTCAATATTCCCGCAATAGCTAAAACAGCAGACTGATTAGGATTAAACGACTCCTCTTTTTTAAAATAAACTACTCTTGCCTTTGTCTCTTTAGCTAAGTCACGGATAGCTGGATCGTCATAATTTAGAACTAAATAATCGGAAGTATCTTGATTAATAAAAATACGTTTCTTAGCCGCTAGATAACCTGCCATGTCAGCATACCTATCGAGATGATTACGGCTTAAATTAAGTACAACCGCAATTTTAGGCTTAAAAGTGTCAATATGTTCCAATTGAAACGAGCTGACTTCCAGAGAAACAAAATCACCTTCTTGCATTTTATCTACATGCGAAGAGAATGGCTCTCCTATATTACCACAGACAAAAGCCCTTCTTCCGGAAGCCTGAAGAATTTTACCGATTAAAGTCGTTACCGTAGTTTTACCATTAGTCCCGGTGATGGCAATAATTTCTGCCGGGCTTAAAATCCAGCTTAACTCAATTTCACTGATTATCGGAATTTTTGCCTCTTTGGCCCAAATAATTGCTTGAGAACTATCAGGAACACCCGGCGAGATAACCACCAAATCTTTAGCTTGAACAAAATCCAGAGAATGCCTCCCTAATTCGACTTTAATCTCTTTCGATTTTAGACTAGTGAGATTATTTCTGGTTAGATCATTCTCCTGATTATCGCTTACCCAAACCTTCGCGCCTAAATCAAAAAGTAAATTTGCACAAGCAACTCCGCTACGCGCAAAACCTACAATTAAAATATCTTTATTCTTAAAATAATCTTTATTTCTCATTAAGAAATTAGCGAATCTTCAAAGTAGCTATTGTCAACAAAGCCAGCAGAGCGGCAATGATCCAGAATCTGACAATAACCTTATTCTCCGGCCAATTTAGAAACTGAAAATGATGGTGCAGTGGGGCAATTTTAAATATACGCTTTTTAGTCAGACGAAATGACCCAACCTGTAAAATTACCGATAACGCCTCAACTACAAAAATACCGCCGACAAGAACCAAAAGTAACTCTTTGCGGATTAATAAAGCGACTGTACCCAGAGCGCCCCCTAATGCTAAAGAACCGACATCGCCCATAAAGACTGTTGCCGGATAACAATTAAACCAGAGAAACCCAAGGCCGGCGCCAAAGATACTGACGCAGAAAATAGTCAACTCCCCGCTTCCGGATAAATAAGGTATTAAAAAATACTCACTTAGCTTAAAATTACCGGAAACGTAGCATAAAACACTAAAAGCCAAAGCGACCATAATTACAATACCAATCGCCAACCCGTCAAGACCGTCAGTAAGATTAACCGCATTCGAAGTACCGGCAATAACTAGAATTACAAAAATAACATAGAGACCGTCTAAATCAAGAGCAGCATTTTTAAAGAAAGGAATATCGAGTTTTAAGCTATCCTGAAAACCAACTAAAAGAATTACTCCTAAAATTAATCCCAAAACCACCTGACTAGTAAATTTATGCTTTGGACTTAAACCTTTTGCCTTACTCTTGATCTGCTTAAGATAATCATCTGCAAAACCGGTTAAACCTAACCAAACAGTAGTAAAAAGCACTACCCAGATATATTTATTCTGTAAATCTGCCCAAAGCAGCGTTGATAAAATTACTGACATTAAAATAAATATACCCCCCATCGTCGGCGTATCACGTTTATTTTTATGTAAATCATCCAGTTTAACGCTATCCCCCTTATTAACCTTCTCCCCCACCTTCAAAGACTTTAGTTTTCTAATAACCAGGGGGCCCAAAATAAGGCTGATAACAAAACTGGTCAATACAGCCATAGCCGCACGAAAAGTTATGTAACGGAAAATGTTAAAAGCAGAAATTAAATCATGAAGGGGATAAAGTAGATTATAAAACATTTATCTATTAAAAACCTCTTCCATTTTCATTGAGCGCGAGCCCTTGACTAAAACGAGATCTTTCGGCCTGACTCTTATCTTCTTAAACAAAATCTCGCTTGCTTCACATGAAGCCCCACAATGAAATATATTCTTTCCCTTAACAGTAAGCTTAGAGGCAGAAGCAGTAAGGTTGCCAACAGTCACCAAAATGTTACAGACTTTTAGCGCCTCTTTTATAGCCTGTTCATGCAGCTTTTTACTTGCCGCACCTAACTCTAACATGTCACCCAATACAGCAATCTTTCTACCCTTAGCCGGGATAGACTTTAGAACTTCTAACGCCTGCTTCAATGAAAGCGGGTTAGCATTATACGTATCATCAATAATCTTAATATTCTTGAATTCAATTAGGTTAAGCCTGCTCTTAGGGAGATTAAATCTGGCTAGCTCTAAAGCAATATCTCGATACTCCAAACCAAGAATTCTTCCCACGGCAATAGCTAGAAGACTATTATAGATATTATAATACCCAAATATGGATAATGCAAACTTAAAACCTTGATTAATTCTAAATTCCGGCTTACCGTTAAAATCTACTATATCTGTAGCAGAAAAATCGCTTCTTTGCTTTATCCCTACACTGATTACAAAAGGAGACTTTGTTTTCTTAACGGCCAATTTAGCCAAAAAAGGATCGTCCATATTAACTATAGCTAACTGCGGCTTCGATAGATTCTTAATCAGGCTGGACTTCTCTTTAAATACTCCGCTTAAATTCTTAAAATATTCTAGATGTGAAGGTCCGATATTTGTGATTACAGCAATATTAGCCAAAGCTATATTAGAAAGATAAGCAATCTCGCCAAAGTGATTTGTCCCCATCTCCAACACTGCAGCTCCATAAGAACTGTCCAATTTCAGGAGAGTAAGCGGTAAACCAATATGATTATTTTTAGTCCCCTCATTCTTCAGGACCTTAAACCTTCTGCTTAGAACAGCTGCAATCATATCCTTGGTAGTTGTTTTCCCGTTAGAGCCGGTTACGGCAATAACCGGTATATGGAATCTTTCCCGGTTAAAACGCGCAAGATCCCCCAGCGCCTTTACGGTATCTTTAACCAAAACAACAGCTACACCTTTAACCCTAATAGCTTTTTGGCTGATTATGCAACTAGCCCCTTTTCCAACCACTTCCCTGATAAAATCATGGCCATCGAACTTCTCACCTTTTATAGCAATAAAGATACTTCCCTTTCTTATGCTTCTGGAATCTATTGAGACTTCGTTTAACGCTAAGTCCCTATTCCCTGAAATTAACTTACCCTGGGTAGCCTTGATTAATTCAGAAACTTTAAACATTTCTTAACTTCCTCACGGTCACTAAAATGTATGGTTTTGTCCTTAAAAATCTGGTAATCTTCATGCCCCTTACCTGCTAAAACAACAATATCCCCTTTTTGAGCTAAATTTATAATCTTCTTTATCGCGTCAGCTCTATGTAAAATAACACAATAGTTCTTCTTTCTTACTCCGCTTAAGATATTCTTAACTATATCTAAAGGCCTCTCCGAACGGGGATTATCACTGGTAATCACCGCAATATCTGAAAGTTCAGTCACCACTCTACCCATCTTAGGCCTTTTAGTTTTATCCCGCTCTCCGCCACAGCCGAATAAAGTAAGAATACGATTAGGAGAAAGTTGCCTTAAAGAAGTAAGGATATTTTTAAGCGCATCATCCGTATGTGCATAATCCACAAATACAGAAAAACTTTTCGGACTATCAATGCGCTCAAGCCTCCCCGGAACAAGAGAGAATCTCTCTAGCGCACGTTTAATAAGTCCAATATCAAAACCTGCCTTAATCGCCCAGGCTATAACCGCAAGGACGTTGTAAATATTATGCATCCCAATTAAACGTATTCTAAAATTAACATTATTCTTAAAATAACAAAGTTTAAAATCCGTATAATTAACATTAAATTTTATATCTCTAGCCATAATGTCAGAACAATTTTTTACTCCATAGGTAATCACTCTTGCCCGAGTAAGCTTATATAGCATCTTAGAATACTTATCATCATTATTAAGTACAACAAATGATTTATGGCTTATATTTTTAAAAAGCTTTGCTTTAGCTAAAAAATAATTTTTAATACTTTTATGATAATCAAGATGATCCTGAGTCAAATTAGTAAAGATTGCAGAATGAAAATCAATCCCCAAAACTCTCTCCTGGTCTAAGGCGTGAGAAGAAACTTCCATTACCGCATATTTAACTTTTTCTTTAAGCATCTGAGCAAACATCGACTGCAACTGTAAAGGTCCAGGAGTGGTATTTTTGGCAGGAATAACTTTCCTATTGAAACGGTAATTTATAGTACCCAAAACTGCAGTGGACAATTTTGCCTCATTAAGCAGCGCCTCTAATAAATACGTTACGGTTGTCTTGCCGTTAGTCCCGGTAACTCCAATTATTTTTAACTTTGAAGAGGGCTTATTATAGAAAATTGCCGATAGTTCTGCCAAGGCCTTACGGGTATCTTTAACTTTTATATAGCTTATATTATCTAGACGCTTAATTTTAGCAGATGAGTCATGAATAATAATTTTCGCTCCGTTATCAATAGCTTCGCCGATGAATTTACTAGCGTCAATCTTTACACCTTTTACCGCTACAAAAACCGCTTTCCCCTGCATAGCCCGAGAATTATCGCTAATCCCCTTAATCGTGCGTTTTTTTAATAACCTAGCGAGCTCTTCTATCCGCATTTAAACTTAATTCTCCTGACATTGCTTTCTTAGCTTTTAAATACCTAATCACATCCGCAGCCACATTTTTAAAGACCGGCGCGGCAACCACCCCTCCGAAATAACTTGGGTGAGGCTCATCAACACTAACAACGATAGTCACTAAGGGATCTTCTGCGGGCGCAAATCCAATAAATGAGGCAGTAAACTTATTGTGAGAATAAGCGCCGTTGGCTTCCAGTTTTTGGGCTGTCCCGGTTTTTCCGGCTGCCGTAAAGCCTGTTATCTGCGCCATTTTGCCCGTACCCTCTTCTACTACTCCGGTAAGCATTTTAGTCATCCTTGCTGCAGTATCTTCAGATATAACCGTACGGATCACCGTTGGAGAAGTCTTTATAACTATCTCTCCCTGCTTATCGCGAACCTCATCTATAACATAAGGTTTCATTAATTTACCGCCATTAGCAATTACTGAAATAGCGCTGGCCAGCTGCAACGCAGTCACTCCTACCTCCTGGCCAATAGGAACAGCGCCTATTGAAGTTTTAGACCAGTATCGCGGGGCTTTAATCATCCCGGATATTTCTCCCGGCAAATCAATACCTAACTTTGAACCAAAACCAAACAACTTAACATATTTATATACCGTATCAGGCCCCAGAATCTGAGCAACTTTAGTAGTGCCAATATTGCTAGACTCTTCAATTACTTCTCTAAAAGTAAGCCAACCATGTTTCGTATGGTCATGGAGAATATGGTTGCCAACTTTATATTCACCATTCTCACAGAAAAATCTATCTTCCTCGCTGACCCTCTTCTCTTCTAAAGCCGCAGAAGCAGTAACAATCTTAAATACCGAACCCGGTTCGAATAAATCACAAATTGCCCGATTACGCTTCTGATCCTTGCTAACATTGCTATGCTCATTTAAATCATAAGTAGGGCGGCTAGCCATGGCAAGAATCCTTCCCGTAAAAGGGTCCATAACAATAATACTTGCGCCTTTTGCATGGTGCTTTTTAAAAGCGTTATCTAGCTCACGTTCAGCAAAATATTGTATCACCTGATCAATGGTCAGAACAATATCCTGCCCTTCTTTGGGAGGAGTCATCTTCTCCCATATATCCAACCTCTTCATCCGGGCATCTCTTAAAAATACAGCCCAACCAGGAGTACCTCTTAAATATTTATCAAGATAAAGTTCGATACCTTCTAAACCAGTATTATCAAGACCGGCAAAACCGATTATCTGACTGGCTAAATAAGTATTAGGATAACTGCGCTTACTCTCTCTTAAGAAACCCAACCCTTTAATTTTAAGTTTCTTTATTTCTTCTGCCTCATGAGGAGTAATCTTGCGAGCTAACCAGATAAATGATTTCTTGCGTGAAAGTCGTTCGAGTAAATAACCCTGATTTAAATTCAATATGCCGGAAAGCTTACGAACAATCTCCTCCTTTTGGCTATCTTTTATAATATTAGGAGAAGCGTAGAGTGATTCCGAAGGAAGATTAAGTGTTTGTGGTTTCAGATTAGTATCATAGATAACCCCGCGCAAGGGCTCTAATTCTACAAAGAGATTGTGCTGCTTTTTGGCGATACCCTTAAGATAGCTTGAACGGAAGAGTTGTATGAAGAGTAGGCGGCCTATACAAAATATAAAGAAAATTACAAAAAATAAAAAAACCGCCTCAGATTTTCGGCGATAGTTGCTTATATACACATTAAGTTTATACTAGTAAAATTATGGGTTAATTGTCCTAGCTTCGGCCTGGCCTCTAATACCGAAGATACGCGACAATAAGGTTTCTTTGTTCGATGATTGTTCAACAAGAGTCATACCCTCTTTAGTAGGAACTAATCTGACTAACTGATATCTATCCGGCATCTGGAAATCAGAATGATCCGATACACTTTTTCCGATGCTAACCAGCGAACAATTCTTTTCAATATTATATCTTAAAATACTGTTCTTATCCAATAGCTCCTGGAAAACTGAATGTTGTTTTTGTTCCGAATAAGCGAGCCTAACTATTTCTGACTGCTGATAAACATAAAACAACGAAACAAAAGTTATGCTTATAACCATGGATAGAAATTTATTAAGTCTCATGAGTAGGTCAGACTCTTTCTGCCACCCTAAATTTTGAGGAGCGGCTGGCTGGATTTGCCTCCACCTCAATTTGGGACGGCGTTAAAGGTTTAGATGTTAAAATATTTATTAGTCCGTCAGCTTGCGCCTTTCGGAACGCTAATTTTACAATACGATCTTCTAAAGAATGAAAAGAAATTACACATATTCTAGCTTTTTTTTCTAAAAGCGCAATACCTTTGTTTACTGCGCTATCTAAAATCTCCAGCTCTCGATTAACTGCAATACGAATTGCCTGAAAAGTACGAGTTGCCGGATGAATACGGTAATGCCTGTGTCGGTAACGCACAGGAATGGACCTAGCTACTATTTTAGCTAACTGTGCTGTTCTAGCGATAGGCTCAATCCCTCTTTCTTGAACCAGGTTACGGGCAATACGCTTATGCCACCTCTCTTCTCCGAAATTCCAAAGCAAAGAAGACAGCTCCTCTTCATTGAGGTTATTTACCAAGTCATATGCCGATATGTAACTATCTTTATCCATACGCATATCTAAAGGCCCATCCCCTTGGAAACTGAAACCGCGCTCCGGATTTTGAAGCTGAAATGTAGAAATACCCAAATCAAAGAGCACTCCGTTAACTTTCTTAACTTTTAGATTTTCTAAGAGCGCATCTAAATCCAGAAAACTTCCGTGGACTAATTTTACAGCGGACCCAAACTCAGCTAGCCTTTCTCGCGCAACCTCCAGAGATTCTTTATCGCGATCTATGCCAATGAGCCCCCCTCCAGGGAGAACCCGCTCTAATATACTTTTTGCATGGCCACCGGTTCCTAATGTTGCATCCAGAATAACCATGCCAGGCTTTAAATCTAAATATTCCAAAACCTCCCTGAGCATTACAGGAGTATGATATTTAATTTCAGACATCCATCAACTTCTCAGCAATCTCTTCAAAAGACTGCCGTGAATTTCCATAAAACTCAGCCCACTTATCGGATGCCCAGATTTCAATTCTATTTGAAACTCCAACAACGACGACTTCTTTTTTTATCTGAGCAAAATCTTTAAGATATTGAGGTAAGAGTATTCTTCCCTGACTATCAAAATTAACTTCAACTGCCCCGGAAAAATACAGTCGGTTAAATTTACGTGACTCGGATTTAGTAAAAGGCACAGCTTTAAACTTAGCCTCCTGGTTCTTCCACTCCTCTTCGCTAAACATAAAGAGGCAGTTATCTAAACCTCGGGTTACATAAAACTTCTCAATAAAATGCGCTTTAGTTGCTTCGCGAAATTTGGCAGGTAAAATTAGTCGACCTTTTCGGTCAATTGAATGTTTATATTCGCCGTAAAACATATTCTCTAGCTCCTTAACCTACCGGCAGGCAGACTTTCCACTCTACTCCACTTTCATCCACATTGTAGGTCAAGTATAGATAGAAACCTCCCTTTTGTCAAGGAAAAAATTTACCTAAAATGTTACAAATCAATAGGTAGTGTATATTTTCGTTAAAATATCTATATATTGGGGTATTTTTTAATGCTAAAGCAGGATTTTTTTTGCTAAAAGTACATCTTTTTTGATTTGGAGGGTTAATTCTGGTAAAGAAGAAAATTTTCTATCTGAACGAATGAATTTAACGAATTGGATCTCTAAATATTTTCCATAAATATTTTTGTGAAAATTAAATATAAATACCTCAATATTTATCCTTTTATTTTTACTATCAATCGTGGGCCTTGACCCGATATAACATGCGCCTTTCAACTTATGCTTATCCAAAATAATTCTTACCGCATAAATTCCGCAAGCCGGGATCACTTCATGATGCGGATTGATATTTGCCGTCGGAAAACCTAACAACCTTCCTAGCGAAGTACCTTTTATAACCGTTCCTAATATACACACGGGTCGACCTAACAAATTCTGTGCCTCCATGATCCTACCACTCTTTATTAAAGTACGAATCAACGTACTCCTTATAGGCCTATTATTTACTTTAATAATTTCAAAACCTTTTACTCCAAAACCATAAATCTTACCCAGATTTTTTAAAAGATTAAGGTCCCCTCTGGCCCCTTGGCCAAACCTGAAATCTTTTCCCACATAGATATATTTTGCCCCTAAACCTCTAAACAGAACATCTTTCACAAACTGTTCAGCAGAAACTCTGGCAAAATGTTTACTAAAATTTATAACTATACATTCATCAATCCCTACTTCCTTGATAAGCCGCAATCTATGCTCAAGAGAATACAAACTTTCTTCCTTCTGAGGATGCGGCCAAAAAGTCAAAGCAACGCTTACGCCCTTAATCTTATGCGCCCGAGTAATCGCAGATTTTAAAATTTGTCTATGGCCGCGATGCAAACCATCAAAAACCCCAAGAGCTACAACTGGCTGATGAAGTTTTTTTATATTATTTATTCCAAAAATAATTTTCATAACTTTATGCCTTAAGATTTGCCTTACTTCTTTAAAATTATTTTACCTCACCAGAGAAACCCCCGCAAGCAGTATATTTAAACTAAACTCTTAATTTTATTGCCATTATAAGTTATAAATGTTATATTATAAACAAATATAGCAACTCTCATAAGGAGCGACAAAATGAAAAAAACTATCTTATTCTTAATGCTTTTCTTTCTTAATTTCTTAAGCTTTGCCCTAGCAGATAAACTCAACCGCATTGAATTAAACGATGGCAGCGTAATAATCGGCGAGATATCGAATTTTTATAATGGGATATACACAATAGATTCTTCCGGTATGGGCCAACTGCAAATCGAAGAGTCAAACATAAAACAAATAAGTTTTGCAACTAATAATCAGGCTAGCGCTCCTAAAGAACCACTTCCTAATAACCTATCTTCAGATAATATAAATGCCATGGCTAATAAAATGATGAGCGATAAGGATACTATGGGCATGATTGCATCACTTCAAAATGATCCGCAATTCCAAGCTATTATTAATGACCCTAACATAATTAACGCAGTAAAATCCGGGGACAGCGCCAGCTTAATAAATAATCAGAAATTTATGCAACTTAAAGATAACCCTACAATTCAGAAGATAAAAGAAAGAACATCGCAATAAAACTTCCTATAGCCAAGATTTGTCCGCTTCGATTACTGTAACACCAATTAACCCAGTTTTATGCTTGGCAAGATATGAAAAAGCTTTATGGCTTAAATCAATAATCCTACCTTGCCGAAATAATTTCTTTTTCGGACCAAAATCATTGTGCTTAACCATCACACATCTATTACTATCTGCTGCGCAGACCAAATAATATTTACCGTAATCTCTCTTACGCATAGCGCAAGTTAGGGAATTAGCTCTTAGACGCTCTCCCGAAGCAGTAAGCGAGCCCCTATACCAGGAGGCCTTACCGGAAGTTGGATAAGGCCCTATGACTGCATCCCCTCTATCCCAATCGAGAATAACCTGAAGAGCTAAATAAACCAAAATAATTATGACTAACCATTTCAGCAGACGTTTCATCTAAGTATTTTCCTGTCAATCTTACTTAATCATATAACTTAAAACTTGCGACCATCTTCTCAAAATCATTAATACTATTATCAAAATTAACTGCCCTATCAAAACCCGTAATCGAGAAAACTGCGGAGCGCCTTATAAATCTGTATTCTATATATTTCATAGTTACGGGCCCACTTACCTCATAAATATATCTTATGCATCTTAATCCATGTATTTCTACTTCTCTGGGTTCTGCTAATACCTTCATCTGAAGGTTCGCTTTTGCGTAAACTTCCCTTAACCTGCCGATAACAAAATTAGTATATTCCAAATAGTTTTCAAAGTTACCCAGTGAGTCTGTAGATACTATCAACCCGGGGGTGCTCTTCGCCTTATCTTTACTAAAATAAACCTGTATACTCCCATCCTCAAGCTGAGTCTCTTTAGACTCTGACCAACCTTTTGGATACTGCATCTCAAAACCAAAGTGCTTATTTATATAAAGCTCCTGACAACTAGCTACTCCTAAGAAACTAATACAATAAAAAGATATAAATAATACCCAGACGATAAATCTCATTGATGATTTCTTAATCCTCATATTGACTCCTTTGAATATGCGGTTTTACCGTTTATAAATTAAAGAAACCTTGATTATTCTTAAAAAAACGCTTTCTCATCTTATAATCCGGCAACACCAAACCAACTCTTCTCCAAAATCCGCCAGCATGATTCTTCTCTTCTAAATGTATAAGCTCATGCACTACAACGTAATCAATTACTTCTAAAGGAGCCATAATAATCCTCCAACTGAAATTCAAGTTCCCTTCGTAGCTACAAGATCCGAAACGCTTTTGAGCATTTGAAATTCTTATAGAAGAATACTTCAAGCCTGTAACCGTAGCATAAAACTCCGCCCTCTCCCTTATCTTCTCTAAGGCGCAAGTTTTATACCAATGTATCAGATTATCCCGTGCATTTAAAAGCAAGCGGCGGGGAAATTCCAAATAATCATTTAAGCTGATACTTTCGCCTTCAACCAATCGCAAAGGATAAGGCTTACCCAAATAGAAGAAATTCTCATTATCCACAAACTGCTTAGCCGGATAGTCATTCTTACGCTGACGAAATAATTGCTGCTTCGCCAAAATCCAATCTCTTTTCTTAAAAACTATACTTTCAATGTATTCTTGACCAACATGACGCGGAGCACGGACCACCAGATGAGAATCTTCGGTAATCTCCAAACCTACTGTCCGTCTTCTTGACCGGAAAAGCTTATCTATCTTGATTTCCATATTTCTTTTAGGAAAAACCATGTGGCTAAGCTCAAGAGTGTCCCCAGCTATTTAAGTATATATCCTAACTTGCGCAACTCTTCACCAACAAACTTACGATGATCACCTTGCAACTCAATAACATAGTCCTTAACCGAACCGCCGGTGCCAAGTTGTTGTTTTAATTTCTTAGCTAAAGCTAGAAGCTCAATTTCATTTAAAGATAAACCGGTTATAAGAGTCATCCCCTTGCCTTTTCGCCCCTTAACTTCATAAAACAAACGCACAATGCAATCACCTTTAGGAATAAACCTTTTACGGGATTGCTGACATATACAGCTATTCAAAGGCTGACTACAACCGGGGCAAACTGAACCATGCTCAGTAGAATAAACTAAATGAAAATTTATTCGGTCATCATTCATAGAAAACTATTCAAAATAATTTCTAATAATACTGACTTAAAGATTTAAGGGAATTAGCAAACAAAACACTTAGATACCAGCTTAAGACAAGGATTACCGCCGTTACGATTATTTTTAGATTTCTGCTAAATGAAGGATTAAACCAAACTAGGGGTAAAGCAAACGGACCAACGCATAAGAAAGCAACAACTATAATTGAAGTCTTAAAATACCACTTAACTTGCGGCGGTTTTGGACTACCAATAGACTCATGGCAATATCTACACTTAATAGCCTCATCCTGAATTTCTTCAGCACAAAATGGACATTTTTTCATCCTCCCCCCTCTAATGCTTTAAAACCGAAATATTATTTTCAATATTTTTTACCCGAAAATCCACATTCTTAATCTCTTTTAATATCAAAACTAACAAAATAGTAATTGCTATTAACAATAATGTTTTCATAAATTTAGCTCTCCTTTAAGGACGCACCTAATGATTTTACTTTAGATTCTCGCGCAGTTTAGCTACTACTTTACGACGGACATCTGAAAGTTTACCGATTATAGTACAACCGGACGCAGCTTTATGGCCACCCCCTCCGAAGGCTTGCGCAATCTTATTCACATCAACCTTACCGCTTGATCTTAAGTTAACCCGGATCTCTTTTTTATAACCAAGATTCTCTCTGAAAAGGGCAACCGCTTGAATATCCTTTATCGAACGAAGAAAACTTAAAATATGGTCAGAAAGATCAAAAGAAAGTTTTTTATGCCTAAGCAGCTTTGCCGGAATTTCAACCCAACCGATTTTTCCATCAGCGCTAAGGTGCATGTCCTTAAGTATTTTTATTAAAAATTGCATATCGAAATAAGGAATATTCTCATAGATGTTTCTGTAAATTGAACGGACGTCAAAACCAAAGCGCATTAACTCTCCTGTTGCCTGATGCGTAAAACTTGAAGTATTGGAATAGCGGAAGCTTCCGGTATCCGTCATCATTCCCACATATAAAACAAGTGCCGACTTTCTATCAATTTCCACATGCATCTCTTTAAATAATCTATAGACGATTTCAGAGGCAGAGGAGGCAGCGGTATCCACTAAATTCACTGTGCCGAAATTATCATTACTTATATGATGATCTATATTAATTACCGGTTTATTATTTTTATTAAGCTTACGCACTTCTCCTGTCCGGCTTAAATCCGAACAGTCCAAAACTGCCATACAATCAAAATAAATATTTTCAAGCTTAGGGGTATACACAACTATATTCTCCCTGCCAGGAAGAAAATCATACTCAACCGGAGTAGGGTCTTCATTAACAATAACTACCCGCTTACCCAGCTTCTTCAATAAATGATAAAACGCAAGCTCTGCACCAATAGCATCACCCTCAGGAGAAGTATGCGCTGTAATTAAGAAACTTTTATGTTTTCTTATTTCTTGGGCGACCTTTTTTAGATTTAACCTGCTCATCAGAACCTCTCTTTTCCAATCCTTTAGCTGTTTTCTCGTTCTTCTGCTCAGAAGCCTTGATCTCATTCAATACTTCTTCAATGCGTACGCTATACTCAGTCGAATGGTCTTCATAAAATGCAATCTCAGGAGCAAACTTAAGATTTAACCTCTGAGCCAAAAGCTTACGCACAAACCCCAACGCAGAATTCAAAGCTTCTTTAGTCTTAACACAGGCCTCTTCATTACCTAAAACACTGTAATAAATCTTGGCAAATCTGAAATCCGGGGCTATTTCAACCTTAGAGATAGTAACAAATCCTAGCCTAGGATCTTTTAATTTATCATGAATAATCACGCTTGCTTCCTGCCTAATTGCTTCAGTTACCTTATCTTGCCTAGACATAACTAGCTCCTTTTCCTGAGTAATCTCTTAATAAGAACCAACTCTTCCGATTTAGTTCTAACCAAACCATTTAGTTTTGCGCTCAATACCTGCGCGAATATTTTCTGATATCTTGGCCCCGGGACAACACCCAAACCATGGAGATCATCTCCGGAAATAAAAATACGCATACCATTATAAATCTCTAAGAAATTTTCAATATGGGCTTTAAATACCGGATTGTTATATTTTGCCTTTAGGGCTAAAATCGTTTCATAACTTAACGGCTCCAAAATCTCAAAGATATGTGAAGGCTTAACCGCTACTCTACTTAAATCATTTAAAGCCGCATGACTAATCTGCTTAAAACTCAATAATCTGATTTCTTCTCCTTTACGTAATCCCAATCTTAAACAAACCGATTTGATTTCTTTATCATCAAAAGAATCTAATAAGCCCATAAGATAAATCAACCAAGAATCAATAGCCCTACGTTTAGGATAATTCCTGTTAAACCAGTTAATTTCTCTTTTTAACGACTTTAAGAAAGCATAACTTTTTGAATTAAGCTTAATTCCTTTAGCAATAAAATCAAAACCGACTAATTTCTGCAAGCGTCTTATTTCTTTAATGGGGTCTTTTTCCTTCAAAATCAGTATTAGATCGTCACGAATGCGATGCGCATGCACCTTAGACAACATATCCAGTTTTACCGCATCTTTTAACAATTTCAAAGTCTTAGGCTCAATAACAAAACCAAACCTTTGCTCAAAACGTATAGCCCTTAAAATACGCGTTGGATCATCGATAAAACTCAAAGGATGCATTATGCGAATTTTCTTACCCTCTAAATCCGCTCTCCCCCCGAAATAATCGAATAACTTTCCGTATCTTAAATCTATAGCCATGGCATTAATGGTAAAATCGCGCCGGAATAGGTCTACTCTTAAAGAACCAGCGCTGACCACAGGAAGCTGTCCGGGCTTAGGATAAATCTCTTTACGAGAACTTGAGAAATCGACTTTAGAGCCCTGGCCGATAAAAACAGTAGCTGTTCCGAAATTCTTATGTACCGTAATTCTGGCACCCATATGCTTAGCAAAAGCCTCCGCGAATTTCGCCCCGTCACCATCAATAACAATATCTAAATCCAGATTATTAACCTTTAGGATAAGATCGCGCACAAATCCGCCCACTAAGTACGCTTTGACTTTTTTGGATACAGCCATTTCATGTATTTTATTAATCAGATCTTGTAAATTTTCAGATAACTTACTTAATTGTTTTTTCATTCTTATGGCCTCGGATGAAACTGCTTATGTATACTCTTTAACCTATCTTTGTTTATATGAGTATAAATCTGCGTGGTAGAAATACTCGAATGGCCCAACATCTCTTGGACAGAACGTAAGTCCGCTCCGTGCTCAAGAAGGTGTGTCGCAAAAGAATGCCGCATAATATGAGGCTTTATTGGCTTCTTTATGTGCGCCTGCTTTGCATATTTCTTAATCATTTTCCATAAAGATTGGCGGGATATTTTTCTCCCGAAACGGCTGAGGAACAAATAATCCGCTTCCTTCTTTCCTAAAAGCTTTGGCCGGCTGACTTCCAGATATCGGGTTATACCGGCAATTGCTTTCTTCCCTAAGGGGATAACCCGCTCCTTATTACCCTTGCCAATACAACGCAAGAAGCCGATCTCCAAGTTTACATTATCTTTCTTAAGATTAACAACTTCAGAAACACGCATACCTGTTGCATAAAGAGTCTCCAGGATTGCTCTATCCCTTATCCCTTGAGTATCATGCACATCCGCAGCAGCAATCAAAGCATCTACTTCATTTATGGTCAGCGTATCCGGAACTCTCTTCCAAAGCTTAGGTGAATCTATAAGTGCGCTAGGGTCATTTTTAATAATTCTCTCCCGAGCTAAAAATCGATGAAACATTCTAATCGCGGCAAGTCTACGAGCGATAGAATTTGGAGCAATACCTCTATCTTTCTGAGAAAGCATAAAATTAGTAATATTAGCTTTATCAATCTTAGACAAAGCATCTATGTGGCATTCTTCAATATAATCCAGATATAGCTGTAAATCTTCACGATAAGAAATAATCGTATTATTAGCTAATCCTCGCTCAACCGAAATATAATTAAGAAAAGTATCGATCAACTCTTTCATATAAGATTATTCTTCTTTTCTTCTAAAATCGTAGAAGCCGGTCCATGTCCGGGATAAATTTTTGTGTCATCCGCTAAAACAAACAACCTCTCTCTGATAGCCTGATTCAACTGCTCAGCATCTCCGCCAATTAAATCTGATCTACCTATACCTCCGCAAAATAAGGTATCACCGGTAAAAACTATCTTTCCATCAGGCTTAAGCATTAAAAGGGCAATCCCTCCCGGAGTATGCCCGGGGACATGCAGAACTTTTAACTGAATATCGTCTAATGTAATAATCTGATTATCCTCTAAAGGTTTTATTTCGCTTTTAACTGAATAAGGCATTGAAAACAAGCCGGATAAATTCATCATTGGGTCCTCAAGCATAACAAGGTCAGCTTTATGGACATAAACTGTTACCCCAAATTTATCGTCTGCTCCAATGTGATCATAATGGCCGTGGGTATTAATAATAAATGCAGGCGTTAATTTATGCTTATCCAGCACCTGGCGTATCTTCCGCTCCTGATCGCCGGGATCGATAATTATTGCCTTAGAGTCTTTTGCGCAAGCCAAAACATAGCAATTTACCTGCATCGGGCCTATGGCCACAGTTTCCAGGATCATTCGAGATCGCGCCTGACATCATTATAAGAGAATCTCTGCAAAATGTTTCTGCGTAATTTCTCAGCTTCTCTACGATTAGCATTATTCGAATTAGCATAAATATCAGAACTAATATCAGTCTGCAGACTACGCATCTCTTTTATATAAACATCAAGCTGCTTCTGATTAGTCTCTTTTAAAAGAGATCTCATGCCATCCAAATTCTTAAGAGCCTGCTCAACACAATCTTTTCTCTTCTTTAGAGACGACTTTTCCGTCAAAGAAGTAATGAGTTCGTCCTGCCAGGATTGCCAGAAAAGAAGATGCTGACGATAAAGCTGCTCTTTTGTCATCTGCAGACCTTTCCATTCTTCCGGTACTAAGACCATCTCCTCAACAGGCTTATTTTTGGATTTACGGGTAAATTTACGGACAAACGCTTCGCAGCCAATCGTATTAACCAATAAGAACAGCCCAACTATCAAAGCCATAATTTTACGTATCATCATTTAATCTCCTCCTACCCGGCACCAATCATACGGGAAAACTTTTCTTCATCAATAATTTCCACACCCAACTTTTTTGCCTGAATATATTTCGAACCGGCTTTTTCGCCAATTACTACAATATCTGTACCCTTGCTCACCGATGAAGCAGGGCTTCCTCCTAATCTGCGTACCAACTCTTCTGCTTCTAGCCGACTATAAACTTTAAGTTCTCCGGTAAAAACCACTCTCTTACCGCTAAAAGGAGTCCGCTTATCCTCAACCAGCTCCTCCTTAAGATTTAACCCCTGCCTACGAAACTCAGAAATCATTTCCTTAGTTGATTCTTGAGAAAAATATTCTGTGACTGAATCACTCATTACCTTACCCACTTCGTAGATACTATCAAGATCTTCTTTTTTTGCTAAAAGTAAACTATCCAAAGTAGTGAACTTCTGGGCTAAAACAAAAGCAGCCTTTTCCCCCACATGGCGAATCCCTAAAGCATAAATAAAGCGGGATAAAGGCTTATGCTTACTCTTGGCTATGCCTGCTAACAAATTACTAATCTTCTTGGCTTTAAAAAGCTCTAGTTTATCCAAATCAGATTCTTTTAATTTATAAATATCAGCCAAATTCTTTACTAATTTTAATTTTACCAACTGACTAACAACCGCCTCTCCCATACCCTCGATATCCATGGCGGCTCTACTTGCAAAATACAAGATCTCTCTTTCTAGCTGCGCAGGACAGGCAGGGTTAATACAACGATAGGCGACATCTTCTTCTTTCTCTTTAACTACCCTACCAGAACATACCGGACAAGACGCAGGTATTTTAAAACTCTCTTTACCGCGGCTTTGCACAACTTTTAATACCTTTGGGATTACTTCCCCGGCGCGCTCAATCAATACGCGATCTCCTACTTTTATATTGAGACGCTTTATCTCATCAAAATTATGTAAAGTTGCATGACGAATAATTACCCCAGCGCACTCAACAGCTGCCAACTCAGCAATTGGAGTAATAACCCCGGTACGCCCCACATTCACATCAATCTTAAGCACCTCGGTAATTACTTGATGCGCAGGAAATTTATAGGCAATTGCCCAGCGCGGGCTCTTCAAAGTAAAACCAAGCGCTTTCTGCTGAGTTATATCATTTACCTTAATAACTATACCGTCTATATCATAAGTCAGTTTATCCCTCTTCTTCTCCCACTCGTTACAAAATTCAAAAACCTCTTCTATATTATTACAAATCTTAGAATGCATGTTCGCGCGTACTCCCCACTCTTTAAGCTTTGTTAAAAATTCCTCATGGGATTTAAAATTAATCCCTTCATATTCTCCCAAAGAATGAGCAAAGAAACTGAGCTTACGCTTATGCATAAATCCTGAATCCAACAGCTTTAATGAGCCACTGGCGGCATTCCTGGGATTAGCAAAGGTAACCTCACCATCATTCTCGCGCTCTTTATTTAATTTAACAAACTCTACCCTGTCCATATAAACTTCACCGCGAATTTCAATAGAATCAGGAATATCTTTCCCCAGTAAAAGTAAAGGAATTGCCCGTATAGTCTTAATATTCTGGGTAACATCCTCACCGGACTCTCCGTCACCGCGGGTTGCACCCAAAATCAGCTTCCCTTTTTCATAAATAAGATTAGCGCTTACCCCGTCAATTTTTAGTTCGGTAACGAATTCTATTTTTTTGTTATTACCGAGATTTTTGCGCAAACGCCCATTCCAATCTTTGAGTTCATCCAGCGAAAAAGCATTGTCAAGAGATAGCATCTTCTGTTTATGCCTTACTGTTTTAAAGCCTTCCAGTATGCCGCCGCTGACACGAACCGTAGGAGAATCTATTGAACTAAGCTGGGGATTTTCATCCTCAAGCTTCTTCAATTTTCGCATCAAATCATCGTACTCTTTATCGGAAATGCTCGGCTGGCTTAAAACATAATAGAGATAATCATACCTGCGGATTTGTTCCCTTAAAGCCTCAATTGTTTTTTTTATCCCCTGCATTAGAATTTTACTCCAAAATCCTTGAACTTACCCGTTGCAACCCCCCAAACTACCTCTGTATCCTGAATATAATTACTGAAATTGTTATTAAGTTGGGTGAGTAAATCGTTGATTCTCTCCTGGGTACCCTCAGCAACCAGCTCTACTCTTGTATCTGCTAAATTCTTCACCCAGCCTGAAATATCCAACTCTTCGGCAAGGCGTGCTGCGGTAAAGCGAAAACCTATACCCTGCACCCGACCGGAATAATAGACATGCACCTGTTTCTTCATGGAATTGAGGGAAAAAGTCGGGGCGGACAGATTTGAACTGTCGACCTCAGCGTCCCGAACGCTGCGCTCTAGCCAAGCTGAGCCACGCCCCGTATAGCATTTTGCGTGGCGAAATCCCACAAGTATTACGTGGGGTGACCACGCCCCCGTTACATTTCATAACTCCAAGTATTAGTTTAACTTAAGAGATAAGTATATCAAAAATTAGCTAGATTAGCAATAAACTCCTCATCTTAGCCAACCTACCTGCATAAAGCTGAATACGGACAATAAGCACAATTACGCTGCGTATCAATATCCGCTTCAAAGACCGTATTTGGATTTACAATCTCATCAAGTATAAAAGAGAGCGCATTAAAACAAGTATCCAGACTCTCTGCTTTTTTCTCTGGAGTGTTTTTTTGCAAATACTCTTTTATTTCGCAGGTGCGCAAGAAATAAATAGCAGCTCTTACATCCTCCTTATTCAAATACTCCCTACAAGCCCAAATATAAATAGGAAGCTGGAAAGATTTAATTGATTTTTTTATTTCGTTACGGGAAAACTTCATATTACTAAGATTTACATTAGGTAAAGCGGCACTACCGGTTTTATAATCAATCACTAGAAGCGAATCATCAGAAAGCCTGTCCACTCGGTCAACTCCGGCAGTAAAATTAAATATACCGGATTTGGTTTCAATCTTCCAAGGTAGCTTCTTTTCCAACATAACCACTGCATCTATATCATTTCTTTGTTTTTCACTCTCTAAGAACTTCTCCATCCGGTGGCGTATAATATCTTCCAGGATAAAAGAATCTGCCTTCATCTTACGGCCAAACTCCTCCTTAAATAGCTTTTCGAATTCGCCAAAGAATGTCTCTTCAAACTTTTTGTTAATTACAGGTTTTTTATTCATAAACCCTCTAAAGGCATCTTCAAGCAATCTGTGTACAAATGTCCCGACATCCGCAGCTTCCGGTTCATCAAAAAGATCCTCTTTTTCTTCAAGGCCGAGACAATAACGGAAATAAAACTTAAGCGGACAAGAAATATACATATTCACACTAGATACAGAGAATACCCGCTTCTTAAGATCTGCAATCATATCCTTAGTTTTCTTAGCAATAGCCTTCTTAGGGAGAGCTTTAATATTAAAACTAAAAAGCGGAATTTCCACCACTCCAACCTTACCCTGTTTCTGCTCTTCTCTCCAAATAAGATCCTCAAGGAACCGGCTGCGGATAGTCTCCCGGTCCTCGCGATATATTAAATGCACGTTATCTGCGGCACTAATCAGGCGGCTGAACTGATAGCGTTGGATCTCCTCTTCTTTCTCCAGACGTTCAATGCCTAAAGAAACCATTACATCGCGCGGGATAAGCGGCTCGTAAATCCTTAATTTCGGCAGGATAGATTCGTTGACATCCATAACAATAACGTTTTTAAAAGTAAGCGAACGAGTCTCAAGGAGCCCCAAAACCTGCATACCCCTTAGAGGTGAACCTGAAAAAGAAACCATTTCATTCTCAAGCCGTTGAGTAAAAATCTTAAACATCTCTTCCTGAGAAAATTTCTCCTGGGAGAATGTTGCGCTACGTAATTCTTCGACCAATTCCAGTATTTTCTGAGCAGCCTTTAAATTAAGGGCATATTTCTCCAGGGTACTCATCTGAAGAAGAGCTATAATAATATTTTCTACTGAAACAGAAAACTCATAAAAATTACTAATACCCTCCCATGCTTCAAAAGCTAGCTCGTTTAATTTCTTAAAAATCATAGCTATATCATCAAGACTCACTTTAATATCCATGTGTCTTAAGGTTCCTTGAATCTCCTCAAGCAAAATATTTGACCCTGAGACCTTGTCTAAACTGATAAATAACTCTCCGGCAAGATCATTTTCAATTGTGCCGGTCAAAATTTCTTCTGTCTTATGCACTACGACTCTGCTAGCATTTAAACCGCTAATATCCAAATTCTTTAGAAAGGGATGGCTTAAAACTTTAAGATAATCACGGCTATAATAATAGCTCAATTTATTCTCTAGCTTTCGCGAAAGCTGAGCAGCAAAAATATCCTGGAAAAGAGAATAGACTGAACTTCTTTTAAGAGAATAACCGATAGAAACATTAAATTCAGCGCCTAAAGAAGAGATGTCTGAAAGTAGAGGTACTAAAGCATCGGGATTAGCAAGCAGAATCAATGTTTCCTCAGTATTTTTTATTTCTTTAAGTTTTTCTCTTAGTATAGCAATCTGTGAATGCATATCAAAACCGCGATAAAAATTAATTTTTGGCTTATTCTTTATTTGCGCTTCCTCTGCTATTACAGCTTTTGAGAAAACTTTCGACAGGCCCTTTAAGACATCCCATTCGCTTTCATCTCCCTGGAAAATAAGCTTTGCTTTTTCTCGACCTAAGAGCTCTTTAATTAACCTCTGTTCAGTTTTATGTAAATAGAAAAACCCGCAGAAAATTATTACCTCAAAATCATCAAAATTAACTTCTTTGGCACATTCGGCAGCACTCATATAAAGCATTCCGCGAGTAAGGCTATTTTCTTTTTTAAAAGCCTCGTGAAACTCTTTGCGCAGCTTAATAATATCCGCCAGGAGCAAATTAATTTCTTTTAAAGTATCGAAACCTATTTTTGCATTCTCCTGCACCGAACGCAGCTTATCATCATTAATCTCTTCCAGATCCAATTGCTCAATAAATGCGTTTATTTCTTCAGCCCAGGGGAGAAACATAGCAAAACTCTCTCTACCCGCAAGGAGCTCCGGATGTCCTGCCTTAGCCAATTTATAGATACTATACGCAGAATCCATTCTACTTACCATTTTAACGCTACTCTTACGCCGAACTACTTCTTTTATAAACTCATCCATTGAAAACACTGCGGGAGGAAAATATGCCGTGTTAATCTGCCGGCTCAACTCTCTTCTTAAAAACAAAGACGGCCTTTTACCTCCGAATACTAAAGCTACTTTCTCTAAAGGAATATTCTTACCAATAAAATCCTTTTGCAAGATTTCTGTCAGCCTGCGTATGTAATCGTCACTTAAAGCTATTGAAGTTACCTCACCCATTAACGAACCTCTTTAATTATCAGCTCATCAACATAAACAAGATATCCCCTTACCTCTTTTTTAGGATAAATTAGCGAAATTAAATCTATATATTCTTTTACTTGCTTTTCCTGATCTTCTACTTCTGCCTTACTTTTAAATTCAACAATAACTGCCTTTTCATTATTTAAGATTAAACGATCAATGCGCCTAGTATCTCCGAAACGATTAACCACTTCCTTCTCCGTAAATACCTTAGATTCTGCGCTGAAAAATAACTCTTTAAAACGCGGATCAACCAAAAGCAATTTTGTCTTTACTTTAAGCTCTGCAAATTCTTTAAACTCCGGGAAACACGTTTGAGACATTTCCACGCTTCTATTTAATTCAATATCTAAATCTTTTCCGGAAAGATTACCAATAAGCGATAGTATATAATGAATAACCTCTCCTCTTTTAATCTGATTGTGTAACTTTAACTGGCGATAATCTTTGAACTCATCTTTAAGCATACCAATCCAGTCACTATAGCATCCGCAACTTAAAACAAGCGCTTTAACTTTGGATTCTTCTTTCTTAGCCAGCTTACCCTTTTGACCAAACTCTATGAAATCTTGAGGAATTAGGAAGTCAATCGTTTCTATAGCGTGTGATTTTTTTGCTATAAAAATATAAAGCTCCTGCTTTGCGCGGGTAAAAGAAACATAGATATTTTTCAACTCATCAAGAAAACTGCGGAAATATTCTTCGTTATAACGGGCCTGAATTTCCGGAGAGAACTTACGATAGACTTCTTTTAAACGTAAAAGCCTAAGAGTATTCTCCTCGCGATCAAGCTCTGCGGTATAAGATGTACCCTGATTATCTGAAATTGATTCTGCCTTAGGATCTATTTTAAGAAATGGGATAATAACAACGGGAAATTCCAGCCCTTTCGCCTTATGCACAGTCATTACCTTAACTGCATTGCTGGAAGGGAATTTCACATAAAGATCATCATCAACAGCATCATTGAAATATTCTAAAAAAGCCCTAATACCATTATGCTCATCTTCTCGCTCCATAACCAACTCAAGAAAAGACATAAAGAAACTTTGGTTGCCGGGGAATCTCTCCAATACGCCAAAATCTGCATATATTGTTACCAACATTTCATATAAAGGAAGAAAACCGACATTCTTAAAGAACTTCTCAATGTGTTGCTGCCAGAGATGAGGAAATTCTTTTTGAAAAGCCCGGTAAAGATAAGAAACGGGAACTTCCTTATTCTGCTTTTGCTTTTTATTTCTGAAAATAAAATCTTCAATTTCTTCGCCTTTTATGCCTGAAGCGTTAGTGAATATCTCCCCAAGAATAAATGAAGCAAAACTAAGGTCATCAACAGGAGAATCTAGAAACTTAAGAAATGAAGTTATTTCTTTAATTAAGCCGTTTTCTCTTATGTTCAATGTTCTTTCTGATTCAACCGGAATTCCTTCTTCTATCAACCAGGCAGAGATCTCCTCCACCTTGAGGCCGCTTCTAGAAAGCACTGCGATATCTTTATACTCAAAGGAACGCGCCTGCAGGTCTTTAATTAATATTAATAATTTCTCTCTAACAACATCCGAACTTTCCTGGGGATCCTGGCTCTCATAATCAAAATAATTATTTTCCGAATTTTTAGACAAAACCTCGAAACGCTCCACCCTCACATAACCGTCAGGCTTATTCACCTCATGCTCTTGTTCAGAGTGGGAAAAAACCTGTAGTAACTCTGACTCAAAAGCAGGAAAAAACTTAAAAGAAGAGTCATTCTTTGACTTTTCTTCCTGATGCATATTATAACTAGTCATGAAATTATGCAGATTTTCTGAAGAAAATATTTGATTGTTAAATTTTACAATTTCTTTGGATGAACGATAATTACGGCCAAGTATATCTACTCTCTGGCCAAACTGCTGCAACTCTTTCCTCACCCCATCAAAAAGTTTTGCTTCCCCGCCGCGAAAACGGTAAATCGCCTGTTTTTTATCTCCTACGTAAAAAAGGGTTCCTCCGGTTGAAAGCGCTTCTTCAGCCAGAATATAAATGTTGTTCCACTGCAAAACACTAGTATCCTGAAATTCATCAATTAAGAAATGACGGAACCGGCTACCAATACGATAATAAATCTCAGGGACCGAAATTGTACCTTTGCCAAAAAGTTGACGGGCGCGCGAATTAAGCTCTTCCAGAAACAGAATATCTTCTTTTTTACTTTGCAATAGGAAGAACCCGAAGACTTTATAGAAAATTTCTATATACGGATTAAATAGAGAATAAGCCTCCATTTCGCAAAGTTTTTTTATTTCTTCACGCAATTGAGCCCACTCCTCGTTAAACTCTTGCGGAACCGAAGAACCCTTATTGCAGGGAATTTCCTCCTTTTCCCAACTTCTTGACTTTAGCTTATCTAGTTGAAAGTTAGCATCATTTGTATCTACAAAATCTTGAATCCCTTTGATAAAAGGTTTATTTACACCATCACGTTCAATATTTTTACTAACTTTAAGAATCTTAAGATAGACCTCTTTCTTTTTAGCAATAATCTCTTTATCGCTTTTAGGATGAATATAAAATGGGACGCCATAGCGGTTATACTCGGAAAAAAGCGACTTAGCCACAGAAAGAATATCATTCTTTGCCAGCCAGCCGCTGCGGTTTTCAATTTTTAAGTAATGCCATACAAAATCAAGGAAGAGATCTTTTATCTCCTTTTCCTGAGTAGCTAAATCCAATAATTGGTCAAAACTTGAGTATATATATTTATGATAATCTTCACGAATATTAAAATTTGCAGAAAGTCCTAAACGGAAAGCACAACCTAAAAGTAAGGCATTAATAAAACTATCGATGGTCTGTACCTGAAAATAATCGTAGCGCCGGATAATCTCCTGCATTGCTCGAAATGAAGCTTGCCGGCAGGTTTTTTCATCTAACCCTATATACTCAAGCAGTTCTTTCTTATGAAGCTCACTTTTAAATGCATCAAGTGCAAGCTGTTTTAAGAGCTCTAAAATCCGCTCCTTCATTTCTACGGCCGACTTCTTCATAAAGGTGATAGCTAAAATAGAGCGCAGGCCCTCTTCATCTCGCTTCGCTAAAGCATTCAGAATAAGCCTCAAATAACGCCGCGCGAGGGCATAAGTCTTGCCCGAGCCAGCAGATGCTTCTACCACAAGAATCTGTTTATTAATTTCAGGAGAGTTATTCTTTGCCATATCTAAAACAAGAATACTAAGGAAGTGCCTTACTGTTTTTCAATTTTGAAGGAATTAAAACTTTGATCGCTCTTTTGCCCTGCTAGAGAAACTTGAATCAAAGACCAGGTATAAACCTGACCGTCCTCAAATAAATTTGACTTAATCTTTATTGAAGAAGTATTCATTGGCAGGTTTTCTTTATAAATCAATCCTGATTCGTACATATTATAGCCTTTATATATTTTTAATATAAAATGGTCTATACCCATAAAATCATTCATCCACCTAAATTCCAGGAAATCTTTCCCGCCTAGAACGACTTTATCATTGATAGGATAAAGCAAGCGCGGCTCTGGGAGAGTATTATAGGAATTTATATAACTATTAAACCTGCCGTTGGCAAAAACGGAAGAGCTTACCAAAAGCACCGCCAGAGTAAAACTAATAATCAATAATTTATTTTTAAACATTTTTTCCTGAAAATCTTCAGTTTCTCTTTATACATCTTTTTACGCTCTCTCAATACCCTGGAGATACTCTTCTGTCTTCTTGTAACTTTCTCGCTTACCATTGCCTAATCTTTCCTTTCTCGCCCATATATATTATAATTATACCACTCCTACTTTAAGATTGTAAGCAATTTAGTACCGGGGAGACCCATGAATTCAATCAAAAGACCTCCCTAATAAAAAGGGACACCCATTTTGCTAAAGCTAAGGGTGTCCCTAAAAAAGGTTATTTGGAGAGGTTCTTTCTTACGAACATTTCTTTCTGAATATCATCGTAGATTTTCTGGAATAACTGCGGATCATCAACTATCTGAGAGCTCTCTTGAGTGCCATATTGAGAGCTTGATTTAAACTTCTTTATTATAGAAATTCTTTCCTTAACTGTGTTGGACCCAAATTGCTCAATAGTAGCGGTAATTTCAGTATTTACCATAGAAAATAATGTCTGCCTTATCCCTGTCTCGCCGTGGATAACTCCAGAGTCATGGTCAGATGATGCAATTATATACCCATAGTCCTGGAATACCTGCAGGGTTGCCTTATAAGCGTCTTCGAATTTACCTTCTAGCTCCCTGCTCTCAATAGTCCTTCTCTGTAAAGGAGTCATCTGAGTTGCGCACCCGGAAACCAGACAAATTAAAACTAATAAAAATCCTATTTTCTTATTCATTTAGAATACAGATGCCCTATAGCTGTAATCATTAACTATATCTTTATCATTAAACTCAATCATTAAAGTGAATGTCCTTGCAGATGTAGACGACCTGCCGCTTCCTATGCCGGCGATAAGAATAGTGCCATAGACTTCCGAAGCGCTTGACTCTACAGAAACCTTATCATAAGTCCAAACTTCATTCCCGCTCTTATTTTTTGTTACAATATTAGGAGGTCCAAATACCTTTAATATCTCATCCTGACTAGTCTGCCCTTTGATTATTTTAGTTTTCGCCATACCAGGCGTTAAATTAGCCTGTTGAACCGGTTCTCTATTAGTAACACAACCAAATAATAATAAACTTAATATAACACAAAAAACTCCTATATATTTATTCATACTTACCTCCGTGAATATTATTATATCATTTTATTTTACAAAATTAAATAATTTAAAATTTCTCTATTTAATACTTAAATTCAGATAGGTGAATTCGATTTATTTCTTTTTTAGGCCATCAGCAATCTTCCAATACCAGCCCTTTGGGTCCCAACAGCTAGCATACGACAAATGCTCCTTTACAAAAACCGAATAATCTTTTGCCTCTTTGTTTCTATTTAGTTTTTGACAAGATTTAAAAGCAATAAATGAACAGGTCCCCACATCATTAAGCGCCCAGTACTTCGGGATCTCTTCTTTTTTAGAATATTTAAGAAGCCCTTTTTGCTGCCAGATTGCAGCCTCTTTATACATATCAATACACTGCTGAGCATAACCTAAGGCAGCTTTATAATCTTTTTTCCCGTAGGCTTCCTACGCTTTCGAGGTAAGATAGCTTGAGGAAGAGTCGCCAAAGTCAATCCCCAGCTCCATTGCCTTTAGCATATCCTTTGCCGCATTGGGTACGCTCCAAAACCAGCCATGCAAATCATAGGCCATAGCATAACCATAGTTATTTACAATATCATTCAAAACAGCTTTTGCTTCATCCCTATCACCGCGTAACCAAAGTATCCTTCCCTTAATAAACTTTGCCGTAGCTACATCATTTAGCATCCAATACTGATGGGTTTTCTCCTGAGGGAAAGGCTTCTTCAATGCAGCCTGAATTTCACGAGCCTCAGCATCATAAATAGCGATACTTCTTTCGGCAAACAACAAAGCTGTTTTGTAATCTTTGCGATTATAATAATCCCAGGCTACCTGAATTAAACTTTGATTTGGATATTTATCAATGTCTATCTTTTTTTCAACACTCTCAGTAGGTTCTTGGGTTTCAGCGGATGAAGAAATAGGTAGGATAAATAAACTTATGGAATATATGATTAAGACAGAATCAAAGACTCTTTTCATATATTATTCCTTAGCTTTAAACATAAAACTAACCTAAGGATCAACGCTCAAGTTTATTATACCCCTGTACTAGAAATAAACAACAAAAAACCCATGGGACATCCATAGAGCCAATCGAGAGGGGCCCCTTGAGCGTAAATACTACACCAACTTTAGCAGAGAATGAATCTTATGGATAATCCGGTAGGGTTTTTCTTTCTTGAGTTCTGATATATGACTTGAGCCAGTAGTAACTATTACCGTCTTAACACCTGCTCGCCTGCCTGCCTGAGCATCAATCACCATATCGCCAACATATAAAGCCTGATCCGGCTTTACCGAGAATTTACGCAGAATTCTATAAATAATCTCGGGGTTAGGTTTACCATGTTTTAATTTGTCAGCACAAAGAAAATAGGAAAAGTATTTTTCTATATCAAGGTGGCGCATTAAAATCACTGAAAATCTTGTCGGCCGGTTACTGGCAACAGCAAGTTTGTAATTACTTTTCTTTAGTTTACACAATACCCTGACAGCATGAGGCAGCAATCTTGAATACTTTACTAAAGCAAGCTTATGATGCCTGCGGTATAGAGAAAGGGCAGTTCTTAGATCTTGATCTCTCACGAAAGGCCTCAAAAGATTTACATCTCCCCAGCCCACTGCCCGGCGTATCACCAAAGCTGATTTCTCAGGATAGCCCAACTTATTCATTACATAATTAAAGCTGCGGCTAATTGCAATATATGCGTCAACTAAAGTCCCATCCAAATCAAAAATAATCAGTTTAATATCTTTCATGTTGTCAATTATAACACCTATACCGCATTTTTCCCATAACAAATCGTTTAATAAACGTTTTGTTCTCAAATACGCCTAAAACCAAGGGGACACCCCTAGCTTTAGCTGAATGGGTGTCCCTAAGTTTTTCTTGCAGATCTGTATTTTATAGTTATAATAATTGCATGAAAAATAAAACAGTAATAATCGGGTTAGCCATTCTTTCACTTTTGTTTATCCATAATTCAGCTTTGGCTGCAACTGGAAAAACAAATAAAAACAATAAGAAGATTGTGTACCGCCAAAAACGGCACTATTCCCATAAAAGTGAATTCACAACTTCGTCTTTTAACGTAACATCTAACAAGAGTGAATTTACCAGTAAATCTCCCAGTCTACACTCGAATAAGAACGAATTTACCAACCCATCTCTAAATCTGCATTCAGGAAAAAAGGAGTTCACCAACTCTTCTTCTAGTTTTAAATCCAGTCAAGGTGAATTCTCTAAGCCTTCTTTTAGTTTTAGTTCGAATACCGGATTCGCAAAGCCATCATTCTCTTTTCGTTAATCGATAGCGCAAAACAAACAGACATACCTTCTTTATTTGATTGAGTGCCCCTTAAGCAAAATATCGAATTCAAGATTGACTTGGCTGGACGGTCCCTTAAAGCTAAGAGTCGTATTCCTAAGGGTATGGGGAATGATATAAACCGAAACTAGATTAGAACGCAGAGAGACAATAGTTAAACTTATACCATCTATAGCAATTGAACCTTTAGGAATACAGTATTTAATAAATGATTGCGGGATAGCTATTTCAAAACAAAGATTGGATTCTTTTTCATACTTTCTGCGAATAACTCCGACACAATCGACATGGCCTAAAACAAAATGTCCGGATACCCTCTCTCCGACTTTAAGGCTACGCTCCAGATTAACTTTATCGTTAACCTTTAAGGCTCCCAGATTGCTGACTTTTAAAGTCTCAGGTATAACCTCAAAAGAGAAATAATCTTTTTTTACTTCTACCGCAGTAAGACAGCAGCCGTTTACAGAGACACTATCTCCGACTTTTGTATCCTTGACGGTTATCTTGGCTGTAATCTCAATAAGAGTAACCTTGCCCTTACGTGATATCTTTTTAATTAATCCTAATTCCTCAACTAAGCCGGTAAACATCCTACTTTACATACCCCTCAATTAACAGATCTTCCCCAAAATGTCTTATACTTATATCCTTAAGCTTCACCGCTCGCTCAATACGCGAAATACCCTGGCCCATAACTGAACTAATTGCATCTTTCCCTCCGATAACCTTGGGACTTACAAAAAACATCATTTTATCAACCAGGCCCTCATCGAATAATGACCCTATCAAAGTACCGCCTCCCTCAACAAGTATGTTTGTAATGCCCCTAGCTGCCAGCTTCTTGAGTAAATCTTTAAGATTAATCTGGCCCCCCTTTTCTTTTACTTCTAAAATTGTTGCTTTCTGAGCAAGTATCTTTCTGTTTTCAGTCTCTTGACCCAAAGTTGCGCTAAGCGTCGCTATAATCACCGGGCTACTGGTAGAAAAAATATTTGCCTTCTCAGGCGTACTTAATTGACTGTCCACAATAACTTTAATAGGATGCTTTTTAGAAAACCAGGCATCCAGCTTAGGATTATCCCTTAAAACAGTATTAACTCCTACAGCTATAGCATCAAACTCACCGCGCATACGATGGGCAAAAGCGCGCGACTTATCCGATGTAATCCAACGGGAATCTCCGGTCTTAGTAGCGATACGGCCATCTAATGATTGCGCGACCTTAACCATTACAAAAGGAATTCGCTTAGTGATATATTTTATAAATGCTTCATTAATGTGTTTTAATTTCTCCTCTAAGAACCCTACTTCAACTTTAATTTTATTCTGTCTTAAAACTTCTATCCCTTTGCCATTACATAGAGGATTAGGATCAATCATACCCACAATCACCTCTTTAACTCCACTCTTAATTATCCTGGCTACACAAGGTGGCGTACGGCCCACATGACAACACGGCTCTAGGGTAACATAGAGAGTTGCATTCTCCGCCTGATCTCCTGCCTCATCTAAAGCGATAACTTCGGCATGGGCAAGACCGGCTTTTTTATGAAATCCTTTACCGATAATTTTACCGTTTTTAACTACCAGCGCGCCCACAATAGGATTAGGCGAAGTCAAGCCTTTTCCTTTTAAGGCTAATTTCATCGCTAGATTCATATAATATTCATGGGTCTTTTTCATATTTTTTCTTTCGCTTCTTTTAATTTCTCAACCAGATCATAAGGCAGCTTGATACAACCCAAACGTACCGTTGGCTTAGCGCTACCATGGCAATCAGAGCCTCCGGTAACTAATAAATTATTCTGTCTGGCTAAATCTAAATAAAAATTAACCATACCCTGGGAATGCTCCGGATAATAAACCTCTAAACCCATAAGTCCTGACTTTATAAATTCAAGAATAAGCGATTCATCTTTAATAATATATGGATGGGCTAAAACAGGCACCCCCTGGAAACTCTTGATGAATTTTATTGCATCTTGAGGGCTAAAACGGAAACCGCACACATAAGCAGGGCCGCCATCTCCGAGAAACTTCTGGAAGACTTCAGGGAGAGAACCAACCAAGCCTTCTTTTACTAAAGCCCTGGCAATATGTAATCTGCCAACCGTAGCGTTACCGGCCAGATCGAAAACACTCTGAGCTTTTAATTTGAGGCCAAGAGAGTTTAATTTTTCAACCATCTTATATACTCTCTCCGCTCTTTTATCCCTTAATACCTGAAGTTCAGCGATAAGCTTCTTATTATTATGATCAAGAAGATATCCTAATATATGGATTTCCTGTCCTTCATGCTCTGCGCTTAATTCAATCCCGGATAAAATTTCAAGATCACTGTCTAAAGCTGCCTCTATGGTAGGATTAACACCGCTAACCGTATCATGGTCCACAACAGCAATACAGGACAATTTTGCCCGTATAGCCTTCTCAACTAACTCTTGAGGGGAATAAGTGCCGTCAGAAAAAAAGGTATGTAAATGCAGATCAGCAAAGGCTGCTCCGCTTGAAATCCTGCTCACTTTTCTTTCTCTATCTTTACTTTATCCAAGATAGCATTAACAAACTTGCCTGCTTCAGCTCCCGAAAATTTCTTAGCTAACTCTACCGCTTCATTGATAGATACTTTCGGCGGGATATCATCACAATAGAGGAGCTCAAAACAACCGATACGCATTACGTTTCTATCAACCACTGCCATTCGCTTAAGTTGCCAATTTTCTGCATACTGGGCAATCTTCTTATCAATAGCTTCCATATTCTCCACCGCACCTTTAACCAAAACAGCAGAAAAGTCTTTTAAATCAGCGGTAATTTCCTCGTCTTTATGATTAGACCAGAAATTGTCCAAGGCTTTATCAGGAGTATCGTTGGTGATATCTATCTGATAAAGAATTTGCAAAGCATATTCACGAGCAAGTGTACGTTTTCGCATGGTTCAATTATACCACTATTAATGCACTTTTCCACAACTTACATTTTTAGCTATTTAATCTTAGCTAAAAGATTAACCATCTCAATTGCCGTTAAAGCAGCGTCGCGCCCCTTATTTCCGTCTTTAGTTCCTGAGCGCTCTACAGCCTGTTCAATAGTATCAGCAGTAATAACTCCGAATATGACCGGTATTCCGGTATCCTGCGAAACCTTAGAAATACCCTTAGTTACTTCCGAAGCGATATAATCAAAATGCGGAGTTGCGCCACGAATGACTGTTCCTAAACAAATCACTGCATCATAGTCCTTGGTTTTTGCTAATTTTGCAGCAACCAGTGGAATTTCAAACGCACCAGGAACCCAGGTAACCGTTAAATCCTGATCTCCTGCGCCATGCCTGATAAGTGTATCCAAGCAACCGGCAACTAGCTCTTTAGTCATAAAATCATTGAAACGGGAAGCTAGAATGCCAAATTTCTTCCCCTTTGCCAATAAATCGCCTTCAATTACTTTTACCATTTCTTCCTCCTTGTTTTATGGTTTGCGCAAGAATTGCGCAAACCATAGACCATGCCAGGCAACTTATTCTATATTTAAATCATGGCCCAGCTTATCTTTCTTGGTCTTAAGATATTTATAATTTGCCGGATTAGCCTCAACCTGAATACTCACCCGCTCAACAACGTGTAAGCCATAACCCTCAAGCCCGATAATTTTTCGCGGATTATTGGTCAATAACCTTAGATTCTTAATACCTAAATCAACTAACATCTGCGCTCCGATTCCATAATCTCTTAAATCCGCCTTATGGCCTAAGGCTTCGTTTGCTTCAACGGTATCCATACCTTTATCCTGAAGGCTATACGCGCGAATTTTATCAACCAAACCAATACCCCGGCCTTCCTGATTCATATAAAGTATAACTCCCTTACGAGCCTGGCCAATAATCTGCATAGCTTTACTTAACTGTCGACCACAATCACAGCGTAATGAACCAAAAACATCTCCGGTTAAACACTCTGAATGAACGCGCACCAAAACCGGCTCACTCTTCCACTCTCCTAGAGTTAAAGCAAGATGGGTTTTACTATTGGTCATATCACGATAAACAATAAGCTGAAAAGTACCAAACTCTGTAGGCAATCTGGTCTCGGTAACCCGTTCAACCAATTTCTCAAAACGCCGGCGATACTCAATAAGGCTGGTGATTGAACAAATCTTTAATTTATGCTGTTTAGAAAACTCCAATAATTGCGGAAGACGAGACATGCTCCCGTCATCATTCATTATTTCACAAATTACTCCAGCCGGATATAAATTGCTTAGATGCATAAGATCAATCGCAGCTTCAGTATGTCCTGCGCGTACCAATACTCCTCCGCGTCTGGCCCTTAAGGGAAATGTATGCCCCGGGCGAATCAAATCTTCCGGCTTAGACTGCAAGCTAATCAAAACCTCAATTGCCCGCGAACGATCTTGTGCGGATATACCGGTGGTTATTCCTTTAGCGGCATCAACCGACATCATCCAGGCAGTCGAAAACGGATCTCCCTGATCAGGAGCAACCTTTTCTCTTAACATAGGTTCCAAATTTAAAGCCTTAAGACGATCTTCTTCCATAGGAACGCAGATAAGCCCGCGGCCAAATCGAGCCATGAAATTTATGTGCTCTGCACGGGCGAAAGTAGCAGACATAACCAAATCGCCTTCGTTTTCGCGGTCTTCATCATCAACCACAATAACCATTTTTCCTTTTTTTAGATCTTCTAATATTTCAGGAATTGAATTAAACATAAGTAAACACTTAACTTATGAAGCGAAAAACACGACATAAGTCAATCCTCCGATCTTTAATTATTGGTGCGATTATGGTTTAGGCAAGGTTGTCTAAACCATTAACCATATCCTTAAAATAAGCTCCTAAAAAATAAAAATGCCCGAAAACAATCTTCGGGCATCAATAAATTACGCCAAATACATAAGCGGGAATCTTCTTCCATCTGGACTTTATACCATCGGTACCGGAGTCTCACCGGTTCATGCCTTTTTTAAAGGCTCGCGGACTTTTACACCTGGCGCTAAAGGAGGCGTCAGTGTGCGCTTTCTGCGCAACCGCCGGTCGGGAATTCCACCCTGCCCTGAAGATTAACAAAAGAATTATAACATAAAATCTTGCCTTGTCAAGAGCCTTAAAAGAGATATAATATGATACGGATATGCCAAACATCCTCAAAAATATTCATAATTACTTAAGCAAAAAGAATAAAACCATCTCCACCGCTGAATCCTGCAGCGGAGGCCTCCTCTCCTTTATGCTGACGCAATTACCTGGTAGCTCAAAATACTTTATATTAGGTGTAACTAGTTACAGCAACACCGCTAAAAAAAACATACTAAAAATCCCTGCAAAAGTTATTAGCAGAAATGGAGCGGTATCAAAGAAAGTTGCCACTCTTATGGCTGAAAATGTAAGAAAAATAGCCGGGACTGATATTGGAGTAGGAATAACCGGCATTGCCGGCCCTTCCGGAGGCTTAACTCAGAAACCAGTGGGCACGGTCTTTATTGCATTATCTACTAGAAATACAACTATCTGTAAAAAGTTTATCTTCAAAGGTAGCCGCACAGCAATTAGGGAACAATCAGCCTTAAAAGCATTACAATTATTAAAAACAGTATAGTTAACTAGAGCACAGACAAATAGAAGCGGATGACTTGGTTTGGTTTCGGACAGGGCATATGAATTCCTTGTAAACAAGTGTCCCTGGGAGAAAACAAACCGAGGCAGACGCTAAAAAAATGCGCACATTTATAGCCATAGAATTACCACCAGAGGTTAAAACCCGTCTCACTCAATTACAAAAAGAGCTCCGAGAAACCGGCGCGGATGTTAAATGGGTTGAACCTAGAAATATCCATCTTACTTTAAAATTCTTAGGCGAGATTAATAAAGAAGTCTTTATTAAACTTATCGGGATTCTTGAGAATTTAGCTAAGAAAACCGGAGCCTTTAAAGCCACTCTCTCCTCTCTAGGGGTTTTTCCTAAAAATGATTTTGCACGCGTAATCTGGGTAGGCATGGATAAAGGGGATAAAGAAACTACAATTATTTCTTCAAATTTAGAGGAGAAAATTCAAGAACTCGGCATTCCTAAAGAAAAAAGACCATTCTCGACACATATTACCCTAGGAAGAATCAGATCAACAAAAAATAAAGAAAAATTAATGCAAGAGTTAATTAAAGCAGGAGGAAAATTAGCTCAAGAGAATCTAGAGTTTAATGTAGATAAAATAGTGCTATTTAAGAGCACTCTTTCTTCAAGCGGACCAATCTATGAGACTTTAAAAGCAGTTACCCTCAGCGCTAGCTGAAGAACAATATTAGTATAAATTCCTGCCATAAGATCATCGCTCATAATGCCTAATCCTCCCTTTAAGCGTTCAAGACGAGAAATCGGGAAAGGCTTAAGGGTATCCAGCAGACGAAAAATAAAAAATCCGATAATCGCTAGTTTTAAATCATAAGGTATGAACAATAAGCTTAAGAGCATCCCGCTGACTTCATCAATTACAACGCAAGAAGGATCCTTTTTGCGCATAATTTTTTCAGCTGGCCCGCAAATAAGAAAACCCAAAACTGTAACAATAAAGAATGCGAAAATTAAACTAAGCGGATTATTTTTAACAAGATAGAATAAAAGCAGCCCGGCGAGACTACCAAAAGTACCCGGGATAAGCGGTAGATAACCTATAAAGAAGAATGTACTGAATATTTTTATGAAGGATTTAAACATTTACAACTGAGTAATAATCTTGCGGTTTTCCCATAAATAAGAAAGGCCTGAATAAAGAGTAAGACCTACAGTAAAGAGCATCATGATATAAATGCTGTTTGAAAAGAAACCTTCCCAAACCGGATTCCAGGTAGAGTATAACTTAACAGCCTCTTTGACTACTATAAAACCTAAAATATAAAAAATCACTACAATTTGGGAGACGGTTTTGTGTTTTCCTGCCCTGGCTGCAGATAATACTTTACCTTTATTTAAAGCAAACATGCGCAGTGATGTCAAAAGCAGTTCACGGGAGACAATAATTATAAACATCCAGGATTCAATCAACTGTAACTGTAAAAAAGCTGCAAATGCCGAAAGAACAAGTATCTTATCTGCTATCGGATCCATTAGGCGACCAAAATCAGTAACCATATTCATTCTGTGCGCAATGATACCGTCAAAAAGATCCGTAAGCGCGGCGATAATAAAAACGATTAAAGCCGCGACCTTAAACCACAATCCCTGCAGAGATAAAAGAAACATAAAAACAAAAGTTAAAAGAATCCTGAGCATTGTTAATCGGTTTGCCAAATTCATTATTCTACCTCCCCAACTAAATCATATTCCAGGGTATCTGTAATCTTAACCTTCACAAAGTCACCCGGGAAAATTTTATTTTTAGATTTATTTATATAGACTACCCCGTCAACTTCCGGAGCATCATACTGACTTCTTCCTAAATATGTACCATTATCCTCTTCATCAACCAAAACTTCAAGTATTTTTCCTAGAAACTTACTGTTAATCTCTGAAGATATTTTTTGCTGGGCACTCATTATTAAATCTAAGCGTTCCCTCTTAATCTTATCAGATAGCTGCCCGGGGAAATTATAGGCCGCGCTACCTTCTTCCCGTGAGTAAGTGAATACTCCTAATTTCTCGAATTTGACTTCTTTAATAAATTCCAGAAGCTCTCTAAACTCTTTATCCGTCTCTGAAGGAAACCCTACAATCAAAGAAGTCCGAAGTGCTACATGCGGGATAGAATTTCTGATCTTTTCAATAATCTTTAAAATATCTTTTCTGGCAGTCTTTCTATTCATCAGTTTTAAGATACGGCTATCAATATGTTGCACCGGTAAATCAATATATTTACAGATTTTCTTTTCACGGGCAATGGTCTTGAGCAATTCATCGCTTATCCGAGCCGGATTTAAATACAAAAGCCTGATCCAATTAATGTTCCCTGTCTTCTTGACAATCTTAATAAGAAGCTTATTTAAATCTAATCCTTTATCCAGGTCTAAACCATAACCGGTAATATCTTGACCAATAATATTAAGCTCTGAAATTCTGTTTCGATTGAGCTCTGCTGTCTTTTTTAAAATCGAATCCGGATCTAAACTAGTAAGCCTGCCTTTAATTGATGGTATCACACAGAAGCTGCATTTATTTATGCAACCTTCGCAGATTTTGAGATAAGCAAAATGCGGGGAAGAGATGGGAAATCTTTGTGCCGAAGGCTCAAGCGCAACCTTACCGATAAAAGCGTCTATTTCGGGTAACTCTTTACTTAATTTACTTTTATAACGCTGAGAAAGGCAGCCATAAACAATAATCTTTCTTAACTTACCTGCTTTTTTACGCTCAACCAGGTCCAGTATTGCGTCAATCGATTCTTCTTTGGCATCAATAATAAAGGCGCAGGTATTTACCAGCGCCACGTCTGCCTCATTAATATCAACTATTTTGTAACCCTTATTATTAAGTCTGGCGAGAATACTCTCCGAATCAACTAAATTCCTCGGGCAACCCAGGCTTAGAATCCCAACCTTAGCCTTCATTACGGGATCTTCAGACCAACTTTTTCAGTAATAACAATATTCTTAATCTGCTGGCCTCTTCTACCTAAGTTTGTAAAACGCTGGCCGTTAACGATTAATTCAACCGCAGCAGCATTGCCTAAATCAAGATCTATCCTGTCTTTAGCTTTCCAGCTATCTGACCTCCCCTTTTTCAAAACTCTATGCAAAACCACCCGGCCATCAACTTTAACCAAAACCAAACAGTCTTCTTTAGCGCTAATCACCAGACTTATTCCCCCGCTGGAAGCTTTAGGAAACTTGGCTTCATTAACAACCGGCTTAGATGAAGGAACCTGGGCCTTTAACTTGGGCTGAGCCTGCGCTTTTGTATCAGACACCTTAGCAGCAGCCACTACAGGAGCCGCCTTGGGCCTTGAAGAAAAAAACCTCACTATCTTAACCAGAATAAAACTTAATAGTAAAATACCTAATACAAATATAATTATAGTCTTTAGCTGCTTATTCGGACGTAGAGACCTTATTCTTAAAGTAGCATTACTCAAGAATGACGATTTAGATAAAAGCTTATTTTCCTCATCAACCTCAGGTATGCTTAAGGGCCTACTCGAATATTCTTTATAATCCGGGATATAATCTTTGGGCTCTACACCTAAGAATTTGCAATAAATCTTTAAAAATCCTTTTAAATAAATTGGATTGAGATTAGTCAAGCTCTCGCCTTCAATAGCTTTTAAGATATTCATCTGGATCTTAGTCTTCTTCTGGACCTCATCAAGGCTAATACCCCTCTCTTGGCGTATTCTCTTTAATCTTTCACCGGCTGAATCAAAATTACTCATTGCTCTTTACCTCATCTTGCTGTTCTAGGCTATCTTTAAGCCAAGCATCACGATCAACCAAAATCTTACGCGGCTTGCTTCCTTCGTAAGGCCCGACTAAACCATCCTGCTCCATAGTATCAATAATCCTGGCAGCCCGTGTATAGCCTAAACGCATTCTTCTTTGTAAAATTGTAACTGAAGCCTGGTTACTCTGCATAATAACTTTTACCGCTTCCTCATACAACTCATCTTTTTCACCGTTACCATAAGTAGCCTTATGCTGTTCCTTAGCAATTGAATCATTATAGACAGGCTCACCCTGAGCTTTGATAAAACTTACTACCCTCTCAATTTCCGCGTCACTTACTAATGCGCCCTGAATACGAGTTGGCTTCTCTGCCCCCGGGTGCAAGAATAACATATCCCCTTTACCAAGAAGTTTATCTGCGCCATTCATATCCAACACTGTACGAGAATCTACTTTAGAAGCAACTTTAAACGACAGGCGCGCGGGAAGATTAGCTTTTATAACCCCGGTAATAACGTTAACCGAAGGACGCTGCGTAGCAAGGATCAAATGAATACCTACAGCCCTGGCCAGCTGAGCCAAACGCTGAACTGCAGTTTCAATCTGATCCGGCATCACTACCATTAAATCCGCAAATTCATCTACAACAACTACGATATAAGGAATTTTCTCATTCTTTTCATTATAAGCAAGAATATTACGAACTCCTGCCTTAGATAAAAGCTTATAGCGCTCCTCCATCTCATTGACTACCCAATTAAGCGCAGCAGCAGCTTTCTTGGCCTCAGTAACTACGGGGCATAAAAGATGCGGCAGCCCATTAAAAGGCATTAGCTCAACCATTTTAGGATCGATCATTAAAAACTTTAAGTCATTAGGAGAATTCCTATAAAGCAAAGAAAGTATTACGGAGTTGATACAGACAGTTTTACCTGAACCAGTAGTTCCGGCAATTAATAAGTGCGGCATATCATCTAGTTCAGCAGTAATCGTCTTACCGGCAATATCCTTGCCTAATACAATAGGCAGAATAGATTTTGTATCTTGAAAACTTGCAGAAGCAAGTACCTCCTTAAGAAAAACCAGCGTACTCTGACTATTGGGGACTTCAATACCTACTCTATCTCTACCGGGAATAGGCGCGATAATCCTTACTGATTGCGCCTTCATTGCTAACGCAATATCATCACCCAAGGCCACAATACCGCTAACCTTTACTCCGGGAGCAGGTTCAAGTTCGTAACGGGTGATTACGGGACCGCGCTCAATGTCAGTGACATTAACAGAAATACCAAAATCTTCCAATGTTGCTTGTAGTATACGCGCACTCTCCTCAAGATCACCCTTAATCTGACGCGCTTCCAAAGGCGGAGGAGAATCTAAAAGATCAAGCGACGGCAAATGATAATCACCGATTTTTAATTCTTTAGGTTTAACTTTTACTTCAGGGGCCTGAGGTTTAGACTTTATCTGAATCTTAGGCTTAGAAACAAGCTCAGCGTTATCGTCCATAATCTTAGGCCGGACTAAGGGAACAACCGGTTTCTCTGCAGGGGCTAATTTAGGTTTAATGGTAGCTACCTTTTCTTTCTTCTCACGCTTTATAAACCCAGAAAAAAGAGCCTTCATCTTATTTAATAAAGAGGTAAACATAACCGAGAGGAGATCTTCTGTAACTAAAACCAGAGATAAAAGAATAAAGGTAATAAAAATAATGTAGCCGCCTAAACGGCTAAAATATGCGGTAATAAACTTAGAGAGGACTGCCCCAAATAAACCCGATGAGTAGAATCTATAAGACTCATTAGAAAGATTAAACATCCCGATCAAAGAGCTTATCGAAACCAGTAAAACAAACATACCCACTAGCCTAGGCACACTTAGATAAGGCTTCTCCTGACGGAAAAACTTTACTCCTAATAGGATAGTTAGCAAGGGCAGCACAAAACTAGTCGGTCGGCCAAACAGAAAAACAATAAGCTCTCCTAAATAAGCGCCGAATATTCCTAAAAGATTTTTTGCTGGGATATTGGGATGCGAAGTGTAAAATGGAAGGTCTAATCGTTCAAATCTCACTAGGCTAGCTAAAATCATCAGGCCTAGCGCAACTAAAATAACGCCTTTTACCTCGTTGTATCTCTTTTCTTTCACCTTTGACTACTTGTCTGGGGCTTCTGCCTGCTTTTTACTTAGATTAATTCTGCCCAGCTCATCTATGCCGATAACCTTAACTTTAATTTCATCTCCAACCTTAACTACTTCTTCGACATTCTTGGTAAACTTCTCAGAAAGTTCAGATACATGAACTAAGCCCTCTTTGCGCGGAGCAATTTCACAAAAAGCACCAAAAGGCATAATACGTTTTACCTTAGCTATATAAATACGGCCAACCTCAACGTCTTCAGTTATAGCCTTAATCATCTTAATCGCTGCCTCTGACTTAGCGGCATCAGTTGAACCTACTAAAACAGTCCCATCATCTTCAATATCCACACTTGCTCCGGTTGCAGCAATTATTGCTTTAATATTCTTCCCGCCCGGGCCGATAAGCTCACCTATTTTCTCGGTATTAATTTTCAAAACATCTATACGCGGAGCATAAATAGACATCTCCTGGCGCGGAGCAGCTAAAGCAGTATTCATCTTATCTAATATAAATAATCTTGCCTTATTCGCAGCCGCCAGGCACTTGCTCAGTAGATCCAAATCAATACCGTCAATCTTTAAGTCCATCTGAACCGCAGTAACACCTCTCCTGGTTCCGGCTACCTTAAAATCCATATCCCCAAAATGATCTTCAAGCCCGGCGATATCAGTCAGAATCAAAGCTTTACCACCTTCTTTAATCAAGCCAAGCGCAATACCGGAAACAGTATCCTTTATCGGCACACCCGCATCCATAAGCGATAAAGCTGCAGCACAAACTGTAGCCATACTGGAAGACCCATTCGATTCTAAAATTTCTGAGACAACCCTTACCGTATAAGGAAATTTATCTTTTGAAGGCATGACTGCCAATAAAGCTTTCTCTGCCAAAGCACCATGGCCGATCTCGCGCCTGCCCGGCCCGCGTACCGGCCCGGTCTCACCGACACTAAAAGGAGGAAAACTGTAATGTAACATAAAAGACTTAGTTATCTCTCCTTCTAAAGCCTCAACCATCTGCTCATCTTGACCAGTACCTAAAGTTGTAACCGCCAAACTTTGAGTCTGCCCACGGGTAAATATACATGAACCATGTGTGCGGGGCAGAACCGAGACATCACAAGTGATCTTACGGATCTCGTCAAAAGCCCTGCCATCTATACGCACATTATCCATAAGAATCTTATTTCTTACCTGCTCTTTTTCCACATCGGTAAGCGCAAGCTTAATATCATCAGCGGAAAATCCCTCCAGAGTAAGTTTATCCTGAAGCTCTTTTGCTAATAAATGCACTGCCTCTTCACGGGCCTCTTTAGTGCTTAATTTATAGACTTCTTTCAATCTTTCAGTAGCAAGCTCTTCTACCTTTGTCTCTAATTGCTTATCAATAACCTTAAACTCAACATTAGCCTTAGACTTACCATACTTCTTAGCAAGCTCTTCCTGCAGATGTATTAAATCTTTTAAATTAGTATAGCCGAACTTAACTGCCTCTAGATAATCTGCCTCAGAGACCTCTTTTGCTTTTGACTCCAGCATTACTACGCCCTTATTATTAGCAGCAATAACTACTTCTAAATCTGCGCTATCCAGTTCTGCATAAGTAGGATTTAAAATAAATTCATTATTTACTCTAGCCACACGGCAACAGACAAGCGGGCCGTTAAAAGGGATATCCGATAGACCTAATGCAATGGAAGCTCCGTTTACAGCCAGGACATCCGGATCATTCTCCCCATCACTGGATAAAACCATCGCCATAATTTGCACATCATTTAGGAAACCTTTTGGAAAGAGCGGTCGGATAGGCCGGTCAATAAGCCGAGATGTTAAGATCTCGCTCTCCGAAGGCCTCCCTTCTCTTTTAAAGAATCCCCCGGGAATGCGTCCAGCAGCATAAGTCTTCTCCTGGTACTCACAAGTCAAAGGAAAGAAATCCCTGCCTTCTTTAATCTCCCGGGACATACAAGCAGTGACTAAAACAACTGTTCCGCCATAGGTAATCGTGACAGAACCATTGGCCTGTTTGGCAATAGAACCGGTCTCTAAGATTAAATCGTTCCGTCCAAATTTTAATTTTAATGAGTTTTCTTGCATAATTTTATTTAAGGATTATTTAAGATTACTTTCTCAGGTGCAGCTTATTCAAAACTTCTTCGTATTTCTTAGAATCTTTCTTCTTGAGATAAGTGAGAAGCTTGCGGCGCGTGCCTACAAGAGTAAGTAGCCCGCGGCGAGAATGATGATCTTTTTTATGCATCTTGAAATGCCCGGCTAACTGATTAATCCTCTCGGTAAGAATCGCAATCTGAACTTCTGCCGAGCCTGTGTCTCTGGCGTGCGTCTTAAATGCATCAATAATCTCTGTCTTTTTTTCTTTAACCAAAACCAAACCTCTCACCTCCGTAATATTAGTTTGAATAGTATACTTTACAATACCTACTAAGTCAAGGCTTGAATCACTTTTTCTATAAAGCCATCAACTTATTGTTCAATTTTAACACAAGACGACACTTTAAGCAACAAATTTATTGCTTAGCTTCCCCTTCTGAAACAAATTTCTTAATCTCATCAATATTCTCCAAAATCAATTTGGCCTTACTTAATCCAAATGAAAAGGGATATTGATCGTTTTCGTCTCTCTTAATTACTAAAACCGGCTTACCCTTAAACTCGCTGCGCTCTACCATTGTATTTCTCCTTTTTTTAATGAACGCTTGGTTTACGATTCACCGAAGGCGATGAGTAAACCAATGCGTGAATTAATGGTTTGATTCTACCTGTAGTGTAATGGGTAAAATCAAACCATCAGTCATAAATTAATATACCACTCCCCCTGTTAGCTTTACCCAATCCCTAAAAAGCCCTAAACATTCATCCCGTAAAAAGTTTGCTGTAATCTTAATTCTACTTTTACCCAGACACTTCATCTGTTTACTACTTATTCCTAATTCATTAAAACCTATTATTCTTGCATCATTTATAGTTGAACCATAAACTATTCTATCTATCCTTGCCCAATGTATAGCGCTAAAACACATCGGACATGGCTCTGTTGTAGAATAAATAACACAACCGGATAAATCAAATGATCTTAAACTTCTAGAGGCAAGACGGATAGCATTAATCTCGGCATGAGCCGTAGCATCGCTAGTCAAAACTCTGTTTCGTGCCAAAGCCAAAAGCTTATTACCTTTGACAATACATGCGCCAAAAGGGCCCCCATCCTGTTCCTTTAAATTCTTGGCAGCCTCTTTAATGCTCATGCGCATAAACTTAGAATCAACACTATTTCTCATAAGAATCCTTGCAATTACTTCCATCAAGAATTTCAATTATTTTCTATAGGGAAGGTATTGTATAGCTAAAAACAAATTAATACAACAGAATTATTCGGATCTGTCTTTACGATTGGACCTACGCAGGGCTTTTACCATACGCTCATAAGCCTCTTCCTGGGTTTTACCTTCAGTAAGATGTTCACAACAGATGGCAGCATAGCCAGCGCGGTTAGCAATCTTAAATATACTAACCTCTAAATGGCCTATTTTAGCCTTCATAAATCTCTCCTCATAATATAAGCTTCAATATCTGTATATATTCTATCTTGACAATATCACAAATTCAAGTATACTTATTTATCCCGCAATTGCTAAACTCAGCAGAGCGGTTTTCTAGCCACGAAAGTATAAGGAGTAACTAAACATGATAAAAAAATGCGTTTTATGCGGTAAAGGCGAACTTAAAGGTAAAACCGTAACCCGCAAAGGTCAATACAAAGCTAAAGGTGGTACCGGCTCTAAAATCACCCGTTGGACCATGCGTAGATTCTTGCCTAATTTACAAAAAATCCGCATTATTATCAAAGGGAAAGCTACAAGAGCTTACGTCTGCACTAAGTGCATCAAAAAAGGCGACCTTAAGAAAGCTTAAAAATATTATCCAAAGAATATTTCTTTAGCTTCTAAAATTATCGAAGAGCTATCCTGCCAATTATCTATTCTTGCATTATAAACTAAATCCAGAGATTTTGCCTGTACAAGATTCTCGCGTAAACCGCTCATCCCAAAAGCAATTACTTCAAAAGAAAATCTTCCATCAGTAACCCAGAATTTCAAAGTCTGGCGAGCCAGGCTTTGAGGAAGACCTTTAAGATAAAGCCCTTTAGTATAAAATAACGGCTCCTGATTACCCGAGCCAAATGGCTCAAGTCTTTCTAATTCCCTTACCATATCTATATTTAAATCAGATAGGCTTAATTCCATATCAATATCCAGGCTAGGCAAGAGATCTTCCAGAGACAGCTTCTTATGCGCCAGACGATTTATGCTCTCCCTAAAATCATTTATACTCCCCCGAGTAATGGTTAGCCCTACGGCATGAGCATGGCCGCCGAAAGTATTTAAGAACTCCTTACATTCTCCCAAAGCATGAAAAAGATGGAAATTCTTTATGGAACGGCCTGACCCCTTGCACATCTGCTCAGTTAGCGATATAACGATTGTCGGCCGATAAAATCTATCCGCAAGCTTGGAAGCTACTACTCCTAGAACCCCTTGATGCCAATCTTCTTTTGCCACGACAATTACTTTATGATCCTTAAAATTTATCTCTTTATTAATGATATCCTGTGCCTCTTCCATAATCTTAGCTTCAACCTTCTGACGAGCCCGATTATGGCCTTCCAGGATATCGGTAAAATCCTGGGCATCCTTAAGGCTCCGGCTCATCAACAAGCTTAAAGAAGTCTCCGCCGAATCCATGCGTCCTGAAGCATTCAGGCGCGGAGCAAGTATAAAACTCACCATAGTAGTATTAAACTTACTCTTTTTTATACCGGAGCCGGCAATTAAAGATCGTAACCCCGGCCGTTTAGTAGCCGAGAGCCTTAAAAGACCCTCTTTTACAATTAAACGGTTCTCTCCCGTTAAAGGCACAACATCCGCTATGGTACCTAAAGCAACTAAATCCAAATCATCAAGTAAATGGCTGCCGCTTAAAGCTTGGCAAAGCTTGTAAGTTACGCCTACACCGGCTAATTCTCGATATTTATATCCTGAATCTTTAGTTTTAGGATTAATTATGCTTATAGCAGGCGGTAGATGGCTATCTTGTGGCTCATGGTGATCGGTGATAATTGTATCAATATTATGCTCTTTCAGTTCAGTTATCTGACGGTGGTTACTTATACCACAGTCTACCGTGATAAGAAGTTTAACATCTTTACTTTTTGCGATATTAAGAATGTTTTTAGTCAGGCCATAACCTTCGCTTATACGATGCGGCATATAATGCAACGTCTCTAATCCTTTTTTCTCTAGGGTAGCCTTAAGGAGCGCGACACTAGTTATACCATCAACATCGTAATCACCAAAAATCATTACCTTTTCTTTTTTTCTGATAGCCTGATGAATGCGGTTCAAAGCTTTAGCCATATCCTTAAAACTAAAAGGATCAAGAATATGCGTAAGCTTCACATTAAGAAATTTATCCGCATCGCTAACGTCTGATATACCGCGGTTAATTAAAATCTGAGAGAGAATACGGGAGACCTTAAGTTCCTTTATTAATTTATCCTGGAGGCGGGAATCTTTTGTAGCAATACGTAATATTTTATGAGTATGCATTTACATCTTTTCGGGCTTGCTTACACCCAACAAATCTAAACCTAGGGCAAGAGCAATTCTGACACCTTCAATAAGAGCAAGCCTTCCTTCAGTCAAAGATTCATCTTCAGTTAAAACTCTGTGTAAATCATAAAACTTATGGAATGCTTCCGAGAGCTCTTGCAGATAAACAGTCAACATATAAGGATCCTGAGTGCTCAAGCATACATTCATAATATAAGAAAACTGTAATATTTTCTTAATTAAATTTAGCTCTTCTTTCTCCTTTAAAAGAGATAAATCAGCACTCTTGTTCAACTTTATAGTGCTATTGCGTAGAATGCTAGAGATCCTGGCATGGGCATATTGCACATAATAAACCGGGTTCTCAGAGGTCTGTTTCTTGGCAATTTCAAGATCAAAATCCAGATGGCTAGACGTCCTCCTCATTATGAAGAAAAACCTGGCCGCATCTTTGCCTACTTCATCCAAAACTTCCCGTAAACTTATATATTCTCCTCGACGGGTAGACATCTGCACGGGTAAGCCATTCCTAAATATAGTAGCCAACTGTACAATAACTATGGAAAGCGACTCAGGATCCCTGCCTAAAGCAGCTACTGAAGCTTTAAGTCGATTGATATATCCGTGATGATCCGGGCCCCAAAGGTTAATTAACCAGTCAAAACCCCGCTTGTATTTATCATCATGATAAGCGATATCCGGAGCAAGATAGGTCTGAGATCCATCGCTTTTTATAACCACCCTATCTTTATCATCCCCGAAAGCGCTAGATTTAAACCAAGTGGCGCCATCTTTTTCATAGAGGAAGCCCTTACTTTCTAAATCAGCGAATACTTTAGCAATCTTCCCGCTTGCGCCCAGTTCCTTTTGTGAATACCAACAATCAAAACTTACTCCAAAGTCAACCAACTCTTTCTTAATAATATCCAATATATAATTACCCGCGAAATCACCAAGCGCATTAGTTGCAATAGCTTTTCCTTGTGCCTCTTTAGCAATTTCATAAATATATTCACCCTGGTAATAATTTTCCGGGAACTCAATCTTTTCTCCGCAAAGTTCGCGCATCCTTAATTCAACGGACTTACCCAGGATATTAATCTGATTACCTTCATCATTAAGATAATATTCTCTGCTTACCTTAAAACCAAGAAAATCTAAAATATTAGCTAGGCAATCGCCCACAGCCGCTTGACGGGCATGAGCAACAGATAAAGCCCCTGTGGGATTTGCACTGACAAACTCAATTAATACCTTTTTAGCTCCTCCCAAATTTATTCGCAGAGCCTCTTTTTCTTTACTTAAGATATCTGCTAATTGCTTATGTAAGTATTCATTTGAAAAATAAAAGTTTATAAAGCCAGGGCCCTCGGATTTTATTTCTCTGATGTAACCCTTTAGAGAAGAAGTATTCAGCTCATTATACATGAGCTCAATTAAGCCGGTAGCAATATCACGGGGAGACCTCTTTTGCGCCTTACTTAAACGCATAGCAATATTGCAAGATAGATCGCCAAAACGGCTATCCGCCGGAATGTCTAATTTCAGATCTTCAGCTGCAGAAGCATCAACATTAGCGACTTTTAAAACTCTAATTATAAGATTTACTATTTCTGCTTGAATGTTATTTTTCATATTAACCCGGAGGTTTAAAAGAGGGATAACTTAATATTTACAACGGCTAACGGGACGTCTTTACTACTACCTTTTTGGCATCAGACCAAAGATTTTCAAGTGCATAAAATTCGCGGACGGGCTTATAAAATACATGCGCAATCACCGAAACAAAATCTAAAACTACCCAGCCTGAATCATCGCTACGGGGAACCTTGGCAAGAGACTTAATATTGCGCTTTGCTAACTCCTCATATATACCCTGAGCAATCGCATCGGCATGACGTAAGCTGGTAGCACTTGAGATAACAAAATAATCGCAGAAAGCGGCAACCTTTCGCACATCTAAGATTACCACCTTCTGCGCTTTTTTAGTTTTAGCTGCAGCTGCAATACATTGAGCTAACTCTTTTGTTTCTATTTTAACCTACCTTATTCTTTCTTAAAATATTAAGATTTACCTAGAATCTTATACATACCTGTACCGCAAGTCGAACATTTACCTTTCATAGCAGCTCGACCATTCTTCATGGTAACCTTCTCTTCATTCTTCATTTCTTTTTTTTCTTTACATTTTACGCAATATCCCTTTTCTGCCATTTACTTCCTCCTTGTTGGTTAAACGTGGTTGGCTTATAAAGCCGGATTAACTTAAATTGATTCTTACTTCAATTATAGTTTGCCATAAATCAGGCAAACTATAAGTTCGTGCGTTAAGTTATGTCACGAACACTTAATAATAGTTCCATAACTTAAGCACTCACTTATTATACATCCAAAAATTCAAAAATCAAATTTTATTTATGAAGAGGGGCTACATCCTTATTTTCTTCAATCTCACCGACAATTTCTTCGATTAAATTCTCCAAGGTTAATAGACCCAAAGTCTTTTTATGGCTATCCACAACAATGGCGATCTGAACCTTCTCAGCCTGGAATCTCCTTAAAAGCTCATTTACGCGCATATTTGCCGGAGCATAATATGGCTTATGCAGAAGATCCTGCAAAAGGAACAACTGTTTATCCTTTAATATATAGAGAAGGTCTCTGGCGTAAATTACTCCAATAATATTATCAATAACTCCGCTGTAAACCGGAAGCCGAGCATGCCCCTCTTCAGCGAAACTATTTAAAAGTTCCTCCGAAGTGATATTAACATTGACAGCAACTATCTCTTCACGGGGAACCATAACGTCGCTTACTTTAGTATCGCCAAATTCAAATATACGGTGGAGCATCTTTCTTTCTTCATCACTTAAGACTCCTTCCTCCTTCCCCACCTCAATCATAAGCCGCAACTCCTCTTCAGTAATAAGCGGAGATCTTTTAGAAGGGCCGATATTAAATAACTTAAGGATAATGTTGCTTATACTAACAAAAAAATTAGTTACCGGGCTAAGCAACTTGATAAAAGCCTCCATTATCGGGGCTACAAATAAAGCAAGCCTTTCGGTGTGCTTTACTGCTAATAGCTTAGGAGTTATTTCGCAAAATATCAAAATAAAGATAGTCGAGGCGATAGTTGCTAAAAATGCTCCCCAGTTAACTCCAAACATCATGACAAAAGCAGCAGTTACAATTGCAGACATTGCAATATTTACAAAATTATTCCCTATAAGCATAGTAGCAATAAATTTATCCATCTTGGCGACTAAGTTCTGAACGTTATTTGCTCCCCTCACGCCCTGAGAGACCATATTCCGCAGCCGAATCTTGCTTAAAGCAATAACCGAGGTCTCAGAAACTGCAAACAAAATAGATATTATGGCTAAAACAACAAATAAACAAGACACCAGAATGAGTTCCATAGTTATCCTATATTTAGCTCTTTATAAAGTTTAGGCTCTAATCCCTTAAGAGGACCGATCAGGCTTAAATTTAGGTTATCCTCCCTAAAAATCAAGCAGGCAGTCTCCTTAATCATCTCCCGATCAACACGATTAACCTCACGGACAATATCCTCTAAGGAGAAGGTCCTGTCAAATGTAGCGGTAGTCTCTCCGATCCAAAGCATGTGTTCTAGGGTATCCTCCAGAGTCATCTTTAACTGACCCAGATAAAATTCCTTTGCTCTTCTAAATTCATCAGCAGTAACTAAGCTACCCTTAATTCTTTTAAGTTCTTTTAAAATCAACCTTATCGCTTCAGATACTTTTTTATTGTCTATACCTGCATGAACCACAAAAGCACCTGTATCTTGGTAACGCTTAACAAGAGTACCAATTTCATAAGCAAGCCCGCGCTTTTCTCTAACCTCATTAAATAAACGGCTAGACATATTTGCACCTAAAATAATATGCAACATTCCAATCGCATGTTTCAAAGGGTGCTCGCGCCTAAAGCTGCGAAAACCCAAAGCCATATGCGTCTGCTCTGTATGCTTCTCAAAGACCTTGAGTTGCGGTTTAACCTGATCTTCCTTAGCCGCAAGAAAAATATTTTTCTCCTTTTCTTTAAGTTTAAGAAAGGCTTTATTAACACCTGCCTCCAACTCTTCCTGAGAGAAGTTCCCTGCAGCGCTTACTATAATATTTGAAGTAGTATAAGATTTATTCTTAAATTGCAAAAGAGCCTGCCTATCTAAACTACTTATAGACTCAACGTTACCTATTACCGGCTCACCCAAAGGCTGCTTAGGCCAGAGAAGTTCATCCAATAGCTCATATACATAGCTCTGAGGAAGATCTCTATACATCTTTAACTCTTCCAAGATTACGGTTTTTTCCTTATTAATATCCTGACTCTGTAAAGTGGGGTTGATCACCATATCCGAAAGTATACTCAAACCCACCTTAAAATTACTAGCAGGCAACTTAACTAAATAACAAGTAAGCTCCTCAGAGGTAAATCCATTTAACGACCCACCCACCCCTTCTATAGATTCCTTAAGCATACGACAAGAATATTTCTTAGTTCCCTTGAATAAAAGGTGCTCTAGAAAATGCGAAATACCTTTATTTTGGGAATTTTCATACCTTCCCCCTACTTTTATCCAAATACCTAAAGCTACGGACTGCCGCTCACTCATTTTATGAGAAATAATCTTTAAACCGTTTTTTAACAATACTTTTCTATAAGCCTGGTTCATGTTTTTAATTGAGCGACAAAACTACTCACCTTTTTTATTAGATGCGGGTTATTTTTATTCTCTTTGATCTTATTAACAATCGCACTGCCTACAATAACACCATCACAAATCTTACTGACTGCCTGAACTTGGGCAGGACTAGAGACACCAAAACCTAAACAAACCGGCTTAGTAGTGTTGCGTTTAATTAAATTAATATTCCTCTGGATATTCTTAGGAAGGGCCTTACGCGCACCGGTTACTCCCGTAAGAGAAACATAATAGATAAAACCTCTGGCAATCCTTACGATATATTTTATCCTTCTTAAACTGGTTGTAGGAGAGATAAAAGCTATTACATCCAAACCCTCTTCTTTTGCCTGCCTTAAAAGTACCTTTCCTTCTTCAGGCGGGAGATCCGGAATAATCAAACCGTCTACGCCGGATTTCTTAGCTTCCTTAATAAACCTGGTTTCCGGGAAACAGAATACAGGGTTATAATAAGTCATCAGGCAAATGGGTAAATCGACATGCTTACGCACCTTTTTAACCAGTTTTAATATGTCTATAAGATGAGTCTTCTTCTTAAGCGCCTCCTGAGAAGCCTCCTGAATAACCGGCCCATCAGCCATTGGATCTGAAAAAGGGACTCCCAACTCCAAAATGTCTACACCGATTTTATCAAATTCATAAATAAGCTTCTCGGTAATGCTCAGGCTCGGATAACCTGCAGTTATAAAAGCAATAAATGCTTTCTTCTTATTTTTCCTTAAATTATGAAATTTATTATCTAAACGGCTCATATCTTTGACCTTTCGGTAACTATACCTAAATCTTTATCTCCTCGGCCGGAAAGACATAAAACGATGACCGCATTCTTCTTTATGTAAGTACTCATCTTCTTCAAATAAGCAATAGCATGCGATGATTCTAAAGCAGGTATAATCCCTTCCGACTTTGAAAGCAGATGAAAACCATCCAGAGCTTCTTTATCGTTTACACAAACATAGTTACAACGCCCGATTTTCTTATAATAAGCATGCTCTGGCCCTACTCCGGGATAATCTAGACCAGCAGAGATAGAGTGTGTAGCATTAACTTGACCAAACTTATCTTCTAATAAGCCGGATTTTGAGCCATGCAAGACTCCAATATCACCTTTAACAAGAGTTGCGGCATGTTCACCTGTAGAAAGCCCTCTTCCGGCTGCCTCTACTCCGATAAATTTAACTTTATTATACTTAAAGAATGAATGAAATAAACCCATAGCGTTACTCCCGCCGCCTACACAAGCAATTAAATAATCCGGCAGGCCAATCTTTTTTTGTTTAAGTTGCAATTTTGTCTCTCTGCCAATTATTGATTGAAAATCCCTGACTAACATCGGATAGGGATGCGGGCCGGCAACAGTTCCCACAATATAATGCGTATCAGCTACGTTCGTCACCCAATCTCGCAAAGCCTCGGTCATTGCATCTTTTAAAGTCTTGGAGCCGCTCTCAACCGGAATAACTTTTGCCCCCAGTAATCTCATACGCAAAACATTTGGAGCTTGCCTTTGTATATCCTCACTGCCCATATAAATATCGCATTTTAAACCAAAAAGCGCGGCAACCGTAGCAGTAGCTACACCATGCTGGCCTGCTCCTGTTTCAGCTATTACCCGCGCCTTCTTCATTCTTACAGCCAGAAGCGCTTGGCCCAAAGTATTATTTATTTTATGCGCGCCGGTATGCAATAAATCTTCTCTCTTTAAATAAACCTTCCCCAATCCCAAATATGCGCTTAGTTTCTTGGCAAAATATAAAGGAGTAGGCCGACCCGCATAATCTTTCAAATAATAGTCTAATTCTGCGTTAAATTCCTTATCACGCCTTAACTTATTATACTCCTTTTCTAGCTCATCCAGAGCATAGATCAAAGTCTCGGGGACGAACCTCCCACCAAACTGCGCAAAATGACCAAATTTATCAGGTAATTTATTACTCATACTCTTTTCGTTTTTACTTTTTTTATAAAACAAACTATTTTCTTATGATCCTTCTTGCCCGGCTTAACTTCTACTGACGTTGAAACATCAACCCAATCCGGGTTTACTTTACTTATTGCCTTAGTAACATTAACAGAGTTTAAGCCCCCTGAAAGAAAGACCGGAAATTTTATTTTATCTATATTCTTTAGTAAATTCCAGTTAAACTTTCTGCCCAGGCCCCCAAACTTTTCTTTTGAAAAAGTATCAAAAAGATAGCCGAAGACTTTATACTTTGATATTTCAGATAAATCTAAATCTTTATTCACAGCAAAAGCCTTGATTACCCTATAGCCTTTAAACTTCCGGCAAAATTCCGGTGATTCATTTCCGTGAAATTGCAGAATATCAAGCCGGCACAATTTAGCTATTCTTTTTACTTGCGCTTCTTGCTCATTGACAAAAATACCAACCTTTAAAATTTTCTTAGGCAGGATATTTGATATATTCCTGGCCTTAACCGGTTCGATAAAACGCGCACTTTTTTTATAAAAAACAAACCCGATTGCATCTGCTCCGGCAAATAAAGAAGCTAGTGCATCTTCTAAATTAGTTATACCGCAAATCTTTATTTTTACCATCCCATTATCTCTTCAACCTTCTTGCCGATATTTTCAGACTGCATAAAAATAGTACCGATCAAAACGGCATTAATCCCTAGAATCTTTAAGAAAAGAAGATCCTGGGAAGTTTTAATGCCGCTTTCTACAACCACTATTTTATCTTTAGGGATAAGAGGATATAAAGTCTCTGTAGTTTTAAAATCAACCTCAAGCGTGCGTAAAGAACGATTATTAATACCGATTAAAGATACACATTTTAATTTTAATACCTTTTTTAATTCTTTTTCATTATGCACTTCAACCAGACAATCCATCCCTAAGCCGGAAGCGATACCGATAAACTCGGTAATCTCATCCTGAGTAAGCAAGTCAGCTATAAGCAATACTGCATCTGCGCCATAAAATCTAGACTCATAAATCTGGTATGGATCAATTATAAAATCTTTTCTTAGAATAGGCGCTTCTTGGACGATATTCTTAACATCATTAATAAAACTAATATTGCCTTGGAAAAAGTCCTCTTCAGTTAAGACCGAGACTGCCTGTACACCGACCTCTTGATAAGCACGGGCAATATCCAGGTTATTAAAGTCCTGACGGATTAAGCCCAAAGAAGGAGAAGCCTTTTTAATTTCAGCAATCAAAGAAATTTGACGGGGCTTATTGATCGCCTTAATCAATGAACGTGCAGGCGCAATCGCTTGGGACTTGGTAATTAATTCATCGAGCGGAATAAGTTGTTGAGCTGAAAGAAGACGCTCTTTCTTTTTTAAAACAATTTCTTTTAATATATCATTCTTTGCCATTATCGTTAATACTCCTTAAGTAGCTCTAGTTTTTCCTGAGCCTTACCTGAGTCAATTGCTTCGGTTGCAAGTTTTATACCCTCCTGGATTGAATTAACTTTATCCGCCGCATATATCGCACATCCGGAATTTAGTAATACGATATCCCGATGCGCTCCCAATTTTCCCGTTAAAACATTTTTAGCTATACGCACATTTTCGGTTAAATTACCACCGCTTAAATCTTTTAAAGCTGCACGTTTAAAGCCAAACTCTTCCGGACTGATTTCATAATCCTTGAATTGCCCGCCGTTTACTTCGGCAATAAAAGTTTTATCAGTTGTGGTAACTTCATCCAATCCATCGCGACCGTGAACTACCAAAACATGTTTTGAACCCAGATTATGTAAAACCTGCGCTAGGATTTTCGGCCATTTAGGACTATATACTCCAATTAACTGATTGGTTGCTCGGGCAGGATTAATCAACGGACCCAAGATATTGAACATAGTTTTAGATGCAATCTGTTTACGCGCAGGCATAACATTTTTCATAGCCGGGTGAAGATTCTGGGCAAATAAGAAAGCTATGCCTATATCTTCAAGGCAACTCTTGATTCTTGCTTTCTCCATATTTATATTAACACCCAAAGCTTCCAGTATATCGGCGCTACCACAATTACTTGAAACAGACCGATTACCATGTTTAGCAACAGTTACTCCTGCTGCACTGGCCACAAAAGCAGAAATAGTTGAAATATTAAATGTGCCTAATTTATCCCCACCAGTACCACAGGTATCCAATATGTTCGGCTTATCAATAATAATTGGATCAACATACTTAAGCATCATTTCTACAGCAGCAGTTAACTCCTGGACTGTCTCTCCCTTAGCGTTAAGTAAGGTAAGAAATTCAACTATATCGCCTGTTCCGGATGTACCCTTTAAAATACCCTGCATTACATCCTGCATCTCCTGCGCAGAAAGATTTTTCTTATCAGTCAATTTCTTTATCGCTTCCCTAATCATATATTTATAAAATTCTTAAGAATATCAATCCCTTTAATAGTCAAAATTGATTCCGGATGAAATTGCACTCCCCAAATAGGATAATTTTTATGCTTTAGGCCCATTATTTCTTTATCCTTAGTCTGGGCGATTACTTCTAAGCAATCAGGCAGGCTCTTTCTTTCTACAATCAAAGAGTGGTAGCGAGTAGCCTCAAAAGGATTAGGAAGAGAGCGGAATATTTCTTTATTATTGTGATAAATAAGCGAAGTCTTGCCGTGCATAAGTTTGGCCGCTCCTACAATCTTTGCTCCATAAACATAACCTATGGCCTGATGGCCAAGGCACACTCCTAAAATAGGCACTTTACCTGCAAAGGATTTAATGACATCTAAAGAAATGCCCGCATCCTCCGGCCTTCCCGGGCCAGGAGAAATAACAATCTTGGCAGGTTTTAATCTTTTAATCTCGTCTACACTAACTTTATCATTACGCAAAACTTTAACTTCCTGATGCAAAGTACCTAAATATTGCACCAGGTTATAAGTGAAAGAGTCGTAGTTATCAATCATTAAAATCATTCTTTTTCTTTCTCCCTCCAGACTCTAGCTCCTAATCCCTCTAATTTTTCCTCGATATTTTCATAACCGCGTTCAAGATGATAAATCCTAGAAATTGATGTCTTACCGCTAGCTGCAAGACCCGCTAAAACCAAACAGGCTGAAGCACGCAAATCTGAAGCCATAACAGGTGCGCCTGAAAGTTTCTTAACCCCTTCCACAATAGCATGAGGCCCTTCTCTCTGAATCTTAGCTCCCATACGGTTAAGTTCGGCCACATGCATAAATCTATCCGGGTATATCTTCTCAGTAACAAGACTTAAGCCCGGGGTTACACTCATTAGCGCCATTATCTGCGCCTGCATATCTGTAGGGAAACCCGGATAAGGCAGTGTCGTAATATTAATCGCATGCAGCTGTTTACAGCAACGCATATGTATAGATGAGTCTGTCTTAGTTATGGCTGCTCCGGCTTCGCCTAATTTATCAATTAATGCCCCCAGGTGACGATATGAAACATTCTTAATAAGAATATCTCCTTGAGTAATTAAAGCTGCTAACATCAATGTTCCGGCTTCAATCCTATCAGGAATAATTGTGTGTGTTGCCCCATGCAAATGTTTTACTCCTTCTATCTCGATAATCGGAGTTCCCTGCCCTTTAATCTTAGCCCCCATTTTAATTAAAAACTCTGCCAAATCCACTACTTCCGGCTCACAAGCAGCTGATTCAATAATAGTCCTTCCTTCAGCTAAAACTGCCGCCATCAATACATTATCGGTAGCCAGTACAGATGAGCCGTAAGTACCACCCAGATATATATGGCTTCCTTTTAATTTAGGTGCCTTAGCCACAACATAACCTGATTCAACGCTGATATCTGTACCCAAAGCCCTGATCCCTTTGAGATGCAGATCTACTGGCCGTACACCAATAACACAACCTCCGGGTAAAGAAACTTTTGCTTTCTTAAGCTTACCCAAAAGAGGGCCTAAAACACAAAAAGATGCGCGCATAGTTGATACTAATTTGTAATCTGCTATATGAGTAGTATTCTTGAAAGCGCTTACAGTTACTACTCCTTTCTCAAAATCAACGTCTTTTCCCAAAGAGCGTAAAATTTTAATCATGGTATTTGTATCGCGCAATTCCGGAACTCCCCTGATTACGCAAGCATCATCAGTAAGCAAGGTTGCAGCCAATATAGGTAAAACGGCATTCTTGGCTCCGGAAACAGTAACCTCACCCTTAAGGCTTACACCACCTTCAATAACTAATTTATCCATTGTTTTTTACCTTTCTGGCTACTATTATTCTATCTATATTATTATAATCCTTAACAACCCTCAATATCGAAAATAATCCTAAATTATCAAATATATTTTCTAAAGCCTTTTTCTGAGAGAAACCTATTTCAAGAATTAAGATTCCGTTATTTTTCAAGAAGCAATAAGCATCTTTAATAATAGACTTATAAAAATCTAAACCCTCAAGGCCCCCGTCTAAAGCGATCCTGGGCTCTTTTTGTACTTCCGGCTGCAAGCTCACAAGCTCGCCTCTGGTTACATAGGGAGGGTTACTTAATATCATATCATAGCTAAACGGCAAGAATAAATCGCTATTAAACAAATCACTTTGAATAAAATTAACAGTTACATTATTTAAAAGAGCATTCTTTCTGGCAAGGTCTAAAGCTTTAGGAGATATGTCACTGGCATCTACAGATGCCTGGTTAAAATTCTTAGCCAAAGATACGGCAATACAACCAGAACCTGTACACAAATCAAGAACCTTTGCTTTACTATTGATACCTTCCCTGGTTTCTCGGATCTTTAAATATTGCAGAGCAGTCTCTACCAAAATCTCTGTTTCAGGCCGAGGGATAAGAACAGACTCATTAACTAAAAATTCTAAACCCATAAATTCTGTCTTGCCTAAAATATACTGGATCGGCTCGCCTAAAGATCTCCTTTTTAATACAGAAGAGATAAATTTAAGCTGGTCAGTATCCAAAGCTTTATTTTTATTCCGGTATAGAAAAGCCCGATCACAATCTAAAATATGAGTAAACAATAACTCTGCTTCGTTCAAATTAATACCCCTTCTTCGGTTATTTCTTTTGTTCTTTCTCAGCTGCAGCTTTAATTAAAGCATCGGAAATTTCATCAAACTCGCCTTCAAGAACAGATTCTAACTGATGCGTGGTAAAATTTATTCGATGATCGGTAATCCTGCGATCAGGGAAATTATAAGTACGGATCTTTTCACTACGGTCTCCGGAACCAATCTGGGCTTTCCGCTCTAATGAGAGTTTCTTTGTTTCTGCTTCTCTTACGGCATCCAAAATCTTAGCCCGCAAAATTCTCATAGCCTTATTCTTATTCTTCAGCTGGGAGCGCTCATCCTGACAAGCCACTACAAAACCTGTTGGGATATGGGTAATTCTTACCGCGGAATCAGTTTTTTGCATATGCTGGCCTCCCGGCCCGCTAGAACGGTAAGTATCAATTCTTAAATCACTAGGTTCAATGGCTAAATCTACTTCTTCGGGCTCTACTAAAATAGCAACAGTAGCTGTTGAGGTATGAATCCTGCCTTGAGCTTCAGTAGTAGGTACGCGCTGCACTCGGTGCACACCGCTTTCATATCTTAACCTTTGATACACATTTTTGCCTTTAACGCTAAAAGACACTTCTTTATACCCGCCTGATTCATTTGTGGTTGCAGACATCAACTCTACCTTCCAGCCCTTATTATCCGCATATCTGGTATACATTCTATATAGAACGGCAGCGAATAGTCCGGCCTCATCCCCTCCCGTACCCTGTCTAATCTCAACAATGACATCGCGACTAGCGTCCTTATCTTCTTGAGTAAGGGCCTTCTTAAGGGCTTCTTCGATTTCAGACGCTTTAATCTTATAGTCTTCTATCTCTTTTTTTACCAGTTCAATGAAATCGCTATCATGTTTCTCCTGAGAAACTACCTCTAGGCTCTTAATCTCATTTAGTATACGCTTCTGCTCTCTAAATAAAGAAACAACCTCCCTTATATCAGATAATTCCTTAGCAAGCTTATTGGATTTATCCCGATCAGAGAGAACTTCCGGAGAGCTTAAAAGTTGCTCCAGTTCATCATAACGATCCTCTAGCTTCTGTAAATGCTCTTGCATAAATAGATACTTGACTTACTAACCCGCCAAAGGCAGAGAGTAAATCAACGCTTGAATTAATAGTTTAAACAATTAATTTCCTAAACATTAAGCTATGTCTTATTTGCTCTTCTTCCCGTACTTCTTCATAAACTTATCCACGCGGCCGGCAGAATCAACAAGCTTCTGTTTTCCGGTAAAAAATGGATGGCATTTAGAACAAATCTCAACCCTAATACTAGGCTTGGTTGATCGGGTATGGATTGTTTCGCCGCAAACACAAACAATAGTTCCGTCTTTATAGTTGGGGTGAATTTTCTCTTTCATCTCTTCTTCTCCTTTAGTTAATGTGTATTTATTTTACTGATTCATACTCGCTAAGAATTCTTCATTATTCTTAGTTTTGCCTAATTTCCCTACCAAAAGCTCCATTGCTTCAACATTATTTAACTCATTAAGCACTTTTCTTAGAATCCAAGTCTTCTGGAGAACATCCGGTTTAACCAATAGCTCTTCATGACGCGTATTGGAACGTTTAATATCAATAGCCGGATATATCCTTCTCTGGAAGAGATTTCTGTCAAGTTGCGTCTCCATATTTCCAGTACCCTTGAATTCTTCAAATATAACTTCATCCATACGGCTTCCCGTATCAACTAGTGCCGTTGCAATAATAGTAAGACTGCCGCCTTCTTCAACGGCGCGGGCAGCACCGAAGAATCTTTTAGGTTTTTGCAATGCGTTGGAATCTACTCCACCTGAAAGAACCTTACCGCTATGGGGAACAACTGAATTATAAGCACGGGCAAGACGCGTAATACTATCCAGGAGCACAACAACATCGCGCTTATGCTCAACTAATCTTTTGGCCTTTTCCAAAACAATTTCAGCTACCTGCACATGCCTCTCTGGAGGCTCATCGAATGTTGAGGAGATAACCTCACCCTTAACATGCCTTTGCATATCCGTAACTTCTTCAGGACGTTCATCAATCAGGAGGACAATCAATATAACATCCGGATTATTAGTAGTGATAGCGTTGGCAATTTTCTGTAAAAGTACGGTTTTGCCGCTATAAGGTTGGGCAACAATTAAACCGCGCTGACCTTTTCCTATAGGCGCGAGTAAATTCATAACCCGCATTGATATCTCATCCGGTTTAGTCTCAAGACCAAAAGCATCATGGGGATAAACTGGAGTAAGGTTATCGAAGAGAACTTTTTCTTTCACATCTTCGGGATTCTCAAAATTTACAGCTTCAACCTTAAGAAGAGCAAAATATTTTTCCCCTTCCTTAGGAGGACGAATCTGACCTGAAACAGTATCCCCTGTTCTTAAATCAAACTTCCGGATCTGTGAAGGCGAAATATAAATATCATCCGGACAAGGAAGATAATTATAGTTTGGGCTTCTTAAGAATCCAAAACCTTCGGGGAGTATCTCTAAAACCCCTTCTCCGAACATCAGGCCCTCTTTTTCAGCCTGGGCCTGAAGAATCTTAAAGATCAAGTCCTGCTTTTTTAAGCCGCTTGTTCCATTGGCATTGAGCTCCTTGGCCAGTTTATTTAACTCGGTAATCTTCATCTCCTTTAAAACTTTTATTTCTAACTTTTCCACACCTTCCTCCTTATGTCTAACACTTGTTTTTTTGTTTCGCTTAATTTACCATTATTATCTATTATAAAATCCGCTACACGCATTTTTTCGCGTAAAGGAATCTGAGATTCTATTATTCGCTTAATTTTAGCCTGGCTATAATTACCCTTTTGAGATAATCTCTTAATTTGCATTTTTCTTTTTAATTTTACAACTATAATTTTATTAACCACGCTCCTTAGCCCTGCCTCAAGCAGTAAAGGCGCATCCAGAATAACTACTCCTTTCTTTATTTTTTTAATCTTTGTTCTAATTTTGCTAATCACCTGAGGATGAACAATTCCCTCCAGTTTCTTCAGAGAAATAGCTTTACTAAAAACTAAATCGCCAAGTTTACCGCGATTAATTTCTTTAGATCTATTAAGAATTCCTTTGCCAAAAAATGCAACTATCTTCCGATAGGCGGGACTCCCCTTGCGCATACAACTATGCGCAATCTTATCTGCATCTACTATCTTGGCCCCCCAAGATTTGAATATTCCGGCAACGGTGCTTTTACCGCTGCCTAAGCAGCCTGTAATACCGAGTGTTATTTTATTTTGTTTTTGCTTTAACATACAATTTCAAATACTCGCTAGCAGAGGCATTCCAGGAAAAATCACAATTTATAGCAATCTGCATGCGCTTATTCCAGGCGCTTTTGTTTTTATATGAAGAGACAGCTTTTTTTACAGCTTTCACTAACCCCTCTTTGCTGTAATCTTCAAAAATAAAACCATTAGTAGAATTAACCGTATCTACCAGCCCTCCGGTCTTAAAAACCAGGGGAATTGCGGCATACCTTAAAGCAATTAGCTGGCCCAGTCCACAAGGCTCATATCTGGAAGGCATAAGAAAAATATCCGCGCCGGCATAGATCTTATGAGCCAAAGAATCATTAAACCCTGAATTTAAAGAAATCATCTTAGGATATTTAGCGGCCATCAAACTTACAGTCTCTTGACACTGGAAATCGCCAGAGCCTAGGATAACCAGCTGAATATCCATTTTGCATATTTCATCAATACTTTGGGCAAGTATATCAAAACCCTTTTGTTGAGCGAACCTTGAAACAATGCCAAACAAAGGTACATTACTCTTTAGCGGTAATCCGGTAGAAACTTGCAGATCTTCTTTGTCCTTAAATTTTCCGGACACATCAGAGTCTGAGAAATTAGCGGCTATGTATTTATCGGTCTGCGGATTCCAAATATCATAATTTAAACCATTTAATATCCCAAAAACAGAACTACTTCGACTATTCAGAAGCCCATCTAATCCAAAGCCATATTCTTTAGTTTGAATCTCTCTGGCATAGGTAGGGCTTACGGTATTAATTAAATCCGCGAAAACCAAACCGCCCTTTAAAAGGCTGACTTCCCCGTAAAACTCCAAGGCCTGAGGATTAAAAAGACTGACATCTAAACCTAATTTAATAAATTCACCCCTGGGGAAAAGCCCTTGATATCCGATATTATGCACGGTAAAAATTGTATGAGTATTCTTATAAAACCGATCGTCTGCATAATTATTCTTAAGATAAGCCGGAATTAATCCCGCCTGCCAATCATGGCAGTGAATAATATCCGGTTTAAAATTTATCTCTTTAAGCAGCTCCAGGCTCCTCTTGCAATAATAAGAGAATCTTTCTAAATTATCCGGATAATCACCTAAAGCATCCCCATATAAACCTTCACGATTGAAATATAAATCATTCTTTATAAAATAAACTTTGATATTATTGCCTATCGAAGTGTAATCTATATCTTCTTTTAATCTCTTAAGGTTCAATCCGGCCGACCCTACATATTTATAACCGGGCATAAGGATAATTACTTCCTGTTTCTCTTTCTCCAATGCTAAAGATAGAGATTCAATTACATCAGCTAATCCGCCGGTTTTAGCAAAAGGAACAACTTCTGCCGCAGCCATTACAATCTTCAATTAAACACCTCTTTTAGCTGGCGGACAAATAACCATATCCAGCCAATTCTGGCCCTTCTTTATATCCACCCGAATGGGGACATCTAGCTTTAAAACATTTTCCATATGGTGGCGCGCCAAAGGCAGTAACTCGTTAAGTTCATCCTTAGGCAAATCAAAAACTAATTCATCGTGAATCTGTAAAACCATACGCGATTTCAACCCTTTAGCTTTTAGCTGATTATCAATACTAATCATAGCCAGTTTAATCAAATCAGCAGCCGAACCCTGTATCGGAGTATTTACAGCCTGACGCTGGGCAAACTGTCTTACTGCCTGATTCTTGCTATTAATCTCGGGGATATACCTTCTTCTACCTAAAATCGTAGTTACAAACCCGTCTTTGGCTGCCCTGGTAATTTGGGCATCAATATAAGACTTTACTCCCGGATAACGCAAGAAATATTCATCGATAAAATGCTGAGCTTCATCTGCAGGAATATTCAAATCTTTGCTTAAACCATAAAAAGTAAGCCCATAAATAATCCCAAAATTTATCCTTTTAGCGCTATCGCGCATTGTATCACTTACTTCGTTTTCTTGAACTCCGTAAATAAGGCTAGCCGTAGCTTTATGTATATCAGCTCCTTTGTCAAAAGCAGCTATCAGCCTCTCATCTTTACTTAAATGGGCCAGGATTCTTAACTCAATCTGGGAATAATCACAAGATAATAGGCAATAATCTTCAGTAGATGCAACAATCGCTTTACGAATTTGCTTACCAATCTCATTTTTAATCGGAATATTCTGCAAATTAGGATTACTGGAACTTAACCTGCCTGTTTCAGTAACGGCCTGATTAAAAGAAGTATGAATTCTACCTGTATCCGGATCAACTAAAAGCGGTAAGGCATCAATATAAGTTGTCTTTAATTTAGTCAGTTGTCGGTATTCAAGCAATAAAGAGGGGAGTTTATGCTTAGCGCTAAGCTTATTCAATACCTCTTCATCGGTAGAAGCGCCGGTCTTAGTCTTTTTTATTATAGGTAGCTTCAATTTCTCAAATAAAATCGAACCTAACTGTTTAGGAGAATTTATATTAAACTCCTCCCCACTAATATTATAGATATCCTTAACCAATGCAGTTAATCTTTTATCTAAATCTTTGGATAGAGATTTAAGTAACTTAAGATCAAGTTTTATCCCAGATATCTCCATCTGGGCAAGGACCTCAAGCAAAGGCATATCAGTTTCATAAAAAAGATTGGCCAAAGATTTATTCTTAAGCTCTCTTTCCAGCGTGGAGAATAAATCTTTAATCAAGCCTAAGGATTCTTCAACAGAAAGAGTCTTGTCTTTAATAACTTTATCCAAATAATCCAAAGAAATAGCCTCCAGGCTATAATTGCCTTGCGAAGGATTTAAAAGATAAGCAGCGATCATGGTATCAAAATATAAACCATTGAGAACAAAGCCTTCTTTAGCCAAATATACTTTTAATTTCTTAAGGTCATGGCTGACCTTTTTAACTTTAGGATCAGCTAAAAGCTTTTTTAACCGTGGATCTGTTTTATCCAACCGCAAAAATTTATCCCGGGAGAAAAAAACTAAATTATTGAGAGCCTCTCCGTATAGAAATAACTCATCTGGCTTATCCATAAACTTCTTATAATCATCCTCAGGCCATGGCTCCACCTTAAACACAGGCCTAACCGCAGTTTCAGGCAATGCCAAATCATGTAAAAACTTCTTAAACTCCAGGTGCTTAAAAAGCCTAGTCAGCTCGTTTAAATTGACTGCGCCCCTTTTAAGGGAAATAAAATCATAATCTATATCCACATCATCAACCAGAGTCACCAGCTCCTTATTAAGCTTTAGTTTCTCAATATTATCAGCTAAAGACTCCTTAATCTTTTTCTTTTTAACCTTATCAATATTCTTAATAAGATTCTCAATAGTTCCGAATTCCCTAATTAGCTCTACTGCGGTCTTCTCACCGATACCGGGTATGCTGGGAATATTATCCGAAGCATCTCCCATCAAGCTGATAAAATCAACGACTTGGTTTGCTTTAATTCCAAAACGTTTAAGCACCTCTTCTTCGTCGTAAGTTAATCCTTCATCCTTGTAAGGACTTAAAACTTCAACATCTTTACTTACCAATTGCAAAATATCTTTATCAGAGCTTACAATTGTTGTCTTTATACCTTTTGCTGTTGCTGCTTTAGCTAAAGTTGCAATAATATCATCTGCCTCATAGCCGGGCTTCTCAAGAATAGTTATCCCATAGTAAAGAAGCACTTCTTTGATTATCGGAATCTGAGAAGATAAATCATCGGGCATGCTAATACGCTGGGCTTTATATTCCTTAAACTTCTTAGACCTGAAGGTTTCCCGGGATACATCAAAACATGCGGCCAAATAATCAGGCTTATTTTCTTTTAATATCTTATTTAGAATATTTACAAATCCGTAGACAGCCCCGCTGGGTTGGCCAAAAGAAGTCGTTAATCCTCTTATCGCATAAAATGCACGATAACAAAAAGCGGTTGCATCAATGAGGTATAATCTTTTTTTATCCATTAAAAAAACAATAGGAATTCAATTTTTTGGTAGGAAACTATCCGCGGCCTTCTATTGGGTCAATGCCCTGTTCTGAGTTTTTTGAATAAACTCTTCTATATCTTTATTATCCGGATCCAGATACTGAGCATCTAGCGCCTCTCTTATGGCTGTAGCGTAATCTTCCGTGCCATAACTAAATCTGGCCTGGCGTAATTTATTTCTGGCAAACGCCTTATCATCATGGCGTAAAATATACTTTTCGTTAGAAACATCTTTCATCAAACCAACAACATCCCGCTCTTGGGAATCTGCAGCAGGCCGGGGAGATAACGCAAGACGAATATCCTCAAAGCGCTGTCTGGCTTTCAATGTCCAGGGGTCTCCGGGGTCCCCTAAATCCATCCTCTTCTTCCAACAATAAGCTGCCTTACCAAGTTTACGCTCGTTTTCATAAAAAATAGCTAAGTTAGAATAAGCACTTAAGTAATTGGGGTCTATCTTTATACACTTAAGATAACTTTCTTCTGCCCTATCCGGCATTCCCTTAGCTTCATAAATAATACCTAAATCGTTATAAACAACCTGATAAGCAGGGTCTAACACAGTTGCCTTCTGGTATAATTTCATTGCACCATCCAGATCACCGATTTCCTGCAATTTTAAACCCTGGTCGCGGTACTCTCTAGCTTCTGTCTGTACTTCAGTAAGCTGTACTTCTGGGGCATCATTAACACTCTCTGCTGCAAAGACATAGGAAGTTACAAAAAAAACAAAACAGCCGCTTATCAGAATTAGTTTTCTCATTTTCTCCCCGGGGAATTTGTTTGGCATATGTTGTATTTATTATAACCTTTTAATACGCTTCGTCAAGAAAAAAGTTAAATTAAATCAGCGGTTCCAATGTAAGAGCCGGATGCCCTACTTTTTCTAGAAATTTTACAAGTTCATCTGAAGTTGTTGCAACTTCTTCATCTGCAATCTTATCCAGAAGGTCAAATTCTCCGATATCCTGACAACGCTTCCTTAATTTATCCTTCAATAGTTCCTTTAAATCCTTAGGCATCCAAACTAGGCGCCTTAACCCACCCTCAGCAGAAATAAATTTTTTACTTAAGATATATAACTTACCTACTCCAAGAAATCCGGGAGTTTGCACCCCTCCCCCTACTAATCCAGCTAAAGCAGTAAAGGTCATTCCGGAAGGTGTCATACCGGAATAGTCACGGCTTACAGCCATGACCCCGTTTGTCTCAGGGATAATTGCAACAATACACTCAAAACAACCGCAAGAAGACTGAGGCGAGACCATCAGCGAATACATGCTCACCGTATCTATAGTTCTATTAGATTTATGCTGAACAAATTCATTTACACTCTTCCACTGCCCAAGCCTCTGGTCAACAGCCTCTCCTTTTAATATCGGCTGATTCGGACCAGTAGGAATAATCTCAAAAGATGCTTTAGCATCAAGCCAGGAGTATGCACCACAAAGACCCAAACGTTCCGGCGTAACTATACAAACATGATTAGGAGCAAAAGACTGGCATAATAAACAGGAATAAAAGTTATCTACCGACTCATCAGTCATCCCTTGAATCCTTGCATCACGACTGGCGAAAACATTCTTTGCCTCCTGCAGCTTCTTGTTCACATCATCTTCTAAAGTATAAAGCCTTATCTGAACTTTATCCACAATTGCGCCATACTCCTGATGCAGCATAGCATGTAATATTACGCCGATATGTTTAAGCCTAAAACCCTTATCAAAAGCATCCTGACTAATCCTAAGCCAGAACATATCGCGCTGACCCACATGCATCAAGCCCATGGCATAATTTATGAAACGATGGATTTGACGCTCCAGGATCGGTTCGAAATCCTTCTGCATTTTACGTCCATAGACATCAACAATAATCGCTAAAGGCAATGCTTTTACTTCTTGCGCTAACATATCAATATCCGGGCCTATTAATTCAATAGAACCATCCTGAACTTGACTTTCACTCTTTGAGCTAAGAAATTCAAAAGCAGTAGTTACTTTAGCTCCAAACTCTACTTGTAACTGCTCTTTTCTTACGCGTTCTCCTTCAAATGCCGCAGCATAAGGAACAGGAATGCAGACTTCCGCCATCCTTACTTTTATACCGCGAGTAAGGATACATTTAGAAGGAAGAAGCTTATAATCCTTTTCAGTAACTAAGGCTTCAAAAAGAGTAGTGTCAATTTTGCCTAACTGGGGCAACTCAAGATCAGTAATAACGGGCAGGCCGAAAGCTAAAGCCCCTAAGCCGCTAGCAACAATCATCTCATCAGCATGGCCTAATAAAAGCAAAAAGGCAGGTATGCGGTTACGCATATATTCGGCAATCTTATCCCACTGCCCCGGTTTAACACTCCCATACATCAAGGGAGCGCGTATGGCAAAATTAAGCGCATAAACCAAAGAAAGATAATCGCTTCCTAAAGGAACAATATAATTATTCAGTCCAATCTCAACTCCCCTATTCTCAAGCTGCTTCTTAAAAGAGTTTGCGTCAATATTACCCGCTAATAGGCTAACTATACTTCTAGACTGAAAATTCCTAATAAGCTCTTCTGCCGCATATTCATCCTTAGCCGGACCCAGAATTACCGCTATGCCGGATATTCTTCCGTCTACAAGCTGTAAGCCTAATGAGCGTAAAATATTATCCGGGATAAAACCTATACCTTCCTGCGGATGAGTTTTATTTTTAACCGCAAGACCGGCAAGAATCTCTTCACAAAGGAGTGTAGCTAGGCCCTTGCTAATAAGCCCATTTAAGGCAGGGGCTAAAAAACCTGCAGAAGTCGCCTGCCCTTTGTTTAAATTATCAATTTCTTTTAAAACTAAAAAAAGATCGGATAATTTTTTAACTTCAATATTAAGGAGAGCGTTTATAAGCGGGAAATAATAATTTGTTTGGGGGAAAGAAAGCGGGCTGCTTTTATCTGACTTCTTAATCTCTCTGTCTAAAGATTCTCGGGTAAGATTTAATGCCTTTTGAGCGCCTTCCTGAGTTAATTGCGCTAATAGGTCCGACATACCTGGCTCTTCATTTCATTGATAATATTATCAACAAGCATAATGCTTATAACCACGCTATCTTTACGCACCAGGCTGCCGCAGGCAAAAATATTATCTACATTCGTATGCATCCAACCGTCAATAACAATATAATCGTCTTTAACTGCGATATTGGTGTTCTTTAAGAAATCTATGTTTGATTTGTAATCATCCATAAATAAAACAGCGCAAACGCCTATAGCTTTACCGCTAGCTAGCTTAATTGCCTGAACCTCTCCTTCACCGATTACTTCCTGAAGAGTTTCATGAATTATTTCTACGTTTTTAGGAACTGAAGCAGGATCAAAACCTACGCGACTTAAAAGTTTAACCCCAACATTATATTTTTCAGAAATTGCCTCAGCTACTTTAAGAGCAAAACTATTGCTGCCCACAATACAGACCGGAGCTGCTATGTAACGCTTAAGAAATTCTTTTACATCATCTAATAAGTATATGCGGTATGCCCCTTCTTTTCTTGAACCAGAAATATCCGGGACCTGAGGGCTCCTACCAGCAGCAATAACTAAAAAATCATAAGGCAGGCTCCCCTTATCTTTAAAATAGACCAACTTTTTCTGTGTATTTAAGCTGCCGACTTTCTTAGCTTTGATAAAATTTATATTCTGTTCTTTATAAAAATCTTCCTTGCAAAGAAAAACACTCTCTTCGTTAATTGTCCCTCTGATAAAATCAGCTAATCTTAAATGATCATAAGCAGGATAATTCTCCTCGCTAATCAGAGTAATTGAACAATCCTTATCCCTCTCCCTTAAACGTAAAGCTATATTGTGTCCAGATAGAGAGGATCCGATTATTACTATGTTACTCATAATCCGGATACCTCCAGCAAGCGCGGAACCACCTTATTCCAGCCAATAGGCATGATATGTACTCCATCACACATAGACTTTAATTCCTTAATCAAGCGGGAAGCAATTTCAATTGACTTAGCAGTCTTATCTTCTGCTCCTTCTAACTCTTTAATCAAATTATCCGGCACAAAAACTCCGGCTACGTTTTTATTCATATACCGAGCCATATTTGCAGATTTAAGCAAGATAATCCCGGCCATAATCTTTGTTTTAAGGTGACTGGTCTTATTTAAGAAAATCTCAAATGTCTTTAAATCATAAACAGCCTGAGTTTGGAAAAATTCAGCGCCTGCGGCAATCTTCTTCTCCATTTTCATTAGCTGAGGCCCTAACGGCTCTGCCCCGGGATTGACCACTGCCCCTAAACAGAACTTGGGCAATTGGCCTGCCAGTTTATTCCCGTTCATATCAGTCCCTTCTTGAAGTTTTCTGGCAACGCCTAAAAGCTGGACTGAATCTAAATCAAAAACAGGCTTTGCTTGGGGATGATCCCCCAAAGTAGTATGATCTCCGGTAAGAACCAAAATATTCTCAATACCTAAAGAAGCTGCAGATAAAAGGTCGGACTGTAAAGCTAAACGGTTGCGATCGCGGCAGGTTATCTGATAAATCGGCTCAAAACCTTTTTGTTTTAAAAGACCTGAAACCGTAAGCGAACCTAAACGCATAACTGAGCTTTGTAAATCAGTAACATTTATTCCATCAACGCGTCCACGAATTAATTCTGCATCTTCAAGGAGCTGCTTAGTCTCAATACCCTTAGGAGGGCCAAGCTCCGATGTCACTAAGAATTTATCCGATTGTAATTTCTCTTTGAATGTCATGTGAATTAGTTTAAATTAAACCCCTGTATAATTTGTTTATCAATAAAAAAGCGTTAACTACCATTTTTTAAATATAAAGAAAACTGCGACAATTATCAATAGAAAACCAACTGCATAGTTCCAGCGGAACTCCTCTTTAAGATATAAAACCGAGAATACGGAAAAAACAACTAAAGTTATCACTTCCTGAATAGTCTTTAGCTGCGCGGCATTATATCTATAGTGCCCAATCCTGTTTGCCGGAACCTGAAAACAATATTCCGCAAGAGCAATACCCCAGCTTATAAAAATCACGATCCAAAGCGGAGAATTCTTATACTTCAGATGGCCATACCAAGCAAATGTCATAAAAACATTTGATATGGTCAATAAAATTACAGTCTTCATTGCATTATCCAGCTACGACAGAGCGCTTCTCTTCTAAAAATTTATATACAAAAGCATAAGCTATCCAAGTTACAGGAACAGCTACAACTATTCCTACAATTAAAGCTAAAAGACCTAATAATACAATCCCCAGCAAAAGAAACCAAAAGAAGAATATGTTCCAACTACTGCCCTTAGTTAAGTTCATACTCTCCTTAAGAGCATCAACAGGACCCATTTCTTTATCCACAATTAAATAAGAATAAAAACCCATCCTGATTGCAATTATAATTCCCGGAACAATCAAGAGAATAAGCCCCAAGACGACGGCCACAAAATAAAGAATTGAAGCAAGTAAATAATCAAGAAACTTTTTAGTGTTAGTAAAAATATCTGAGATCTCGAATCTCTCTCCGGCATAAACCTTAAGGGAAATTTTAATCACTCCCAAAGCCATTAATAGACTAACTAACCAAGAACAAATCCAAATAATTAAATAAACTAATGGCAATGCTCCTGCGGCATGCCTCTCAAGAGAATTAAATACGCCATTAACCACCATAACAATAACTGTAACAGCAATAAGATTCCAGAAATTTTCCTTAGTCTTCTGCCAAGCAAATTTTACTGACTCAGCGAACGGGAATTTAACTGTCTGCATCTTTTTCTCCTTTCTTTGCTGTTAACTGTTATTTGACTTAGCCGCTTCAACAAGATTACGCATAAGCATGGTCACCGTTAAAGGCCCGACTCCCCCGGGAACCGGAGTAATAAATGAAGCTCTCTTCGATGCTTCATCAAATTCTATATCCCCGACTATTTTCTCACCATCACGGTTAATTCCTACGTCAATTACAACTGCGCCTTCTTTTATCCATTCACCTTTTATAAAGTTAGCTTTACCTACCGCTACAATCAAAACATCGCCACGCTTAACATGCTCCTCTAATCTACCGGCCTTGCTTGTGCCAATATGACAAACAGTAACCGTAGCCAACTTATCCAGCAATAAAAGAGCCAAAGGCTTCCCCACTATTTCGCTATGGCCGACGATTACAACTTCTTTGCCATATAAATCCAAACTACTGGCTTTAATTAACTCCATTACCGAAGCAGCTGTGCAGGGAGTAAACTGAGGATGTCCAAAAAGAATTTTTCCGATATTTTGCGGATGCATACCCTCAATATCTTTACCCGGATAAATAAAGTTACTTATTTTCTTATAATCTATTTGCGCAGGCAAAGGCATCTGAATAATAATTCCATTAACTGACTTATCTGCATTTAACTTAAGAATAAATTTAACTAAAGCATCTTCTGATATATTTTGCGCTAACTTCTCTAACCGATACTCTATACCCAGATTCTCCGCTACCTTGGCTTGTGAATTAACATAACTAGCCGCACCGGCATTTTCACCAACAATGATGCTTACTAAAACCGGTTTAAATCCTAAAACAGAGATCTGTTTTTTTATATCTTCTTTAATCTTCTCTGCCAGAATCTTACCCTCTAATAACTTTGCCAACTCTCTCCTCCACATCTTTTCTTATCTTTTTGACTACTTTGCTTTTCTGATTTAACTCCTTACGCATAATCAAAGTTGAACGGTCATCACCGATAGCTCTTAAATTTATTTCGACATTAAAATAAGCTGCACTAAAAGCAGATTCAAAAAAAACCGCAGCAACCGCCACATCACTAATTAGATTAACATTGCTCTTATTTATAAGTTCGGGGCACAATTTAATTCCCTCCAGACAAAGCCTGGCTACCATAAAAGGGACGCTAAGGGCATCGCGCATATTCTTACTCTCATAAGCGGCGATATCTAAATCCAGGAGCCTTAAAAACTCCAGGCGTAACTTTTCAGATTTTAATAAAACTAAGCTTAGTTCTTTCTCGAATTTCATATATTTAGGTTTGCCCAAAGTAAAATTAACCACCATACCGACTAATGCCGCAGCCATTGCCGCAGTAAGCGCTGCAGCTGATCCTCCGCCAGGAGTTGATGTTTTAGCAGCCAGATCTTCAACATATTTTCTTATTGCTACATCTTTATACTTCATATATTAGAACCCCCGCCTAACTCAAAAGCATTCTTAATTAATTCGATCTTATTCGCCTTATCATCTTGCGATACGGTGATAACATCAAATCTTGCTCTTTCTTCCAAGAGACCCTTATCCTTAAGGAAACTTAAAGCTACCTTTGAAATCCGGCGTTGTTTTAACGCCGATACCGCCTCAGAAGGCAAACCAAACTTATCTGAACTGCGGTATTTTACTTCCACAAAACAAATCGTGTCTTTATCTTTTGCTATAATATCAACTTCACCTAACTTATTCCTATAATTACGCCGAATTATTTTATAACCATTAGTTTTAAGAAAATCCGCCGCACTATCTTCTGCCAGCCTACCTAAATCAATTCCTTCTTTAGACACAGCAAAAACTCTTTCTATGAATTGCGCAAAGGCCTATGCTTCTTAAAATATCTCTGTGATATTCAGTAGGATATCCTTTATGCCGGATGAAGCCGTATTCAGGATAAATCGCATCATATTTACACATTATGCGATCACGGGTAACCTTAGCTAAAATCGAAGCAGCAGCTATACTCTTAGACAAAGAATCCCCTTTTATAATTGCTGTCTGCGGATAGCCTAAATCTAGACGCATATTTCCATCAACGATAACATGCACCTGCAAAGCTTGCGCATTCTCAATTTTCTTTATCAAAGAAAAAACTGCTCTAGCCATGGCCTGACGGCTAGCCTCTAAGATATTGATCCGGTCAATTACCTTTTCGCTAACTATACTTATCCCAAATATTGATTTTTCAGTTATTTCAGCAAAAGCTTTATCTCGTAGATTCGAACTTAATTTCTTTGAATCATCTATGCGGTTTAGAAAATTCGTAGTTTTAAGCGCTACAGCTGCTGCTACAACCGGTCCGGCCAAGGGCCCCCGGCCAGCTTCATCCACCCCGATAATTAAATCGCATCCCTGGCCCTTAAGCTGGCGCTCATAAAAAAGAGAATCCTTAAACTTTGTTATCTTCTTTACTTTCAATTTTAGTGGCGCGCTTGCCAACCTTACCTCTTAAATAATAAAGCTTGGCCCTCTTCACTTTACCTGAACGAATAACCTCTATACGCTCTATACTTGGAGAATACAAAGGAAAAATACGCTCAATGCCTTCGCCGTAAGAAACTTTTCTTACAGTAAAATGCTCCTTGGCGCCGCTACCTTCTCTAGCAATGACTACGCCCTCAAAAGGATGCAGACGTACTTTATCCGGACCTTCAGGAATTCTGGTCATAACTTTAACGGTATAGCCGACATCAAATTTAGGCATGTCTTTCTTAACAAACTGATTATTAATAAGTTTCATCTTATCCATTTTACTTACTTCTCCTCTCTTGTTGTTTTAGTAAATCTGGTCTTCTTGATTTTGTTCTTCTTAACGCCTCTTTCTTCCTCCAGATCTCTATTTTCTTGTGATCTCCGGAAAGAAGTACACTAGGCACGGTCATATTACGAAAGGTTGCCGGCCGAGTGTAGTGCGGATATTCTAATAGATTACCCTCAAATGACTCAAAATTCAAGGAATTTTTGTCTCCGAGAACTCCGGGGATAAGCCGCACAACACTATCAATTAAAACCATTGCCGGGACTTCGCCGCCGGTTAAAACATAATCCCCAATAGAAATCTCTTCATCCGCTAGTTTCTGGCGTACTCGCTCATCTACTCCTTCGTAATGCCCGCAGATTAATATAATATTTTTCTCTTTAGATAAACTAGCTGCAATCCTTTGGTTTAACTTCTTTCCTGCAGGGCAGAGAAGAATTACTTTTGCCTTTTCATCTTGAGCCTTTGATCTTTGGCCTTTAATCTTCTCCTTTATGGCCTCAACCGCATTGAAGATAGGCTCCGGGCACATAAGCATTCCGGATCCACCGCCAAACGGACGATCGTCAACTTTTCGATGTTTATCGAGAGTATAATCCCTGAGATCATGAATAAAAAACTTTACCTTACCTTTACTTTGGGCCCTCTTAATAATTGACTCATTGAGAACCTGTTCAAACATTTTAGGGAATATAGTAATTATATCTATGCGCATACTGAATTGTTATACCTAGCTAAATAATCTCTTTTAAAATCGCTAAATTGTCCTTTCTTAATCGCCTCGCGGATTTTACGCGCAAGATCCAAAAAGAAATATACATTATGCAATGATAGTAAGGTTAAACCCAACATCTCCTGAGCGTTAAATAAATGGCGTAAATAAGCCCGAGAGAATTTTCTACAGACATAACAACCGCACTCTTCATCCAGCGTTTTAAAATCCTCAATATACTGGGCATTTCTAATTACGACCTTACCCCGGCTGGTAAAAGCAGTGCCGTTTCTGCCATAACGCGTAGGAACAACACAGTCAAACATATCTATGCCCCGTTCAACCGCTTCCAAAATATCTATAGGATATCCAATGCCCATAGCATATCTGGGCTTTTCTACAGGCAACAAACTGGCGGAAGAATCAAGTATACTATATATTAACTCGCTCGGCTCCCCGACAGAAACCCCTCCTACGGCATAACCATCAAAATCAATATCGATAAGTTCTTTTGCGCACTCTTTGCGCAGATCATTATATGTCGCCCCCTGCACAATCCCAAAAAGCATCTGTTTCTTAGTGGGCCCGCCTTCTTTTTGTTCAAGGAAATGCTTACGTGAACGTTTTGCCCAACTAAGCGTACGTCTCATAGCAAGCTCAGCATGGTCCTTAGCGCAAGGATAATGCACGCATTCATCCAAAGGCATCATGATATCTGAACCTAAATCAACCTGAATATCAACTACATCTTCCGGAGTTAAAAAATGCTTAAACCCATCAATATGTGACTGGAATTCTACCCCCTTATCACTCAATTTCCTTAAAAGTGCAAGGCTAAAAACCTGATATCCCCCGCTATCAGTAAGGATGGGTTTTTCCCATGAGATAAATTTATGCAAACCTCCGGCTTTGCGAATTACATCCATACCCGGACGCAAAAATAAATGATAAGTATTAGAAAGCATAATCTGGGCGCCGGCTTCCTCCACATCCTTAGGATAAAGCCCCTTAATAGTGGCATGAGTACCCACAGGCATAAAAGCAGGAGTTTCAATCTCGCCGTGCTCAGTAACGAGCTTGCCTAATCTCGCTTTACTATTTTTGTCTTGTTGAATTAGCGTAAACATATTTGAGTAATATTAGCGGATGGCTAGGCTTGTTTCCGGACAGGGCATGTGAATTCCCTGCAAGCAAGTGTCCATGGGAGGAAACAAGTCTAGGCAGACGCTAAATTATAAGCATCGCATCGCCGTAACTATAAAATCTGTACTTTTTATCTACCGCCTCTTTGTAAGCCTGCTTAATTAATTCTTCTCCGCCAAAAGCACAAGTTAGCATAAAAAGCGTGGTTTTAGGAAGATGGAAATTAGTCAAAAGGCAGTTTACAAGCTTAAATTTGTATCCCGGATAAATAAATAAATCAGTATGCCCTTCCTTGGTTCCAGAAGCATAAGACTCCAGCGCCCGTAAAGAAGTAGTCCCCACAGCAATAATACGCGACTCCCTTTTTTGCGCCTCTCCTATTTTCTCTTGAGTATCTTTAGGTACCTGAAAAAACTCAGGCTCCATTTGATGTTCGGTAATATCATCAACAACTACCGGCTTAAAAGTACCTACTCCTACGTGTAAAGTTAAATAAGCAATATCGACTCCGTTTTTTGCTAACTTCTCCAATAAAGGAGTAGTAAAATGCAACCCTGCTGTCGGAGAGGCTATCGCCCCCTCTTTCTTAGCATAAATAGTCTGGTAATAATCCTTATCTAAATCTTCGGGCTCTCTTCTTATGTAAGGCGGCAGAGGAACCTGGCCAAGTTGATAGATAACTTCAGCATCGTTAGGCTTAAAAGATATTTCTCTTCTATTGCTGACTACGCCGATAACCTTACCATCACCGAAAATTATCTTCTCCCCCACCTTAGTTCGGCTGGGTTGAATCATCGCCTCAAAAGTGGAACCGTTTATGCGCTTAACTAAAAGAACCTCAACCTTGCCTCCGGTAATCTTATGCCCAATCAAACGGCAAGTCAGCACCTTAGTATCATTTAAAACCAGAAGATCATCTTTCGCTAAAAACTTTAGTATTTCTTTAAAGCTATAGTGCTCAATTGTCTTCTCTTTACGGTTAAGAACTAATAATTTTGCACTTTCCCGCTCAACTAAAGGGTATTGAGCAATAAGATCTTTGGGTAAACAATAATCAAAATCTGATAATTTCAACATATTTTCTAAAATATTGAGTTAAGTTTTATGGAAGAGTTACATTAAGACCGGCTAATTCATCATAAGAAAAAAAGACAATTCCATCAGGTTCTGTAGCCGCAGTAATTTTATATTGTTCAAGAAAACCTGAAGAATCATCTTTAAAAAGAAATGCGCCTAGGCCCACATAAACTTTACCTTTCCCGCGTAAAGCTATTGCCGACTTAGAGACTTCCTTGACTAACCTGCTATCTTTAGAATAATTCATAAGCACAACATAATCCAGGAATGACTTCTCAAGCCACAAAGGCCAATCCTGATAAAGGCTGGAATAGGCCCGTTCAGGGCTAGCAATTACCGCGCAGGAAACAAGCATTTTAGAATATCTTTTCTTTATATACCTGGATATATCTTGGACTAAATCTGTTATCTGCTGACGCTTCCAATTATCCCAGAGTTCAAATTTTTGCTCTTTTTCTAATCCCCGCAAAGGATCAATTCCATTTTTTTCTTTAAAACGAACTATATTATTCTGGCCAAATCCATAATCCAGCCCAAATTTCCTAAACTTAGAGCTGGAGATAAAAGGAACGGTCATCGGATAACGCATATAATCCAAATGAAACCCGCTTAAGGAAGGATAACGGTCCATAATTTCATCTATGACTGACAAAATATACTTTCCTACCCTTGGATCACCGGGCTCTAAGAAAAAATGCCGATCCCGAATGTAATATTTATCTAATTCTTTATTGTTAGGGCCACCGGAAGTATTCAAATACTGGTCTCGGGTTAAGACCGAATCCCCGAATTTCTTGACTATATCCGCATTTTTATTCTCACCTATACCTAAAACATTTATCCAGGCAAACACTTTTATATTCTTTGCACTTGCTTGTTTTAACAAAGCATCAATAGGATCAGCTCCGCAGGATTTAAGCATTTCATTATACTTTGTGCGGTCATTCAGCCTAGTATCATAAAAAGATTTTCCTGATTGATAAATCTGTAAATAAATTTCATTTATGCCGTTTTTTTGGGCAAAATTAATTAATTTCGTTACCCCATTAGGAGAGAAAATAACTTTCTCACCCGAGAAAACAGAAACCCAAATCCCCTTATTTATTACCAGAGAATCATCAAGACAAAATGCTTTCGTGGATACGCTAAATAAAAAAACAAACGTAAAGAATAGAATTCTTTTAATCAATTTTTCCCCCGCTCTATCTCGGAATAAACACAACCGCAATACTTTTGACAATAAATACCTTTGTTTTTAGCTTCATCGTGTGCTTTACGAAAACCGGTACGAAAATCGCCATAAACAAATTCTACGCCTTCTTCGCAAGCTATATCCGAACCTATCTTCTTTAACACTTCATGATTCTGATAAGGACTGACTAAAAGCGTGGTAGTAAAGTATTTGTAACCCTTTTCCTTTGCCACCCGCGCCGTTCTCTGTAGCCTCAGTCGCCAGCAAACCGGACAGCGGATGCTGCTCTCTTCTTTTAAATTAACTGCCCGAAAATATTCTTTAGGAGAATACTCCGGATAGATTACCTCAATACCGGCGCCTAAACTTAAAATGGCTTTTTTTCTATTATTAAATTCCGTTACAGGATGGATATTCGGATTATAAAAGTAACCGGTTACTGAGAATCCTTTTAACCTCAAGACTTCAAGAGGATAAATCATGCATGGAGCGCAGCAAATATGTAATAAAAGATTCATGAATTAAAAAAGCTCTTCCTGCTGTTCTTTGGTATACTTTAAACCAAAATGCTCAAAGGCCAATTTAGTAGCAGTGCGCCCACGCGAAGTTCGCTTTAGGTATCCGGCTTTTAATAAATAGGGCTCCACGGTATCTACAATAGTATCTACTTCTTCATTCAAACTAGCAGCTAGTGACTCAACTCCTACCGGGCCTCCGCTATACGATTCCAATACTAATTTTAACACTTTACGGTCTAAATCATCCAGGCCTGCTTTGTCAATCCTTAAATCATCCAATGATTTAGCTGCCATCTCAAATGTCACATTCTTTACTTTAGCTACCTGAGCATAATCTCGGATGCGGCGTAATAATCTATTGGCTATACGGGGAGTGCCCCGGGCCCGGCGCGCAACTTCAAGGGCAGCTGATTCTTCAATTTCAACCCCAAGGATATCCGCTGAATGCAGCACTATTTTAGCTAAATCCTCAACCTTATAAAAATCAAGATTGTAAAATATTCCGAACCTTCCCCGTAATGGAGCTGCCAATAAACCACTGCGCGTAGTTGCTCCAATTAAAGTAAAAGGTTTAAGATTAAATTTAATCGTCTTGGCGTACGGGCCCTTATCAATAACAAAATCAATCTGAAAACTCTCCATAGCCGGATATAAAAACTCTTCTACTACCTTTGAAAGCCGGTGGATTTCGTCAATAAATAAAATATCCCCCTGTTCAAGATTAGTTAAAATACCTATCAAGTCACCTGCTCTTTCAATTGCCGGTCCGCTGGTGGCAGTAATCTTTGCATTCATTTCATGAGCGATAATATGAGAGAGTGATGTTTTACCTAGGCCCGGAGGCCCACTTAATAAGACATGCTCCAGGGGCTCATTTCTCTGGGTAGCTGCTTGAATTGAAATCTTTAAATTATCAACGATCTCTTTATGCCCGAGAAATTCTGTAAATTTCTTAGGACGCAAAGAAATGTTTAAAACAACATCCTCTTCGGATTCTTTATTATTAATTAAGTTCGATGTTCCTTTAAGTATGGTCTGCCTGATCTCTTGAGTCATAAGGAATAATATTCTCCTTGTTTCTTATAATATCTATGTCCTGAAAGAGCTCGCTCTGACGGGCAACAATCTCTTTCATACGGATTAATTCCAATACCCCCAGAAAAGTAACTATTATCTCCAGTTTATTCTTTGCCCGAGCAAAGAGCTCTGAAAGCTTTAACTGAGGCTGGACTAATAATAAGTGAAGTATCTGATGCACCGCTTCCTCAACAGTAAACTTTTCTTTTACCACCTCATAGAAGACTTCCTTAGGAATATCTTTAAGCGCCTTAGAAAAAGCGTTAATCAAATCAAATATACTCGCTTCAAAATAAGTATCCTTATTTTCGGTAATTTCTTTCTCCAGCTCCACCTTTGGCCGCTTAAAAACTTCATTCTGATCGATTTCCTTCTGGCGCAAAGTAGCGGCTATCTCCTTAAACTTCTCATACTCTAAAAGACGCTTCATCAGCTCTTCCCTTGGGTCTGCTTCCTCTTCACTGAGTGCCGAACCTTCTTCAGCCGGCAAGAGCATCTTAGACTTTATCTGCATAAGAGTTGCAGCCATAACTAGAAATTCTCCGGCAACATTTAAATCCAATAACTGCATCAAATTCAAATACTCCAAATACTGCTCAGTTACTTTAGCAATCGGAATATCATAAATATTGAGATGATCTTTCTTAACCAGATAGAGTAAAAGGTCTAAAGGGCCTTCGAAAATCTCTAACTTTATGTTGTGGTTCATAAATTGATCCCCGCAGAAACTTCTTCCATGGTTTTCTGAGCAACCTGAGAGGCCTTTTGCGAGCCCCTCTCAAGTATTTTCATAATAACAGTTTTATCTCTAAGCAATTCTTTTCTTTTACTTTGGATAGGAGCCAATCGCTCAATAATACACTGGGCTAATTTTTTCTTGCAATCTGTACACCCTAATTTAGCATTAGAGCACCAGTCATACGCTTCGTTTTTCAATTGCGGAGCAAAAATACTATAATAAGAGAACACATTACAAATATCCGGATGTCCGCAATCAGTTAATTTTATTCTTTTAGGATCAGTAAACATTGTAGAGATTTTCTTAGCTATTTCATCCGCAGGGTCTGAAATATTAATGGTGTTCATATAACTCTTGCTCATCTTACGGCCATCTAAACCTAAAAGCTTAGAAGTCTGCGTTAATATAGCATCCGGAGGGAGAAAAACTTCTTTTTTGGCTAGATTATTAAAAAGCCTCGCAATTTCCCGGGTAAGCTCTAAATGAGGAAGCTGATCCTGGCCAACAGGAACTTTATTCGCCTTATACAGTAATATATCAGCGGCCTGCAAGACAGGATAGCCAAGAAATCCATAAGTATTCAGATTCCTGGTTTTTATTTCGCGCATCTGTTCTTTATAAGTTGGGCAACGCTCAAGTATACCCAAAGGGGTAATACATGAAAAAATCATGTGCAATTGGGTGTGCTCCGGAACATGCGATTGCACGAAAATAGTTGACTTCTCGGGATCAATGCCAACACTTAGCCAATCTGCCACATTGTCAATGGCATTTGCACTAAGCTCTGCGGTATTCTCATATTCACTCATCAGTGCATGCCAATCAGCCACCATAAAGAAGCACTGATATTCATCCTGGAGCTTAATCCAATTATCCAACGCGCCAACTAAATGTCCAAGATGTAATTTGCCCGTTGGCCGCATCCCGCTTAATATTATCTTTTTCATAATTTTCTCATAGTCTTTTCTATATCATAAGCCTCAAGGATATCGCCTTCCAGATATTTATCGAATCCGGCTAAACTTATGCCACACTCAAACCCCTCGCCTACCTCTCGTACATCATCCTTAAACCTTTTCAACGAGGAGATTTTTCCTTCAAAAACACTCTCTCCGTTACGCACTAATGAAACCAAGCAAGAACGATTAAACTTGCCCTTAGTAACATAGCAGCCGGCGATAGTGCCTGCGCGTGAAAGTTTAAGGACTTTTCTCACCTCAGCCCTGCCTAAAAATATTTTCTTTAACTTTGGATCAAGCATACCTTCGATGGCAGCCTTAATATCATTAGCTAATTCATAAATAATATTATAAATCTTGACATCCACGCCTTCTTTGCTAATCAATTCCTTTGCCAAATCATCTTGAGTAACATTAAATCCTAAGATAAGCGCATTGGAAGCAATTGCTAATATTACGTCAGAGCTGTTAATATTACCCACTCCGCTATGTATAAAATCCAGTTTTATTTCGGATACGTTTAGCTTATTCAAAGTATCTCTGATCGCTTCCAAAGAACCCTGCACATCAGCCTTAACAACAATTTTCAGCTCTTTGATCTTACCTTCCTGAATCTGACTATGTAAATCTTCAAGGCTTATACGTTTTACTGTCTTAATCTGTTCCTGCTTTTCTCTCTCAGCCCTTATCGCCGCTAATTCCTTAGCCTGCTTTTCATCGGCGAAACCAAAGAACTGTTCACCGGCAGCTGCAATACCTGATATACCTAATACTTCTACCGGAACTGAAGGAGTAGCGCTGGTTACAGATTGTCCACGATCATTAAACATAGCCCGAATCTTACCGTAGAAATTACCCACAACAATACTTTCATTCAGATGTAAAGTGCCATTTTGCACAAGCAGAGTTGCTACCGGACCTCTACCTTTGCACATCTTTGACTCAATCACAACACCTTTAACCAAGCGATTAGGGTTAGCCTTCAATTCTAACATCTGCGCTTCAAGTAAAATCATCTCCAGTAAGCTATCAATGCCTTCCCCTGTTTTTGCAGATACCGGAACAATAATAGTCTTGCCTCCCCAGTCTTCAGCAGTCAAATCAAGTTTAGAAAGCTGCTTTTTAACTAAATCAACATCTGCGCCCGCCTTATCAATTTTATTTATCGCTACAATTATAGATACACCTGCAGCCCTGGCATGATCTATTGCTTCCTGTGTCTGAGGCATAATGCCGTCATCTGCAGCAACTACTAAAACAACTATATCTGTAATCTTAGCCCCGCGTGAACGCATCGCCGTAAAAGCTTCATGGCCCGGAGTATCTAAAAAAGTAATCTCCCCGTTAGACAAAGATACCCGGTAGGCTCCTATATGCTGCGTGATACCTCCATGCTCACCTTCAGCCACTTTGGTTTTCCTAATAGCATCTAACAATGAAGTCTTGCCGTGATCAACATGCCCCATCAAAGTGACAATCGGGGAACGAGGCAATAAATCCTTAGCCTCATCCTTTGATTCATGTATATTTAATGCCAATTCTTCTTCATTCATGGCTTTCTTAATCTTAAAATGGTATTTTTCGCAAATTTTACTCACCACAGACTCATCTAGATTCTGGTTAATGCCCACCATTATCTTCATATCCATTAGATTCTTAATAATAACGGAAGACTTCTCTTGTAATTTTATCGCTAAATCTTTTACGGTAATTGGGAGCGCTAGCTCTAGCTCAGAGAGTTGAACAACGGCTTCAGGGTTCACCTTTACTTCAGGCTTAATTTCAGGCTTGGCTTCAGTTTTAATTTCCGGTTTAGCTGCAGGCTTAACTTCAATTTTATCTTCAGACTTAACAACATGTGTTGCCTTCGGCGGGTGCTGCGGCTTAGGAATAACCTGCGCTTTCAGAGGAGACACAGGTTCAGTTTTATGCTGAGCCGAAACAGGATGAGAGCTTAAAACCGGTTTAACCTCTTCTTTTTTCTTTAAGACAGGCTTCTTAACTACAACAGGACCTTTTGGTTTAGGCTTAACTTCAGGGAGATGTTTCTTGGCCGGCTTAACAACGGCTTTTGCTATTTTTGTTGCAGCCTTCTTAACCTTAGCAACAGCTTCTTTTTTGTTTATTTTTTTCTCTTTTTTTATTTTAGTAACCATAACATACACCTTCTTCCTGGTTTGATTGAATCTCTTAAAAAAGACTATTTTAACTTCTTAGCCTCAGCAATTAACTTTTCAGCTTTTTTCTGACCGATGCCTTTAACTTCAGTCAGGGCTTCCAACTTAGTTTTAAGTAAATCTGCAATAGTCTTAATACCTGCTGCTTTTAGATTCTCTAAGGTCTTTTCTCCTATACCAGCTAGCTCTTCAAGGCCTGGCTCGGCTTTCTTGACCTTTTTCTCTTTTTCTTTTTTAGGTTTCTTTTGAAGCACTTCTTCTGGCTCAGCTTTTGCCTCTTCCTGCTTAACTTCTTCTTTCTTAGCAGAAGCTTCTGCCGCAGTAGTCTTAGTCCGTATATCCAGCTCCCAACCGATAAGCTTAGAAGCCAAACGAACATTTTGACCGTGCTTACCTATAGCTAAAGAAAGCTGATCGTCATCAACTATAACTTCAGCTTTCAAATGCTCTTTATCCAGTTTTATTTCGGCAACTTTAGCCGGGGAGAGTGCATTTTTAATATACTCCCGAATATCGTCATGAAAACGCACAATGTCAATCTTCTCGCCATAAAGTTCGTTTACGATATTCCTTACGCGGTTACCGCGCATTCCAACACAAGCACCAACAGAATCAACTTTATCATTCTTGGAATAAACTGAAATCTTAGTCCGTTCACCCGCTTGACGGGAGATTGCTTTTATCTCTACAATGCCCTCATAGATTTCGGGAACCTCTAATTCAAATAACTTTTTAACCAGATTTGGATGAGTTCTCGATAATATGATTTGCGCCCCTTTAGCCTCTTTCTTTACTTCTAAAACAAAAGCCCGGATGCGTTGACCCTGCTTGAATTCTTCCTTAGGCGACTGTTCGCGCTTAATCAATATCCCTTCAGCTTTACCTAAAAGGTCAATAATAATATTACCCCTCTCAAACCTATAAACTGTACCGCTGACGATTTCGCCGACGCGGCCTTGAAATTCGTTAAAAACAACATCCTTCTCCGCTTCCCTCATCTTCTGAATTATAACCTGACGCGCCGTAGAAGCGGCAATACGCCCAAAATCAATAGACGTTACTTCCTCCTGATTTCTCCAGGCCCGGATCTTACCTGTAGTACGATCAATCTCAACCTTGAATTCCTCATCAGGCTTTAAGTCAATAACGCGCTTAGCAGCACTAAGCATAGCGCTCTCTACCGCTTGAATCAAAACATCTTTCTTAATTCCTTTTTCCCTCTCTATCTGTTCAATTATAGCTAATAATTCCTGACTCATGATACACTCTCCAATCTTAGATTATTCTTTTTGCCTTATTAATTTTATCCAAAGGTATCTCAATCACCTTATTACCTACGTCCACATAAACTGACGCCTCACTTACTCTCTTTATTAATCCATCCCACTCAAGCTTACCGTTAATTAGTTCCTTAAGAAAAAATTTAACATTCTTTTCTAGGCAGCGCTTGAAATCTTTTTCCGAGCTTAACGGCCTATCCAGCCCGGGAGATGAAACCTCCAGAATATAACGCTCCTCCAGAAGATTATTTACGTCTAACATATCGCTAATGGCCCGATTTAATCTGCTACATTCATCAAGACTGATTCCCCCTTCAACTTTATCCACCAGGATCCTTAAAACAAGATCCTTGCCCTCTCTCCTATAAACAAGATCGACTAAATCCAAATTATTACTTAAGAGAAAATCAGACAAGAGAGCCTTTAAGCGTTCGATCAATTGATCTTTATCCATTTAGCAATCCTTTAATTTCTTTCATTACCTCATCCTTGGGTTTAATAATTTTAACTTTTGTTCGACGATTCTTCAGTTCAAGTATCCCATCCTTTAAAGCGGATTTACCAATAATTATTTGTAGCGGTATACCCAGAAGTTCGGCATCTTTGAACTTAACTCCAGCGCGCTCATCACGATCATCAAACAAAACTTCAATACCATCCCTGCTTAAATCATTATAAATATTTAAAGCCAGATCCATAATATTCTTATCGCTTACATCTAAAGCAGAAATAATAACCTTATAAGGAGTTAGCTCCTCAGGCCAGATTATTCCATCCGCATCATTATTCTGCTCAATAACCGCAGAAATTAACCTGGAAACTCCGATACCATAGCAACCCATAATAATCGGTTGAAGCTTACCTGAAGCATTAAGAAAGTTTGCGCCTAAAGAAAGGCTATACTTAGTTCCCAACTTAAATATATGCCCAACTTCAATAGTGTTTACCTTATCCAAGTTCACTTTGCAGCTTCTGCACTCTAAATTGGCCCCTTCTTTAAAAGCTTGAACTTTTTTACAGCTAGGACAAACTAATACCACATCTTCGCCGTCAGCAGCCGGAACCATAAATTCATGCGAAACCTTACCTCCCATTACTCCGGAATCCGCTTCAGGCGTAAGCACATTTAAACCGCACCTTTTAAATATCCTTAAATAAGCTTCATAGATTGCCTGATAATTCTTATCTAACCCGGTTTCGTCATTATCAAAACTATAAGCATCTTTCATGATAAACTCACAAGCCCTGATTAAACCAAAACGCGGCCTGATCTCATCACGAAATTTTGTTTGTATCTGATAGAGGACCAAAGGAAGCTGTTTATAGCTTGACACATAGCTCTTAACTAATTCAGTAATAACCTCTTCATGCGTTGGCCCTAAACAAACTTTTCTCCCCCGCCGGTCAGTAAACCTGACCATTACTTCACCGATATCTTTATCGCGACCGGAACGCTGCCATAAGTCTAACGGCTGCAAAGCAGGTAGCAACAACTCAGCGGCGCCGCAAGAATTCATTTCTTGACGGATAATACTCTGAATATTCTCTAACACCTTTAACCCTAGGGGCAGGTATGAATAAGCGCCGGCCATAAGCATGCGCACTAAACCCGCGCGCAACAGAAGCTGATGACTTATCGATTCGGCATCCTGAGGCACTTCTTTTAATGTAGGTATAAAAGTTTTAGACCAAAGCATAATTAACCCTTAGCAGATATTTCCTTTAGTAGTGTATCTACGCAACTACCATAAGCAATCTTCCTGATTGCCTTGCCTTTTTTAAATAATACACCGTCTTTCTTACCAAAAGCTACTCCGATGTCTGCTTCTTTAGCTTCTCCCGGGCCGTTTACTACGCAACCCATTAAAGCAATACTTTTAAACTTATTTGCAGGAATTCTCTTGCCCTGTAACTGCAACTTTTCTTCTAATTCTTTTACTAATTTGACTAAATTAACCTCGCAACGCCCACAAGTAGGACAACTGATCAAAGTATGCCCGAAATTACGCAACCCCAAAGACTCTAGAATAGTCTTGGCTGCATAAACCTCACGAGTAGGATTATCCGTAAGCGATACCCTTATTGTATCACCGATTCCATCTAAAAGTAAAGCGCCTAAAGCAATGCTTGATTTTATCGCGCCGGCAAAAGGAGAGCCGGTAGCGGTTAAACCTAAATGCAGCGGATAATCAACTACTCTGGCTAATTTACGATACGCCTCAACGGTATCTAAAACATTAGACGCCTTTAAAGAAAC